>JGI12627J18819_10000733_pt1 | contig 10907 bp, 11 predicted proteins | sample TexAe_OM1H0_M2_FD_18819 | JGI IMG/M metagenome (IMG submission 18819)
GACGCGACCGGCCGCCCCGTTGAGGTGTCGGGAGTGGCCGAGGGCGCGGCACTGGGCGCGGCATTCCTGGGCCGGATGGCCGTCGGTAGGGAATCGTCGATCACCGACGCCGCGCGGTGGGCCGCTGTCGAGCGCGTCGTCCAACCCGATCCCGCCTGGACGGGCCCGATGGAAGACCGGTACCGCCGATTTCTGGAGCTGGGTTCGCGGCCCTCGCGCAGTGCTACGGCAGCGCCGCCGACACGTATCTGATGTCGCCGAACGCGACCATCGTCGGGCCATCGGGGAAGTCAAAACCGTTGTCGGCGTACAGCTCTGGTGTCGTATGCACCGTCGCCTCCCAGCCGCGGTCGGTCAGGTACTCGACGGCGTCGTTACGTTCGCCGTCGTAGACCAAGTCGGCCCAGTTGAGGTCCAGCCCGAGCCGGCGCCACCGCTCGCTGATCTCCCGGCCCCGTTTGGCGATGCGGCCGGGGATATCTGGGACGTAGCCGGTACCCAGTCGGCTTCCGCAGAAACTGAGTGCGGTGATGTTGTCGAACAACCGATCTTGGGCCTCCGGCGGCAGATAGCCAAGCAACCCCTCAGCGATCCAGGCCGTCGGCCGTTGCGAATCAAACCCGTTGTCCTGCAAGGCTTGCGGCCAATCGTCGCGCAGGTCGACGGCCACTGCCCGACGGTCGGCGGACGGAGCCGCACCCAGATCGGCCAGCGTGCGGGTCTTGAACTCGATGACCCGGGGCTGGTCGATCTCATAGACCACGGTGTCCGCCGGCCACGCCAGCCGGTAGGCACGGGTGTCGAGACCGGCCGCCAGGATCACGGCCTGACGCACACCCGCCGCGGCGGCGTCGGCGAAAAAGTTGTCGAAAAACCGGGTCCGGACCGCCATTCCTTCGGCCAAACGTTGCGGGGTGAATGCGGGATCGTCGTCTGCGAGCTCGATTTCGCCGTTCATCATCCTGATGAGGGCGTCGACTCCCACGGCGTTGACCAGTGGTTCGGCGAAGGGATCGTCGATCAGCGGATTCGGTCCTTTTGACGCCATCGCACGGCGGGCGGCCACCGCGGTGGCGGTTGCACCCACGCTGGACGCCAGATCCCAACTGTCGCCGTCATGTCGTTTGGTGTCGCTTGCGGCCATGGTTACGCCTCTTTCTTGCGAGTCAGCTGCGGGTTGCGATGACGGAGACGATGTTGCGGAACGCGGCCAGTTCGTGGTCGGTGGGGAACCGACGGCCGTAGTCAGCGAACAGTTCCCGTCGTGGGCGGGGGGCCACCTGCCAACCCCTACCGCCGAGATACTCGGCGACGTTGTTGCGCTCGCCCTCGTAGAACAGCCCCGACATGTCAATGTCACAGCCCAGATTGGCCCACCGCTCGTTCATCGCCCGACCGCGTTCGGCCATCGTCGGACCGGTATCCGGGTGATATTCGGTGGCCAGTTGGCTTCCGGGGGCGCTGAGCGCGGTGATGTGGTCGAAAAGCCGATCCTGGGCTTCCGGCGGCAGGTACATCAGCAGCCCTTCGGCGCTCCAGGCCGCCGGTTTGGTGTCGTCGAAGCCGCTTTCGCGTAACGCAGCCGGCCAGTCTTCGCGTAAGTCGATGCTGACCGTGCGGCGCTCGGCCGTCGGCTCGGCGCCCAGCTTGGCCATGGTCTCGGTTTTGAACGCGATGACCTTCGGCTGGTCGATCTCATAGACCACGGTGCCGGGCGGCCACGCCAGCCGGTACGCCCTGGCGTCCAGACCGGCGGCCAGGATCACGGCTTGGCCGATGCCCGCCGCAGCCGCGTTGACGAAGAAGTCATCGAAAAACCGGGTTCGCACCGCCAACGAGTCGGTTTCTGTCTGCAATTCCACTTCGGCGGTTTCGCCGGTGTCGGTCGCAGTGATCTCCCCGTCGACCACGCGGGTGAAGAAATCGATCCCCACCGCGCGTACCAGTGGCGCGGCGAACGGGTCGTTGATGATCGGGTCGGGGTGCTCGGTGGCCAGCGCCCGGGCGACGGCCACCATCGTCGCAGTGGCGCCCACGCTGGAGGCCAAATCCCAGGTGTCGCTCTCAAACCGTGTGTTACCCATGTGCGTCATGCAATACCTTTCGACTGAATTCGCCACCGACTTGATACTTAGCCAAGGTAAAGAGCTATCGAAACTGTACGCCTTGTGCCTTGGGAAGTACTGTGTGCAGCCCTACCCGTTTGCGGGGGAGCGCCACCACCGCTGTTAGTCTCGTAGACTGTCTGACGCGCGCTGGACACCTGCTGGCCTGTGAGTGCTTGCCGCGTGACGCAGGACCATGCAAGAACGTTCAATGCTGGTTTCACCAGCGTGTTGGCATGCCGCGAACAGAGACCGGCTGCGCAGGAGGAAGAGTGCTTTCGGCTTTCATCTCATCGCTGCGAACAGTCGACCTGAGACGGAAGATCCTGTTCACGCTCGGCATCGTCGTGCTCTACCGGCTGGGCGCCACGTTGCCGTCGCCCGGGGTCAACTACCCGAATGTGCAGAAGTGCATCGCGCAAGTCAGCGGCGGGGAAGCGGCCCAGATCTACTCGCTGATCAACCTGTTCTCCGGCGGCGCGCTGCTGCAGCTGACCGTGTTCGCGGTCGGGGTGATGCCCTACATCACCGCGAGCATCATCGTGCAGCTGCTCACCGTCGTCATCCCGAGGTTCGAGGAACTGCGCAAGGAAGGCCAGTCGGGCCAGGTCAAGATGACGCAGTACACCCGTTATCTGGCGATCGCGCTGGCCATCCTGCAGGCCACCAGCATCGTGGCGCTGGCCGCCAATGGCGGGCTGCTGCAGGGCTGCAGCCTGGACATCATCGCCGACCAGAGCATCTTCACCTTGATCGTGATCGTGGTGGTGATGACGGCGGGCGCGGCGCTGGTGATGTGGATGGGCGAGATGATCACCGAGCGCGGCATCGGCAACGGCATGTCGCTGCTGATTTTCGCCGGCATCGCCGCCCGCATCCCGGGTGAAGGCAAGAGCATCCTGGACAGCCGCGGCGGGGTGACGTTCACGCTGGTCTGCGTGGCAGCGCTGGTCATCGTCATCGGCGTGGTCTTCGTCGAGCAGGGCCAACGCCGCATCCCGGTGCAATACGCCAAGCGCATGGTCGGCCGGCGGATGTACGGCGGCACCTCGACGTATCTGCCGCTGAAGGTCAACCAGGCCGGTGTTATCCCGGTTATTTTCGCCTCGTCGCTGATCTACATTCCGCGTCTGATCACCCAGTTGATCCGCAGCGGCACCGGCGGCGTCGGCAACAGCTGGTGGGACAAATTCATCGCCAATTACCTGTCGAACCCCGGCAGCCCGGTCTACATCGCCGTCTATTTCGCGCTGATCATCTTCTTCACGTATTTCTACGTCTCGGTCACGTTCAACCCCGACGAGCGTGCTGACGAGATGAAGAAGTTCGGTGGTTTCATCCCCGGTATTCGACCCGGCAAGCCGACCGCAGACTACCTGCGTTATGTGCTCAGCAGGATCACGCTGCCGGGCTCGATCTACCTCGGCGTCATCGCCGTGCTGCCAAATCTGTTCCTCCAGATCGGCAACACCGGGACGGTGCAGAACCTGCCGTTCGGCGGTACCGCGGTGCTAATTGCGATCGGTGTCGGATTGGATACGGTTAAGCAGATCGAGAGTCAGCTGATGCAGCGCAACTACGAAGGGTTCCTCAAGTGAGACTTGTGTTGCTTGGTCCCCCCGGAGCGGGTAAAGGCACGCAGGCCGAGAAACTGGCTGAGAAACTACAAATCCCACACCTCTCCACCGGCGAGCTTTTCCGGCACAACATCAGCACCGGCACCAAGCTCGGCCTGGAGGCCAAGCGCTACCTGGACGCGGGCGATCTGGTGCCGTCCGAGCTGACCAACGAGCTCGTCGACGACCGGCTGAACGACCCGGACACCAACGAGGGTTTCATCCTGGACGGTTATCCACGCTCGGTCGGGCAGGCCAAGGCGCTGCACGACATGCTCGAGCGCCGGGGAACCCAGCTCGACGCGGTGCTGGAGTTCCGGGTTCCCGAGGACGTGTTGTTCGAGCGGCTCAAAGCGCGTGGCCGCGCCGACGACACCGACGAGGTCATCCACAACCGGATGAACGTCTACCGCGACGAGACCGCACCGCTGATCGAGTACTACCGCAGCGAGCTGAAAACAGTCGACGCCGTCGGCAGCGTCGACGAAGTGTTCGCCCGCGCGTTACGCGCCCTGGGAAAGTAGCCGTGATCGCCCTGGGCGGGCTGCGCAGTCGCAAGGTCGTGCCGCACCGCAGCGCCGGCGAACTCGACGCGATGGCCGCCGCGGGCGCCGTGGTCGCCGCCGCGCTGGCGGCGGTGCGGTCGGCCGCAGTTCCCGGTGTGTCGACGCACCACCTCGACGAGATCGCCGAATCGGTGATCCGCGACGCCGGCGCGACGCCGTCCTTCCTGGGCTACCACGGCTACCCGGCGTCGATCTGCGCATCGGTGAACGACCACGTCGTGCACGGCATCCCGACTGCCGCCGAGACACTGGCCTCCGGGGACCTGGTGTCCGTCGACTGCGGCGCAATCCTGGACGGCTGGCACGGTGACGCCGCGATCACCTTCGGTGTCGGGCCGATCATCGCGTGCGACCAAATGCTGTCGCAGGCGACCAAAGAGTCGATGGAGGCCGGGATCGCGGCCATGGTTCCCGGCAACCGGTTGACCGACGTGTCGCACGCCATCGAAACCGCTACGCACGCGGCCGAGGCCCGCTACGGGCGGGCGTTCGGCATCGTCGAGGGCTACGGCGGCCACGGCATCGGCAGACAGATGCACATGGACCCATTTCTGCCCAACGAGGGGTCTCCCGGACGCGGTCCGCTGCTGGCCCACGGATCGGTGCTCGCCATCGAGCCGATGCTGACGTTGGGCACCGGCAAGACCGTGGTGCTCGACGACCAGTGGACGGTCACTACCGCCGACGGCTCGCGTGCCGCACACTGGGAGCACACCGTCGCGGCCACCGACGACGGGCCACGCATTCTGACCCTCGGGTGAACCAACCGGACACCTGAATCGTGTCATCACCGAGAGGCTGGTGATGGACGTACCGGACACCGGCGTAGACGCGAGCGCCATGCAGCGGCTGTATGACCAACATGCCGCGGCTTTGTGGCGGTATGCGTGGCGGCTGACCGGTGATTCTGCCCACGCCGAGGACGTGGTGCAGGAGACCTTGCTAAAGGCATGGCAGCATCCGCACGTCCTCAACAACGGGCAGTCTCCACGCGGATGGCTTTTCACCGTTGCCAGGAACATGGTCATCGACAACACGCGCAGCGCCAGGTTCCGCAACGAGGTGATGTCGTCGGACGGGTCAGGTCCGCCTGAACCGGCTGGCCCCGACGAGACGACTGGGACGTTGAACCGGGCGTTGATCGGCGACGCGATGGCGCAGCTGTCCGAAGAACACCGTGCGGTGGTCGGCCGCTCGTACTACCTGGGCTGGACCACAGCGCAGATCGCTGCCGAGCTCGGGATCGCCGAGGGCACGGTGAAGTCGCGGCTGCATTACGCGCTGCGAGGCCTGCGCCAGGCACTGTTGGAGATGGGGGTGACGCGGTGACGGAATCCGACAAGCTCAACGGCGCGCGCGACTACTCGATGTGGGACGCGGCGTACGTGTTGGGCTCGCTGTCGGATGCCGACCGGCGCGAATACGAGGTGCACCTGGAGGGCTGCACCCGTGCCGCACGGCCGTCGCCGAGCTCACTGCCGTCGCGCCGCTGCTGTCGGTACTCAATTACGACGACGTGGTTGCGCCCAACGGCGCCAATGAATCGGCAGACGCGCCGCCGTGCCCCGACCTGATGACGTCGCTGCTGGCGAGGGCGGACCAACGCGCGGCCAGTATCGCCGAGCGCGCCAAACAGCCTGCTCTGGTATCGGCGCCGGTGGTCGATGCACAGACCGTCTTGCCGGTCTTCCGCACCGGCAACTATGCCCCGGTGCACGACGAGCTCACCGAGTTCGATCTACCGGTGCAAGGCCGCATCCCGGCCGAATTGAACGGCTGGTATCTGCGCAACGGCCCGAACGCCCGCACGGGCGCGGCGCACTGGTGTGTCGGTGACGGAATGGTCCACGGGGTGCGGCTGGAGAACGGCCGCGCAGCGTGGTACCGCAACCGTTGGGTGCGCACCGAGAGCTTCGAGAATCCGATCGGGCTCTACAACGACGACGGCACCCGAAACCTACACTCCAGCATCGCCAACACCCACGTCGTTCGCCACGCCGGCAAAACGCTTGCGCTGATGGAATTTTCGCTTCCTTATGAAATCAGCAATGACCTGGAAACGGTCGGCGTCTACGACTTCGGCGGCAAGCTGAACGATTCGATGACCGCGCATCCGAAGATCTGCCCGGTCACCGGTGAGATGCATTTCTTCGGTACCGGCAACATCTTCGAGCCACATGTCGTTTATCACCGTGCGGACGCCGACGGCCGGCTGACGGTCAACCGTCCCATCGATGTCCCCGCGCTGACGATGATGCACGACTTCGCGCTGACCGCCGAACACGTCGTTTTCCTGGATTTGCCGCTGGTGTTCGACCTCCGGGTTGCCTTGGCGCAACAAGACGTTCGCGAATTACGGGACCTGCCGTACCGGTGGGATGACGACTACGGTGCCCGTCTGGGTGTGCTGCGCCGCGACGACCCGTATGGCCCGGTGCGCTGGCTCGACATCGACCCGTGCTACGTGTTCCACATCGCCAACGCCTATGACGTGAGATCGGCCAACGAGAATTCTGTAGTGCTCGAAGTGGTCCGCTACCCCGAAATATGGCGTGACAGCAGTAAGTTCAGTGCCGATGCCGCATTGTGGCGTTGGAAGCTCAACCTGGACACCGGGGTAGTCGAGGAGAGTCAACTCGACGACCGCGGGGTGGAGTACCCACGCGTCGACGACCGGCTGGCCGGAGCGGCCGCTCGCTACTCCGTGGCCGTCGGCAGCGACGCGCTGGTCCGCTACGACCTGCAACGTGGTACCGCATCCGAGCAGCGGTTTGGCGGCGGCGGCGGCGCAGCCCCGAGTGCGCCGAGCGAGGCGGTGTTCGCGCCGGCCGCCGGGGAGTCCGATGAGCTGGCCGGCTGGTATTTGACGTACGTCTACGACCCGGTGGCCGACGGCACTGACCTGGTCGTCATCGACGCTTCGGACTTCGAGGGCGAGCCGGTAGCTCGCGTCCGCCTGCCGCGCCGGGTACCGCACGGATTCCATGGAAACTGGATTCCGGACTGAACGTCCGACCTGCCGGACTGCGGCCGCGATGAAGATGAACTAGAAGGGCGGCCAGCTCGTATCACTGTCAGGAGGTGATCGAGTGAGTCGTGTCAGCAGTGCAGCAAACGCCGAAGAGGACCTGATGAAGGCGCTCTACGACGAGCACGCAGGGGCTTTGTGGCGTTATGCGCTGCGGTTGACCGGCGACGCGGCCCGGGCCGAAGATGTGGTCCAGGAGACGCTGTTGCGGGCCTGGCAGCATCCGGAGGTCATCGGCGACACCGAACGTCCGGCGCGGGCGTGGCTGTTCACCGTCGCCCGCAACATGATCATCGACGAACGACGCAGCCCAAAGTTCCGCAATATCGCTGGCTCGCTGGACGAAGCAGGCGCACCCGAACAGTCGGCTCCCGACGAAGTCGATGCGGCACTGGACCGGCTGCTGATCGCCGACGCGATGGCGCAAATGTCGCCNGAACATCGAGCCGTTATCGAGCGNTCCTACTACCGCGGCTGGAGCACGGCCCAGATCGCGGCTGATCTGGATATCGCGGAAGGCACCGTGAAATCGCGACTACACTATGCCGTGCGAGCATTACGCCTCACTCTGCAAGAGATGGGGGTGACCCGATGAAGACGCAACGGGTGATTTGGACGGCCCTGGATCTGCCCATCCAGGCCGCCGTCGGCTCCGAATACTTGATGATGATTGCATATGAGGACACGCCATGAGGGTTATCCGGGGTTTGGGCCCGCCAAGCGATAGCGGCTTGCCCGCCGACAATAGCCACGAGTACGCGACGTGGGACGCAGCCTACGTGCTGGGATCGCTGTCGCCGGCCGATCGACGCGAATACGAGGCGCACCTGAGCGNGTGCCCATTCTGCACGCAGGCCGTCGCCGAGCTGAGCGGCATGCCCGCGCTGCTGTCGAANCTCGACAGCGACACGGTGGCCTCGATCAACGACCAAACCGACGANNCACCGATGGCGCCGAANCTGCTGCCGTCGTTGATGTTCGCAGTCCGCCGGCGGCGGCGCCGCACACGCCTGATGACGTGGTCATCTGCGGCCGCCGCCGCCGTGCTGCTGACGATCGGTGTGTTCGTCGGCATTGCGAACCTCAGCGGCCATTCCCCGACGTCTGCGCCGCCACAGGCGAGCGTGTCGGNGCTGCCGATGGACCAAGTCGGCACCAAGGCGCTGGCCTCGACGGTGTCGCTCAGCAGCCAGAACTGGGGCACCGTCATCGATCTGCGGTGCGTCTGCCTGGCACCGGTGTACGCCCACCACGACANGCTGGCGATGGTTGTGGTGAACCGCAACGGCACCCACACCCAGCTGGCGACCTGGGTCGCCGACCCGGGTCATACCGCCACGCCCGCCGGCAGCATCTCGACGCCGGTCGGTGAGATCGCCTCGGTGCAAGTGGTTTCCGCCGACAACGGCAAGGTACTGCTCGAGCGCTCGCTGTAAACCGCAGCTGCACAACAGGGTTCGGACTCTACGGGCTAACTCCCGTTCAGCGTGCGATCCTGGACGCGGGTTGGGATCAACTCATCGAGTCCGGCTACGAGCGCTTCACCATCGACGCGGTGGCCGAGAGGTCATCGTCGGCCCGATCGGTGTTGTACCGGCGCTGGCCATCACGATTGGATCTCCTCAAGGCGGTAATCGCCACCGCGGCCAGGTCGACTCGATACCGAATTCAACAACCGGCGGTCCCGCATCGTGGGCTTGATCGCGGCACGGCTCGGGGCGTACTACGACCAGGCGGCGACGCCGGAAACCCTTACTGAGATCGTCGACGATATATTTCTGCCGCTGGCAACGAATTTCGGGAAAAGTTCCCTACCCTCAACCTAACTGCGTGCCATCCAGCTGTGGAACATGCCATCCGGGTCGTAGGCTGCGCGCACCTTATCCAGCCGCGCCATGTTGGGATTGGTGATGAACGTCGCCGAACGTCGGGCCAGATTCTCGTCGGCCAGCGAGATCCCGGTCGCCAGATGTGACATCGCAGCCATATTCGATGGGGCCCAATCGCGATACCGCTTATCGTCGGCCGGGTCGTGCCAGGCGGTGTACAGCGCCATGTAGATCTCGTCCTCCACGCCGTAGACCATGTCCGTGCGGTCCGCGGACGTTTTCCAGCCGGTGAAAATGAAGTGCGACGGGTGCGGTGGCATCGTCTCGATGATCTTGCGGATTCCCGGCAGCAGGTCTTCGGCCGGGGCCGACGTGAACATGTTGTCAACGCTGTATCGGTGGTCTTCGGGGTATTTGGTCATCACCGCCGAATACCAATTGGCCAAGGTTGTCGGCATGAATGGAAGGCTGACGGTCGCGCGGTCGATTACCGGGCAGGTACCCAGGGCCGCAAGCGCTTTCGTGGCCTGCTCTTCACTGTCGGCGAAGACCGGCGAGGCGATGGTGATGGTGGGCTCGTCGGATCCGGTTTCCGGAGCGCCGCGGGAGGTCAGGATTTGCAGTTCGACCCGGTCGTCGATTTCGCTTGCAATTGAGCGTCCCCAAGTGAATACCTCGTCGACGACGTCGATCGGGTATATGTACAGACACGTGCCCAGGACCGGCGGGCGTTTGTAAATCCGCAACGTGAACGAGGTGACCACGCCGAAGAAACCCGGTCCCGAACCGCGGGCGGCCCAATACAGATCGGGGTGATTCTCGGGATCGCAGTAGACCGTTTCGCCGTCGGCAGTGACGACTTCCAGTCCGAGCACGCTTTCACACGCCGGTCCGACGATCTTGCTATTCCAGCCGTATCCGCCCTGAAGCAGATAGCCGCCGAGGCGAATGCCTTCGCAGTGGCCGGCGGGGAAGAACAGGCCTTGCGAATCCAGCTCGTTCGCAAAGACACTGGCGATCTTGCCGGGCCCGACGTGCGCGATCATCCGATCGGTGTCGACGCTGCAGTGATCGAGGCGGCTGACGTCCAGCAGCATGCCGCCGTCGCGCAGATGGCTGGCGTTCCAGCTGTGCCCCCCGGACCGGACGCCGACGCGATAGCCCTGAGCCCGGGCGTGGCCGACGGCCGCAACCACGTCTTTGGCATCGCGGGCCTGCATGATCACGGCTGGAAAGCGGTCCGGCAGAATGCTATTCCACACCGTTGCGCGACGGGCGGCTTCATACTCGTCCGTGCCGCGGTAGAAGAACTGCTTTTCCCGGAGTGACGTCATTTTTATCCCCTTATACGGCCGCTGAACGCTCAACCCGGTTTGTGGTGCACGACCTGGCTGCCAGGTACGCCGCGACCTGACCGGCCAATGGCGTTGCGCTAAGCCGGATCGCCCGCAGCGGACCATTGGGCGGAATACCGTAACCGATCGAAAACATCCCGTCGCCGAGATGCGAGGCGAAACCGCCGTGCGGTTCGCCGTGCTCGTCAAGGACGCCGAGGTGGCCGACCAGGCCGTCGAGGTCGGTGTTGAATCCGGTTGCGGCGATGATCACCTCGGGTGCGACGGCTGTGCCGTCATCGAGGATCACCCGGCCGGAATCGACTGCCGCCACCGCTGCCACCACCTCGACGCGGCCGGCCCGCACCGCGTCGACAAGCTCATCGGCCAGGGTGGGAATGCGGCCGCGCTGCTCTACCGTCGCCTTCA
>JGI12627J18819_10000734_pt1 | contig 10906 bp, 4 predicted proteins | sample TexAe_OM1H0_M2_FD_18819 | JGI IMG/M metagenome (IMG submission 18819)
TATAGATTTCAATCAGTTCCAGGCCGGCTTCCACGCGCACCTTTTTGTCTTGCAACTGAGGAAATGCCATTTCGAGATCCGCACGTGCGGCCTTAATGTCGCCGGTGCGCCGTTCGCCCATGCCCAGAAGCGCCTGTATCTTCGACAGGTCCGGCTTCAGGCGCAGGGTCTCACGAAGATCGGGGACAGCCGCCGCATAGTTTCCCTGGAAGAACAGAAGAACACCGAGGTTGCCGCGAGCATCGATATTTGAAGGATCGAGCGCAACAACTGCCTGGAATTGAGGGATGGCTGCTTCCGGCTTATTTTCGCTCAATAACTTATGGGCCTGCTGAAGGTGGGCTTCGATCTTCTGCTGAGCAGTTGGGGCAGTCTGACAGAAACAGGGAACGGTAAGGCAGAGAAGCACGAGCAGCAATGAGCCATGGACATTTTTTCGGAGCATGTCGAGATCGTACCGCGGAGGGCGGAGCACATTGGTATTAGAAAGGGTTGAACTCAAACAAAAACCTGAAGGACGATAGATGCGATCGTCGTCCTTCAGGCAAGGAGGCACTAAAACGTAATCTGTGCGCTGATCTGCATGTTGCGGCCACCGACCGTAGTAGAGCTGATGGTGCCGGCGCCCGACGGACGGTAGGGGTCTGGATTCACAGGATCATTGAAGTTGCCGTCCGGAGCGCCAAAATCCGGATGGTTAAAAACATTGGAGGCGTCTGCACGGAACTGCAGGCCCACGCCTTCGGTGAAGTGGAAAGTCTTACCCATAGAGAGGTTCGCTGTATCGATTCCCGGAGCGCGGAGCGAGTTGCGCCGAGAATCGCCGAAGGTCGCATTGGGCGCTATTGAATAAGCGGTTGGGTCGTACCACTCATTGATGGATTTCTTAATTCCCACCTGCGCGTTGCGTAAAACATTGGGGTACCATGCTCCGGCCTGCGAGTAGGAGTTGTTGGCGCCGTTGTACGTCACCGTAAACGGATTACCGGTCTGGTTGATCACGATTGCCGAAACCTGCCAACCGCCAATCGCTTCATCCAGCAGGCGATTCTTGTTCAGCCACCTACGTCCCACCCCGAAGGGAAGCTGGTACACCACGCTGCTCTTGAGCGATTCGCGGATATCGAAGTTCGACGGCCCATAGTTGCTCCCAACATCGTGGGCATTCTGGAAGTTGATCGTGCCCCCCTGGCCGTTGAATGGTGAAACATCCATGTCGTTCAGGAACTTCGACCAGGTATAAGCAGAGCTGAAAGCAATGCCGTTTGCCAGCCGCTTGTTCACCTGTGCCTGAAGCGAGTTGTAGTTGGAAACACCGTTGAACGTACTTCCGCCGATCGATTGGTACTGCGGGAACGGGCGTCCGCTCGGATTGTCGTTTGCCGACAGGTTTTGTACGGGAACCTGGTTGATGTCAGCTTTGAACTGCATATTGGCGCCATGCTTGCCGACATAAGAGACTTCCGACGTAATGCCGTACTTGAATTCATGCTGCACGCCGAGTGACCAGGAATACAGATAAGTCAGAGGCGTGTGATACGGATCGTAGTTGGGCGTGTTCTGTCCGTTGTATGCGGTCGGTGAAGTGGAAGCGTTCACATACGGCAACTGAGTAGTCGTGCCATAGTAAGCGCCGGGTCCGGAGAGAGTAGCGACTGGAGTAACGCCGTTGGTCAGGTCCTGTGCGCTGCCCGACTGGCTATACCCTACACCCTTCGCGTTTCCATACTGATCGACGCTCCACGGTGATGAATACATTCCCCATCCACCGCGAATGACCGTCGAATTGTCGAGAGAGTACGCGAACCCCACGCGCGGCAGGAAGCCGGTGTAAATATTTGCCTGCGCCTGGGTGCGGTGATTGGCCGGAGCAAACCACATCGCACCGTAATTGCCCGAGGCCGTATTGAAGATGGTCGGGTCGAAGTCGCCCATGCGGCCGTGCACTTCGCTCCATCCGCCCTGGATCTGATAGCGAAGACCGAGGTTAACGGTGAGATTCGGGCGCAGCTTGATGTCGTCCTGAATGAAGATCTGCGGATCCTTCTGGCGTCCGCCGAACAAGGGTGAATTAGCTGCACCCCAGCTCTGCATATCACCAAGCAAAAAGTCCGCCCAGGCGCCCCCACTACCCGATGCCGCCAGGCTTGCCTGCGTGTACTGTCCGGAAAAGGTGAAATCACCAGCGTCTACATTTCCCCAATTTGTCGAATTATCTTCCAGCATGATCACCTCGCCGCCGAAGTGAAGTACGTGTTTCCCGCGTATCAGCGTCACCACGTCCGACGGCTGATAAACGTTCTGCGCGTAAATCGTATTTGTGCCTGCATACGGCGAGTCGCAACAGGTTCCGTAGATATTGATGTTAGGGAAGACGTCAGCCTTGGCGTACTGCAGGCCAATCGATGCCGGTATGCCGGCGCCTAGAGAGTAAGGCGTGAGGAAGCTGCCTTGGCGGTTGAAGCTGAAGCGTGCCTCGTTCACGAAGGTCGAGCTGAACGACCATACGTCAGAGGTCTGGCTCGAATAGTCCGAGGTATCGTCGTGGTAGCAGGCCACCGGGCAATTCCATTCCGAATAGACCGGCGAGTTGGCGTCGCGTACCGCGATTGACGAGGTCAGGCGGTTCTTGTCGTTGAAGTCATAGTCGATCCTTCCGAAGATGCGGGTGGAAGGGTAGGGCGTGGGAATTACAGCGTAGTAATCGTTAATGATTCCACCGCTAACGTTCTGGTTCGGCTCCGGGAAATATTTCAGGAGGTTCTTTGCCACGGTATCGATGCGGTTCGCCGGGATCACATTATCCGTAGCGAAGGGATAACGGCACATCTGCCCGCCAACTGTGGTCTGGGTTGAGGGATCGAAGAGCTCGCCCTGGTACACGACATTGTTGGTGCAGGGATTGATGATATTGTTGCCGTTGCCGTCCGTGACCGGAATCTTGTTCCCGTTGCCGTCAAGCACCAATAGTTGCGTCAGATCGAATTGGCCGTTAGGCGTATTCACGCCTTTCATCTGGTCGGTCGGCATGGTCGTGAATTCGGTGTAGTTCTGATTATCGATGGTCTTGTCGTAGTTGAAGAAGAAGAACATCCTGTTCCGTAGGATGGGTCCGCCAATCGAGCCGCCGAACTGATTGAACTTAAGCGGCGGAATGGGCTGGGTTGGATCGGTAAAGTAGCTTCTCGCCTCCAGTGCATCGTTCTGGAAGTGCTCATACGCCGACCCGTGGAAATGGTTCGTGCCGCCCTTGGTGATCTGGTTGAATACCGCGCCGCCAATTCCGTACTGTGCAGAGAAGTTCGAATCTTCGATGTGCACCTCGGCGACCGTGTCAAACGTATCAGTTTCCACGTCTGAGCTGTGCGGATTGGTCACCGAACCGCCATCGGAAAGGAAGTTGTTGCTGTAAGGCATGCTGCCGTTCACAGATACGGAGACGCCGGGATTGGTTACGGCGTTCCCTGTAGAAGAAGCACCCGCACTGCCCGGCAACAGGATGGTGAAGTTTGCCCAGTCCGCGCCCACCTGCGGCAACTGCTGCATGGTTTTTTCATCGAATGTCGTGGACTGCTCGCCGCTTTCCGTCTGGAGCAAAGCTGCGGTGTCAGCCCTGACCACAACCCGCTGCCGCGAGCTTCCGACATTCAGCGTGCCATTCAAGGTAATCACACCCACATCCAAAGTAATGGGACCAAGAACGAGATTTTCAAAGCCAGGCGCGGTGATCGTGACAAGATAGCTCCCGTTCGGGGTCGACACCGTGTCGTACAAACCGACATTGTTGCTAGTGAAGGTTTTCAGTTCGCCGGTGTTGATGTTCGTTACCGAAATGGTGGCATTCGGCACAACCGCGCCGGTTTGATCGGTAATGGTGCCGCGTATTTCGCCCGTGGCAGAGCTCTGAGCACGCGCAACCACGCCCGCCCCGAGCAAAAGACCAAAAACAAGCAGCCATCCGCGTAATTCACAGCACATCTTTAGAAGCCTCTCCTGTTCAAAGTGCATTCTTTTAGCCTCTTTCTTTTCCCTTTTCTCCGCGAGCCTTTAACGGCACTATTCATCCGGAACCGCCGTGCAGCTTGTTCCGGCCCCATATTTAGTCGAGATTCTCCGGCTCAGCGCGCGCCCCCTCCCAAAAATGACCCCTGGAAAGTCCGGAGCTGGCAAAACCAGATGACATCCTTCGTAACGATTAGTTAGTATGTACTCCTCGATTCGATGAGTTGGCAAGAAATTTTTTTTAAATGCCCAAAACACATTGGAATCCGCGGGCAGAAATGCCGATGTGGCCTGTCGCTAATGCGCGCTGGCCTTTGATTTATAGATAGAAAAGGTAGGAGATTCTTGAAGCGTTCATTGGCCCGTACTCTGATATCCCATGCTCTGATGGTTGCTGCACTTTGCCTGTTAACTGCCTCGGTGGCCCGGAGCGAGGATGGCATCCCCAAAGCCGCGTGGAAGCGCCCTTTGGGGCTCCCCCTAGCGAACCCCGGCGTGACACGCGCGCCGGGCGACATTGACGACGGCTACTGGCAGGGTGTCCCTGTCGGTGGGCTTGGGGCCGGAACGTTTTCTCGCAGCTATCGCGGCGACTTCTCTCGCTGGCACATCAAGGCAGCTGTCCATAAGTGCGAGCCTGTTTATGCCGACCAGTTCGCAATGTTCCAACAATCGGAGGGCGATGAACATGGCAACGCCCAGGCGCTGATGAACGGCCATCCCTCCAATGGCGAACTCTCCAGTTGGCAATGGGATTATCCCGTGGGGGCAGGCGACTATTACGGCCTGTTCCCCAAGGCCTGGTTCGATTACAGGTGGGGCAAATTTCCCGCCCATGTGACGCTTGAGCAGTTCTCGCCCGTGCTTCCGAATAACTATCGCGAATCGAGTTACCCTGTCGCGGTCTATCGATGGCATGCGGAAAATCCGACGAACCAGCCTGTGGTCGTTTCAGTGATGTTCTCGTGGACGAACATGTCCGGCTGGTTCCGGACCTTCACCCGCGACTTCAACGGAACTCCGAACCAAGGCAACTATGACCGGTTTGTAAGTGAAACCATTCCCGGCCTGGGAACGATGAAGGGCATTGTCTTCGACAGAAACCGCGCCGGCACCGAGCCCGAAGAATGGGACGGTCAATTCGTCATCGCGGCCATCGAAACACCCGGCGTTGAGGTAACCTATCAGACCACGTATGTGGCTACCGGAGACGGCAAGGCAGTCTGGGCCACCTTTTCAAAAGACGGCAGGCTCGCTGACGATACCAAGTCGTGGGTAAGCGATAAGGAGAAGCTGGCGGGCGCGATCGCGCTGCGCTTCACGCTTCGGCCCGGCGAAAAGAAAGTGATCCCCATGGTCCTTGCATGGGACTTCCCTGTGGTCCAGTTTGGCGAGGGAAGAAAATGGGAGCGCCGCTACACGGACTTCTACGGCACCTCTGGGCGCAACGCCTGGAGGATCGCCCGCGACGGACTGCTGCACTCTGCTGAGTGGAGCGCAGCCATCGACAAGTGGCAAGCCCCGTACGTCAACGACGAGAGCAAGCCTCTTTGGTATCGCGGCATGTTGTTCAATGAGCTTTACGCGCTCACTGACGGAGGAACGTTCTGGGGGCGTCAGGCAGGTTCGGATGCAAAGACCACTCCAAGCTTTGCCCTGCTCGAATGCTTCGACTACGCGTACTATGGCACGCTTGACGTTCGCTTTTATGCATCGCTTCCGCTGCTGAAGTTCTGGCCGAACATCGACAAGCAGGTGCTGCGCGAGTTTGCAGACACTGTGCCGAAGGAATGGCCGGAGCAGGGCCTGTGGGTGTGGAAGACACAGCAGACAGACGAGCCCGTCACGCACAAGAGAAAAAAAATCGGCGCGGTGCCACACGACCTCGGCGTTCCCGAGGGAGATCCCTTTATTGCTGTGAATGAGCCGGGCTGGCAGGACACGAATAACTGGAAGGACCTGAATTCCAAGTTTGTGCTCATGGTGTATCGCGACTATGTGCTAACAGGGCGCAAGGATACGGCATTCCTGCGCGAAACATGGCCCGCGGTGAAAGATGCGATCGAGTATCTTCGCCAATTCGATCACGGCGGCGGCATTCCGGAAAACAGCGACTATCCCGACCAGACCTACGACGACTGGGTGGTTCACGGAGTAAGCGCGTACTCCGGCGGACTATGGCTGGCCGCTCTGCGTGCTGGAGAAGAGACGGCACGCATCCTGGGTAACGCGAAAGCAGGAGCCGAGTATCACGCGCTTTTCCTCAAAGGGCAAAAGACCTACATCACTGATCTGTGGAACGGTGAATACTTTCGCTATGACACCGGCAGCGATTCGAAAGACGATATTCAGACCGATCAGCTCGCTGGGCAATGGTATGCAAATCTCACTGGCCTCGGCGACATTGTGCCGCACGCAATGCAGGTATCGGCGGCGAAGAAGATTTTCGACTTCAACGTCATGAAGTTCGGATACGGCGACATGGGCGCGGTCAATGGCATGACGCCGGATGGAGCCATCGTCGACAACCCAGAGGCAAAAGAGGTCTGGGTTGGCACAACCGCCGGTTACGCCGGGCTGTTGATGAGCCTGGGCATGAAGGACGAGGCGTGGAAGACTATGTGGGGACTCTACCACGTGATCTATGAAGACAAAGGTTACTGGTACAGAACGCCCGAGGCGTGGGACATTACTGGAAACTTCAGGGCGGGTATGTACATGCGGCCTATGGCCATCTGGGCGTTGGAAATGACTCCTCCGAAAACAAAATAAGCTCTTTGCTGCCCATGCTTACCTCAGCATGGGCTTTTATCTTCACGGCAACACAACGAGACCGGACTATATGCAGCAGAAACCCCATCCCTATTTGCCGTTATATCGTGCCGCATGCCTGTTCATCGCGGCGTTCCTCTGCATGACGACCATAAGCACCGCCGCCCCGAGACATTCGAAACCTAAGTTCCGGGTGATTGCGCTCGCCGAACCGGGCGGAATCCATCAGCCCTTTGTAGATGCGGCCAAGATATGGCTGAATAAGCTCGCCACTGAAAACGACTTCACCGTCGACTATATTCAGAATACCGATCCCATTAACGACGCATTTTTGTCGAAGTACAAGCTGTTTATCCAACTCAACTATCCCCCATACAACTGGACGCCTACCGCGCAGGGCGCCTTCATCCGCTACATCGAGAAAGGTAAAGGAGGATGGATCGGGTTTCACCACGCTACGCTGCTTGGTGAGTTTGACGGCTTCCAGATCTGGCCATGGTACTCCAATTTCATGGGCGGTATTCGCTTCACCGGATACATTCCCACCTTCGCCGACGGAATGGTGACCGTCGAAGACCCCTCTCATCCAACGATGAAGGGTGTTCCGTCGCCCTTTCTCGTGAAGCATGAAGAGTGGTACACATGGGACAAATCTCCTCGCCTGAATGTTCACGTGCTGGCCAGCGTGGATGAAAGCACCTATAGGCCCGATACCAAGACGAAAATGGGCGATCACCCTGTCGTCTGGACGAACGAACACTACAGGGCTCGGAATATTTACATCTTTATGGGGCACCACCCGGACCTGTTCGAAAATCCGGCTTTCACCACCATTTTCAGAAACTCAATATTCTGGGCCGCTCACCAAAAGAACGCGCCACGGCCATAAGCGTGTGGCGCGGGCACCCCTGCTGAGCTAGCGCGCTGTGGGCTCAGCCTCTACAAGCGCTCGCACCGACGGTGTGACCACAAGAAACATCTCGGCATGGTGCTCTGCGCAATCGTCCACCTTCGCTAGCTGCGCTCTGCGCTGTTCGGCGGTGACGGTACGTCCCGCCTCAACCGCATCGAGCGCGTCGAGTCCTACTCCCCCCAGTTCGGAAAGGCTCTGCGACAGCGGGACGAGCGGCTTCCGCAGCATCGACGTGGCCAGATACGGCTCAATCTTCGCATCGTTGTTGCGCCATTTCAGGAATATTGCTCGCAGCTGAGGCCGAACTGACGGGTCGTGGACGGCACGCAGCGCCAGTTCGTTGATGTATCTCGCCTGATCGCTCTCTGGCGGCACAGCGTCCACCAGATGATTCAGCGGAGCCTCGCCATCGTACACCTGCGTCTTCTCGCGGTCATACTCCTTTACCGGCTCCCCAGCCGCAGCGAGCGTTTCCAGCAGTTGGGGAGGCATGTCATCCCCGGCTATGCGGCCCAGCATTCTGCGGCTGCCCGATACGTGCTGCAGTCTAAGCCATTCCAAGTTGCGGCTCACCACCGCCAGTCTGCGATACATTGAGAAAACATCCGTCACCGATGCCGGCGACCACAGCCGTTCCGCGATCGCTGCTGTTCGCGGCCAAAGCCGATTGTCCAGATTCTCCGGTGTGACATACTCTGTCCATTGCGCTGCCTCTCCGCCGATAATGTTTGCTTTCTCGTCTGCTGTCAGCGAGGCGCTTGGCCCTGAAGTTGGATCGACGGCATAGTGCTGTGATGCCGGGTACATCAGATCGAGGTAGTAGCCCGCAGAAAGCACTGTCTTGTAGCCCATGCGAGCAGCGTTTGCCAGCGAATCCGCGCCTCGCCAGGATTGAATGAGCGAATCCTTCGGAAGATCGCCATCCAGAATCTCGTCCCATCCCTCCATGTCCTTGCCGTGCTTCTGCACAATCTGCTGTACACGCTTTGTGAAGTAAGTCTGGAGTGCGTGATTGTCCTTGATATTGTGCTCGCGCATCCACGCCTGAATATGGACATCCTGGTCCCAGTATTTGCCATCCACCTCGTCGCCACCGATGTGAAAATACTGGTCGGGAAAAAGCTTCTCCATCTCGCCAAACTCGCGATCGAGCAACTTATAGGTCGCCTCATTGGTCGGATCGAGCGGCGGCCGAAGATCATCGTGCTCAGAACGAACAAGCCCCTTGGGAGCAGGCCCCGAAGCCAGCTCAGGATAGGCCACCAGCCAACTCACCGCATGACCTGGCACATCGAACTCGGGCACAACACGCACTCCGCGGTCGCGCGCATACTCAATCAACTCGCGGATCTGGTCCTGTGTGTAGAACTGTCCATCGGACGCCATGTCGGTGAGACGGCGAGCGCGCTTGCTCTCCACGCGAAAGCCTTCGTCGTCCGACAGGTGCAGATGCAAAACGTTCAGCTTTACCGCCGCCATTCCGTCGATGTTTCGCTCAATCGCGTCGAGCGGCATAAAGTGCCGCGAGACATCGATCATCAATCCGCGCCACGCAAAGCGAGGAAAATCGTCGATATGCACGTAGGGAATCACCCATCCGTTCGGCCCTGGCTCAACCAGTTGGAGAAGCGTCTCCAGGCCATACATGATTCCCAGCGGATTCGCAGCCGTCAGCTCGACCCCCTGCTGGCTTACTGTCAGGTGATAGCTCTCATCCTCATCCAGCGATTGCACGCGACGACCTCTACTGGCGCAGTGGATCACGAGCGCAGGGCCATCCTGCGCGCCGGAAAAGTAACGATCGAACGGGGCGCCTGTGCGCACTGCGAGGTCGCGCAGAAAGCGCTCTAATGCATGGTGAACCCGCTCATCTCCGCCTGTCAGCTCGATTCGCGGAGTGGCATTCAGCGCCAGCGACCCATCCTGCAGGGCGATCTGCGCGGGCCACGGCATAAGGTTGAGCTGCGCTGCCCCGCAGGGCAACAGAGCACACAACAGAAACGCAGTTGTTCCAAATCCCTGACGTACGCGCAAGTTTCTTATCCCTAGGCAGAAAGTAAATAGGCCGGTCCTCATCAGGGACCGGCGGTCAGTTGTTGCGGCAGGTCAATGTTATTGGCCCTGCCAATACTTGTTAAAGCCGATATAGTCGGACGGCATGGCCGCCAGCAGTTTTCGTCGCAACTCCAGAATATCGACCGAGCCGAGCGAACTGTACAGGACTTTGCCGTCCGGGCCAAGCAGCACAGTGTATGGCACAGCAGATTGCCACTTCGGATCGAACGCTGCCTGCAGCGCCGCTGTATCGTCGGAAGCAAAGAGCAGGTTACGACTCGTTGCATGCTTTCTCTGCAGAAAGCGGAGAACGCCTGCCTTCTCATCCGGCGTGTTTACCGATACGGTTACAAGCTGGAAGCCGCGGTCACTATACATACGGAATGTATCCTGCAGATCAGAGAATTCAGCCACACACGATCCGCACCATGTGGCCCAAAAGCTGACCAGCGTATAGTTGTCGCCGGCATTGGCGCGCAGTGTCTTCAGGCCTGCTGCGTTCACCATCTCCACCGTGACCGGAGTTGCATCCAGCTTCTGCTCGTAGGCCGCGACCAGAGAGCGCTTCTCTGCCCACTTCGTAGAGCATCCAAACACGCCATTGTGAGTCACTGCAACCGGCTTATTGGCCAGCAGGGCATCTATTGCATTCTGCGCGTCATGCGTCGTCACCTTCTCGATGCGGTAGCTGTTGTCGAAACGACCTTCATAGCGCAGCCTGCGGTCCTTGTCGAAGACAAACACGTGTGGTGTTGCCTGCGGCCCATAGGCGCGCGTCACCGCCTGCGTGTCGCCGTCATAAAGATATGGATAGTTAAGATGCTTGTACTGGTAACGGATCTTCATGTCGTTCAGCGTGTCGCCGAGGTCGGAAGAGTCAAGCTCGTCGATCGTCGTCGCTGAAGGATCGTTGCCCTCAATCGCCACGATTGCTACGCCCCGCTTGCTGTAGTCGTCGTAAAGCTTCTCAATGCGGCTCTCATACATCTGTGCGATCGGGCAGTGGTCGCATGTAAAGATCACCACAAGAATCGGGCTGCTCGCGTAATCGCTTAACTTGTGAATCTTCCCATCCACACCGGGCAGCGCAAAATCGGGCGCCTTTGAGCCCAGAGGCAGAATGGGATGCGATGTCTGCCCGTAGAGAGCGAGAGACATCGTCGA
>JGI12627J18819_10000735_pt1 | contig 10902 bp, 12 predicted proteins | sample TexAe_OM1H0_M2_FD_18819 | JGI IMG/M metagenome (IMG submission 18819)
TTTTCGGGTACAGCAACATCACCACATTCCACATCGACGGCCTCGAAATCAGAATCGCGAAGGATCCTGCGTGCCCCGAGGTCGAGGGCGATGGCACCTTCAGGGGGCTTTGTGGAGACGTGAGTAGCGGACCGAGCGATAACTGGGTTTCGCCGGATGGCGCCTTTCTCTACCAGATCTACGGGAACGCTTCGAAGTTGGTGGGTTACGCTACCAAGCCGGACGGATCGCTGGAAGAAGTAACCAGCGTCGCGATTCCCTACAACAGCCCGGAGGGGTTGGCGGGCTTTTGATTTGCCCTAGGCGAATGCAAGGAACGGCCGCTCCGGGAAGCACGTGGCTCTGGTGTACCAAGCCCATCCCGAAAGCGGCCGCACCGCTTTTACGGTTCACCGTATTCACAAAAAAAGAGCGGCCTAGGCGAAGCACGATCACAAACAAGTGTGCGTGGACGATCGAAACGACCGGGGACAACTAATGCGCGACACCGCGTCGGTCTCTTGCTTCACTGACGACACGAGCGCTTTCGATGCGCGACGATCGCACAATTCATCGGATAGAGAGCAGCAGAGAGCAAAAGGCTCTTGCCGAATCGTACTCGGGAGCTCTGAAAGAGGCACTCGCATCATGGACGTTTACCAAACATCTCCGATTCGCGTTCTCTTCCCAAGAACGTCGGGCACTCGAGTCGAGGAGGCCGTTCTTGTGAATACCTCCGGAGGAATTGCGGGAGGAGACTGCCTTGAATCCAGCGTGACAGCGATGGACAACGCTTCCATCACCGTCACAACCCAGGCGGCGGAAAAGGTGTACCGCGCAATCAACGAACCCGCGCACATTACGACGACGCTAAGAGCGTGTGATTCGGCGAAACTTGCATGGCTGCCCCAAGAAACAATCGTTTTCAACCGCGCGCGTGTCTGCCGTCGCACGCACATCGAAGTCTCATCGGGGTCGGAACTCCTCGCCCTCGAGTGGTTGGTGCTCGGCCGCGCAGCGCACGGAGAGAAGATCTCCGCCGGGGACATCATGGACAGTTGGCGCGTCAGGAAAGACGGCCGGCTCGTCTGGGCCGACACCTTTCGCGCCACCGACGACGTTTTGCCTTATCTCTCTCGGAAAGCGTTGCTGTCGGATTCGACCGCCCTCGCAACGCTGCTCTATTTCGGGCCTGACCTCGAGGAGCGTTTGCAGGTTATACGCGGCCTGGCTTCTTCGCTAGAGTGTCAATGCGCAGCGACGTTGGTTGGTGGGCTGATAGTCGTTCGCTTTGCCGCCAGGTCTTCCTTCGAGTTGAGGGCTGCTCTGCGCAGTTTGCTTCAAGAGCTTGGCGAAGAGCTTGCACCAGGGCCCTTCCGAGTGCCGAAGATGTGGTCGTGTTGAGTACAGATTTTGGTCGGAGAGAGTCATGAACCTTACGCCGCGGGAAAGAGACAAGTTGATGATAGCAGTCGCAGCACAGGTGGCGCGTGCACGGTTGGCAAGGGGCCTCAAGCTCAATTATCCGGAGAGTGTGGCGCTCATTACGGATTTCGTACTCGAAGGAGCACGCGACGGCAGGCCTGTTGCGGAACTTATGTCAGAGAGCGGCAAAATCTTGACCCGGGATCAAGTTATGGAAGGCATCCCGGAAATGATTCATGAAATGCAGGTGGAAGCTACGTTTCCGGACAATACAAAACTCATTAGCATTCACGATCCGATTCGGTAGGGAGAACAAAATGGTGCCGGGAGAACTTTATCCAGCGGCTGGAGAGATTGTCCTGAATCGCGACAGTCAGCCCATATCTTTGAAGGTTGCAAACACAGGGGATCGCCCCATACAGGTCGGCAGCCACTATCACTTTGCAGAAACAAATAGCGCGCTGTCCTTTGATCGAACGGCCGCCCTTGGCTATCGGCTGGACATACCGGCAGGGACAGCGGTGCGATTTGAGCCGGGACAATCACGTGAGGTATCGCTCGTGCCCTATGCCGGCGCGAGGCTGGTCTACGGGTTCCACCAGGCGGTAATGGGCCAACTACCGCCTGTGCAGTTGAAATGAATATTCGCCGGAATCGAGGTAGCTGAGAATGCCTCACAAAATGAGTCGAAACGCCTACGCCCAGATGTTCGGGCCAACCGTAGGCGACAGAATACGCCTCGCCGATACCGATCTTGTGATTGAGGTCGAAAAAGACTTCACGATATATGGAGAAGAAGTGAAATTTGGAGGCGGAAAGGTCATCCGCGATGGAATGGGACAATCGCAGCGGACACGCAGCGAAGGTGCGGTCGACACCGTTATTACCAATGCCCTGATCCTCGATCATTGGGGAATTGTCAAGGCGGATATCGCGATCAAGGACGGACGAATTGCTGCCATAGGGAAGGCCGGCAATCCCGACGTGCAACCGGGAATCGACATCATTATCGGTCCGGGAACCGAGGTGATTGCAGGCGAAGGGAACATCGTGACCGCCGGTGGGATCGATACCCATGTCCACTTCATTTGTCCACAGCAGGTTGAAGAGGCCCTGTTCTCCGGCGTGACCACAATGATGGGTGGCGGTACAGGACCGGCTGCGGGTACGACCGCAACGACGTGCACGCCCGGGCCGTGGCACATCCGGAGGATGCTGCAGGCGGCGGACTCCTTCCCCGTAAATCTCGGTTTTTTCGGTAAAGGCAACGCCAGTACAGCTGCCGGTCTTGTCGAACAGATTGAAGCCGGGGCCTGCGGACTCAAGCTTCACGAAGACTGGGGTACAACGCCGGCGGCGATCGACTGCTGTCTCTCCGTTGCGGATGACATGGACATTCAGGTTCTGATCCACACAGACACGCTGAACGAAAGCGGGTTCGTTGAAGACACCATTGCGGCATTCAAAGGCAGGACGATCCACACGTTTCATACGGAAGGCGCGGGCGGAGGACACGCACCCGACATTATCAAGGTGTGCGGCTCGCCGAACGTCATTCCGTCTTCGACCGGTCCAACCCGTCCGTACACTGTGAATACCCTTGAAGAAGCACTCGACATGGTTATGGTTACACATCATCTGGATCGCCGAATCCCTGAAGATCTCGCGTTCGCCGAAAGCCGCATCCGGAAGGAAACGATCGCGGCAGAGGACATCCTTCACGACCTCGGTGCGCTTTCGATCATGTCCTCTGACAGTCAGGCCATGGGGCGCGCTGGGGAAGTGATCCTTCGAACATGGCAGACTGCCGACAAAATGAAAAAACAATTCGGTCGTCATCCCGAGGAAAAGGGAGACAACGACAACTTCCGCGCCCGGCGCTATGTTGCGAAGTACACGATCAACCCTGCAATCGCTCAGGGAATTTCGAACTATGTGGGCTCGATTGAAGTAGGAAAACTTGCGGATCTCAGCATCTGGAATCCTGCTTTCTTCGGCGTGAAGCCGGCCCTGATGCTGAAGAGCGGAATGATTGCAGCGGCCATCATGGGTGATCCCAACGCTTCTATTCCCAATCCACAGCCGGAATATTACCGCCCCATGTTCGGTGCCTTCGGTCGAGCCATGGCGGAGAGTTCAGTCGCGTTCGTCAGCCAGGCCCTGCACCAACGAGGCGAGTCACTCGGGTTGGCGAAAAAGCTGCTCCCCGTCATCAACACACGCAAGATCGGTAAGCGCTCCATGATGCTCAACGACGCCACGCCCCGCATGGAGGTCGATCCGGAAACATATGAAGTGCGAGCCGACGGGCGCTTGCTCACTTGCGAACCCGCAAAAGTATTGGCTTTGGCGCAACGCTATTTTCTGTACTGAGGACAACAAATGCAAAACGCTTCGATTCATCGCCCCGCTGGTCATTGGCCGAAGGAAAACGCCGTAGGCACTCTCACTCTCGATTTCGATGCCCGCCACCGCCGCCGCATTCGCCTGACTGCTGACGCAGGCGAAGATATTCTCCTGGACCTTCCGAAAGCCGTTGCCATGGCTGACGGAGATGGTTTGCAACTTGAAGATGGGAGATGGCTGATGGTTCGGGCAGCTGCCGAGCGTATCGTTGAAATTAGGCATCGAGATCCAAACCAGCTCGCGCGCTTGGCCTGGCATCTCGGAAACCGGCATCTACCGACTGAAATTCGAGGCCAGGTTCTCCGCATTCGCCCCGACCATGTCATCGAGCAGATGCTCTGCTGCTTCGGCGCCCAGCTCACGAAAGTACACGTCCCTTTCCAACCNGAGGGTGGCGCCTANGGCGACCACGGCCACCATCACAACCANAGCGACGGCGGGCACCATCATGAGTAAGGAACGGTACNGCTACCCGCAGCTGGCATTGCTGAGACTGCAAAGCTGGCTCTCGCCGGCATTCCCTACCGGTTCTTACAGNTATTCCCACAGTCTCGAATGGGCTGTCGAAGCGGGATATATAAAGGATCGCGAAAGTCTCGTCGATTGGCTGGAGGCTGATCTTTGCTACGGCTCCGTTCGAAACGAAGCGATTTTCTTCTGTAAAGCCTGGTGCAACGCCCGGGACGACGATTCCGCGAAGCTACTTGAAATTGCGGAACTGGCGGCCGCATTCCGCGGGACGTCGGAATTCGCGCTTGAGTCATCGCAGCAGGCATCCGCGTGCCGCGCGACGCTGCGCCAAGTGTGGCCCGACCGCCTTCTGGATTCACTTTCACAACTGCTCTCGCAAGGCGAGGTTCCACCCGTTCTTGCCGTCATCCTTGGAGTCCGCTCGGCAAGAGAGGGCGTTCCGATTAGCCTCGCCTTGCCCGCTTTTCTCCAAAGTTACGTCGCCAATTTGGTGATCGCCGGAGTGCGACTTATTCCTCTCGGTCAAACGGACGGGCAGCTCGCGATCGCCGCGCTGGAGGAAGCGGTGCTCACGGCCAGTGCGCGAGCCCGAAACGCCACGATCGACGATCTTGGATCCGCCGCTTTCATGGTAGATCTCGCCTCCATGGCGCACGAAACTCAATACACGAGGTTATTCCGGTCATGACATTTATTGCCAGCACAGAATCCCCAAACCACCCTTTACGCGTCGGGATCGGCGGTCCGGTTGGCTCGGGCAAAACCGCGCTCGTGGAGGCGCTCTGCAAACGGCTCCGGGACAACTACGACATCTACGTGATTACCAATGACATCTACACGAAGGAAGACCAACTCATTCTCACACGCGCCGAAGCCCTGCCGGCGGAGCGTATCATGGGCGTCGAGACCGGTGGCTGTCCTCACACCGCGATTCGTGAGGATGCCTCCATGAATCTTGCCGCCATTGACGACATGAACCGGAAATTCCCGCATGCGGAATTGTGCTTCATCGAGTCCGGGGGCGATAACCTTGCCGCAACCTTCAGCCCCGAGCTGGCCGACTTGACCATCTATGTGATCGATGTCGCCGAAGGCGAAAAAATACCGCGCAAGGGTGGGCCTGGCATTACGCGCTCCGATCTTCTGGTTATCAACAAAATTGATTTAGCTCCTCTCGTTGGCGCAAATCTTGCAGTAATGGAAGCGGATACGCTGAGAATGCGCACGAATCGGCCTTTTGTTTTCACGAATTTGAAGAGTGGTCAAGGTGTCGAGCAAATCGCAAGCTTCATTATCCTGAATGGCGGATTGACCAAGGCGGCCGCGTAACCGGCAAATCAAGGTAAACCCACTATTAGACTGGGCGTTTGATGCAAATAATTCGCTGAGTAAGGAGGAACGCACATGGGTATCATCTCTCGAGGTTTTTCTGGTCGACGCAACCCGACGGACGTCAAGCTGCCGCCAGGGCAGTACCTCACCACCGATTTTCCGGTTTTGTCGGCAGGCCCGACTCCACATGTCCCACTTGAAAAATGGGAGTTTGTGATCGATGACGGCAAGAATGTCTTGCAGCGATGGGATTGGAAATCGTTTCGCAACCTGCCTAGCGAGACTGTTACCGTTGATTTGCACTGCGTCACGCGGTGGTCGAAGCTGGGCACATCCTGGGAAGGCGTTTCCCTGGATACCCTGCTCGCAGGCATAAAGACCGACGCTTCCTATACTCTCGTTCGTTCGTATGGCGACTACACGACGAATGTGCCTCTGAAGGACCTCTTGAACAAGCAGGCGTGGATTGCGTTTCGATATGATGGCCAAGACCTTGCGCCGGAGCATGGCGGGCCCGCGCGGCTCCTCGTTCCACATCTCTATTTGTGGAAGAGCGCTAAATGGGTGCGAGGCATGACCCTCATGCACGAGGATAAACCTGGATTCTGGGAAGGCCTCGGCTACCACATTTACGGAGATCCGTGGCGGGAGCAGCGATACTCGGGCGACAGGTGATGTGGCGCGTTGCAACCGTCGTCGCTCTGCATGACGAAACCGCGGCGGCGCGGACGATCACGCTCGAAGTTCCGGATTGGCCAGGCCATGTTGCAGGCCAGCACGTCGATGTGCGCGTGACCGCTCCCGACGGCTATTCGGCCGTTCGGTCGTACTCCATCGCCTCGGCGTCGGGATCACAAGGAGCAATCGATCTGACCGTCGAACGATTGGAGAATGGCGAGGTCTCGCCCTATCTCACGCAAGAGCTTGCAATCGGGGACCAGTTAGAGGTGCGCGGTCCGATTGGCGGTTGGTTCGTATGGCGCGCAGAACAAACGGAGCCGGTTCAACTCATAGCGGGAGGATCCGGCGTCGTGCCACTCATGGCAATGATTCGTTCACGCATTTCCGCTGGCAGCAAAGCACCGTTTCGCCTGCTGTACTCTGTGCGTCAACCCGAACTGGTCTTCTATCGCAACGAATTGCTTGCCTTATCCGATGAAAAGGATTCCCTGAGCGTGGCCTACGCTTACACAAGGACCACTCCTCTAAATTGGACGCGCCCGCCCGGACGAATCGACGCCGCTCTGGTCGCGAGTGTCACCTGGCCACCTAGCCTTGAGCCTACTTGCTATGTTTGCGGCCCCACCCCTTTTGTGGAAGAGGCAACCAGTCTGCTGATCGCCTCTGGCCACGATCGCGACAGAATCAGAACGGAGCGCTTCGGCTCGACTGGAGAACGAAAATGAGTTTACCTGCTTACGACTACCTCGATGGAAATGCGGCTGCAGGCGAATTGAGCAGAATATTCGCCCCTGACGTCACTTCGGCTAAGGGGCAGTGCGCCATTGCGGCGCAACAAAGCCTTTTGCTCATGCACACGTGTACATGCAAAGTCCTGGCGTCGTGGCACGGTGCGCAGAGTGCGAACACGTGCTCCTTCGCATTGTCAGCGCTCGGCACCGCGTGTTTCTTGACTTGCGTGGCATGACGTACCTGACGTTCGAGACAACAGACATTAGGCCGACGTCCGAATAGACATCGTCTCTGTTTCGTCCTGTTGTGCCGCGATCGGCTAAATTTATCCACGGGAATGCCCAGCTTGCGCATCTGCGATACCAGTGTGGTCCGTGGCATTCCCAATCGAGCGGCACGCCATGCCGCACATCAAATTGAGCGATTATGTCGTTCCTCAGTTCCGCTTGATGATAAACACCGTCTTATCGTCAATGGGTTCTTGTTCGCCAATCCAGCGCCGATGGTCATCTCTCTTTAGAGCATAATCCAACAATGCGCTACAGATGTCTTTTGCTGGCGACAGGCAGTGCTCACGCATCAGCGATTCAAGTAGCTGGCCTTCTTCGTCATCGCTGCCGTCATAAACCCCGTCGGTGTAAAGGAGCAGAATGTCTCCAGGATTTATCAGCGTGATATCGGCGATATCGGTGGAGTTCACCCCCCTTTGACGGAATTGCAGGGAGAAATACCTGTTACGATCCGGATGGTCCTCCGGGATCTGCACGCCTAGCGGCGGGAAATGCACCATCTGGCCCTTATCAATCTGCATGAATTTGCCATTGTCTGCGGAAAACACTAGCGGCGGCGGATGTCCGAAATTGATGAACCGGAAACGGCCAGAAGGATGGACTTCACCGTACAGCATCGTAGCAATCTCAGGCGCGTAGTCTTGTTCGCTCCTCCCGAGGACATTGCGCGCGCTGACCGATTGCGCCAACCGCAGGTTGATCCTTCCAAATAGCTCCGGTGTCGTTTTCCCTCGATGGTCGAACTCGGAGAGCATGAGGGCATGAAAGGTGTCATGGACCGTAGATGCAATCTTCGCTGAGATGATTCCATGTCCTTGAGCGTCGACCAGTAGGACGCCCGCCATGCCATGAAGCTCGTGCAGATCCTCGGCGACCCGTACCTGCTCTGAGCTCCGCGCATCTCTGTAGTCGGTTTCCATTTCCGGCCTGTAACCCGGCCTTGCTTTCAACCATTCCACATGATCGTCCACCGAATTGCGCGGCTGTGCGCCTGCGGGGAGAAGCTCGAGAAACTCTTTCGATAGCTTGAGAGCGGCCTGTATGCGCGCATCGATATCGTAGCGCTGCTGGAAGTTTATGTATTCAAACAGGTCGCCACCGACGGTTCCGGCGGGAATGGAATTCCCGTACATCTCGATTCCCGGGAGATGGGGAATCGCCCCTTCCACAGGCATGAGCCGCTTGTGCAGATATTCGTCGATGCTTGGATCTGTGCAGGGTGTCGCCATCGGCAAGGTTTTTGTGAGACCCGTGATCTTATTCATCTTTCTCTTGCGCCGTGCTGCCTCTCGACGTCGGAGGAACGCCCGCGGTACGGCTGCGCTTTGATCGTGCCCCCCGCGATCCGTAAGTGCGCGCTACGCGCGTTAGGGACTGGTTCTCCAATCGGCAAAGACGTATGGCTCGCTGGTTTTTAGCGGGTAGATGCTGCGGTGCCTCCTCCAGAATTCTTCCCTGTTCGGCCGGATTTGGTTGCCCGTCCTCCGGGTATTCACTCGGCGACTTGGTCCAAGGACATCACGTACTTGGAACGAGTTTTCCGAATCTGCTGCAGCGCCGCGTTTATGCCGATCCGGGAAGAACTCGCGTCAAAATGAAGCAACGACGAACGACCGACTCTTGGTCAGAACCCTCAGGCCGCACGAACGAGTGGCCTCACGGCTAAACCGGCCGTGGACGCAGCTGGTTTCGTAACCACGCCTTCGAAGGTTAGCGACCGTGGTTGCTTGTAGAAATCCAGATGAGAGGACGAACCATCCCACCCGATGGACACTGTTTCCGTACGTTCGATCTGGCCTGTCGAGATCAAGCTGGCGAGCGGAGTCACCAAGTGCCGTTCGACAGACCGCTTCAGATGGCGCGCTCCATACCGGCGATCCGTGCCTTCCCGAAGCAGAAATTCTCGGGCTAATGCCGTCGTCTGAACGGAGCATCCCCCCTTTGCCGATCTGTTGAGACGTTGTTGCAGGAGTCTCAGTTCGATGCTCAACACCTTTTCAAGCTCGTCGGCGTCAAGCGGGCGAAACGTCACCACCCTGTCGATTCGGTTCATGAATTCCGGCGAAAATTGACGTCGCGCGGCACCGAGCGCAGTGTCCTCAATTTCGCGGTCGATTTTTGCGGTCTCATCATTCCTGGCCCTCAGAAAGCCGTATCCACCGGTAATCCTCTCGGTGATGTCACGGCCTCCCAGGTTCGAGGTCATGACGACTACCGTGTTGGACAGATCAACCCGGCGATTGTCCCCCAAGGTCAGCGTTGCCTTGTCCAGGATGCCCAGCAGAAGCTGCCATAAGACATCCGATGCTTTCTCGATTTCGTCGAACAGAAGGAAGCTAAGCTTCAGCCCTCCGGCGTGTGAAGCGTCCAAAGCTTCCTGAGTGATCAGAGGATGCGTCTCACGATGTCCAAGGTATCCAGGAGGCGAACCAATCAATTTTGCGATTTCGTGCCCGTGTTGAAATTCGGCGCAGTCGATTTTCACGATCGCGCTGGACGTACCGAACAGTATCTCTGCAGCCGCCTCTACAATTCTTGTCTTTCCACAACCCGTTGGACCCAAAAACAGAAAGTTCGCGATCGGCCGGCCGGGCGCAGACAGTCCGGCCTTAAAAACTTGAAAGAACTCCACCAGTGCCCGGACAGCTTCTTCTTGTCCTACGACCTGCCTCCTCAAGGCCAATGCGAACTCCTGCACCGACTCCGCTTGCCGCGCCGGATCGAGCCTGTCAAGTCGATCCCAATGTTGTTGTGTGGCCATCGAACTTCCCTCCCCATTTGTTCGGTCCTGTGGGCCAAGGAGCACCCGCTCTGCCAACGCGAGAGGCCTCGGCAACCCTCGGAACTGCTCGAATTGGAACTGGTTACGACCGCCATGTTTTTTTCTGCCTCCCGACGCTTTGTCGAACGTCGATTAAATGCCGCCATTGTGGTCGTCAGTTGTCGCATGGGCCTTCGATCGCCAAATCATGAATCCCTTAAGTCGCGCTTTATCACATGACTACTGCTCTAGCCGCTCCTTGTCGGTTGGCCCGTCAGTTGCCCCTTTTGCAGGCGTGATAACTGTGGATGCACCGCCAGCGTCAGGACTCATGTCCGCTCAGAAATGGAGAACGTCTAATGGCGGAGAACGTAAAGATGGAATGTGACCTGGTTTTCGAGGATGAACAAGGCCGTTCTTTCAATGCCAGGGTTTTTCGAACGATATTTGAAGCCTTCATTCCAAAAGGCTCAGACCCAGGCACGATCTTTCTCAGGGATTTGAGGCGCATCTCCCCTGTGAATCTATTCTATTTGCTTCCTGACCTGATCGACAGGCTGATCATTCTCGACCTGCGAAGCACCAGTCAGCTGGACGACTACCCCTTCGCGATCTGTGACGCGCTCGAGACCGCAGATCTGGATTGGGAGGCTCTGCTCCATTCGGTTCCGCCTCACAATGCAGTGATTCTCTACGGTAGCAACGACGAATCCGTGGCTCACATGAGGATTGCCTCACTTCCCGAAGGTCTTGACGTGCGGATCTTGCGAGGCGGACTGCAGGAGTGGTGCGAAACGGGTCTACCTGTGAACCCTCTCCGCGATC
>JGI12627J18819_10000737_pt1 | contig 10889 bp, 10 predicted proteins | sample TexAe_OM1H0_M2_FD_18819 | JGI IMG/M metagenome (IMG submission 18819)
TATTATTGGCGGCTCGCAGAAGGCACTCATGATCCCGCCGGGACTGGCTTACTGCGCCGTGAGTGAGCGGGCCTGGCAGCGGATGGAGACGACCAAGTCGCCGCGCTACTACTTCGATCTGCGCAAGGAGCGGAAGTCTGCCGCCAAGGGCGAGTCGGCATATACGCCGGCGACCTCCTTATTCGCGGCTCTAGGGGCGGCGCTCGACTATATCCGGCAGCTGGGCGATGGGAATCTGGCTGCCGGGCGCGAGGACCTGGTCAACAACGCCGAACTGGCTGCTGAAATGACACGCGCGGGAGCTCAGGCGCTGGGGTTGAAGCTTTTCGCCGCGTCTTCTCCGGCTGCGGCCGTCACAGCGATCGAAGCCCCTGCCGGAGTAGACTCAGGCGCGATCGTGAAAGAGTTCCGGGAATCATTCAACGCCGTGGTGGCCAATGGGCAAGGGGAGATGAAGGGCAAGCTCTTCCGGATGGCGCACCTCGGCTACTACGACTATCTGGATACGATTGGCGCCCTCGCTGCCCTGGAGCATGTTTTGGCACACGTAACCGGCAAGACGGTCGCATTCGGTTCAGCAGTGCGCGCGGGCCAGGAAGTGTTTGCCCGGCAAACAGAAGCCGCCGGGGCGAGCCGATAACTTTCACAACCTGTTATCCGGGAAATCCAAGACGAAATGAAAATTGTCGTTGCTGAGAAAATTTCTGCCTCTGCCGTCGCACTGCTGCAGGAACCACGCTGGACGGTGGTCACGCACGATCAACTCGAAGGCAAGCTGAACGCGCATCTGGCGGATGCAGACGCTCTCATCGTTCGCTCCGCGGTCCAAGTGAANTCCGCGCTGCTCGAACACGCGCCCAAGCTGCGTGTCGTCGGCCGGGCGGGTGTGGGCGTAGACAACGTCGACCTGGATGCCGCCACCCGCAAGGGGATTGCGGTGATGAANACGCCGGGTGCGAACGCGGTGGCAGTGGCGGAGCTTACGCTCGGGCTCATGCTGAGCATGGCGCGGTTCGTTCCGCGTGCCGACGCGCTGATGCATGCCGGAAAATGGGAGAAGAAATCGCTCCAGGGCAGCGAACTTCGTGGGAAGACCCTGGGCGTGATGGGGCTGGGCAAAATCGGCGTGGAGGTGGCACGCCGAGCCAGCGCGTTCGGCATGGAAATTGTCGGGCACGACCCGTTCGTCTCGGCGAGCGTGGCAAAGGCACAGGGCATCCGCATGTGCAAACTCGAGGACGTGTATGGCGCCGCGGACTATCTCACTCTGCATGTGGGCCTGACGCCGCAGACCACCGGCATGATTAATGCCGACTCGATCAGGAAGATGAAGAAAGGCGTGCGCATTGTGAATTGCGCACGTGGCGAGTTGGTGGATGAAGTTGCGCTGGCGCAGGCGATCAAGCATGGACACGTGGGCGGCGCCGCTCTGGATGTCTTCCAGCAAGAGCCGCTAAGAGACTCGCCGCTGAGCACGTTCGAAAATGTGATTTTGACGCCGCACATTGGTGGGTCCACCCACGAAGCGCAGGAAGCGGTCGGTTATCAGATCGCGCTGCAGGTGAAGGAGTATCTCAAGAGCGGCGTGATTCAGAATGCCGTCAACGTTCCCTCGGTTTCGCATGAAGAGTATGCCGAGATGCAGCCTTACGTCGTGCTCGCGGAACGGCTGGGATCGTTTCTGGCGCAGGTCAGCGAAGGCACGCTGGAAGAGATCTCCCTACGCTATAGCGGGCACATCGCGGAGTGGAAGACGGAGTTGATCCGGAACGCTGCGATTAAGGGCATCCTGAACCAGGTGCTCGACGAAAAGGCAAATCTGGTGAATGCAGCATCCATTGCATCGGACCGCGGTCTGCGGGTACACGAGTTACACAAGCCGAAGAGCTCAACCGGAGGCTCAGGCAGCGTGTTATCGGTCTTGCTGAGAACGCATGGGCAAGAGCATCGCGTAAAGGGCGCGGTCTTGCACGGACACGCGCCACGGCTGCTGTCAGTGGATGACATCGATGTGGAGGCCCCGCTCGAGCGCAACCTTATTTATTTGCGGAATCGCGACGTTCCCGGCGTGATCGGGAAAGTGGGCACGATTCTCGGCGAGCACAAAATCAATATCGCGGATTTTTCATTGGGGCGCGAGGCAGCGAACAGCGGGTCAGAGAAGAAGAGTGCGGGACGAAAGGCAGTCGCGGTCGTGCACATCGACGGGCGTGTGCCCGAGGATGTGGTCAAGGCATTGCGGAAAATTCCGGCGATTGAGCAGGCGAAGGCGATCCGGCTGTTCTGAGTCACCGCGCCAGCAGCGGCGGCGCCTGGTTTCGGGCTGGGAGGAGATCGGCTAGGAGTTCAGGGCCTCTTTGCGGAGCTTGCGGCTTTCGGCCAGCAGCGACATGGAGTGCATCAGATTTTGCAGTGTAATGATGCCGACCAGGCGCTGATCTTCGACGACTGGAATGATGCTGAGATTTCGGGAGTTCAGTTTACGGAATGCCGACGCCAACGACTCCTGGCGTGACGATACTTCGAAGATCCGGTTCATGACCGACTGCACGTAGCCGTTCCCTTCCATCCGCAAGGCGTCGAGAATATTTGCTTTCGAAATCACGCCCACCATATCGCCTCCGCGCACGACCGGGAAATCATCCTGAAGGGTGTGGACGGCCTTGTCCAGCGCATCCTCGAGAGTGTCGGCGGGCGAGAGGGTAGCGAAGTCCGTGAGCATTACATCTTCGAGGTGCACGGTCTCCAGCACCTTCTGAAAAACCGCCGAGCGTTCTTCGACTTGCGCTCCGATGAGCAGAAAAAAGCCCAGGGTCACGAGCAAGTAGCTATCGGGATATCCGCCTTCCAACAAGAGAAGCATACCCACTACGATCACGACGGCTGCAAGAGCGTGAGCAATGGATACGGCGCGACGGGTGGCTTGCACCGCGTCCATGTGGCGCGAGAACACCGCCCGTAGAATGTGGCCGCCATCCATGGGGTATGCCGGAATCAGGTTGAAGGCGCCCAAATAGAAGTTCATCCAGACCAGGCTACGGAGCAAGTGGTTGGAGTGAATAAACGGCTTGGTCCAGAGATGGGCTTCCGGGAACTTCGCCAGCACGATCATGCCAGCAACCAGCGCCACTGCAATATTTACTAACGGTCCGGCAATCGCGATGCGAATGTCCCGTTTCCAGGGAACCCGACCAGGACCTGCAGGAGTGACTTGGCGGGAATCATCGATCAGAGTGATGCCGCCAATGGGAAGCAGGATTACGGCTTTGGCTTGCAGTCCCTCACGCCGGGCGACCAAGGCGTGGCCCATTTCGTGAACGATCACTGCGCCGAAGATGATTCCGACCAGGGCCAACACACGATTGGGACTGCTATAGCTCTTCATGGCCGACTCGGCCATCCACACAAATCCCAGCAAAAAGATGAAGGTAAGATGGACGCGGATTTCGACTCCAAAGAGCCGTCCGATCGGGATGGACCAATTTCTCATGAGTGCAGTCGTCAGCCTTTCATCGTCAGCCAGGAAAACTGGGTTTTGGCTGGCCGCGGGCTGCCCAGAACGCTAATGACCATTCTATATAGTTAGATTCAATTGGGAATCGTATCGCTGCGTTTTTGTCATAACGGAAGGACAGCGCCTCTGAGAGTGATAGCAGGTCAATACCGTAGTCGTCCATTGCGTTCGTTGCCGGGGCAAAAGACACGTCCGACCACCGATCGCCTGCGGGAGACGCTCTTCAACGTGCTTACGGCCGGGAACCCGGAAGCGCTCGAAAGCTCGATCTGGGCGGACCTCTATGCTGGCACCGGTGCGGTTGGGATCGAAGCCTTGAGCCGCGGGGCGGGCAAAGTCTATTTCGTCGAGTCGTCCACCGCGGCGGCGCGCTTAATCCAGACGAATCTCGCTTCATTGCATGTCGATGGCGGCTTCGATGTGATGCAGGTAGAAACAGGCAAGGGGCTTCGCCGGCTCGAGATGCACGGCACCGTGCTCGATTATGTGTTCCTGGACCCCCCCTACAACCAGGAAAAGGAATATGCGGCGACGCTGGGTTTTCTGAGTAAGTCGACGGTACTTCGCGTCACGGCTGTGGTGATCGCCGAGCACGGAAAGAAATTCGATCCAGGGGAAAACTTCGAGGGAATGAAACGGTTCCGGACGCTGGTGCAGGGGGACGCGGGGTTGAGCTTTTACAGGCGGGCGTAGCTGAGACCGGATTCGTCAGAACGCCGAAAATCACAGTCGGAACTGCTGGCGGTTTCGCCCTACATCAGGAATTCCTGCGTGCGGCGGACGATCGGATGCTGGAGTTCCTCCAACTCGTTCTTTACGCGATTCAGCCCGTACACGCACTGCTCGAAATTGCGCGACAAGTTCGCAAACAGGGGTGCGACCTTGGCGTATTCGAAGTGCTCAAACTTGGAGACAATGTAATAGCTCTCTTTGCCGGCCTTCATCCAATCGACAAAGCTTTCCATGCGCTGGCGGCGCAAGCGATAGTGGTTCAAACTCTCGGGGAACATACCGGTAAAGAACAAGGTGAAGTCGCCGATGTGCTTGCGGACCTGGCGTTCGCGATCGAAGGAGGGAGCGGGACCGTAGACCGGGTCGGATTCGAGCAGCAGTTCGCCCACATCATCGATTGGGCGATTGCCAGCGTCATGAATCTTGAAGAGTTGCTCGGCGTCGCAGAACTCGGTCAACAAATGTGCGACGTAGGCAATCAATTGCGGATCACGAATACCAATCTCCTCCGCATAGTGACGTCCGACCATGTCAGTGAAAAACTGCCGCAACGGATGCGACTCCGGAATCACGCTCATCGGGCCCCCACGATCCGCGCTCCCCGCGGATCTTCTTCCTTAGCTGACTAATTAACTCAGGTCATTTTCAAACGCAAGTGACTTTTGTAAGCCACTCAAAAAACCGATTACTGTTATTTAGAACACGCATGAACAACGTGAGTTGTACGCGCCCGCGATTGGCACTCGCCGACCGATAGTGCTAATGGCAAGGTTACTTTCGTGTTCGCGCCCTCCTACTACGAATGATCGGTCGAGGAGGGAACTCTATTGAGTGCGGAGCGCAAAAATATCGCGAGCAGTACTCCGTGGGAGCCTGTAGTGGGTTACTCGCGCGCCGTTAGAGTTGGGCGGTACGTGCCTGTAGCCGGCACCACGGCCACGGGCGCAGACGGAAAAATCGTCAGGGAGTAGGGTTGTGCCACCAAGGTCACGAAGGGGCACAAGGGAAGGCTCCTGACCGCCTTCCTGAGTGCCTTGCGGTTGATTCCGTCGCGCTCGCAAGTTCAGCCCAGCCGTCGTACAATCCCCCTCCCAGGAGACTCGATACATGAGAATGATTCGCGGAGTTGTTTGCGTGATGGTTGTGACCGTTTTGTGCGTTGTGGCCCAGGAAAGAGAGACGCCGCCGCAGGAGACAACGCCCCAGCTGAAGACGTTCACGGTGATTCGCGCAGGCACGTTGATCGACGGCAAGTCGGACAGCCCGAAGCGCGACCAGGTGATCGTGATCCGGAGGAATCGCATTGACAGCGTCGGCGATGCCGCGAACGTGAAGATTCCTCCCGGCTCCACCGTAATTGATCTTTCGAGAGCCACGGTTCTCCCTGGCCTGATCGACTCACACACTCACATTTTCCTGCAAGGCGAGGATCCGAACGAAGGCGGATACGACGTGAATATCCTGAAGTATCCTGCGTCGTTGCGGGCGGCGCGTGCGACAGTCTCGGTACGCCGGGCTTTGGAGCAGGGCTTTACGACGCTGCGGGACGTCGAGACCGAAGGCGCCGGCTACGGCGACGTGGGAATCAAGGAGGCGATTGAGGGCGGCTACATTCCGGGGCCGCGTCTGTTCGTGTCGACGCGGGCGATTTCGACAACCGGCGGATATCCACTGGAAGGGTATGCACCCGAGTTGACGATGCCGAAGGGAGCCCAGCTGATCGATGGTCCCATTGAGGCGCGCAAGGCGGCTCGCGAGCAACTCGATAACGGGGCTGACTGGATCAAGGTCTACATGACGCATCGCTCGTGGGTAGGCAAGAGCGGCGAGCTGGTTTCTCAGCCGACCCTGACTCTGGAGGAATTCAAGGCGATCGTCGACGAGACTCACGGCTGGGGAAAGAAAGTCGCTTGTCACGCGTATAGCGGCATTGGTTTACAGCGGGCGCTCGATGGGGGATGCGATTCCATCGAACATGGCCTTGCGCTCAGCGATGCGCAAGTTGCCCAGATGGTCAAGCAGGGAACGTGGTATTGCCCGACGATTGCCGTCTATTACACCGATTGGGGTCCGCCCGATACACCCGCGGGCCAGCGCGATCGCCTGCGTGTCTCCGTGCATGAAGAGAGCTTCAGGAAGGCGATGAAGGCGGGCGTCAAGATCGTGTTTGGAACCGACATGGGAGGAATTCCATGGACTCAGCCGATTGCCCAGGAGTTTCCGCGCATGGTCGATTTGGGCATGAGCCCGATGGAAGCGATTCGGAGCGCCACCTCGAGGGCGGCTGAGATGCTCGACAGCAGCGGCCAGATTGGCGTGATCGCGCCCGGCGCCTACGCGGACGTCATTGCCGTGCCGGGAGACCCGCTGCGGGACATAAAGGAGCTCGGCAACGTACAGTTCGTGATGAAGGACGGGAAGGTGTTCAAGGACGAGGTGCACAGGAAATAGTCGTCAGTCCTCAGTCGTTAGTCGTCAGCCAAAAGCGGATGGAGTGAGGGCGTCCCCGCCCCTCGACAACGGCGCACCCAAATCATAGTCCGCCGACAAGCAATACCCTTCGTTTCCCCTTTCAACCCCGCAGCCTTTTGCTGATGATCCGCGACTGACGACTTGCTTCAGGGCCACAATATTTTCCTACCGATGTCACGGATTCTCTTGACACATGGCCGGGGTGGTTCATAATGCCCAAATCCTTTCACGCCGCCTCGGTTAGTCGGAGGTTCGTATGAATGTGCTACAACTATGCGATCCCGAAGTTGCCGCGGTCCCGGTTGAAGCGACGGTTGCGGCGGCCATTCACAAAATGCTCGACTACCATGTGGGCGCTGTCGGCGTGGTGGACGGGGAAGGCCGGATTGCCGGCATCTTTACAGAGCGTGATGTGCTGCGGAAATTGTCCCTGACGAAGCTCGATCCGGAAACTACTCCGGTACGAAACCTGATGACCACGCCCGTCGAAATGGCGACGCAGGAAACGAGACCGGGTGAAGCCATGGCGACCATGGTGGAGCGCCACTTCCGGCACCTGCCGGTTGTTGACAACAATGGCAAGCTGTTGGGGATTCTTTCGATCCGCAACCTGCTGGAGTGGCGAATCGATGGGCTTACACAGGAACTGGATTCGCTGGAGCAGTACGTCAGCAATGACGGGCCGGGCGGCTAGACACTCAGGCCCCAAAGCTGTTCTTCTTCAACATGCAGGTGGGGAGCGGCTGAGAGGCGCTGCCCGTATACTCAGTCCCGTGCTTTCCGACCAGGATCCACGTCTTGCCAGGACGATTGCCGGAGTGCGCATCGCAACCGGCTTTCTTTTTCTTCTTTTCGGAGAGTACAAGCTCGCCAGCCCCGTTTTCGCACACGCGGGTTTCCCGCAGTACTTGCAGGGATACATCCACAACGAGGCGGTTTCGTTTTACCGTCCTTTTCTTGCCCGTATCATCCAACCTCACACGGTCTTCTTCGGTTATGCGGTCGGTGTGCTGGAATTATGGATCGCGGTATCCATGATCGCGGGATTGTGGGTGCAAATGACTTCCATCGTGGGCACACTGTTCATGCTGAACCTGACGCTGTCGACCTGGTGGGCGCCGGGCCATGGGGCAGCCCTGTGGCGTTATTTCGGCGCGGAGCTCGACACCATTCCACTGATGTTCCTTTTTCTGGTCTTCCTCTCCTCAGATGCGGGCCAGACGTGGGGGATTGATGGCGTTCTTCGTAAAAGGACGTAAGCCAGTCGTCAGTCTTCAGTCGTCGGTCGTCAGCTAAGGAGTCGCGTATGGCTCACGATTGGTTGACGTCCAGAGCGGTGTCCGTTCCCAGGCCGTTCGCTTCACTCAGCGTTGCTTAGATCTACTTCGCACTTTTTCAGCCGAAACTGGCTTTGTTCCTCGCCCTCCGTCTCTGATTTTGGCTATCCTGCTGTTCACCTTTTTCCTGAGGAAGCAAATGATCTGCAAGCGAATATGTCGTTTGTTGTTCTTTCTGCTGTTCACGACGGGCTGGCTACTCGGCCAGTCGCCAACGACCGCCGCGCCGCATCGCGTTGTGGTGCGAGCTGGGCGCCTGCTCGATGTCAAAACCGGCAACATGCTCACCGGGCAGTCCGTCGTCATTGAAGGCGACAAAATCGTGAGTGTAGGCCCGGCGGCAGACACGAAAATTCCTGCGGGCACCACCACGGTCGATCTTCCCAATGCCACCGTGCTCCCGGGATTGATCGATGCTCATACTCACCTCACCGCCGATCCGACGAACCTGGGCTATGAGGGACTGGGGATTTCCTATCCTCGGGAAGCACTGATCGGCGCACGCAACGCACGGGTCACGTTGCAGGCCGGGTTTACCACGGTTCGCAACGTGGGGGCGCGGGGATACAGTGATGTCGCCTTGCGCGATGCCATCAACGCCGGTGACGTGCCCGGCCCACGCATGCTGGTGAGCGGACCGGCCATGGGCATTACCGGTGGCCACTGCGACGACAACCTCTTGGCTCCGCAATTTCACGCCACCGAACTCGGCGTGGCTGATGGCGTGGATGCCGTGCGCCACAAGGTTCGCGAAAACATCAAGTACGGCGCCGATCTGATCAAGATCTGCGCGACCGGAGGCGTTCTGTCCAAGGGCGACGATCCTAATGCCTCCCAGTACACGCGCGAAGAGATGAAGGCCATCGTGGAGGAGGCGCATCGGCTCGGCCGCAAAGTGGCGGCACACGCGCACGGTGCTGAAGGCGTGAGTTGGGCTTCGGAGGCGGGCGTGGACTCGGTTGAGCACGGGCATCTCATGGATGACAGCTCCATCGCCACGCTGAAGAAAAATGGCACTTACATTGTTCCGACGCTGTATTTGATGGACTGGAATCGCGAGAACTTGAGCAAGCGCAAAGTTCCCGACTACGTGATTCAAAAGATGCAGGCGGTCTCTGCAGTTGGGCAGGACACCCTCAAGAAGGCGTTCGCGGCGGGAGTAAAGGTTGCGTTCGGGACCGATGCAGCCGTGTATCCCCATGGGCTGAACGCGCACGAATTCGCTGTGTACGTGCGGCTCGGAATGAGCCCGCTGCAGGCGATCCAGACGGCTACCCTCAACGGCGCGGATCTGCTGGGCTGGTCGAATAAGGTCGGCACGCTCGAACCGGGCAAGTGGGCGGACTTGATCGCGGTCGATGGCGATCCGCTGAAAGACGTCACCACCCTCCAGCAAGTGAAGTTTGTCATGAAGGGCGGAGAAGTGGTGAAGAACGAGTACGGAAGGTGATGGTGGCAGGATCGCGCATTCGTATGGAAAACGAAAAGGCCAGCGTCGCAGCCGGCCTTTTTCAATCCCGAAAAATCTAAATTTACTTCTTGGGGGCGATCGCGTCCTTGGCAGCTTTGGCGACACGGAACTTCACGACGGTTTTGGCCTTGATCTGAATCGGCTCACCGGTCTGGGGATTGCGTCCCACGCGGGCCTTGCGATGCGCCTTCACCAGGCGGCCGAGGCCGGGGACGACGAACACGCCATTCTTCTTGGTCTCTTTAATGGCGGTGTCAGCGAGGTTCTCCAGAAACGTGGAAACTGTCTTGTTGTTGGTCTCGAGCTTTTCGGCGAGGTGCCGCACCAGTTGAGTCTTGGTCATACCTGAAGCCATGAATCCTCCTCGATCGAACTTTTTTGATTTGCTGCGATGTGCGCCATCTTATACCAGCCTTCCTGTGGAAAAACAGCGTCTGAGCCGCATTTTATGCGGTTTTCGGCACTGGGGGGTCCGAAAAGGGCAAGAAATACGCGGATTTGGGGCCATCTTCGATTGGAGAAGGCTTGCCCACCCGCCTTGACCACCTCGTCCATGCGTCTCGGGTGCCATATCGGGTGCCATAATGGAGTGAGGAGAGTTCATTCGTGAGCTGCGCCATCTGTGAAATTCGCAAGGAGAAGCGTTTTTGCCCGGCGGTTCATGGGCGCATTTGCCCACAATGTTGCGGAGAGCAGCGCGAGGTCACACTGGATTGTCCCACTGAGTGCCCCTATCTGCAGCAGGCTCGCGAGCACGAAAGGCCGGGCTCCACGGCTGAGCTGGATCCCGGGGCTCTGTTCCTCCAGGTGGAACTCGGTGACCAGTTTCTCTACGAACACGAGCACCTGATTATGGGGCTAACCTATTCCCTAGCCAAAAGCGCGCATAAAGATCGTGCTCTCCACGACCGCGATCTGATTGCCGCTCTCAGCGCGCTCGCTCGCGGGTATGAACGGCTGGTGAATTCGGGCCTTCACTATGACGAGCCGGCACAGAATCTTGCCCAGCAGGCGGTTATTTTTGAACTGCAAACGATGGTGAAGGAGTATCGCGAGGCCGAACAGAAGCACACCGGCTACTCGCGTCTGCGCGACTCGGAGGTATTGAAGGCACTGGTGTTTCTCGTGCGCATGGCCTATGGGCGTACGTCCGGGCGTCCGAAGTCGCGCGCTTTCGTCGATTTTCTGTTCGCACAGTTCCCCGAAAAAGATCCCAGTCTCGCAACTCCCGGCCAGCCCGCCAGCCGGATCATCACACCCTAGCTATCGATAGCCCCGATTACTTCCCCGGAAGCCGGCGGACCGATTGACCCGCCGGCAGAGCATAGCGCAACTCCCGAACGGTCTTGTTCAATACTGGATG
>JGI12627J18819_10000738_pt1 | contig 10889 bp, 10 predicted proteins | sample TexAe_OM1H0_M2_FD_18819 | JGI IMG/M metagenome (IMG submission 18819)
GTTGCGGCAGGAGCTTCTCCCTCAAACGCGTATGCGACGCTGCCCGCGGGCGCCCGATACCAACCCGGGTCGCGGTAGTCGCCGGCTTGCAGATCCGCGCGAATTTTCATGACCGTGAACATGCCGCCCATCTCGATGTCTCCGTAGCGGCCCGCGCCCGTCATCATGGGCAAAGTGTTCTCCGGCAAAGGCATGTTCATTCGCATGTCGCTCATGCCGCCGGCGTGGTTCATATAGCCGGGCACCAGATCGGCGATCTGTTTGGCCAGCTCGTCTTGTTCAACGCCGATGTTGTTCGGCACTGAATGGCTCATGGCATTCATGGTGTGGTGGCTCTTGTGGCAATGGAAGGCCCAATCGCCCGGTGCGGCTGCGGTGAACTCGATGGCACGCATTTGCCCAACCGCAATGTCGGTGGTGACCTCGGGCCAGCGCGAGGAAGGCGGCGTCCAGCCGCCATCGGTGCCGACGACGACGAATTCGTGCCCATGCAAGTGAATTGGGTGGTTGGTCATCGTCAGGTTGCCGACGCGCACTCTGACCCGTTCGCCAAGGCGTGCCACCATCGGCGCGGTGCCCGGAAACGCGCGGCTGTTGAAGGTCCACAGGTTGAAATCCAGCATGGTGCTCACTTTCGGGGTATAGCTGCCGGGGCCGATATCGTAGGCGTTCAGCAGGAATACATAGTCACGGTCGACCGGCATGAAGTTGATGTCCCTGGGATGCGTGACCCAAAAGCCCATCATCCCCATCGCCATCTGCGTGGTTTCGTCCGCGTGCGGGTGATACATGAAGGTCCCGGCCCGTTGCGCCGCGAATTCATACACATAAGTTTGACCCGGCTTGATCGCCGGCTGATTGAGTCCCGCGACGCCATCCATGCCGTTGGGCAGGCGCTGGCCGTGCCAATGGACGCTCGTGTGCTCGGACAACCGGTTGGTGACGAAGATCCGCACGCGATCACCTTCGACCACCTCGATCGTGGGGCCCGGCGATTGACCGTTGTAGCCCCAGAGGTATGCCTTCATGCCCGGCGCGATCTCGCGAACCACGGGTTCGGCGACCAAATGAAATTCCTTGACGCCGTCACGCATCCGCCAGGGTAGCGTCCAGCCATTCAGGGTTGCCACGGCGCGGTAAGGACGGCCGTTCGGCGGCGCCAGGGGCGGCTGCATATCGGCAGAGCCCGTGGAAACGATTTCGGGAAGCGCGGCGAGCGCGCTCTTGGCCGCGGCACCGGCTGCAACGGCAAGCCCGGCGCCGGTGAAGAATTTTCGTCTTGAGAGCATGCTATTCCCCCGGGCTACTGTGCGAAATTGCCGAGCACGGCACCGTCGAGCTGCGATTTAGCGATCCAGAAGTCGCGAACACTTTCGATATAGCGCTCGGTGCCGGCGGCTTGCTCGCGCACGCCGGACAACAATTCAAAGATGCCGATTTGCGAGGCGTTGTATCGCAGCAGATCCTCCTGAGCGACTGCCGCGCGCAGCGGGAGCACTTCGTCGCGCTGCTGCTGTGCCAGATCGAATGCGGCGCGATACCGCGCATACGCGAGACGGATCTGCGAACGAGCCTCGATGGCGGCCTGCGTGAAGCGATCCAGCGCCTGCGCATAAATGGATTCGGATTTCTTCAGCCGCGCATCGCCGCTATCGAACAGGGGAACCTCGAGCGTCAGCGTGTATCCGCGTTCGTAGGGAGAATCGCGCGAGCCTTGCTGCACACGCGTCGCGCCTGCGTCGAGCACGTTCATGAATCGCGTGCTGCGCGTGAGCTTGAGGCGCTGCCTGAGTGCCTCGATTTGTTGACGCATGAGCTGCAAATCCAGCCGGTTTTGCAGCACAGCGCGTTCAACGTCGGGAAGGTCCTCGAGTCGCGCCGGCAAGTCCGGCAGCGATTGCGCCAATTGCAGCGATGAAGGAGCGTTCGCCTGCTCATCCATGCCCATCAGCCTCAACAATTTCTCGCGCGCCGACTCTTCGGCAAGCTGCGAGCGGGTGAGGGCTGCGACGGCATCGGCGTAAAAGCTCTGCTCGCGCGATTGATCCAGGCGGTTCCAATTGCCGGAAGCGAGCATCTTTTGCGCCAGGGCGGCGCTGGTTTCCGCAGCCGCGCGGATGCGCTGCATGTAGCGCAGTGATGCTTCAGCAGCAACAGTGGCATAAAACGCTTCTCGGGTATTTTCTGCCAGCCGGGCGATCTGCAGCACCGCGGCACTCTGCGTCTGCGCCAAGCGCTGCTTCTCGACCGCGCGAGCATAGGGCATCGTCAGCAGGGAAAGCACATTGAAGCTCAAAGTTTCCTCGACATCGTACTGGCCGGCGGCGCTCGCATGGCGCAGGTCGAATCGCGGGTTCTGCAGCCGCCCGGCTTGCACCAGGTCCGACTCGGAGATGCCCAACTCTTCAAAGTCCCCTTGCAGCGCGCGATTGTTCAACAGCGCAACTTGCACGGCATCCTCCGCCGATAAAGGGCTTCTCAGCAGTTCGGCCACCTGTGCGTCCGCCTTGGCCTGTTCGGCGGCGTCGCGGGGCCATATGATCTCTTGCCGCAAATGACGCTGCGCTGCCTCGGCAACGGGCGTGAAGCCGCGATCTGCGCTGAATGTGGCGCAGCCGCAGACACCAAGCGTCACAAATGTATTAACCAGAAGAAATGCGTATCGCATGCCATCCTCGTATCGCCGCTGCAGAGTCAGCGCTCGAAAGCGCCGCGATTCAGCCAGGGACGGAACGTGGCGGGCGATCGAGCCTCTCGGCGGCGACCTTCAGGGGAGGCCAATATGCCGGCAGTGAGATGCCGGAATTCATGGAGGCGGGAAGGGTAAAGCGATGTGGTGTCGCAGGCACTGCGGCGACACAACAGCTGCCGCAGTGATGATGTTGCATTAGGCTTCCGGCCGGCGCCCCGCCCGCTGAGTCCCCGCAGTGCTGATGCGCCGCAAGCGCGGCAGCTTGGGGGCCGCTGCAGCTGACCCAGGCAAAGCTTTGCAGCGGCAGCATCAAGGCTAGCAGCAAAACGAGCCTCATTGATCGGGTCTTGAAGGGTCGCATTACCTTCGAAACATATCACTTAGGGTCCCACAATACACGTGAACTGCGTCCATCTAAGGCTACACTAGACCCTTAGAGTTCACTCAAACGAGGCCAGACATGCGAGTGCTGCAGATCGTAGGCGCGATTCTGATCCTGGGCGGCCTGTACGTGCTGATCAAGACGCCTTCCTACTCGAGTGAAAAGAGCGTCCTGAAAATAGGCGATGTCGAAGCGAAAGTTTCCCAGCAGCACGCGATTCCTCCCTGGGCGGGCGGCGCCGCGGTTGTAGCCGGGGTCGTACTGATCGTAGTCGGCGCGCGCAGGCCGTAGCGCTATTCCTGGAGCTGTTTGCGCAGTGCGCTCAATTCGGCGCGCCGCCTTGCGTTGGATTTAGGGAAGCTCAACCGCAGCCCTTCTAGCGTATCGAGCAGGATCCGCGAGACGATGAGCCGGGCGTTCTGCTTGTCGTCGGCCGGCACGATGTACCACGGCGCCTCCGGTGTGCTGGTGGCGCTCAAGCATTTCTCGTAGGCTTTCATATACTTCTTCCAGTACCCGCGTTCAGCGACGTCGGCTACCGAGAACTTCCAGTTCTTGCCGGGAGTTTCAATACGGCTCAAGAAACGCTTGCGCTGTTCTTCCTTGGACAAGTGCAGAAAAAATTTGACGATGCGGGTGCCGCTGCGCACGAGATGCTGCTCCAAATTCACGATCGAGCGAAATCGGCCGCGCCAAACATGCTTGGCTGCCGCGAGGCCGTCGGGCAAGCCTTGCGCGCGAAGCAATTCCGGGTGCACACGCACGATCAAAACCTCCTCGTAATAAGAGCGGTTGAAAATGCCGATCTGGCCGCGCGCCGGCAGCTCGCGGGTCGTTCGCCACAGGAAATCGTGGCTCAATTCCTCCGCACTGGGCTGCTTGAAACTCGATACCCGACAGCCTTGAGGGTTGACGCCGGACATGACGTGCGCGATGGCGCCGTCCTTGCCGGCGGCATCCATCGCCTGAAAAATGATGAGCAGCGCGTAGCGATTGCAGGCATAGAGCATTTCCTGTTGAGCGCTCATTGCTTCGACCTGCTGTTTCAACAGATCGCGATACTCGCGATCCGTGCGGTACGACGGCCGGACCCGCGAAGGCCATTCCTTGAGATCAATCGTCGTGCCTTTGACAACCTTGAAATCCGAGGCGTCTATTCGCATGCTGAAACCCCCAAAGTAGGCGTCTTCCCACACCGGCTCTCGCGCGGTGAGTACAGAGTATCGCAGCCGGGACGTGCATCATGCCGCGCATGAAACGGATATTCGGCGCGACTCTGACGGCGGCGCTTTACTGGGCAGGCGCCGCGCCCGCTATGGCGGCTGATTTCGAGTTGCCGGCGCTCAATTCGCCGCCGAGCAGCGAACATCATCCCGGAAAAATGGTGTGGGCGGATCTGGTTACCCCCGATCTCGCCGCCGCCGAGAAGTTTTACGGAACGCTGTTCGGCTGGACGTTCCAAAGCATGCACCTCGGCAGCGCCGACTACGCGGTTGCGATGCTCGATGGCCGCCCCATGGGCGGCATATTGCAGAAGGCTGTACCCTTGGGCACGCATCAGCAGCCGGCATGGTTGACTTTCTTGGCCGCCAGCGACCTCGACGCAGTGAAGCGGTCCGCGTTGGCGCACGGCGCCAAAGTGCTCTCAAACGACCGCAGCTACCCGATGCGCGGCCAGCAATGCATCTTGTCGGACCCGGAAGGCGCAGTGTTCGCGCTGCTCGCTTCCACCAGCGGCGATCCGCCGGATTACCTGCCGGCGGTCGGCGAATGGATTTGGACTTCGCTGCACGCGAAGGATGCGGGCGCGGAGGCTGCGTTCTATCAGAATCTTTTCGACTATGACGTGTTCGAGGCGCCGAGCGAGGATGGGCAAACGCACTTGATCCTGTCTCGCGATAACTACGCGCGGGTCAGCGCGAACGATTTCGCCCAGGGGTCCGCGCGCCGCCATTCTCACTGGCTGAACTTCGTGCGAGTGCAGAGTGCTGCCGACACGGCCGCCAAGGTGATTGCCTTAGGAGGGCGCGTCTTGGTCGAGCCTCGTGAAGACCGCCATGGGGGAATGCTCGCAGTTGTGGCCGATCCGGCGGGCGCGCCCTTCGGACTCATGGAGTGGAGCGACAGCGATCCCAAAGAGGAGCCGAAATGACCTGCCGTCGGCTCTTGCCGGCAGTATTGAGCGCATCGGCGCTTGCTTTCCTCGTGTCTGGATGTGCCGTGACCGGCGTTGAAGGCAGCGTCGGATATGACGGCGGATACTACGAGCCTTATGGCTACGATTACGGCGGCTGGGGTGTGGGCTATCGCGTCGGCCCGTCGCGTTGCTGCGCGCGCCATGACGATCATCACGATCACCCGGTCGCGCGCGGGCGCGTCGGCCGGTCTCCCGCTTATCGTCCGGCACCGGTAGGACGGCCCGCACCGTCAATCCCGGGCAGGCCTCGTTCCCGCTAAGATTCACCTTCATATGCTTGGTGTACTATCGGCAAAACTCATAACGAGATGCCGGAGTTGCCTTGCCCGACACAAATTTTGCGCCCGATGCGCGGCAGGCGCGCCGAATTTTGCTGGCGAGCATGGTCGGCACGACCATTGAGTTCTACGACTTCTATATCTATGCCACCGCCGCCGTGCTCGTCTTTCCCAGGGTTTTCTTTCCGAAAGGCGATCCGGCAGTCGCTACGCTGCAGTCGCTGGCCGCCTTCGCGCTAGCGTTCGTCGCTCGCCCCATCGGCGCGGCGATCTTTGGGCACTTCGGCGACCGCGTCGGCCGCAAGACCACGTTGGTGACGGCTCTGATGACGATGGGCATATCCACGGTCTGTATCGGGCTGCTCCCCACGTATGCGTCCGCCGGAGTCTATGCCGCGGTGCTATTGGCGTTATGCCGGATCGGGCAGGGTATAGGACTCGGTGGGGAATGGGGCGGCGCGGTGTTGCTCGCAACGGAGAATGCGCCGGCGGGCAAGCACGGCTGGTATGGGATGTTTCCGCAGCTGGGGGCTCCCCTAGGTCTGATCATTTCCATCGGCGCCTTTCTTCTTATCAGCAATCAACTTACCGAGGAGCAATTGTTCAGCTGGGGCTGGCGCGTGCCGTTTCTGGGGAGCGCGGTACTAGTCGCGGTGGGCCTGTACATTCGTCTCCAGCTGGTGGAAACCCCTGCCTTCAAGCGGAGTATCGCCCAGGGAGAACGTGTGCGCTTGCCCTTCAGCGTCGTGTTTTCTAAATTTCCGCTGCCGCTGTTCTTGGGAACCTTGGGGTCTACGACCACATTCGTGGTCTTCTATCTCGCCAACATTTTTGCGCTCGGCTGGGGCACGAAGTCGCTCGGTTTCCCGCGCGAGGAATTCTTGATCTTACAAATGTGCGCGGCGGTATTTTTCGGAGCACTGATCCCGGTTGCCGGCGCTTGGGCCGATCGCATCGGCGGCCGCTCGATGCTGATCGTCGCCACTGTCCTGATCATCGCGTACGGTTTCGCCTTCAAGCCCCTGTTTGGCGCTCATGAGGTGATCCCCGTGTTCATTTTTCTCGCGTGCGGGTTTGGCCTGGCCGGCCTGTCCTATGGACCTCTGGGGAGCGCCTTGGCGACGATGTTTCCCACGCCGGTCCGTTACACCGGGACATCGCTCACCTTTAATTTTGCAGGGATCTTGGGAGCTTCGCTGGCAGCGCCGATCGCCAATTGGCTTGGGGATCGGTACGGATTGGCGTTTGTCGGGTACTATTTGTCGGCGGCCGGACTCGTTACTTTGATTGCTCTTTTATTCATGAGGGGTGTGAAAAAATGATGCGCCACAAATCCCTGCTCGCGATTTCATTATCGGCATTCTGCGCCGCGCTGCTCTGTGCAGGAAGCGCCGCAAGCGCCGCGGATGAGTACGATGCCGCGCTCACGCACCCGGGCCGTCCGGCTGCCGATTCCGCGCGCGATGCGATCGATCATCCGGCTGAGATGCTGCGTCTCGCCGGCATCAAGCCTGGCATGACGGTGGCGGATGTGCTCGCGGGCGACGGCTACTACAGCGAGCTGACGAGCTATGTCGTGGGGCCGAAAGGCCGCGTGTACCTGATCAACAACGCCGCGTTCGACGATTGGAGTCAGCCGGCACTAAAGGACAGGTTGTCCGGCGGGCGCCTCGCCAATGTGACCCACGAGACGGTCGATCTTGACGACATGAAATTGCCGCCGGCCAGTCTGGACGCGGTGCTGCTGGTCAAGGTCTATCACGACATGTACTGGGTGGACTCCACACCCAAGAGTCCCTGGCCGAAAATCAACGTGGGTTCAGTGCTCGATCAGCTGGCGAAGGCGTTGAAGCCCGGCGGCACGTTGCTGTTGATCGATCATTCCGCCAAAGCGGGCCGCGGAAAATCGGATGCCGGCGAATTGCATCGCATCGAAGAGGCATTCGCGGTACAGGACTTTGCCGCGCACGGCTTCAAGGTGGTCGCGAAGAGCGATTTGCTGCGCCGCCCCGACGATGCGCGCGACCTGATCAGCTACAAGGGCCCTGCGCTCGGCAAGACGGATCGCTTCGTCCTGGTCTTGCGCAAGACCTAGGCGACGACGGAACTCAGCCAGCGCGACAGCGTGGCGGCGTCCATGGCGCCCGTTTGACGCGCGATTTCCTTGCCGCCGCGAAAGACGATCATGGTGGGAATTGCGCGGATGTTGAAGCGGCCGGCCGGCGCGGGCTCATCCTGCGTATTCAATTTCGCGAAGCGCAGCCTAGGCTCCAGTTGTCGGGCGGCGCTCTCGTAGAAAGGCGCCATGGCGATGCAGGGCCCGCACCATGGCGCCCAAAAGTCCACGACTACGGGCAAATCGCCGCGATTCAAATGCTTTTCGAAATTCTTCTCGGTCAATTCGATCGGCTTGCCTTCGAACAGCGGCGAGTGGCAGGTGGGACAGCGCGGTCCGTCCTTGAGCCTGTCGCTCGGCAGCCCGACCACCGTGTCGCAATGTCCGCAAACCACCTGAGTGCGCTCGCTCATAATGCCTACTTCGGTTGTGCAACGATGATGATGAAGCTGTCGGCGACTACGTTCGGCCGGGACCGCGGTTGATCTTCTGTGACCGCGGGGGGTGGTCCGAATTGCGCGGCCGCGAGGTAGATGCGATGCGTCGCCGGATCGAGCGCCATCGAACGGGCGCTGACCTGGGTCATGACGGTGGCGACCACGCGGTATTCATCCGGCGAGTCCTGGCGGATCACCGTCAAACTGCCGTCGATGCCGTTGGAACTGAACACCAGGCCGAGCTCGGGATCGAATACGGCGCCGTCCGAACCCCTGCCGATGATCACTTGGCCGATCGACTTCCCTGATACCGCGTCCGTCACAGCCATGACTTGATTCGAGCACACCGAAAACAGCCGGTGATTGCCGCTGTCGAGTGCCAGTGCCGTGGGACCTGCGCATTCCTTCAAGAGCCACTTGGATTTGACGGTGAGCGCCTTGGCGTCGATGAGCACCAGTCTGCCGGGCGCCGTGTTGATGTTGACGTACACGTGCCCGGCATCGTCTGTGGCCATGGACTCGGGCGGCCCGGGCAGGGGTATTGTCGCAACCACCTGCAGCGTACCGGCATCGAGCACCGAGAGGTTGGTGCTTTCGCGGTTGGCCGTAAATACGTGATTCTGCTGCGGCTCGTACAGGATCGCGCCGGGCGAGGTGCCGGAGATGGGGACTTCGTACGCCACGCGCAGCGTGTCGAGTTCGAACACCGAGACTGAATTGGAGCGGCCATTGCTGGTGAAGCCGCGCTTCAGTGACGGAGCAAACGCGATCCCGTGCACGCCGGCGGTCCTGGGAATGTTTCCGGTCAATTTGCCGCTGACGGTTTCAATCACGTCGACATGATCGTCGCGCGTGACGAACAGGCGCGCACCGCTGGCCTCGAGCGCAAGCGTGTCCCATCCATTGCCGCCGCCGATCCGCCAGGATTTGGCCACGGTGTAGTCGGCTGCGGGAATCGGCGAGGTCTGGGCAGCCGCCATGCGGCTCGCCGCCAGCAACGCGCAAGCAAAAGGAAAGAAAAACATCCGCAGCATTGGCAGCCTTCGCAATTTCAGAGCGGCTAGTTTACGCATGGTCGGCATGGGAAGAAATCGTGCGGGACCGCAAGTGTAGGTTTTACATGCCGCGAAACACGTTCATAATGACTTTTCCGCATCAGCAGCTGTGCAAACGTCACTTCACAGAACAGCGCGCGTCGTCGATGATGTTCGCAAAGTGACGACACCCGCCTTTTTGGGAGAATTGAGGATGTTTATTCGGTTGATGGCTGCCGCCGGCGCCGGGGCCATTGTTGTTTGCGCGGGCGCCTGGTCCGCGGTTGCGGCGCCCCCGCCTGCGTCCGCGCTGGCGAATGCGTCGGCGAGCGCAACGGAGAGTTCCGGCCTCGCGGAAATCGTGGTCACTGCGCAGCGGCGCGAGGAATCGGCTCAGAACGTCGGCATCGCTATGTCCGTGATCTCGGGCCAGGCCCTTGCGGACAAGTCCATCACGTATGTCAACGATCTGCAGAACGCAGTCCCCAACCTTCAGGTAGAGCCGGCCTTCGGCAGCAGTCAACCGCAATTCAGGCTGCGCGGCGTGGGCTTCATCGACTACACCTCGAACAACACCTCGCCCGTCGGGGTGAGTTTGGACGGGGTGGCGTTTGCGCTGCCCATACAAACTCAGGGGCAGCTGTTCGACATCGACCGCGTTGAGGTTCTGCGCGGTCCTCAAGGCACTCTTTACGGCCGCAATACCACAGGAGGCGAGATCAACTTCATCAGCAATCGTCCGACCGCGGAGACTCATGCGGGCGCTTCGCTGGAATATGGCACTCACAATGAAGTCAATGCTGAAGGCTTTGTGTCCGGCCCGATCACCGAAGGACTGCTCGGCAGGCTCTCGGTCGCAACCGAGCAGGGTGGCGCGTGGCAGCGCAATCGACTCACGGGCGAATCGCTCGGCGATAAGGACAAGGTCGCCCTTCGCGGACAGCTGCAGTGGGATCCGGCGGAAGCGCTCGACTTCAGGCTCGGCTTGCACTGGGCGCAGGACAAGTCGGATGAGCAGGGCTTTATCTGCTGCAGGCCTATACGCCAGGCAGCGGTCCGCCTGTCATTGCCGCCGATACGTCGCGCTATGTGACCGGATGGGCCCTGAATCCCGAGTTCGCCAGGCTCATCGGCATCAGCGCGAGTTCCAAACCGGGCCTCGATAACAGCAATTTCGGCGTGGACCTGACGGGAAACGTCGATTTTGGATTCGCGAAACTCACCGCCATCACCGCTTACAGCAAGCTAATCCGTCGCGAGTACGCGGACTGGGACGCGACGCAGTTTGACGACTCGGACGAATATTTGAACAGTGACCTCGATGTGTTTTCCCAGGAGCTGCGCTTGGCTGGGATCAGCGGGCGTTTCGGCTGGGTGGCGGGCGTCTTCTACTCCAACGAGGATCTTCGCGAGAATTTTTACTCCGACTTGACCGACCGGCTGAGCGGCATTGCGGTGACCACCTATGAGCAAGTCGCCAATTCCGTGGGCGTCTTCGCCCAGGGCAACTATCGATTCACGGAAACATTGAAGGCCACCCTCGGCGTGCGCGAGGATCACGAGAACCGCGAATTGATCGGCCTGAACACCGCCTTTCTTCCGGGTGCGCCGTCATTGACTGGAGGATCTCTCGGCGGTTCAATCGTTTCGAACCTTCCTTCGGGCAAGGCGGAACTCGACTTCACACCCGTCAAGGGCACCATGTTTTACGGCAGCGTCAGCCGCGGCGTGAAGTCGGGCGGTTTCACCGCCC
>JGI12627J18819_10000739_pt1 | contig 10881 bp, 11 predicted proteins | sample TexAe_OM1H0_M2_FD_18819 | JGI IMG/M metagenome (IMG submission 18819)
CGATCGATTTGTTCTCGCAACGCCAGGTTCTCATTGCGGGTTCTTTCCTCCGCTCGGACGCGGTCATCGATATCGGTTCCCGTTGCGTACCAGCGCGTCACTTGCCCCTGGTCATTTCGGAAAGGGTTGTAACGAATAAGAAACCAGCGATATTGGCCATCTTTTCGACGAGCTCGCTGTTCAATTTCGAAAGGAATCCCTTGAGCGAGAGCAGCCTTGCGCACCTCGCGTAATCTTTCGAGGTCGTCAGGGTGGAAGATTCGTTCCCGAAAAAGTGGGTCAATCACATCTTCGGCTTTCAGACCCGTATAGTCGAGCGTCGTTTGGTTGGCGTAGATGGGGACGCCACATGGGTCCTGGACGACAATCGCCTGCGGTATTACGTCAGTGATACGACGGAGCTCGCTTTCATCTTCTCGGAGCTTTGCTTCCGTTTCCTTTAGGGTTTCGATGTCAGTGCATGTTCCGTACCACTTGACAATCTTGCCAGTCTCGTCCCGTAGCGGCTCAACCCTCATGAGAAACCAGCGAAACACTCCGTCGTGGCGACGGAGACGCGCCTCCATTTCGCCTGGTTCGCCCGATGACAAAAGCCCCTGCCATTTCTCCAGCAACGGGGATCGATCCTCTGGGTGGATCGCAACCTGCCAACCCGAACCATGGGACTCTTCAGGCGAAAGCCCGGTGTACTCGTGCCAACGTTTGTTGAGGAACTCGTTCGAACCATCCGGCAGGATGGACCAAGCCAGCGTGGGGATCGTGTCGATCACCTGCCGAAGTTTTCTTTCCGAGTTCTTTAATTCGTCCAGCGCTCTGCTGAGTGCCTCTTGCGATCGTTGGCGTGTCACCGAAGCCATCGGGGGATTATAAGACCGTCGTCGTTTCCTGATCAAAAAGGAATTCCTGAAAAATCAGGACGATGTGCCAGGCTAAATCTAACTGCAACAGGCTATTGCAAACGGTCTGTGACTTGCACTGCCGCTTGTGGTCCTCCGGAGCAGTGGAAAATGACGCTACGGATTGAACGGGTCCAAAGGGGAATTCGGCTCAGTGGCGAATTTCGAGTTGGGCAGTTGGATCAAGTCAAAAGCGAAATCGAGCGCTGCAAATCGCCAATCGTTTTGGATTTAGAGGAATTGGATCTAATCGATCTCGAAGGTGTTCGTTTTCTCAACGCGTGTGAATCGGCAGGCGTCTCGATTCTGCACTGTTCGGCTTACATCAGGGAATGGATGCTGCAGGAGCGAGGTCGGCCGAAAGAGCATCCAGAACCGTGGTAACGGGCCTTATGTGGCACGAGCGAGGTCGGCTAACAGAAGCAGACGTGCCGTAAGAAGAAATGAAAGGAAAAAGGAGAACAACAATGACAGCGACATCTACGCAAACCAAACCCAGCATCGTTTTCTGTCACGGACTGTGGGCCGACGGCTCGTGCTTTAGCAAGCTGATCGTTCCCCTTCAGGCGGAAGGGTATGAGTGTATCGCAGCGCAGTACGGCCTCAACACAACGGCGGAGGACGTCGCCTTGGTGAAGGCAACGATCGGCCGGGTCAGGGGCCCTGTCGTCCTCGTCGGCCACTCCTACGGCGGGAGCGTCATCACAGGCGCCGGAGTCGACGATCGCGTTGCCGGGCTGGTTTACATCTGCGCGCTCGCTCCGGACGCCGATGAGACATCTCAGACACAGCAATCTAACTTCCCGAAGACAGACGTCTTCTCCCACATCGAAGTCGTGGATGGACGTATCTGGCTTCGTCCTGAAGGCACCAAGTATTTCTGCGGAGATATTTCGGAGCAGGAGCAGAAGCTCGTTTGGGCGACTCAGGGCGTCCCCAAACCCGATTTGTTCGAGGCGAAAGTCGGGGGAACCGCTTGGAAGTCGAAGCCAAGCTGGTACATCGTCGGCAAAAACGACCACACCGTGCATCCCGATCTGGAGCGCGCCATGGCCAAGCGCATGGGGGCAACCACCTATGAGCTCGACAGCAGCCACGTGCCGATGCTCTCCCAACCGGAACGTGTCACCGACGTGATTCGCACCGCAGCAAAAGCCGTTCAAGGGGCCACGGTAGCAGCGTAGAGTCACCACGAACCTTTCGCCGGGGCGCCATCAGCCTCAGTAACTGTTCAGTTGGGTTGTGATGATCTGTCATCCAGTCCGGCTGAACAGTTACGACGTTAGAGCCGTGTTTTTTTGCATTGAGGGAGCTTCGAGATGATAAGAAAAATCGAGATTGAGCGATTCAGCCTTACGTCCTCTAAACCGTTCGATCAGGTTGTGCAGGCTGTTAATGCGGGCATCGGTCATCCGGACATGGCTGAATTTGCCAAGTCAACTCATGCAGCGCGCTCTTTCGCCGAGCTCAAAAGCGCAGTGGAGAAAGGCTTGAGCAAAGCAGGACTGATGCTGTTTATGCAGCTTGATCAAGGTGCTGTTGTGCAGAAAGAAACGGGTCAGGACACGCCTCGAATCGTCCGCTTGCTTATCGGCAACCCTCTCATCATGAAGGAAATGGCGAAGCATGTTCCGGACGCGGGTTCTTACGCGCCGGTTACAGTCCTGGTGGATGAACGCGCCGATGGCGTGCATTTGTCATATGACAAGATGACGAGCCTTCTCACTCCATATGGAAATCGCGACGCGCTAGACGTCGCCCGGGATCTGGATAGCAAAGTCGAGGATCTCTTACGAAATGCTGCAGGCTGAGATGCCCAAGTTTCTAGGATGGTCGCGCATCTGTTTCTGTGAAAAAAATAACGTGGGCTCAGGCTTGTGTTCAATCGTGGTCGAAGCAGGGAGCGAATTATGACTGAATCAGCAACGCCTGTACGCGTCATCGAGGAAACGTCTGCGTACTGGAGGGTTGTGTTCGACTATCCTCCGTTCAACATCGTAGACGCGACCATATTCGAAGTTCTGCAGGGCCTGCTCGCGCGAATGGACACTAGTCCGACCCTGCGGGTCGTTGTGTTCGAGAGCGCGAATCCCGAGTTTTACCTTTCCCACTTTGATTTGACCGGCAAGGTAGGGAACATCATGACAGCTGTCGGGGCTACCGGCCTTCCGATCTTGATGGATACGTTCGTGCGTCTCACCAAGTCCCCGGTGGTCAGCATCGCGAAGATCCGAGGCTGTGTCCGGGGTGTGAGCAGCGAATTCGTCCTCGCCTGCGACATGCGCTTCGCGTCGCGCGAGAACACGCGACTCGGCCACCCCGAAGTCGGGGTGGGATTGCATCCCGGTGGTGGCGGTACGGAACGCCTTCCGCATCTCGTCGGTCGCGGTCGGGCGCTCGAAATCGTTCTCAGCGCGAACGACTTCGATGGTGCTACCGCGGAACGATACGGATATGTCAACCGGGCACTTCCAGACGCCGAACTGGAAGGCTTCGTCGACGCGCTGGCGCGCCGGATCGCCTCTTTCGACCGGCGTTCCATCGCCGCTGCGAAGAATCTTGTGAACCAGGTCTCGTTACCGTCCGCCGACCGGCTCCTCGCTGCCATCACCTCCTTTCAGACCGCGATGACGTGGCCTGAAACGCAACAGCGAATTCAAGCTGTATTAGAGCGCGGGCTCCAAAGAGACGGCGATTTTGAGAATCGGTGGCCCGAGGTGCTTGGCACGCTCGTCGAGACGTAGCCACCCTGTGTCGATCCGCAGCCCGTCTTAGCAGGCACACTACTCGTGCCCTCCGACTGTTGGATACGGAACTACTCGGTGGCAAACCGATCGCTGCACTCTTAAAGCAACTTGGAGAAGAGATCGCCCGGAGCTGAGTCCAGCTCACGACTCGTGTCGTGCCTGTAGACCGCTATGGTGGCACAAATCGCAAGTACCGCGAACACTGTCGATATTCTGAGAAGAACGAAAAGCGATTTCTTTTTCATGGGAGCGCTGATGCGAGGATAAGTGCTACCTCGGGCTCACTGATTGGGGTCACTCGGGTTTTTTCGCCGAGACTCGGCGCAGCCTTGGCTCCGTCAAGTAGGAACACCAAGTTTTGGCAATAGCCATTGAGTCAGGATCAAATAGGCGATAACGAAGGCCACTCCCCAAACCCACTCGGACATGTTCATATTCTCCTATCTGCCCACTCCAAGTTTACGCAGGAAGGTCATCATCGGACACCAGTTCGTAAATCCAGACTGCAGCAAATTCAGGCCAACAAAAGCCGTGAAAATGTACCAGTACGGGCTCACGTAGTGTCCAAGTGCCAAGGACAATAGAATAAAGCTGCCAGCGATCAAACGAACAGTATGCCCGATGGTTATGAACACCCAGGAGGATTTGCGGCAGGCCGTGACAGAACTGCAAAGCACGTTCTCAAGCACCGGTAACGCTTCTCTCGTCCGCGTAGTCGGTCTTAAACACCAGCTGCCACATCTTACGTTCGCAGATTGAAAATCCTGCGCACTGTCTCGACGATAAAGGCAGACTGATTGGCTGCAGCAGCGTTCAACAACACTGCCACCGGCGTCTGGAGCACCTTTTCTATGAGGCCACGACTAAGCGATTCCACAACATCCTCTTGGTCAGAGCTCAGATTGCCCAGGCGTCCGCGCACGCGATGAACTTCACCACGGCGCACGGCCTCAAAGTGCTCTCGTAACGAAACAATTGTCTCCGAAATGTCGGAATCAAGAACCGGTGAACTGTCCACCTCTGCACTGGTCACAACTTCGACTCCATTCCCATGGAGAGGAAGCAACCGAATCGCCACAACCAACCGTTCTCGCATAGAGGCCAACCCGGGGTTTTGCGTGCCTAACTGCAAGGGAAGGACTTTGGCCGCGCCGGAAACGGCAATCGCGCTACGGACAATGCCTCGAGTAGCACGAAGCTTATCGCGTGCCGGTGTAACTCATTTAAGCGGCATGTCATGTCACCCGAACTGACACGTCAAGGCTCAACGGATCCTAGCCCTCTTAAGGTGCGAAGTTCCATTCTTCTCAACACCGGGATCAGAAGCAGGGTGAGCGCAGATTCTCGCGCACCCGCTCCCCGCACATCAGCTCTACAATCTTTAATCCTGCGGTCAGCGCAATATTTGGTTGTTCATGCGCGAGTAGATCCGCTCAGTGTCACGCCATTTGACACTGATCTTTCAATGACACTGATTGATTGATCGACGCCTACCTTCAGGGTGCAACTCGCTTCTTTTCAGCAGGCAATGTCCGGATACGTTTGGCGGCCCACTTGCTCAAGTGGAGTATCGCGAGCAGCGAGACAAAAACAATAAAGAGAGAGGTTTTGATGGCAAGCCCAGCAAGAGACAGAAAGCCTGCACCACTACCTGCGCCCAATAGCGACTTCTATGAACTCGTCGAAACACTGCCCACTGAAGAGTTGGCGGTTGTGAAACAGGTTCGCACTTTCATGGAGACAAAGATCGCGCCCATCATCACGAAGTACTGGGTCGAAGATGCTTTCCCATTCGAAATCTTGCCCGAGGTGAAAGAACTCAACATTGGCGGCGTTGGCATGGAAGGCTACGGCTGCAGGGGCGGGAGTGCACAGCTGTTTGGCTTGGTAGCCATGGAGATGGCACGCGTCGACTCGTCCATTGCGACATTCTTCGGTGTTCACAGCGGTCTGGCAATGGGCTCGATCTACCTGGGTGGATCAGAGGAACAAAAACAGAAATGGCTGCCGCCGATGGCTCGCTGGGAAAAAATCGGCTGCTTCGGCCTGACTGAACCGCTAGTTGGGTCCGGAGCTGCCCGTGGGCTGTTGACGACTGCGAAACGCGACGGCGACACCTGGATCCTCAATGGTCAGAAGAAGTGGATCGGCAACGCTCCTTGGTGCGACATCTCCATCATTTGGGCGCGCGACGTAGCGGACGAGCAAGTCAAAGCCTTCATCGTCGAGAACAAGACCACGCCTGGCTTCAAAGTCGAAAAAATTCAGAACAAGGTTGCGCTCAAGGTAGTTCAGAACGGCCTCATCACCATGGAGAACTGCCGAATACCGGAAGCGAACCGTTTGCAACAGGATCAGTCGTTCCGCGACACGGCCCGCGTTCTGAAAATGACGCGCTTCATGGTTGGCTGGGAGGCGACTGGATGCGCCATGGGCGCCTACGAGAATGCTCTCAAGTACTGTCAGGAGCGCCTGCAATTCGGAAAGCCCATCGCCTCATTCCAGATGGTGCAGGACCTCCTGGCCAGGATGCTCGCTAACATCACCGCTTCGCAGTGTCTGCTGGTACGCATGGCCCAGTTGCAGGCCGAAGGCAAGCTGACCGACGCCCATGCGGCGATTGCGAAGTCATTCACCACGGCCAAGTGCCGCGAGACAGTAGCCTGGGCGCGAGAGTTATGCGGCGGTAATGGCATCGTCGCCGACTACAACGTTGGCCGCTTCTTTGCCGATGCGGAAGCGCTCTACTCCTACGAAGGCACGTTCCAGATGCAGAACCTGATTCTCGGTAAAGCCATCACCGGTTTCAGCGCCTTCGTCTAGCGGAATGGAAGCAAACTGCGGCTTCTTATTCAACCTGTCTGCCAAAACTGAAGTAATAAAAGGAGCGAAGGGAAACTCATGACTGTTAAGGCCTCTAAGTCAAAAATCAGCACACCGGTGGAAAAAGCCACGACGGCCCGGTTGTTTCTTCTAAGTATAAGCAGCGGCCAAGTATTGTCCGCGAACCCCGACGGCTCCGACCTTAAGGCCATTGTGAGCGAGGGAAGGCGACTGCCAGATGGCATTGTCGTAGATGCCGAGGCAGGTCACCTCTACTGGACCAACATGGGCAACCCCACCGCCAACGACGGCTCTATCGAACGTTCCGATCTCGACGGAAGCAGCGTCACGCACATTGTTCCTCCGGGCGGCACCTTCACTCCCAAGCAACTGCAACTCGATGAGAAGAACCGGAAGCTTTACTGGTCGGATCGCGAGGGCATGCGGATCATGCGGGCGAACCTGGATGGTTCCAAGATCGAAACACTTATCGACACGAGCGAAGGCGACGTACGTCCTGGTAAAGACATTAGGAAACAGTGCGTGGGCATCGCGCTCGACGTCGAAGGCGGGAAAGTCTATTGGACGCAAAAGGGTCCCGACAATGGCGGCGACGGACGTATCTTTCGCGCCAATCTCGAAATTCCCAAGGGCCAAAGTGCCGCCAATCGCAAAGACATCGAACTCCTCTACGAGGGCCTGCCAGAACCGATTGACCTCGAACTAGACCTCGCCAACCGGACGATCTACTGGACGGACCGCGGCGATCCACCGCGCGGCAACACGGTGAATCGGGCGCCCATGGATCCGTCTCAGGGAAATGGCAAGAAAGAACCGGAGATTGTTTTCGGCCATTTGGAGGAAGGAATCGGTATCGCCTTGGATCTGAAAGGCGGCCGCATGTTTATGACCGATTTGGGTGGATCCGTCTATAGCGCGAATCTCGACGGGTCTAACAAGAAGCAGTTGCTCTTCGTGGAAGGAAACCTGACCGGCATCGCATACGCCGAGATTCCGGCACAGCTGTAATCGTCCGGATACTTATTGCAGATTGAAAAGGAGATGGCATGAGCTCGCTAGCTTCTGCTCTAAAACTCGAGAACGTCGTCTACGACAAGCAAGGTCCGATTGCGTATGTGAGGCTGAACCGGCCCAAGGTGCTGAACGCGCTGAACAAAGCGACGATCAACGAGCTGCGCGCAGCGTTCGAAGACGCGCGTGACGATTCAGCCGTCGGTGGAGTCATTCTCACGGGCGCCGGTGAGAAGGCATTTGCTGCGGGCGCCGACATCACTGAAATCGCCAACAACACGGCTGTAGAAGCGGAACATACGACTCGCCGGGGACAGGCGTTGACCGACCTCATCGAGAACCTTGGCAAGCCGGTCATCGCCGCAGTCAACGGCTTTGCCCTGGGTGGTGGATGCGAGCTGGCGATGGCGTGCTCTATTAGAGTCGCTGCCGAGAGCGCGAAATTCGGTCAGCCAGAAGTAAAGCTTGGAGTCATGCCCGGGTATGGAGGCACGCAGCGCCTGCCCCGTCTGGTAGGGAGGGGCAGAGCTCTCAAGCTCATCCTCTCCGGCGACATCATCGATGCAACTGAGGCTTATCGCATTGGCCTGGTGGATGAACTGGTGCCGGACGCGCACCTGATCGAGCGTGCCGAAAGTGTGTTGAAGAAGATCATTGCCAACGCTCCCCTCAGCGTGAAGTACGCGCTGGAGGCGGTCAACAAAGGCTTGGAGACGAGCGTGGCCGAAGGCCTGCTCATCGAAGCCTCGCTTTTCGCAGTCTGTGCCTCAACCGACGACAAGAAAGAAGGTACATCGGCGTTTCTCGAGAAACGCGCGCCGAAGTTTCAGGGAAAGTAGAACTTTGCGCGCCACTTCGAAGTTTCAAATGACTCGCTGCCATAAGTAGTGATCGTGAAGAGGGAGATGAAAATGACAGAAGGCAACATATTTTCTGGATTGAAGGTCGTGGATCTGTCGAGCTTCATTGCCGGGCCGGGTGCTGCAACCATCTTGTCCGATTTCGGCGCCGACGTCGTCAAAGTTGAACCGCCTGAGGGAGAGCTGTGGAGAATCGGGCAGAAGATCCCGCCCCAGCCCCATTCGGAAGAGGCCTATCCCTTCCAGCTGGCGAATCGAAACAAGCGTGGGGTCGCCCTCAATCTGAAAGCTGCGAGCGCGCAGCAGGTTCTCGAGCGTTTGGCCAAGTGGGCCGACGTGTTCATCGTCAACACTCCGCATTCCGCGCGCAAGAAATTGAAACTCGAATATGAAGATGTCGCGCGGTGGAATCCCCGCCTAATTTATGCCGACCTTACCGGCTTCGGCGAGAACGGTCCGGACGCTGCTCTTCCGGGATTCGATCTCACGGCCTACTGGGCGCGAAGCGGCTTGTTATTCATGATGCGCGATGCTGGAGAGCCGCCGACCTGGCCAGTAGCAGGTAGCGGTGACAATGCGACTGCGGTCTGCATTTATTCCGCGATTGTAACCGCGCTTTATCGTCGCGAACGCACCGGCAAAGGATCCTACGTCACGACTTCGCTCCTCGCGGCAGGTGTCTGGTCGGCCGGCGTCTTTATCCAGGCCGCTCTAAGCGGAGCGAATTTCTATGGGCTGCACGATCGAACCCATCCCGCAAATGCAGCGTTGAACACCTATCGCTCTTCCGATGGTACGTGGTTCGTTCTTGTAGCCACTCCGGACAAGGTCCCCGCAGTCCTGAAAGCTATCGGTCGTGAGGACATCCTGACGGACCCGCGATTCTCAAATCCTGCCAAGCTGGCGCAGAACCGGCCGCAACTGACGGCAATGCTCGATGACATATTTGGTTCGCAGCCAATGTCGCATTGGTATGAGGTCTTCAACGGTGTTCACGTCCCCTTCGGCGCCGTGCGTGAGCCGCAGGAAGTTGTGAATGATCCGCAATTGCGAGCGAATGACATCATCGTCCCACTCGAAGGAGCCGGCGAGAAACTGACCTCGACCATCAGCAGTCCGATTCAAGTGCACGGTGTTTCGAAAGTACCTGCCAGGCGCGCTCCGCGAGTCGGAGAACACAATGATGCAGTCCTGAAAGAGCTCGGTTTTGGAGATGACGAAATCGACGGTCTGCGTACTAGCGGTGCGATCCCGGGTGCACAACCAGGCAAAAACGTGGAAGAGGCTGTCCGAAGCAGATAAGGGTCTCGGAGCAAACAAACGATTGAATTGAAACGAACTTATTGGAGGATTAAATGGCAAAGAGCCGTGAAGTTAAGAATGTAGCGATTGTTGGGACGGGAGTGATTGGCGCGAGTTGGGCTGCTCTATACCTGGCCCGTGGCTTTAACGTTGTCGCCACAGATCCGGCGCCGAATGCGGAAGCAAACCTGCGCAAGTTCATTGATGCCGCTTGGAAAGACCTGACCGTCATCGGGCTTTCTCCGAACGCATCGCGCGAGCGTCTGCAGTTCACGACCGACATGAAGAAGGCGCTCGCTGACGCTGATCTAGTTCAGGAAAACGGACCCGAACGCAAGGACTTCAAGATAAAGCTGTTCGCGGATATGGACGCTGCGACCCCGGAAGACTCCATCATCGCATCCAGTTCATCCGGTCTGACGATGAGCGTGATGCAATCGGCGTGCAAGCATCCGGAACGGTGCGTGATTGGCCACCCGTTTAATCCTCCTCACATGGTTCCCTTGGTCGAGGTTGTCGCAGGCGCGAAGACGTCACCGGAGACTGTTGAGCGAGCCATCTCCTTCTACACTTCGATCGGTAAAAGGGCGATCCACGTGAGGAAGGAAGTGGTTGGCCATGTCGCGAACCGGCTTCAGGCTGCTCTCTACCGTGAAGTCGTGTACCTCATCGAACAAGGTGTTTTGGATGTCGCTGATTCCGATGCCGCGGTGTGCTGGGGACCTGGATTACGCTGGGGTTTAATGGGGCCCAATCTGTTGTTCCATCTGGCAGGCGGCGAAGGCGGGATTCAACACTTCATGGAACACCTGTCCGGCCCTGTCGCCACATGGTGGAAAGATCTCGGCACGATCACTGAGTTCAGTCCCGAGGTTAAGCAGACCATTGTCAACGGCGTACTAAAGGAGGCTGACGGCCGTTCAATCGCAGAACTCGAACGCGAGCGTGACAGCATGCTGCTGGAATTGCTCACGACCCGCTCCAAAGCGGAACAAGCCGCACACGCCGGGGCGGGCACTGCGGCCGATTAAACCTGTTTCCCTCAGCTGTGACGCGGAGGGCAGAACACGAGAACAAAAGATGATCTACGTTCACTCTCTCGGCCGGGCAATGCGGTTCTATCCCGGCCGAACCGCGCTTGCTCGTGACGGTCGACTCCTGACTTTTCGCGAACTCCATACTCGCGTCGAAGGCATCGCAGGAACGCTCACCCGCCACGGT
>JGI12627J18819_10000741_pt1 | contig 10864 bp, 11 predicted proteins | sample TexAe_OM1H0_M2_FD_18819 | JGI IMG/M metagenome (IMG submission 18819)
ACGGCGTACTGGATCGCAACGGACAACAACGATCCGCATACAGGCTTCCCCTATGGCTTCTGGAACTGTGGCAGTTCGTGCAATGGCAGTGCGCCGACTGTGGGGACAGGGACTTATCCGTATCGATATATCGCTCAGACTTATGGCGTGTACACCGGGATGAGCAGTTCGATGACTGCTTCTCCGGGGGAGCAAGTGTCGCAGTACGTAAGTCTTACCGTGGTGCCATGAGGTGTAACGGTCGCAGCATGGTTAGCATCTCGGTGGCCGAAACGGTCTGTCAAATAGCACTTACGCGGTAGCAATTTTGGAGCATACCTTGTCTAATCGTCCGTCGATCACCAAAACAAAGGCTCTATGGCGTAGGACCTCTGCAGCGACAATTGCCGTCTTGCTTCTGCCGGCCACACCGCCCTTGCAAGCCCGCTCCCGAGGAGCATGGGGCGATTCATCCGGCACCTTGTTGCGGCGCGTTAACGTAACGATTCTCGCCCGTGGATCGCATGTCTCCAGCAGCACAGGCAATATGGACTCCTACCTTGTGCTTTTGTCCGAAGGGAAGAATAGCGAGCCCGTGGCGGCCCGTCTTGTCGACTATTACCCCGGCTTTCAACAGGGGCTCACCGATGAGGCAATCATGTCCCATGGGCAGTTTCGGGTGTCCGTAACCGCAGCGTCTTACTGCGCCATGGACGCCACGGCATTTGTCGTAACACACGCCTTCGATACCGAGGCGATCGGCAAGGTACACGGCAACCTGACCTGCGTGATGGTTCGGCGTTGAAAATCCGGCGAACTGATTCTGGGAATGCCGGTGGCAGAAATGGAGATTCTCGAATGTTACGAACGACAATTGCTTTCGTGGAAACCAGCCCGCGGGTCCAGGTCGCGCGGGTTAGCCGCTCACTGACACACAAACTGGGAATATTCACCCGGGGGCCCATGTTAAAGCATGCATTGGTGTATCTCAACAGGACCGCAGATAGTGCGCAAAGCTGCCTCGACAGGTTCCTGCGGGCGGATGTTTCGCACACCAACCGTTCACCGATCTATCACAACGCTCGCGGCGCCACTCAGGCTCCGCGGTTTAAGTGGTTTCGATGGGGGCTGGTCCTTCTCTCGGTGCTGCATGCCGGCCTTGCAATCGCCCAGAGCAGCCTTACCGATGTCGTCGGCATTCCCACCGACGCTGCTATCTACCCGATTCCAGGCGTAGGATTTGTGAATTTGGCCAACGGCAATCTGCACGTAGAGATTCCCGTAAGAACCGTAATTGACAGGAATGGGAAACCCGTCACCACAGCCATTACCTATGACAACAGTTTTTGGGAATGGATACCTGCGCCGGCGGGCTCTATAGGGATCCCCAACACTTGGGGAACAATACAGGACCCTTCCGGGTATTCGAACCCCGTGAACGTCACGAATAGCATCTTCGGTAGTCAGGTTCAGTCACAGGAGCAGCTGTCGAAAACGTGCGTCCCCGACGGCGCCCAGTATCGTTCAAACTGGACCTACACGGATCCTCATGGGACCATTCACAGTTTCCCCGCCAGCCTGGCCACTCAACAAGCTCCAGGCAACAGCCAATGCGACATCCCGGCCATACAGGCCGCCGCCACCGATGGCAGTGGCTATTGGCTCGAGGTCACTAACTATTTGAGCGCGGTTGTCTACGATATGCACGGCAACGTCGTAACGAATAACGGCCCGGATACGAATGGAAACATGCTTCCCTCTCCCGGGGATGTCGACCTGCTCGGACAATCTCTGGTGCTCCCGTCTGGATTTAGTTCGACCAATGGGCAGATCCACATATGGACAGGCTTCGGCGATGACGACATTGGTCCGTTTGCCGCGCCAGTCCTGACCGTATTCACATTGCCCGGTGGAAGAAGTTACAAGTTCCAATACGACGACGCCGGCGATACACCGGAACCGGGCCATTACGGTACTCTCACGGGCATTACGCTGCCGACCAAAGGCCAGATCACCATCAAGAGTCAGGCGCTGGGGTTCGCGGGTGGATTCTCATTCCCACCGGTCGTTATCCAAAGCATCACAACGCCGGATGGAACCTGGAGCTTTCAGTACACTGCAGCCACCCAGTCATCCCCCGACCTTGTCACGGTAACCGCGCCACCGGATCCACTCACTGGCATTTCGGCGCAGACGACATGCACTGGTGGTAACGGCTCAACTGAAACTGTAAAGTACTACTCCGGGAACGCAACCGGCCAACCTCTACGTACGATCCAAAGAACATTCGGCGGCCCCGGCGTTACCAACGTGACGACCACTCTTGAGGACGGTAAGTCCAGCAGTGTTCAATTTGGATATGAAGATCAATGCACGCCACGGGTCAACTTGAAACAAGAGTTTGACTTTAACGGTAACCTTATTCGGGCAACCAAGGTTCAATACAAGACCAGTGCGAATGATGACATTAAGCTGTGCGGCCAATTTAACAGCCCCCCTACTTGGGACGACGCCTACCTAGGATCCCATGACAATGTAAACCTGCACATCACCGACATTCCGCAAAGCATTACCGTCTATGGCCCTGGAGGTGTGAACAGTACTCCGATCGCGCAAACCAACTTCACCTATGACTCTACCGCCCTCCAGACCACGTCAGGTTCAGCGGGCGCTTCCGTATTGGGCTACAAAGGTCACGACGACACAAATTTTGGACAGACGATGACCCTTCGTGGCAATCCGACCGTGATTTCCCGTATGACCACACCCGGAAACTTCATCACGACGGCGACGAACACCTACAATATCCTCGGCGAGCTCGTCTTGACCAAAGACGGCAACCTGAATCCAACCCAGTACGATTACACCGACGTCTGGAACGACGCGTCCTGTATCTCCAGCCCTGTGTATGCTTACCCAACGACGGTGACCAACGCGCTGAACCAGGTCACCCAAAACACTTATAACTCCTGCGACGGAAGCCTTGCGAGTACAAAAGACCAGAACGACATCAACGCAGGCCGGAATGGAACCGTGTACATGTACGATGGTCTGCAAAGAATAACCAACATCGCGCTGCCAGATGGAGGGAACACTCAGGTGGGCTATGGTGGGAGTACAGTGCCGGAGGTCATCACAACTACCATTATGGCGACCCCAAACCCCAACCAAGTGTCCACCACCACCCTCGATGGATTAGGCAGAGTATCAACGGTCGTGGGCGCCAACGGGGCAACCACGCAGTCAGAATACGATGCGCTCGGCCGCCTCTCTTCCGTCACCAACCCATCGCTGAGCAGCACTGATTCCACCAACGGGACCACCAAATACTTTTACGATGCGCTCGGCCGTCCTACGGTTCAAACGCAACCAGATAACAATACCCTCCAGTGGTGCTATGAGGGCATGGCTGCCAGCGGTCAGACGAACTGCTTAGGCAACAAGAGCACAAACACGATCGCCGAGGCAGACGCCTGGGTGGACTATTCTGACGAAAGTGGCACGCATTGGCAGAGGATGAGCGATGCTCTGGGAAGACTGACGGCGGTCCTGGAGCCCAGCACCACCAGCAAAACTCCTGTAATCGAAACCGACTACGCGTATACCACGCTGAACGGTTCGTCCACTGCTACCACCCAGGTCAGTATCAACCAGGTTGGCCTTCCCGGGGTGGAAACACCGGTCGCGCGTTCGTTCATGTATGACGGAATGTCGAGGCTGACTTCCGCCACAAATCCAGAATCGGGAACAACGTCCTATGGCTACGACGGAAATGGAAATGTAACCAGCAAGGTGGATGGACGCGGTAGCGGGGCCGGCGGCGTGTGGTACTGCTATGACGGGTCGAACCGACTCACGGGTAAAGCCTACACATCGCAGAACTGCCCACTGACCACGCCTGCAGTCACGTACGCGTACGACTCGTCTTCTGTCTCAAATTCCGTAGGGCGACTGACCAGCGAGAAAGTATTCAGCGGAAGCACCCTCTTGGTCCAGCGACAGCCCAACGCTTACGACCCCATGGGAAGGCTCAAGGGCGAGCAGCAATGCGCCCTCGGCAGCTGTTCCGGCACGCCCTATAGCTTGAGCTATACCTATGACCTCGCGGGGGACCTGTGGACCTCCACCAACGGTGTCACCGCGCCGCAGGCCACGCTTACCTACGGATACGACGCGGGCGGCCGTCTGAACCTGATCACCAGTAGCCTGAACACAGAACCCAATTATCCGGCCACCCTCTTCTCCGCCAGTGCCTCAACGACGACGAGTCCTTGCCCATCTTCTCCCCTCCTCCAGCCCTACGACGGGGCAGATCAGTTGCAGTATGCGCAGATCGGTTTTAGCTCGGGGACGCAGCCCGTGGTTACCACCACGCGTTGCTACGACAACCGTCTCCGTCCCACGAATGAGACTGACGTTGGTCAGGTGGAGTCGACACCGGGAGTAGCGGCAAGCACCACGGTTACGATCTCCGGTGCGGAGCAATCGATTGGGGGCAGCGGAACCCCGACCCAAGCCACAGGCACCATCTCTTTGAGCTACTCCGGTGCTCAGGTCATTGGCCCCAGGCCTCTCTTGTTGGGCAACTCCATTACTTTACCGGACGGCTACCACGCCTCCTTTGTGGCGAGCGCCAACAGTGCCATCGTAGTCGCCAACGCGTTGGCGGCTGTCCTGAACTCGGTCTCCTCGCCGGTAACTGCCGTCGTAAGCTCAGGAGGAACCGCGAGCGCCGCCTCCGTTGTGTTAACCACCAAGGCTACCGGAGCTGATCAAAACGGGGCCATCACGCTAAGCCTGGTCACCACCAAAGTAACAGCCGCGCCAGCTAGCCTCAGCGGCGGCGGCGGCGCGACCTACGACACAGGCACGGTGACCGCCAATATCAATGGAACCGCGGTCAGCGCTGCCTATGGTCAGTTGAGCACACCCCAATCGCTGGCCGCCGCACTGGCTACGGCCATCACCGCTGCCGGCGCCGGCGTCACCGCGACCCCGGGAACCGGAGGAGCCATCACCGTCACCGCCAATCAGACCGGAACCGCAGACAATGGCCTCCCAGTCACCCTTTCCTCCGCCACCGATGAGCCAAAGTTCTTCTCCTCCACCTCCTTCAGCGGCACCTCCGGAACACTAAGCGGAGGTGTGAATGAGACCTATACGCCCGGAACGGTTTACAACTACACCATAGCCAGTTCCGGTGGCGCGAGCGGCTACGCGGCCAACGGTAACCTCGTCTCCTACACTGACTTAATGGACGGCGGTTGGACGTTGAACTACGACAATGTGAACCGCGTCTCGTCTGCCACGGCTACTTCCGGCGTGTGGAACAATCTGACTCTTTCCTGGATGTACGATTCGTTCGGTAACCGGAAGACGCAGACGCCCAGCGGGACGAAGATCATGGCCCCGGTTCCGCAGGCTCAGTCGCTCAACTACTACCCAGGCCAAAACCGCATCAGCAACTATGGCTCCGGCGGATATGACGGCGCCGGCAATGTCAAGAACGATCTAATCAACTCTTACCTCTACGATCCGGAGGGCCGTCTTTGTGCAGTGGAGTATCCCTCCGGCCAGGGGACGGCGTATATGCTGTATTTGTACGATGGGGAGGGGCGGCGCGTGGCCAAGGTTTCCAATCCGACGTTCAGCTGCACCCCAGCCACGGGCTACACGTTGCTGGAAACCTACCTGCTCGGCCCATCGGGCGAGCACATCACGGAATTGGGCCAAGCCGGGACATTCCTGCGAAGCAATGTCTATGCCAACGGCCAGTTGCTGGCCACCTACACCAACAACAAGACCTACTTCGCCTTGAACGACTGGCTGGGAAGCAAACGCGTGGTCACCAACTATGACGGCACCGTCGCGCAAATGTGTATGAATCTGCCCTTCGGCGACGAGCTGATCTGTTCCGCCAATGACCTCAGCGAACACCACTTCACCGGCAAGATCCACGACCAGGAAAGTGGAAACGACTACTTCAACGCACGATATTATTCCAACAGCACGGGCCGATTCTTATCACCCGATTACTCCGACTCGGGTAGTGCCCCCGACCCAGTTCCATATGCGGATTACACCAATCCCCAAAGCCTAAATCTCTATGCATACGTACACAACAACCCTCTGACGCTTTTAGATCTGTCGGGACATGCATGCGATGATGATCAGGGGACAATTACTTCGGATTTTTCGCTCGATGAGGGTGGTGGAACGACGGTTGAGACGGTGGACGTCAGTGGGCAGTGCTACTCGACCACAGCATACCTCACCCAGGTTCAGTTCAACACCCAAAATCCGCAAACAAAGGCTCCTACCCCCGCCCCAAATATCCAGATACTCCCGTGCTTCGTCAAAGGTGCCGCCACAGGTTTGGCTACAGGGCTGGTCGTTGCGGGCGCCACTGCCGCTCTTGCAACGGTTGCGAGTCCTGCGGTAGTGACCGGCGCCCTACTTGCTGCTGGTGCGTACGGGGGGTACCGTTTATACCAAAGCGTCAAAGGCGACTTGGCTAGCGGAAACAATGCTGGATTAGCTTATAGCGCAGGATCTTTCCTTGGCGGGGCTGTCGCAGGTGGTACAACCAGTTTTGGTGTCCGCTACAGCATCACCGGTGAGACCAACCTTCCGACGGGCATAGTGGACTTCTTAGGTCTAAACAAACTCACTAATCCCTTCCGTGCTGGCAACAGCGTCTCCGGAAACATCGGAGCGGCTCTTGGCAAGGGGCCGGACCTACTCGGTGGTGGAGCTGCCATTGCGGGAGCTGGAGCGGGAATTCCCCGCAAGGGGTGCTGAGTTGACAATCTGGAATCTGATTGCCCTCGTTGGCTTCATCGTGCCTTTCATGTCTGCTCTGCATAGTGCACAGGCGACTCACGCCAGTCCTCTTGGCTATGTGATAGCGGTGTGTGTCGGGCTGGTGATCGGTGTTATCTCTGCCTGCGCGATCTTTGGTATGGCTAAGCTAGTGGTTTCTTGGGCTTCTGAAAAGCCTTCGCTGGCTGGAAAAACACTGCTTGTTGCTTTGTTCCCGGCGTCCATCGGGTGCATTGTCCTAGCTGACTTTTGTGGAGGTTGGCTTACTGTGCCTTTGGTGCGAATGTTGAGCTGAATCCAACAGCACGGGCCGATTCTTATCACCCGATTACTCCGACTCGGGTAGTGCCCCCGACCCAGTTCCATATGCGGATTACACCAATCCCCAAAGCCTAAATCTCTATGCATACGTACACAACAACCCTCTGACGCTTTTAGATCTGTCGGGACATGCATGCGATGATGATCAGGGGACAATTACTTCGGATTTTTCGCTCGATGAGGGTGGTGGAACGACGGTTGAGACGGTGGACGTCAGTGGGCAGTGCTACTCGACCACAGCATACCTCACCCAGGTTCAGTTCAACACCCAAAATCCGCAAACAAAGGCTCCTACCCCCGCCCCAAATAAAACAGCCTGCACTGCTCAGCGGATCATATCGGGCGTCATAGGGGCAGCCAACCTGGGTTTGGCAATAACAAAAGGTGTTGCATTAGGAGGTGTTGTAGCAGGTCTTGGAGCAACTGGTGTTGGCGCTCCTGCGGCAGCGGTAGTAGGTGTCTATGGCACAGTTAGCATATTCGGACAAGGACTTGCGGGGGCAGCCCAACTATATTCTGCCTTTACAGGAAACTATGGAACACCTGGCAAGGTTGCTCAAGTCGGAAATATCCTATCTGGACCTGTAAGTGGATTAGGAACTCTGTTAGCAGGAGGCAGTCCTGCACAAGCTGAGACGAACGCAGGATATGAAAGCGCATATACTGCAGGAGCGGGGCTGATAGATGCTATCAATGCGGGAGGAAAGGGTATGGTGACTGCCATGTCGGACTATAACACGGCTGCATTGGGAACACTTACGCCAAGCGGAAACGCTTGTGGAGCAGGTCATTGACATGGTACAGGCAATAAAGATGAAGAAAGCTCGACTGCTAGTTCCGGTCTTTTTGGTTATTTCACTGGCAGCTCTTGTTCTATTTGTTGTGACAGGACTCCTGAACACACAAGGTTTTGCAATGGCCTGCTTGGGAATAATGATTGTATCCGCCATTGTATGGTTCATGCTGCTAAAGCGCGACAAGGAGCGATCTGTCAACAACGTTGATTCAACGAATGTCTTTCAAGCTCAGAGCCATGACAGAACTAAGTACATTGGGGTCGCCGTACTCTTACTTTTGCTGATCGTGGCATCGTGGCTTACAAGGGGTGGTCTTTTGGTACCACGGCTAATCGGAGCCTCTGTACTTGTTCTGTTCTTGATTGGGACGATTGTGCGTAAAACGTAGGCATAGATCGTATGACTATGATCTACATGGATATTTGTATGACGAGGTTTGCCGCTAGTGCATTTGGTATTGCCCCAAGTAAAGGTCCGCGCAGCGGATATGAATCGCTGTTCTGTTTAGGCGATGCACTAAAGAAGAATGGTGTGTCGTTGGCACTTGACGCGGCGGGGATCATTGCGGGGGCGCTTCCAGGGGGTGCGACGGCAGCAGGGTTGGGTAAGATCGCTTTCACAGCAGCGGTAGGAAGCGCTTCTACAGCATATGCCACTGTGCATTCACCAAACGTCCCCGTCGGAGCAGCGAATTTCCTTATTCAAGGAAGTGGGACTTTTGCGACAACCGTTTCCACGTTCGCGAGGGTGGTTGACGGCCCTGGTGCCCTTCCTGGTGTCCTTAAGGCAATCCCGGGTTTTGGGACTGCTGTCAGCATCTTCACCACGGGATCAGATCTAATACAGACCGGCATCGACCAAAGCGCCTGTGTGGATAGTGGCAAATATGACTAGCGATGAGGAAGATTTTAAGCAGCCGACGGGATGGGATGCAATTGGACGCGAAGATTGGGTTGTGAGCGTCTTATCAGGGCTTGTGGTGATGCTCATTGTGACCTATTTTTCCGACCTCGGACGGGGAAGAGCGGCCGGACTATGTGTGCTCGTGGATATCCTCGTGATGAGGCTTCGATGGGAGTTCAGCAACAAGCTAGGTTTTTGGTTCGCAATGTTGTTGATCTTGCTCGCTCAGACTGTCCTGGTAATCTTCGTGTCATTTGGGCATCAGTCAATTCCCGCATATGGACTCTTGCCGGCGGCTTTGGTGATCTATCTGTTCGATGAGGGCATCGTCTACCTTGGAGCGCGATTCGCCAGTAAGCATCCACGATCAGGTGCCATGAACTAGCCGCAGGCCGCTCTCCGGGGCGGCCTCCGCGAAGTATCGCTACGATGATTACGGTTGAGTGTACGATTCAGTTCGCCGCTAGTGGATTTGGTATTGCCCCAAATAAAGGTCCCCGAAGCGGATTTGAATCAGTGAACCAGCCTTACCAATATTCGGATAAAAGACCAGGATCTGAGTATCAACAGGAATCGGCGCGCCGTTTTCCAAATAAGGTTTATAGATCCACTGTTTGACCGCCATGATCGCCGATTGTTTGAACTCTTCGAGCCCACCCAAGACTTTGATGTTGCGAACTCTGCCATCCTCTGCGATGACAACATCAAGAGTCACCATCCGATTGGAGCACTTCGGCATCTTCGGAGATTCCGGCGTTACCGTGGTCAAGAGTCGCGCGGCCATTACCTGCGAGGGCACCTTGAGGATTTGTTGTGGCGCAGATGTCGCTTGGCCTACGACTGCGCCAGTTGCCGAGACGCACGTTAAACAGGCAAGAAGAAACGAACGCATGTCGTCAGCTCGTCCGCTTGAATCGCAGAACATTTCTCAAGCCGAGTACGCCAAAGACTAAAAACCCAAGACTGCAAGCTCCAAAGATCAGGGTCATGAAATCGCCTTGCCGCGCGAACATCACAGCAAATCGACTCAAATACAGCCCAATCGCAGTAAAAAGCAGGGAAAAAACGGCATACCCGGCTCTCTGGAGATTGCTTAGTGATTCTCCATTCTTGAACCACGCCGTGTGGAAGGAGCCGGATTGAGTCCAGAGGGCATGTATGGGGTCATTCCCGCGATACCTATCCGTCTTCTTGGGTTTCCTCTGATCTTCGCTCACGGCATCAATCCCTACTTCCGTTAAGACTTTGAATGCAGCTATTTCTTAGCGATTTGCGGCGGATACTTCAGCAAAACACCGTGCAAATGTTCCCGCCATGGCCGCTCCATTGGCAGCATTATTACCCACGTTGCTGCGGGTTGTCATTGGGGTAGTCACTGTCTCTCTTGTCTCCCCGGGGTATCGTGCGTTTTGACTCGGGACCAGCATATTTTGGTCAGGTGTGTCCTCTGTCGGCGACGCCGGAACTGCTCCGGGAACGGTGCCACCAGCGCTAAATGCAGTAGCCATTTGACACAACGAAGCGATTTCTCCAGTTGTCATCTTACGCGGAGGAGGAAGAGGTCCTTTCACACTATCCATGACGGGAGGGAACCCACCAGAAGGGATCAGAGACAAGATGGCCCCTGAACTAAGATCTGAACTCCCGGGCGAACTACCATTCGCAATAACCGTCTGCCCAAATTCTGAACTCGTCATGACACCTGTGTAGGGATTCACGCTGAAGACATTCCCAACTCCCGCCGAGGACAGAGATACGTTCATGGCCGACCCGTTATCGCCCGCACCGCCATATCCGAGGACCTGACCTTGTTGGTTCAACTGAATCTGATTGGAAAACCAGGTGACAGACAGGACGTACCCCATGCCACCACAACTACAGCTACAAATATCAAATCATGAGTCGCAATCTACTCTGATTCAAAGGCCAGTTCGCTCTGTCTCGCATCCAAACCGGTTTTCGGAGGACGCCCTCCCTTTCGTGGTGACAGCCGCCGTTTCATCGACCGTTCGAGAGCCTGCACAAACTCTGTGCTGCCCAGC
>JGI12627J18819_10000742_pt1 | contig 10861 bp, 3 predicted proteins | sample TexAe_OM1H0_M2_FD_18819 | JGI IMG/M metagenome (IMG submission 18819)
AGGTACAAAAGGTTGGAGAAAGGACGTTTCACCTGGCCGCAGTCCGGCGATGCGCAGGGCAAGGTCGTACTGAGTCACGAAGAGCTGTCGTTATTATTGGGTGGGATTGATCTGACCAACACCAGCAATTCGCCGACTTTCAGAACCCAGCCGTCCAGCGTCGCTCGGCTGATTTTCAAGCCGAGGTCCCTTTCCAGAATCACGCTCTGCCGATGCAGNGGCGTGTGGTTGCAATACTTGCTGACGACCGTGTCGATAACGATGCGGTCACTCGCCAGGCATTTCTCGATGATCCGGGGCGGCAGGGGCGCTGATACTACTCCGACCTCTTCACACGACCGGCAAGCCCGTTTCTCTCGTTTCGTGACCAGCACAAAATACTTCGCCGGCTCCACATCCAACTGGGAACTCTCTTCGTAACCGATCACCACCGTTTCTCTGCCGCAGCGTTTGCAAAGGCGCTGATCCGGCGTGCAAGGCAGAACCCGCTCGACGCGCGGGAGACTCGCAGGCAATTCCTGGCGGCCCGGATGCTTGCCGGATCCTTTCGTCGGTGGCCGCACCGGCGCGTGCTCAGGCTCCGCCTGCTCGATCATTTCACTGACGACAGGCGCATGCTCGAACAATTGCATTTGCACTTGCGAAAGTCTTTCTCTTCGGTATTTAGGCCAGAGCGAGAGACTGCCTTTCCCACCCTTTGTGGGAAGGACTTGAAAATGGGACGCCGCATAAACGCGTGGGTTCAGCGCCTAACGGCGCCGCGCGCGGCGATTGGGACTCTGACGCTTTGCATTTCGGGTTTGGCATTCTCAAAACACTGGCCATCATTCCGCCGATCTTCGGCGTGCTAATGCTCTCCCTGATCGCAGTACACCCCGGCCCTATATCAAAGGAATTTGTGGAAGGGTTGAGAAATCGCCTGCGCTAGCCAAGCCAGAGGAACGCTTCTCCCTTGACCAACCCGCTTCAAAATGCGAGCGGAGGGGCTTATAGTGGCGCAGTACACGGAAGAAGATTTGAGGAAGTGTTTCTATGCGTTTCGGAAGGTGCACAACACGGCAATGTAAACGCCGAGCAAATTTTTGCCTGCCGTTGTGCGACGTGGATTGACGCTCTTTTCGCGTCCAGCCAACACTCCCGGCCCTGGTCGGTTAGTTCTTCTGCGGTATCATATCTTCCTCCGGAAAAGTCAGTTGCGGAACCGACCTCTGACGCGATCCAGGCGAGGCCAGCCATGGCACATCGCGGCTTCCTCCATTTCGCCTTCTGGTGATTCTTCAAGGGGTTCGCCATGTGGAACATCTCGGTCCCGGCGAGGCGCAACTTGCTTGTCATTTCCGCGGTTGCTCTCTGCTCTCTGACGACAAATGGCCAGACAGCCAACACCGGAGCGATTGCCGGTACCGTGACAGACCCGAGCGGAGCGTTGGTCGGCGGAGCGGCAATAGTCGTCAAAAATCAGGCAACGCACGAAGAACGCGATCTCGCTACGGATGCCGTGGGCAGTTTCTCGGTTCCATTCCTGATGCCTGGCGACTATGAACTAACGGTTCGCACAACGCAATTTGAGCCACTAATCTTGAAGAGTGTTCAGGTTCGAATCACCGAGGTGAGCCGGCTGAAGATTCAGCTTACGATCACTGGCGCAAGGGCAGAGATGACGATTACCGCCAAGCCTCCTCTCCTTCAAACTGAGAACGCCACTCTGGGACGAGTCATCGATCGAACCACGATCGAAGAATTGCCGCTGGTCAATCGCAACTTTACCGAGATCCTCGGCCTCACCGCTGGAACAAACACGGATATCGTGGATGCCACTCAACTGGGGGCCGGAAGCCAGGAGATCCGCGCGAACGGTGCTCGTAGCGGCGACAACAACTTCATGCTTAACGGCGTGGATGCGAACAGTTACGGCTCCAATATCACCGAGGTCACTGCTTTCGGTGGAGCTGGGATCGCGATCCCCGCCCCGGATACCATTCAGGAGTTCAAGGTCCAGACTTCGCTCTACGGCGCCCAGTATGGGCGAGGAGGAGGGGCCAACGTAAACGTCGAAACAAGGTCAGGCGCGTCGGATCTTCACGGGAATGTCTATTATTTCGGCCGTAATGAGGTACTGGACGCGAATAACTTCTTTGCAAACGCAACCGGGGTGCCAAGAGGAGAATTTCGACGCTCACAACCCGGGGGCACTTTGGGCGGACCGCTGCCTTGGTCAAAGAAACGCGCCTTTTTCTTTGGTTCATATCAAGCTACAAGGGATGTGAATGCGGCATCTTTGAGCAGCAGTGTTCGATCTTTGAGCCTTCCTCCAATACCACAGGTCCGCACGCCAGCCTCGCTTGGAGCTGTATTCGGGGGCAAAACCGGGGCATTCGGAGGTGTCGCCGTGGCCCCGGATGGCTCAAATATAAACCCGGTAGCGCTCAAGTTGTTGAACGCGAAGAACCCCGACGGCACATTTGTAATCCCGAGCCCTCAGACCTCGGGGAGCAGCGTCAACTACACGGCAGTGTTGCCTGGACATTACAACGAAAACCAGTTCAATACAAACCTCGACGTTACTTTGCGGACGGCGGATCGCCTGTCGGTGAAATTCTTTTTCTCGAACTCGGATCAAGACGTCCCTTTCTTCGGCGCCTCTGTGCCTGGCTTTCCTGCGCTCCGTTCTTTCGAGAACCGACATTTGGCAATCGCCGAGACTCACATTTTCTCACCGCGAGCGATCAACCAATTCCGCTTTGGCTTCTCTCGTCTTGCGGGTCGAGGTGTTGCCGGAGGGACGCTCACCGATCAGGACGTGGGGATAAACCGCTTCAGCGACCCCCAAGAGCGGCTCATTCCACAGATTCAGGTTCTTGGAGCTCTTCAATTAGGCAATTCGTCAATCGAGCGAGGCAAAACAGCCGGTAATAACTTTTATATCTCCGACGTCATATTCCTGTCCCGGGGCAAGCACGATCTTCGCTTGGGCCCAGAAATTTTCCGAAATCAATTTAACCAACGAATCGATAACACGACCGGTATTTTAATACTCTTGTCGTTCCCTGATTTCCTGCTCGGCTTGACCGCTGGGCCTGCCGGGGCAGGAGGGAACGGCACATCACTTTCAAGCATCATCTCGTCCGGCGTGACTGCTGGAATTCCCCATGTGGGGGCACGCGCAAGCGCGGAACATTTCTTTGTGGTGGATGACTGGAAAGTTAGGCGAACTCTCACCCTGAATCTCGGGGTTCGAGTCGAGGTCGATGGCCAGCAAAGCGAAGTCCAGGGTCGCCAATCAAATTTCTTCCCTCAGTTCTACGCCCCACCCCCAGCAGGAGGGTTCGGAGAGCCAATCTCATCGGGATTCGTCCTGCCCGATAACTTTCACGGTAATGCTCCGACCGGATTTCCACGGACAAACTCGACGCTATTGAATCGCCCCGTTCAAGTCCATCCAGACCCCCGCATCGGCTTCGCGTGGCAGCCATTTTCTTCCAAGGACTTGGTTCTGCGAGGGGGGTATGGCATTTATGCGAACCGCCTCAGCTTTAAAGCGAACTCTTCCCAACTGCTTTTTAATCCGCCGTTTACGCTTTCCGCTGTTCTTACTGGCGGTGCTAACGCGGCCGCTAGCCTGCAGAATCCCTTTCCTAGTCTGCCACCGAACTCCTCCTTCCCCAATTTCGTAGCCAACATGCTGCCGGGCCCACCGTTTACCGGGAACAGATTCCTCCGAACCGCTACCATTACCGATCCTGATTTTAAGGAGTCTACCGTCCAGCACTTTGGCCTCGATCTCCAGTATCAACGCAAGAGCTGCGTTTTCTCAATCGCGTATGCCGGCGCGAAGGGCACACACCTGGCTTTGGGACGGGGCAAGAATCAGCCTGCTCTCGCCAGTCCCGCTAACCCTGTGAACGGACTCACAACCAATTCAGTGGCCAATGCGACCGAGCGTGTACCCTTTGTGGGGCTGTCTCCGTTGGAATTCCGACTCGAAACCAGCGGAAATTCGATTTACAACTCTCTACAAGCCACACTGAAGAAAGACATGACTCACGGTTTTCAGATCCTGGCTGCGTACACCTTTTCAAAATCCATTGATGATGCGGGTGACAGTCTCGGTGCTGCTATCGGTGGCGGATTCGGAATACCCATCTTGGGTCAATTCGTATACAACGATCAACGCAATGTCGCTGCTCAGCGCGGCGTCTCCGACTTTGATCGAACTCACCGATTTGTTATCAGCGGTACCTGGGACGTGCCCAGTCCCCAGCACGCGACAAGCGCAGCTGTTCAAAAGCTCGGAAATGGCTGGAGCATTTCGGGTATCGTAACGCTCCAATCGGGACTAGCGTTCAGCATTCTAGACAGTGCAGCCGGTACGCTATTTGGCCCGGCGACACTATACACAACCGGTGACCTGGTTCCAGGAGCGACTCTGGGGGATGCAAGTCGAAGTGGCAGCGTCAGCGGCCGTGTCAACAAATTCTTTAACACGCAAGCATTTGTTCCGGCGCCGTTTATTCCCGATGGTGGCCTTATTGATGGCAAATATCCGGTTTCCGGCGGCGGGACAATATTCGGCAGCCTCGGAAGAAATATCCTTCGCGGGCCCGATCAACGCGTTGGAGACATCGCTATAATTAAGGCCACTCCCCTCACGGAGCGCGTAAAACTGACCTTCCGTTGGGAGATATTTAATATGCTCAACCGGTCAAACTTTGCCAATCCTTCAAACGACGTTGCGTCGCCGAGCACATTCGGCGTGATTAGCGCGCTAACGGTGAATCCCCGAATCATGCAATATGCGCTAAAATTCGAATTCTAGTATGCTGCGTCAAACTTCCCTGGCACACAACCACGGAGTTTCACCGTAACTGAGCATTTTGCGGCCGAGCATCGAGCCGTGGCGACAAGGATGTCCTCGATGGCAGCGCCTTCTGGATACGTGTTGAAGCCTCTGCGTGAAGGCGCGGACTTCAGCCTTTACCGCGGCCGACAGCACAGAAACCCATCGCCGGTCCTAGCGATCGCACTCACCGCGGAACATCCGTCGCCTGAGAGTCTTCGGCGGCTCGAGCACGAATACTCGCTCGCAGCCGAACTCGATCCCGCGTGGGCAGTCAAGCCTCTGGCGCTCACACTTCACGAAGGGAGGACGATCCTCATACTCAAGGACCCTGGCGGTGAGCCCCTGGATCGGATTCTTGAGCGGGACCAGGGGCAACCGCTCGATCTGACTCGGTTCCTGCGCATCGCCATTGGCCTGGCGGCAGCAGTCGCCCAAGTCCACGGGCGCGGTCTCATACATAAGGATATCAAGCCTGCGAATGTGCTCGTCGACGACGCCTGCAACGTATGGCTCACGGGATTCGGGATTGCATCCCAACTGCCGCGTGAGCGCCAGGCACCCGTACCCCTCGAGACTATTGCCGGCACGCTGGCCTATATGGCGCCCGAACAGACCGGCCGCATGAATCGCTCGATTGACGCCCGCAGCGATCTCTACTCATTGGGCGTCACCTTGTACCAGATGCTCACGGGCGCGCTGCCGTTTGCAGCCACCGACCCCCTGGAGTGGGTCCATTGCCAAATTGCATGCCAGCCGACACCGCCTGGTGATCGCGCCGCAGTTCCCGAGCCGCTGTCCGCCATCATTACGAAGCTCCTCGCCAAGAACGCCGAGGAGCGTTACCAGACCGCTTGCGGGCTGGAAGCTGATCTTCGGCGGTGCCTGGCGGAATGGCAGTCGCAGGGTCACATCGATCCATTCCCGTTGGGCGCGCACGACTCATCAGACCGGTTGCTGATCCCTGAGAAACTGTACGGGCGTAAGGGCGAGGTCGATGCTCTTATCGCGACCTTTGACCGGGTCGTGGCTCAGGGTACGCCAGAGCTCGTGCTCATATCTGGTTATTCCGGCGTTGGCAAATCCTCAGTGGTGAACGAGCTGCACAAGGTGCTTGTTCCACCGCGGGGCCTCTTCGCGTCCGGCAAGTTCGACCAATACAAGCGCGACATCCCGTACACGACACTAGCGCAGGCTTTCCAGACCGTGATCCGTCAGATCCTCGTCAAAAGCGACGCGGAGGTGTCCAAGTGGAGGCACTCTCTTCATGAGGCGCTGGGTCAGAATGGCCAGCTCATCGTCAACCTCATCCCCGAGCTGGAGTTCATCATCGGGAAACAGCCGCCCGTTCCAGACCTGCCGATGCAAGACGCGCGGAACCGTTTCCAGTTCGTGTTCCGGCGATTCCTCTGCGCATTCGCCAGGCAGGAGCACCCACTCGCGCTGTTTCTCGACGATTTGCAATGGCTGGACGCGGCCACCCTTGAACTGCTGGTGCACCTGATTACCGATCCGGATGTGCGGTACCTGATGGTGATCGGAGCCTACCGCGACAACGAGGTCAGTTCGTCTCACCCGCTCATGCGAACACTGGGGGCGATCCGCGAGGCCGGAGCGAGGGTGCAGGAGATCGTGCTCGCGCCGCTGAGGTTCGACGATGTCGTCCGGCTCGTAGTCGATGCATTGCACTGCGAGAGGGATTCGGGTCACCCTCTGGCGAAGCTGGTGCACGAAAAGACCGGCGGCAATCCGTTCTTCGCGATCCAGTTTCTCACGGCGCTGGCCGAGGAAGGACTACTCGCGTTCGACCCGGTCACGCGGGTTTGGCAATGGGATGCGAATCGCATCCATGCCAGGAGCTACACCGACAACGTGGTGGATCTGATGGTGGGGAAGCTAAAGCGATTGCCGAACACGACACAAGACGCACTCAAGCGGCTCGCCTGTCTCGGGAACGTGGTCGAATTCGCCACCTTGACTCTGGTTCACGGGAAATTAGAAGAGGAGATGCACACGGCGCTCTGGGAAGCCGCCCGCGCCGGGCTGATCCTCCGCCTGGAGGGCTCCTATGCGTTCCTCCACGACCGCATTCAGGAGGCAGCGTATGCGCTCATCCCCGAAGGCGAGCGCGCGGCTGCACACCTTCAGATTGGCCGAGCGCTGCTGGCGAACATGTCGGCGGACCAGCTCGCCGAGCAAATGTTCGATGTCGCGAACCAGTTCAATCGGGGCGCCGAACGGCTGATCGACCGGGACGAGAAAGTGAAGGTCGCGACGATTGATCTGCGCGCCGGGCGAAAGGCCAAGGCGTCTGCCGCCTATGTGTCGGCGCGGGAGTATTTTTCCGCCGGCATGGCGCTCCTGGACGAAAGAGACTGGAGTAGCCAGTACGAGTTGACGTTCAGCCTGTGGCTCGAACGCGCGGAGTGCGAGCTTCTGAGCGGCAACTTCGAAGAAGCCGAGCAACTGATTGTGGAGTTGCTGCAGCGCGCCGCGTCGAGGGTTGATCAGGCGGCCGTCTACCACTTGAAGGTCCAGTTCCATGTCGTGAAGTCAGAAAACCAGCATGGTGTGGCCACCGCGCTCGCGTGCCTCCGCCTGTTCGGCATTGACATCCCGGCGCACCCGACCTGGGAGCAGGTCCAGGCCGAATACGAGACGGTCTGGGAAACCCTCAATGGGCGCCCGATCGAGAGCCTAGTCGATCTCCCTCTGATGACCGATCCGGAACTGCAGGCCGCCATGCAGATGTTCTCGGCCCTTACTCCCCCCGCCTACTTTACTGATTTCCACTTGTATTGCTTGCAACTGTGCCGCATGGTGAAGGTCAGCATGCAGCATGGGACGAGCGATGCTTCCGCGCACGCCTATGCCTTTTGGGGGGTTTTGCTCGGGAGGGTCTTTCGCCGTTACGGTGAGGGTTATCGTTTCGCCAAACTCGCCTGCGACCTCGTCGAGAAGCACGGCTTCATTGCAAGTCAGGCAAAAGTTTACATCCAGATGGCAGCGGTTGCCGTCTGGACGCAGCCGATCGCGACCGCGATCGAACTCACTCGGACGGCATTTCGCGCCGCGATTGAGACGGGTGATCTGATCTACGCTTGCTACGGCATTTGCCAATCTGTCACAGATCTTCTCCTGCGGAACGATCCACTCGACATGGTGTGGCGCGAGTCGGAGATGGCGCTCGACTTTGCTCGGAAAACCAAGTACGGCGATGCCGCGGATGTCATCGGGAGCCAGCAACGCTTCATCGCAAACATGCAGGGCCGCACCGCGACCTTTTCCACCTTCAGCGACGGGCAGTTCGACGAGACGAGGTTCGAGGCGCAGCTGACACCTGACCGCATGACGACGATGATCTGCTCGTACTGGATCCTCAAACTTAGGGCGCGTTTTCTGTCACGCGACTACGCCGAGGCTCTCGCGGCTGCCGAGAAGGCCAAGCTGCTCCTTTCGGCTGTAGCCGGCCAGATCCAGTTGCTCGACTACTTTTATTATGCCGCACTGGCGGTGGCGGCATGCTATGAGAACACTTCCGCCGACGAACAGCAACGGCAGCAGGAACTGCTGACGGCACATCAGGAACAACTGCGTGAGTGGGCCGAAAATTATCCGCCGACTTTCGCCGACAAGCACGCACTAGTGTCGGCCGAGATCGCTCGTATCGAGGGCCGCGCTCTCGACGCAATGGACTTGTACGAACAGGCCATTCAATCCGCGCGCGAGCACGGCTTCGTGCAGAACGAGGCGGTGGCCCATGAGGTCGCCGCGCGGTTCTACCTGGCGCGCGGCCTCGAAACGGTCGGCAACGCTTATCTTCGCAGCGCGCGGAACTGCTACGACCGCTGGGGAGCGCTCGGCAAGGTGAGGCAACTCGACGAATGGTACCCACACTTGCACGAAAAACGCCTTCCTACTTTTACGACCTCCACAATCGGCACACCGGTCAGGCAGCTCGACGTCGAGACTGTACTCAAAGCCTCACAGGTACTCTCGAGCGAGATTGTCCTACCCAAGCTGATCGAGAAGCTGATGCGGATCGCGCTGGAGCATGCAGGGGCGGAACGAGGTCTGCTCATCCTTCTCAGGGGCGACGAGCCCCAGATTGAGGCGGAGGTCACCACGGGTCAGGGTGAAGCCAAGGTCTCTGTCCGACAGGCAGCCATCACACCATCTGATATTCCAAAATCCGCGCTTCACTACGTGATCCGGACGCGGGAGCGCGTGGTCCTTGATGATGCTTCGGTAAGGAACTTGTACTCGGAGGATGAGTATGTGCGGGCAAAGCGAGCCAGATCCGTCTTATGCCTGCCCATAGTCAAACAAACGAAGCTTGTCGGCGCACTCTATCTGGAGAACAATTTGACTCCCCGCGCGTTCACCTCAGACCGTGTCGCAGTGCTTGAGTTGCTGGCTTCGCAAGCCGCGATTTCGCTGGAGAATGCCAGCCTCTATTCCGATCTGCAACGCAGCGAAGCTTTCCTGGCTCAAGGGCAGAGCATAAGCCATACAGGCAGCTTCGGCTGGAACGTTTCGAGTGGAGAAATCTACTGGTCGGAGGAAACCTATAAGATCTTTGAGTACGATCGAGCGGTTAAGCCCACGTTGGAGTCAATACTCCCGCGAATTCATCCAGAAGACAGAGATCGCGTGCAACAGACTAGGGACCGCATGTTGGAGGTAAGGGCAAATGTTGATATTGAGCATCGTGTGTTGATGCCGGACGGTTCGGTTAAGTACCTCCACGTTTTAGCTCGCGCGTTGGAGCCTTCGCCGGGCAACCTCGAATATGTGGGTACCGTGATGGACGTCACCGAGCGCAAGCGGGCCGAGGAAGAGCGGGAGAGACTGCGCCAGCTACAAGCGGATCTCACGCACTTAAGTCGCGTGACCACGATGGGCGAATTGACGGCATCGCTGGCGCACGAGATCAAGCAGCCGATTTCCGCAGCAGTAACAAACGCTAAAACCTGCTTGCGATGGCTCAATCGCGATGTCCCCGACTTGGCAGAGGCACGCGAAGCCGCATCTAGAATCATCAAAGACGTAACCCGTGCGTCTGACATCATGAGCAGCATCAGCTTGCAGTTTAAGAAGGGAGCTCCACAGCGGGAGCTGGTTGATGTGAATGAGCTCATTCGAGAAATGATTGTCCTGCTGCACAGCGAGGTGAACCGCTACTCAATCTCCATCCGCACCGAGCTTGCTGAGGATCTTCCCAAGGTCACGGCAGACCGTGTCCAACTGCAGCAGGTTTTCATGAACCTCATGCTCAACGGCATCGATGCCATGAAGGAAACAACTGACGGAGGTGAGCTTACCATTAAGTCAGAAGGCAGAGATGATCAACTGCTGCTCTCGGTCAGCGATACCGGTGTGGGATTGAACCCGGAGCAGGAGGAACAGATCTTCAACACATTCTTTACGACCAAAGAGAAAGGGATTGGTATGGGGCTGCCCATCAGTCGGTCTATTATTGAGTCGCATGGCGGACGCTTGTGGGCCGCCCGCGCCTCCGGACGGGGTGCAACTTTTCAGTTCACGTTGCCCAGCACCGGTCGCGGCCCACATATAATCTCCCCATCTGCGCTCGCGTCGTAGCCAACCTTCGTTTTGCATATGGGCTATCCCCCACCGTCCGCGCCGCTCCGGTCCAGGCCGTACTCGTCTGACGAACGAAGATGAGCCGGGATCTTGTTCTCACACTTGCGACGACAAGGGTTACGAGGCCCTGTAAGACCCCCTTCTGAGAAGCATCCGAACCTGCCGCTCCATTGCGGAAATGGGCAATTCTGTGGCGCTGCCGCTGATCTTGGGCGAGTCACGAGCTAACAGGAAGAAATCCCAAGGTAAGAGTTGCCGACGACTCGCCCAGGGCGCGATCTGCGAGCCGATAATGAGACCCGCGAAGCCCTTACTCTGGATCGGAATTTCTGAAAGCGCAATTTCAGTCAAATCGAGGGAAGGAACCAGGGGCAAACTAGGTCTGTGCCGATAGGAAAGCTTGTATGAACGCTATCG
>JGI12627J18819_10000743_pt1 | contig 10859 bp, 10 predicted proteins | sample TexAe_OM1H0_M2_FD_18819 | JGI IMG/M metagenome (IMG submission 18819)
TGAACGATGGCTTCAGCGAGCATCCGATCGATGTCGAATTCGACGGGCCTGGCTTCGGTGAACTCGAGGATCTGACGCTGGACCTCGGTCAGCCGGGGCGACGTCAGGTCGTCGAAGTCGATGTCAGCCACGCCGCGGTCCGCTGAAACCACAGGCCGCCTCCTCGACTTGATGCCGAATGCAGACTAGCGCCCAGGGGTCGCGGCGTTTAGTCGCATCCGTCCGGGGTACGCCAAGTCAAAACGGGCCGCCCAGCCAACTGCCCGCATTCGTCGACTTTTCGAACACTGGAGGTATGGGGCATGTCCGACATGATCATTCAATCGCCCGACGACGTGATCGCGTTCCTGAAAGCTCAGCACAACCTCATCGAGGACATGTTCGACCAGGTGCTGCACGCGACGGACCCGGAGGCCCGGGAGAAACCATTTGTGCACTTACGCCAATTGCTGGCTGTGCATGAGACAGCCGAGGAAATGGTGGTACATCCCCGGGTGCGTCGCGAGGTGGATGCCAGCGACTCGATAGTCGACGCTCGGCTCGAAGAGGAGCACGAGGCAAAGGAGCTGTTGTCGGGGATCGAGAAGCTCGACATCACCTCACAGCAGTTCATCGATGAGCTCACCAAGCTGCGGGATGCGGTGTTGGACCACGCTCAGCACGAGGAGACCTACGAATTCCCCACGTTGCAAAAAGAACTCGATGCCGACGAGCTCAAGCGACTGACAGCAGCCGTACGTGCGGCGGAAGCCATCGCGCCGACCCGTCCGCACGCCGGGGTGGAATCACCGATGTTGAATTTNGCCGTCGGACCGTTTGCGTCGATGGTGGACCGCGTTCGTGACCTGATCGAGCACGGCCGCGGCTGAAGCGCAGGTTTACGTCAGCGAACTGATCCGCCGGATTACTTCGTCCCGGCCCAGGGTGCGGGCGATCTGGAACAAGTCGGGGCTCTTGGTCGACCCGGTCAGACCGACTCTGATCAATTGGGAGGCCTCGCGGATCGAGCCCGGGTAGGCGTCAGGATTCTTCTTGTAGTCCTTCGCGTTAGCAGCGAAGCCGAACTTGTCGGCCAGGTCCCTAATCTGCTGGAACCACTGCACCGGATCGTCGAGATCTTGATAGGTCGCGATGAAATCCCCCGCGAACGACCGGACCAGGTCGGGCGAAAGTCCGAGTTGCGCTTCGTCGGCAGCCACCAACGTGAACAACTCGGCGAAGAAGAAGCCGTAGGCGCCGCGAAAGTCTGACCATTTGCGCAGGTCTTTGCGCGGGTTGGCGACCCCCTCGCGCTCGACCGCTAACGCGGCCAGCGTCTCGTCCGGGTGAGCCGCGATCACGCGATGCAGCTCGGGATCGAATTCCGCCGCCCACACCGTCACGGCCGCATAGATCTCCGCCCCGCTCAGCGTCGCAATGTGGTCGGCGCTGATGTCTTCCAGCTTCACCAGATCGACCAGTGGCCCGGCGCCTCCGCACTCGGCGAGGGAGATCGGCGCGGCCAGTGCTTCGGGCAGCGGGATTTCGGCCAGGCGTCCGTTGGCCAGCCCGCGTAGGTAGTAGAGCACCGCGTCGGCGGGATAACCCGAACTGATGTAGAAGTCGACGTCGGCCTCGGGGTCCTTGCGTTTGGACAGTTTTCGTTTGCCGCCCGGGATCTGCTTCATCAGCAGCGCGATGTGCGCGTAAGTGGGCGGCTCGAAACCGAGCGCCTCGAACAACTGCAGATGCAAGGCCGTCGACGACAACCACTCCTCGCCCCGGATCACCAGGTTGCAGCGCATCAGGTGATCGTCGACTGCGTGGGCGAAGTGGTAGGTCGGCAGCTGCACGGCCGCCGAAGATTTCAGGATGACCACGTCGTTGTAGTTGTCCTCCATCGACAGTTCGCCGCGGATAGCGTCGGTGAAGGAAGCCCGCCCGCCGGTGCGCCCGGGCGACCGGAAACGCACGACGTACGGCGCACCGTTCTCCAACTGCTCACGGACGGCCGCGACATCGGCGTCACGCCAGATCGCCCACTCGCCGTAGTAGCCGGTCGGGCGCTTGAGTTGTTGCTGGCGCGTACGCATTTCGGTGAGTTGCTCCGAGGTGGCAAAGCACAGATATGCCTTCCCGGCACGCAACATCTCGCGCGCGTAACTCAGATAGATCGTCGCCCGCTCCGACTGGCGGTACGGCCCGTACTCGCCGCCGCCAACCCCCTCGTCGGGAACGACCCGAAAGTAGGCGAAAGCACGATCGAACTGTTCATGCGCGCCCGCCACTTCCCGCGATTGGTCGGTGTCCTCGATTCGGACGAAGTAGCGGCCACCGGTCTGGTACGCGACGGCGCGGTCGATCATCGCCGTGTAGATGCCACCGAGGTGTATGAAGCCGGTCGGCGACGGAGCCAACCGGGTCACCTCGGCACCGTCAGGCAGCTCACGGGGTGGATAGCGCTGTTCCCACACGCCCGGTTCGGGCAGATCGGCGGGAAAGAGGTTGTCAACCTCGTGCGGCTCCAGCATTCCGGTGAGGGCTCCTATCGGGACGGTTTGCCTGGTCGATGTTAGTCACGCTGGTCGCGGCGGGACACAGCTCACCACTCGTACGCTCCGTAGGCTGGGTGGGTGAGCGTCGCACCGGAGACCACCGTTGCTCTGCAAGACCGCTTCGCCAGCGACCTGCCGGAGATGGCTGTCAGCTGGCAGGCACAGACATTTCCCGACCTGCGGCTGCTTGCCTTCAATATGCCGCTGGCCGGCCAGCTGGGNCTCGACGCGGCCTGGCTGACAAGTCCGNACGGCCTGCGTTTTCTGGTCGGCAACCTGGTGCCCAGCGGCGCCGCACCGGTCGCCCAGGCCTACGCGGGACACCAGTTCGGCGGTTACGTGCCGCAGTTGGGCGACGGGCGCGCGCTGCTGCTGGGCGAGCTTTCCGACGATGACGGGCGTCTCCGCGACATTCATCTGAAAGGGTCGGGAGCCACGCCATTCGCCCGAGGCGGCGATGGCCTGGCGGCGGTCGGCCCGATGTTGCGCGAATACATCGTGAGCGAGGCCATGCACGCGCTTGGCGTTCCCACGACGCGATCACTGGCCGTCGTGGCGACGGGACGCCCGGTGCACCGCGAAACGCCGCTGCCCGGCGCCGTGCTCGCGCGCGTCGCCGCCAGCCACCTGCGGGTGGGCAGCTTCCAATACGCCGCCGCGACCGGCAACCTCGACCTGCTGCGGCGGTTGGCCGACCATGCGATCGCCCGCCACTATCCCGGCGCAGCGATGCTCGACAACCCCTACCTCGCGCTGTTCGAAGCGGTGGCCGCGGTTCAGGCCTCGCTGGTGGCCCAGTGGATGCTGATCGGCTTCGTCCACGGCGTGATGAACACCGACAACATGACGATCTCCGGCGAGACGATCGACTACGGGCCGTGCGCCTTCATGGAGGCCTACAACCCCGACACGGTGTTCAGTTCGATCGACCATTGGGGCCGATACGCCTACGACAACCAGCCCGCCATCGCCGGATGGAACCTCGCCCGGTTCGGTGAGGCCCTGCTACCGCTGCTCGCGGACAGCGTGGACGAGGGCATCGCGCTCGCGGAAAAGGCGTTCGATGTTTTCCGGGGCCAGTACGACGCCACGTGGACGAACGGGATGCGGGACAAACTCGGTCTCTCCGCGGACAACGACTCCGCGACGGTCATGTCGTTGGTCGAAGATCTGCTCGCGCTGCTGAATGAGAGTCGCGTCGACTACACCTCGTTCTTCCGCGGGCTGAGCCACGCGGCGCGAGGTGACGTCGAGCCCACGCGCGGATTGTTCATCAACCCGGCCGGGATCGACGGATGGATCTCACGCTGGCGAGCACTTACTCCGGATGCGGTGTTGATGGATCGAAGCAACCCGATGTACATCCCGCGCAACCACCTCGTCGAGGAGGCGTTGGCCGCTGCAACGGCCGGCGACCTGGAGCCCCTCCAGCAACTGCTGACTGTCGTCACCGCCCCCTACTACGAGCGACCGGGCTTGGAGCGTTACGCCGCCCCAGCGCCGGAAGACTTCGGCGACTACCGGACGTTCTGCGGAACCTGAGCTGCAAGATTTGCCGCGCGCTGGGTCATAGCGGCCTGCAAGATCGTGCCGGCGGTGACGAATGCGGGTTTGTCGCGATCGGCGGGAAGAACCGGCAGGCTGGCGGCGCGACGCAGCACCATCAGGGCGAGGCCGCTGTACGTCGTATACGGGATGATCAACAGGTTGACCCGCGCCTTCTCGCCGTTGATGGTCATGACGTGCTGGGGTTTGTGTTCCCATCCCGGCCAATTGAAGTCAGGTGGACGTTGAAGGTGCGGCCAGTTGACGTTGATCGAGGTGATGTCTCCCAGCAACGGAGTCAGGGCCGCGATGAGGCCGGGTAACTCGACGGTCATCCGATCAACGCGCGGCCACCAGGCACCGTCGATCTCCCCGCCCAAGTGACTGGAAACCGCCAACCGAATGGGATTCGCAGAACGCCAGTCACTCATCTAGCGACAACTCGGATTGCGGTAAAGGTGTTGCTGGTCAAGGGAATTCCTTCACGGCTGGCGTCGCAAGCCCGCTGGCGCAGGAAAGCGGAGGAATCCCATTGCCCGCGAATGCCATCCGCACGCGTCCCGGCAAATCACCGCCGGCAACAAAACGGCTCACCTGCAACGTTACGCCACCAACGCCCGGTTTGGTAACTCAGGTGTTTCATTACGTCCGCTTGCGCGTAGAGTGGTGACAATACCCAGGGGGACGTAGTGGCCACACAGAACTGGTGCGACGCACCCGAGATTCATCCGTCGAAGATCCGCGTCGGTGACATCATCGGAACGCTGCACGAAACCAGCTTGCGCTATACCGTCAAGATGGTCAGCGTCCCTCACTCGGCTCCCCGCAAGTGGACGTTTTTCGGCCGCGACGACCAAGGCTTGGATTACGCGAACGTGTTCGGCGAAGACGATTTAGTCCGCCGGTACGACAAGGAAAAGTGAAATTGATTGGCGGCCACCAGCTTTCCGCGGATCAGCGCACCTTTTGCGGTACCTGACTCGGCTTCGGTGCGGCGGTCAGCTTGTTCGCCTTCCGAATCGCCTTGTCCAGCAACGTAGCCGGTGCGAACTTTTTCAGAACCGTTAATTGGCGCGCCAGCGGCCCGGCCGGGTAGCGCAACTTCGGTGTGCGACTGGTTGCCGCTTGCAGTACGACGCGCGCTACCACCGCGGGGTCATCGCCGGCCTCCACCGCCTTGCGCAGTCCGACTTTGACGTGCTCGCGTAGAGGCCCGTAGCTCTCGATCGGCGAATCGGCATCGGTCGCGTTGGCCTCGAACGAGGTGCTGGTGTAACCGGGTTCGACCACCGAAACCCGCACACCGAACTCGCGGGTCTCGTGATCCAGGGATTCTGAATAGCCTTCGACCGCGTGCTTGGAGGCCGCGTACAGCGCGCCGTACGGCGCCGGAAGGAATCCCAATACCGAGCCGACATTGATGATCCGGCCACTGCCCTGGGCCCGCAGATGCGGCAGCACCTCACGAGTCAACCGGATCACTCCGAAGAAGTTGGTGTCGAAGAGTTCCTGAGCCTGAGCGATCGAACTCTCCTCCGCTGCGCCGAACACACCGACTCCGGCGTTGTTGACCAGGATGTCGATCCGACCGGCCCGCTCGATGACGGTCGCAACGGCCGCGGCGACCGACTCGGGGTCGGTGACGTCGAGCGGCAGCAACTCCACGCCGGCGATCGGCTCGGTGCGTTGCGGGTTGCGGCTGGTGCCGAAAACCTCGAAGCCCTTCGCCGCAAAGGCGCTGGCGATGGCTTGACCGATTCCTGACGAAGTGCCGGTAACCAGCACTACGGGTGATCGCTGTGTCATGTCTACTCCTAGTAAACCGATTGGTGTACCTATGCCGTCGCGACGCTACACCACTTGACGGCGTATGTAAACCGGTCGGTATACTCTCGGTATGAGCAAGCAGGCGGTGGCAAACAAGGGTGGCCGTGGCGCACGTCAGCGCATCCTGGACACGGCCGCCGAATTGTTCTACCGCGACGGCATCAACGCCACCGGCGTCGAGCGACTCGCGGCCGAATCATCGGTCTCTAAACGCACTCTCTACCAACACTTTCCAAGCAAGACAGCGGTAGTCGAGGAATATCTGCGTGCCATGGAGCAACGGGCCAACCGGCTGTCGACCGACACCGGCGATCAGACGCCGCGACAGCGCTTGCTGGCCGTCTTCGACACCCCGACAGCACCCACCTCGACGCTACGCGGCTGCCCCTTCCACAACGCGGCCGTCGAGGCCGCCGGAACCATGCCGGGCGTACACGAAATTGTTCGCGTGTCCAAGGAAAGCTTCGCCGACGCGCTCACCGAACTAGCCGCCCAGGCAGACGCCGCAGACCCGCGACAACTGGGCCATCAGCTCGCCGTGCTGTACGAGGGTGCGGCCGCACTGACAACCTCGCTCGACGACCCAACGCCGTGGGCATGGGCCAAGACCGCGGCCCAGGCGTTGATCGACCAAGCCCTCGCCCGCTGAGCCGCTGTCACGTCTGCACCGCCGATCCCCGCGTGGAGCCGAGCGATAATTTGCCCGCCTTCGAGCGACAATCTCAGGGCGCGACAAGTTTGTCGCTGGGAGGTGGGCACAACGAACGCCGCCGGCCCTCGGTGGCCGAGTGCCTGATGTGATCTTTGCCAGGGCTGCTCAGCGCGCCCCGCGGACCAGCCGGCCGGGACGCGCGCCGGTGTCGACCCCGTGACGGCGAGTCACCACGCCATTGACGATCGTGGCGTCGTAGCCCGAGGCGCCCTGAATCAGCCTCTTGCCGCCGGCCGGCAAGTCGTAAGCCATCTGAGGCCGGTGCAACGTGATCGCATCCATGTCGATCACGTTCACATCGGCCCGCTTCCCGATCTCGACGACACCGCGATCGGACAGCCCAAAGAGCTGCGCCGTGTCGTAGGACTGCTTGCGGATGACGTACTCCAGCGGCAGCGTCTCACCGCGGTGACGATCGCGCGCCCAGTGCGTCAGCAGGAACGTCGGGAACGATGCGTCGCAAATCATCCCGCAATGCGCGCCGCCGTCCGACAGGCCCACCACGCCGGCCGGATGAGTCAGCATCTCGCGGATCGCGTCGTGGTTGCCGTAGGCGTAGTTGTAGAACGGCAGCATCAGCATCGATGTCGCGTCATGCTCGAGCATCAGGTCGTAAAGCGTGGACAGCGGGTCTTCGCCGCGTTCGGCGGCGATCTTCTCCACGGTGCGCTCGTCGGTCGGCTCATAGTCGGGCGGATCGCCCATCGCGTAGGTGCGACCGAGCGCATATTGCGCTAGCGCAAACATGTTGTCGAACAACAAAGTTGGATCCGGCGGCAGATCCTCCTCGGAAAGAATCGCGGCCTTGACGGCGGGATCGGCCAGCCGCTGCGCGAGCTCCTCGCGGCTGCATTCGGCTTTCAGCCGCCGGAAGGTCGGGCGGTGAGTGAACGCGTGATGCCCGTCGAAGCCGAACAACATGCCGAACGGACGCGCGGCGATCTGGGGATACAACCGGCTGCCAGCGGCATGGGCGGCCGCGGAGATGTCCAGCTGTTCGCGCCACAGGTCCGGGGCGGCATCGACCTGGATCATGCCGAAGGAGATCGGCCGATCGATCTCGGCGCCCAACCGCTGCATCCACTCCAGCTCTTTCTTGGGGGCGATGATGTCCTCACCCGCCACGCCCTGCGGAGCCAACTCGAACACCGCCTGGCCGCCGGCCGCCATGGCCCGGCCAAGTCCGAACAGCTCATCTTCGGCGGCATAGGTGCCCGGTACTGGTTCACCGTCGATAGCACGGTGGCCCAGCGTGCGCGAGGTCGAGAAGCCCAGCGCACCGGCTTCGACGGCCTCCTGCACGAGGCGCGCCATCGCCGCGATGTCCTCGGGCGAGGCGGGCTCGTTGCGGGCGCCACGCTCACCCATCGCATATGCGCGGATCGCGCCGTGGGCCACCTGGCTGCCGACGTCGACGGCGAATTCTCCCCGGCCAATGACGTCGAGATATTCGGGATAGCTCTCCCAACCCCAGGAGATGCCCTCGGTGAGGGCGGTGCCGGGGATGTCCTCGACGCCTTCCATCAGGCCGATCAGCCAATCCTCTTGCCCGGGCCGCACCGGCGCGAACCCGACCCCGCAGTTACCGGTGACAACGGTCGTCACGCCGTGGTCACTCGACGGCTCCAGCAGCGCATCCCAGCTCACCTGGCCGTCGTAATGAGTGTGAATGTCGACAAAGCCGGGCGCGACGATCTTTCCGGTTGCATCGATGGTCTCAGCGGCGTCGCCTTCCAGCGGCGGACTGCCCGCCCCGCGGCGCCGGATCTCGACGATCTTGCCGTCCTTGACGGCGATGTCGGCATTGAATCGGTCCGCGCCGGTTCCGTCGACGACGGTTCCGCCGGTGATTTTGAGGTCGAACACGATTACTCCCTTGTCTGCGCTGCCGCCCGCTACAGTGGCCAATGTAACACCGTTACAGAGGCTTCGGGAGTACTTCCATGACGACCCACGCGGCGCCTGATCTACGGCGTGAAGATGCGATCGGTACGCCGCCGCGGCGGCCGACTCTGGTGCCCGCGGAGCGCTACTACTCCGCGGCGTTCGCGCAGCTCGAAGTCGAGCGGATGTGGCCCAAGGTATGGCAGCTCGCCTGCACCGTCGACCATGTCGCCGAGCCCGGGGATTACTTCGAATACCGTTGCGGGCCCTACTCGGTTGTCATTGTGCGCGGTGACGACGGCACGCTGCGTGCCTTCCAGAACGTGTGCCGCCATCGCGGGAACTCGCTGTGCGCGGGATCCGGTTCGGACTTGCGCGAGCTGCGTTGCGGCTATCACGGCTGGACGTGGGACCTGGCCGGCTCACTCAAGCGAGTCCCGAACCGCAAGGGGTTCGGCGCGTTGCCGATGGCCGAGCTTCCGTTGTTCCCGATCCGGGTCGACACCTGGGAGCGGCTGGTCTTCGTCAATCTCGATTCGAATGCGGCGCCGCTTGCCGATTACCTCGAAGCGGTGCCAGACGACATCGCCTGGCTTGGGCTCGGCGACTTCCGTTGCTATGCAACCATGACCGTCGAGGTCGATGCGAATTGGAAGACGATCGCCGACGGGTTCAGCGAGACGTACCACATCCAGACGCTGCACCCCGAGCTGCACAAGTGCATGGACGACGTCTACGCACCGCAGGTCATTTGGGGACATACCGGCAAGTCCGAGCAGATCTACGGGGTGCCGAGTCCGCACCTCAAGCAGCCGCTGAGCGATGCCGACGTCTGGGACGCCTATGTCCGTACGCAGGGTGCACTGATGGGTGTCGCCGAAGGAACTCCGTTCCCGGCAGACCAATGTCAGCCCGGACAGTCGGTTGCGGACGTAATCGCCGCTCGGACAAGAGCTTTCGCTGCCGGACGCGGTGTCGATGCGAGTTGGGCCAGTACCGATCAGGTGATGCGGCTGCACCAGTACAACATTTTTCCGAACATGACATTGCTGGCCAACGCCGATCACCTCACCGTGATGACCTCCCACCCGGGGCCCGATCCCGACCACGGTGAACTGGTGATGATTTTGTGGACGCGCATGCCGCCCGGCGCAGCGCGGTGCCGGCCCACCGACGTTCGGATGACCGCGGACGAAGCTGAGCCGGGCCTGGTTCTCACCCAAGATATTTCGGTGCTGGCCGGGCTTCAGCGCGGTCTGCACCAACCCGGGTTCACGCACTTGACGCTGTCCAACGAGGAACGGCGTGTGATCAATCTGCACCGCAATCTCGAACGCTATCTCGACCTGCCGGAGTCGGAGCTGATGACAGGAGGTGAGACAACTGACGGAACCGGTTAGCGCGCAAACGATCCTGGACACTGCCGCAGGCCTGATCGAACGGCAGGGAGTGGAGGCGTTCACCATGCGGGGCCTCGCCGAAGAACTCGGGGTGGCCGCCACCTCGATCTACTGGCATGTCGGCGGTCGCGACAAACTCTTCGACAGCCTGGTCGACCGACTGCTCAGCGAGATGGCACATCTGCCCATTCACGGCGACAACCCAGTGGAACGTATTGCGTCTCTTGCCCGCTCGCAACGCAGGGTTCTGATCGACCGGCAACACCTGCTGGCCATCGCCCACGAACGCGACCGAACTCCCACACTGTTTCTGCCGATTCAGCAGACACTGGCCGCCTTGCTCGCGGAGCTGGGCGTCACCGGTACCGATGCCGCACTTGTCCTGCGAGCGGTACAGGTTCACGTCATCTCGTCCGCGGTGATGCAATTCTCGGCGGTCCGCGGTGCCAAACACGAGGAAGAGGATCCCTCGCTGTGGGACGACGAATGGCCCGATCANGCGCTGGTGAAGGCGCTCCAGTCCCCCACTGACTACGACGCCGTATTCGAATTCGGACTGAACGCGTTGTTGGCGACGCTGCGGAACTAGTTGTCCGAGAGGAAATCCGCCACGATCCCGGCCATGTCATCGATCGCCGCGCGCGGGATGACTTCGAAGCCGTGGGTGCTCAGCGTCGGCAGGCAGAGCAGCCCCGCACGCGGCGTCAGCCCGCTCGCCTTGGAGTGCGAGGCGTCAGACATGAATGCACCCAGCGTCGCCGGCTGCGGCGACAGTCCGCGATCAGTGGCGATTCCCATCAGCCGGTCGGCCACGTCCTTGTCGTACACGCACAACGCGTCGCTGTAGCCGACAATCGGACCACCGGTGACGGTGGTCGCGTACTCCCGCTCGGTCGGCCCGACGTCCAATGCGATGGTGAGCGTGCCGGGCAGCGTGGCGCTGGCGTACGAGCCGCC
>JGI12627J18819_10000744_pt1 | contig 10858 bp, 12 predicted proteins | sample TexAe_OM1H0_M2_FD_18819 | JGI IMG/M metagenome (IMG submission 18819)
TCACCAAAGGAGGTGACAGACGATGCCTCGATCATTCTTCGCAATAGCAGTGGTGGCGCTCGGCGTAATCGGGGCCGCCTTTGGGCAGGTTACCTCAGCCGATCAGACGATGCCTGTCAAGGTGTTTAGACCAGACACTAATTTGTTTGGGCCTCAACAGGCCGAGTTCGACCAGAGCATGAAAGAGGTTCTCTTCGATTTTGATACCCACGAGACAGCCACGGATGAAGCGGCACTGCGCAGCAATGTTCAGTGGCTAAAGGATCATCCCCAAGCTCGTTTCTACATCGAGGGGTACACGGATTACCGGGGTGACGTCGTCTACAATCTAGCGCTGGCGCAACGCAGAGCCGAAACTGTGAGAGCGAACCTGCTAGATCGGGGAATTTCAGCAGATCAGATTATTCTTACGGTGGGCTGGGGAGAACTGTACCCGCCATGTGTTGAGCAAACTGAAAGTTGTTGGGAAAAAAGTCGCCGGGTCCGTTTCGTTTATGCTCCGATTTATTGATCTGAGCTTGACGGCGCGCTTCAATGACAACCCGATCGCAGCGAGGCACTCGCCGTTCAATTTGCTCGGCACTCGATCGGGATGGTCTTTTCCTGAGTAACAATTTCATTGTCCTGTCGCCGATCCTTTAGGAGACTAGACTGATGAACCGATCCTAGAACGCCTCACCGACACCCATGCCCCAGGTCCACGTATCCTTGCCCCGGGCAATGTCCGCACGAAGATTGACGCGGTACTTCTTGCTTACCTGAAACCTTAGTCCACCGCCACCGGCGGGCAAGAGGTAACTACTCCTGAAGATTTGTGAGCCACCCGGCACGACCTCTCCAATTCCTCCAAATGCAACTGCGCCAAGTCTTTTTGGCAAGCTCAGCCGATACTCCAGTTGCGTAGCGAACATGTAACGGTCGAGGTATCGACCGGCCGTATATCCCCGTAACTCATTGTTCGCGCCGTAGATGCAATTCCCGTAAAATGGCGGGTTTCCTCCCGTGCCGCAGACAAATAAATTATAAGCAAGGACCTGGTTCTTGCTCAGGCTCCCGTACTTGTTGAAGATAAATCTGTATGCCTGGAAGGAGTACTTGCTGCCAAGGGCCTCGGAGAAGAAGTCGGAGGTGAAATCGAGCAATGTGCCGCTGGTGGGATAGAAGCGATTAGGAGAAGTTTCACGGTTCAATCGAAGGCCTAGGGCTCTCAATGTTGTGTGGATTCCGAGGTCGGGAGGGGGCGGGACATCAGACACAATCCCGTCGCTGAGCCTGGTCGAAATTACCGAGCTTCCAGTCCACAACCTCACACCCAGAAAAAAGTCCCAGCCCATGCGGCGCAACACTTCCCCACGAAAGACCTGGCCTGTCTGTTCGAGCGGTAGCTTGCGTCCTGCGTTTCCCGCGGAAACGCCCAAGCCGTACAAGTCGTAGTTGAGATTGCCTCGAACATAGACTGAGGTGATTCGGTAGGTGTCTTGTCGAAGGAACAAATCTCCATACGCGCCGAAACCTCGTGTCCCATTATTTGTTATCAGGCCGGCGACTCCTACCACGGAAGGTGGAGATAACTTGTCGTCCTTGCGAAGCGGGAATATGTATCCAAGCACAGGCACAAGCCCCGTACCCAAAGCGGGGCTGGAGATTGGCAGAGGCGCCACAACCAAGGAACCTCTCCTGCCGGACGTTCCTTCTTGCTTTGGTTTGGCTTCAGCTTGAGAGCTCGCCGGAATTTGCACATCCAGGCTTACGGTAGATGAATTCGCAACGAACTCGTGAGGTCCGGCTCCGTCCAGTCGCGGCCACTCCTCTTGCGCGGCAGCCAAGGGCTGTCGACTCACAAGGGCGCTTTCCTGCTTTGGGTTGACTTCAGCCTCTGAGCTCGCCTGAATCTGCACATCTGGGCCTACGATAAATGAATTCGCAGCGAACTCGTGAGGTCCAGTGAGTTCCGGTCGTTGCCACTCCTCTTGCGCCATGGCAAAGGGAGCGAACAGAAAACAAGCCGACAGCAGGGCGCAAACGACTCTCAGTACAATGGTGATTTGCGTTCGCTCAGTACCCTGCACTTGGAGGATGCTGATTTCCACTGTGGGGTCTAACTCACGCCGTACCCCAAGCAGTTCAATAACCGATTCAAGGTTACGTTTTTGGAGGAAACGGGCTCTGTTATCCATGTTCCACAACGAACCTTAGTTCCGACGGTGGCGAGATCCCGTGTGTCGCACTGAGATATGCATTGACTGCAGAGTCGACTCCCCGGAACAGGTGCCCCTCCAACTCTTTCACGAAACCGCTTCTTTTGAACAAGTCGCGTACCGGATCAGCGACCCGCGCGAAGTAGAAATCAATCCCCAACTCGCGTAGTTCGCCTTGCAGACGGTCGAGCATTTCAAGACAAGTAGAGTCAATGGCCGGGCTGGCTTCGGGATTGATGATGACGGCACGGAGTGACGGACCGGTGGCTTTAACCAGTTTACGTAGCCGGCTATGCATCCGATTAGCATTTGCGAAAAATAGGATCCCATTCGGCAGGGTAATCGGAGCCACTAATGGGGCCAGCATCACCGCCGAAGAGGAGGTTGACGTGACCGCGAGTTGACGGGAGGTGCCGAAGATCGCATACACAAACATGCCCAGCATTGCGGCATACAAGCCCACTTGAGGCGGAACGCCTGCGATACCGGCATAAGCCATTCCTTCTGGTATTAGCAATCCAGCGACTGCTATACCGGCAACCACGTCCCCGCGAGCCGTTTTCCACGAACACGTCGGCAGCCAGCTAATGATCGGTATGAACTTTGATATTGATGGTCCAACTGGCATACCTGCCCCAGCTGTATGTCGGGCGCGACTACGAGAGCCTTTGGTCCGTCGTCGACAAACTGCCGTATCAACCTAAAGCTGCTTAGCAGTGTCGGCCACTGCCACTTCTGCCAGTTACTGAAGCTTCTTTTCACGCCATCCAGCCTCTGTGCTGTCCCTGCCCTCTCTCTTTAGAGACTTTAGACAGATGAATCCTCGTCAGGACGGTGCACTGTAGATTCTGCCAGTATGCAGATCCGAGCACTGCCACTAGCCTTCGCTGGTCGATGTGCGAGAGTTGTGAGGCGTCTTAAGGTTCGTTTGCATTGCTTGAGGACGCACCCCGAACACCGACTCAGATCCGCGATTCCACGGGGAGAATACGATGCGTGCCCTCAAATTAATTGAGCACATGAAGGGTAATGCTGAGCGGATGTCTGAAGAAGTAATCCAGAAGATCAGGAACTCCGAAAGATGTAGTCAGCTGGTACTAGCGGTACCAGCAGAGCAGCAAAAGCGATCCATTCTGGAAATTTATCGCGACTTGACCGCCTGGCTGGGAACCGAATCCGACAAGACCATTGAGCAGCGCTATGGATCCCTGGGAATGCTGCGCGCCCAGCAGGGCGTTCCGTTCANCAACCTCTACTGGGCCATTTGTATAGCTCACGAACACCTGTGGGGATACATGCAGCAGGAGTGCTTGCTCGACGAACCGGTTGAGTTCTGGGGAGGCGTAATTCTGCTTCGCTCCCTGACGCAGTTTTTCGATCGTGCGTTGTATTTCGCACTACTGGGCTATGAGAAAGTGGCTGGCGGCGACCTAACAGCGTCAGCGGCGCGGCTTGCACAAAGATAATTTTATGAGAACGCTGTGGCTCACCGTGATGCTTGTGACTCTAGCCGCTACGTTGAGGGTAGCGACGGGTCCGACGTCACGGTCTGCCTCAGCGGCAACCCAGGCAAACCTTGTATCTCAGGCGAACCCGGCGACCGAACCATTGAAGACCGAGGAACACGGCCTGTCGGCCAAGGCAGTAGAGATCGCTCGTCCGTTCAACTTCCCTATCACCAACTCTATGGTTGTCAGTTGGATCGTTGCGTTAGGTCTCATTCTGTTTGCGCAAGTCGCGACGCGAGAGATGAAGCAAGTGCCCGGAGGCGCGCAAAATTTCNTGGAATGGTTGATTGAGGGACTCTACAAGTTCATGGTCGGGATCATTGGGCCGCATTTGACTCAGCGCACCTTCTGGTATTTTGCCACTATCTTCATCTTCATCCTTTCCGCCAATTGGGTGGGACTCATTCCGGGCGTAGGCTCGATCGGATGGGGTCATACGACCTCACACGGCTTCAGGATTGAGCAGCCCCTATTCCGCGGCGCCAATGCTGACGTCAATATGACATTGGCTATGGCCCTTGTCTTTTTCGCCAGTTGGATCGTCTGGTCGTTTCGCGAAGTTGGCGTCCGCGGATTTTTCAAAGAATTATTTGCCCCCAAAGGGGACACCGAGGGTCCGCTAAAAGTCTTGATGGTGGTCGTATTCTTCGCGGCCGGATGCCTGGAAGTCGTCTCGATTTTATTTCGGCCCATCTCTCTTACTTTTCGTCTTTACGGCAACATCTTTGCCGGTGAGAACCTATTGGAAGCGATGTCGAAGTTGGTCCCAGGTTTCGGGTGGCTGGTCCCAATCCCCTTTTATTTCCTTGAACTACTTATGGGATTGGTTCAGGCATTGGTCTTCATGTTGTTAACTGCTGTCTTCACCATGTTGATGTGCCAGCACGAAGAAGTACAACCAGTGGCTTCACACGGTTGATGGACTAATAATCGTCGGCTTGACCGTGTTCAATCGCGGGAGCCGGCGGGAAAGAAAAGGACAATCATATGAGCGGAAGCCTGCATGTTGGTCTGGCGGCGCTGGGCGCTGCCATCGGCGTTGGACTGATCGGAATGAGCGCTTCGGAGGCGGTTGGACGGAACCCTGTAGCCTCTACGAAGATTCTGGTTCAGTCAATTTTGGCAATTGCTTTTGCCGAAGCGATTGTGTTTTACGCCCTGTTCCTAGTTAAGTGAGGGGTGGATCTCGGCGCGGACCGAACAGGGTCTGCGCCCGCACTGTGAGAGACGACTATGAGTGCTCTGGCTTGCCTGGTTGAACCGAACAGCGGAGGACAGATCCAGCAGCTTGCCAATACCTTCGGCGTGGACTGGCCTCATTTACTTTCCCAGATCATCAGTTTCTCCATCGTCTGCTTGCTTCTCTATCGGTTTGCCTATAAGCCAATCCTCAAGATGCTGGAAGAGCGGCGACGACAGATCGCTCAAGGACTTGCCGACACACAGAAGATCAGAGCCGAGCTGGCCGAAACTGAGGCTCAGCGCCAGCAAGTCTTGCTGCAGGCCAATGCTCAGGCGACCAAGCTCATTGAAGAGGCCCATGGCGCAGCCGCCCGAGTCAAGCAGCAGGAAACCCAAAAGGCAATCGCTGCTGGTGAGCAGATCCTGATTAAGTCGCGCGAGGCAGCGGCGCAGGAACATGCGCGGATGCTTCTTGAACTTAAGCGCGAACTGGGCCAGTTGATTGTGCAGACCACGGCGACCGTTGCCGGCAGGATCTTGACCCAAGAAGATCAGCGGCGCATGGCTGAGGAGACTGTGAAGCAATTAGCCACAGCCGCGTAGCGTCAAACGGAAATTGACCTCATGAAAACGGCCAAACAAACGGTGCGCGAAGCGAAGCAACTGTTCCGCCTGTGTCTGATCGATGGACGAATCGATGAAGACTACGTTCGGCTGGCTGTCCAGAGAGTTCTGCAGGCAAGGCGTCGTGGTTACCTGACAATGCTGCGACACTTCCTGCGGTTGCTGAAGCTCGAATACGAGCGGCACGCTGCCAAGATCGAAAGTGCCGTACCGTTGCCAACTGACCTGCAGTCCCGCGTTCAAGTGGGGCTGGAAAATGCTTACGGTCCGGGGCTGACGACATTGTTCACCCAAAATCCTGTGCTGATCGGAGGCATGCGCATCAAGATCGGCAGCGACGTTTACGACAACAGTGTGCGCTCGGCCCTAGTGACGTTGGCAAAGACTTTTGGCATCACAAACTCGAACTAAGGGCAATCAGATATCTGGCGGGTATTGGCGATTCTCCAAACTTAAACGAACTAGGGTGAAGCGAACATGGCCGATTTATTGAAAGAACTCGAAGCCCAAATCGCAGGGTTGAAGACCTCCACAGCCCGACAGAACGTAGGCGTGATCCGCGAGATTGGCGACGGTGTGGCCAGGGTTGAGGGCCTTACCGACGCAATGCTCAACGAGATGCTTGACCTCGGCCACGGCATTACCGGGTTGGCCTTGAACCTTGAAGAGACCGAAGTTGGCGTCGTCATCCTTGGGGACTACACCCAACTTCAAGAAGGGGACGAAGTCCGCACGACCGGGAAACTACTGCAGGTTCCTGTTGGTAAAAGCCTCTTGGGGAGGGTTGTGAATACGCTCGGAGAGCCCTTAGATGGCAAGGGGCCGATCGAGAGTGACGTATTTTATCCGGTTGAGAAAATCGCACCCGGCATTATCCGGCGGAGCCCAGTTAGGCAGCCGGTACAAACGGGCATCATGGCGATTGACGCGATGATTCCCATCGGCCGAGGGCAACGCGAACTGATCATTGGTGATCGTTCGACAGGAAAGACGACGATTTGTATCGACACCATCATCAGCCAGGCATCTTTAAACAGAGCGGCCGAGGAGGTGGGCGACAAAGACTACCGTCCTCTCTATTGCATCTACGTTGCGATCGGTCAGAAGCAATCCAATATCGCCCGCATCATCACCGTTCTCGAACAAGCCGGAGCGATGCCTTACACGATTATCCTCGCCTCATCGGCATCGGACTCCGCCACCAACCAGTACCTGGCGCCATTCGCAGGCGCCGCGATGGGTGAGTGGTTCATGGATCACGGCATGGACGCATTGATCATCTACGACGATCTGTCCAAGCATGCGGTCGCGTATCGGCAAGTCTCACTGGTGCTCAAACGGCCATCTGGGCGTGAAGCGTATCCCGGCGACGTCTTCTACCTGCATAGTCGATTGCTCGAACGCGCAGCCCGTGTGGGCGAGAAGTATGGAAACGGCTCGCTCACTGCTCTGCCGATTATTGAAACGCAGGCCGGTGATGTTTCCGCATACATTCCCACTAACGTAATCTCCATTACGGACGGACAGATCTACCTGGAAACGGACTTGTTCTATCAGGGTGTGCGCCCGGCTATTTCGGTGGGTCTATCGGTTTCACGTGTCGGTTCGGCGGCGCAGCTCAAAGCCATGAAGCAAGTTGCGGGCCAGCTAAAAGGTGACCTCGCCCAATTCCGCGAGTTGGCCGCCTTTGCACAATTCGGCTCGGAGCTGGATGCAAAAACCCAAGCGCAGATCGATCGCGGCAAGCGCATTATGGAAATCTTTAAGCAACCCCAATACAGCCCGATCGGTGTCGAGACGCAGGTGTCGGTGATCTGGGCGGTCCAGAACGGGTACGTGGATGATGTGCCGGTGGAGCGGGTCAAGGAGTTCCAACTCACATTGACGGAATATCTGAGTACCCGGAAGCCAGAGCTACTCGGCAGAATTACAAAGGAAAAAGCTCTCAGCGCAACGTTGGCTGCCGAGGTGAAAGCAGCCATCGATCAGTTCAAGGAAACGTGGAGATGAGATCTCCCTTAGTTCTCGGCATTCTGATTTGAACTTGCGGGATCTGGAAGTCGGGACGGTTAATTTATGAACAGCCCACGCGACTTGCGACGGCGTATACGCTCCATCAGCAGTACTGCGCAGATTACCAAGGCGATGCAAATGGTGGCAGCGTCAAAAATGCGCAAAGCCCAACTCGCTGCCCTTGCCGGACGTCCCTTCGTACAGGTGCTGTACCGCATTCAGCGGGAAGCGACAACTCGAATGGGAGATTTCAGCCATCCACTACTCGAATCGCGGGAAGTCGGTAAACGCGCCATCATTCTGGTTGGTGGGGACAAGGGCTTATGTGGTGCCCTCAACAGTAACATCTTTCGACTAGCCGCGGAATCCGATCCGAGGTCAACGCTTTTCATTACTGCAGGGCGTAAAGCTGCCCAATTTATCGCTCGCACCGGCAGACAACTTGTCGCCGAATTCGCCTACGGAGATACTCCTCAATTTTCTGAAGCCCGTGCGATCTCGGCGTTTGCCCGCGACCTCTTTTTGAAACGGACAGTGGATCAAGTTCAGATTATCGCCACACGTTTCGTCAACACTCTAACCCAGCAGGCGCTCTGCCTGGAATTTCTACCCGTAGGCGAAGTCAGAGCGATAAAGATCCCGGGAGTCAGATCCGAAGAGGAACTTTCCACCGACACCACCGAATCCCTCTTTGAGCCCAACCCCGAATTCGTGCTGAGCTACCTGCTTTCGCACTATCTCGACATTTACGTCTACCAAGTGTTGCTGAATGCCAAAGCCAGCGAACAAAGTGCACGCATGGTGTCCATGAAAAACGCTACGGACAGTGCCGAGAACCTTATCAAGGACTTGACCCTTGAATACAACAAACTACGACAGGGCAACATTACAAAAGAATTGTTGGAGATTGCCGGCGGGCAGTCCGAATGAGACGGAATCAAGTGGATTTCAGATCGCAGTAACTGGATATGAATATGAACACAGGCAAGATTGTAAAGATCCTCGGTCCGGTCGTGGACGTCGAATTTCCGGAAGCACTACCCGGAATCTACAATGCTCTGACTTGTGAATGTAAGGTTCAGAACGTACCCACAAAAGTAACGCTCGAGGTGCAACAGCATCTTGGCGACAAGTGGGTAAGGGCAATTTCGATGTCGGGCACCGAAGGCCTGAAGCGCGGCTTCGAGGTTACGGACAATGGCGCGCCTATCTCCATGCCCGTCGGCGATGGGGTGATGGGCCGGGTATTCGATGTGACAGGGAATCCGGTGGATGAGCGCGGACCTGTCGAGGCAGAGAAATATTATCCTATCCATCGGCCCGCACCCCCGCTCGTGGACCAATCGACTTCTCCACAACTGCTTCCCACTGGGATCAAGGTGATCGACTTGATCTGCCCCTTCTTGAAGGGTGGAAAGGTTGGCGCATTCGGTGGCGCTGGCGTGGGCAAGACCGTGGTGATCATGGAGTTGATTAACAATATCGCCAAGCTCCACGGCGGTGTGTCCGTGTTTGCCGGTGTGGGTGAACGCACCCGCGAAGGCAACGATCTTTATCACGAGATGTCCGAGGCGGGAGTCATCAGGCAGGACAATCTGCGCGAATCTAAAATCGCGCTGGTGTACGGACAGATGAACGAACCTCCGGGTGCTCGCCTGCGCGTGGCCCTGGCCGGTCTCGCCATTACCGAGTATTTCCGCGACGAGAAAAATCAGGACGTACTGCTATTCATCGACAACATTTTTCGCTTTTCGCAGGCTGGGTCCGAAGTGTCCGCTCTGCTCGGCCGCACCGCAAGCGCTGTGGGTTACCAGCCAACCCTCGCTGCGGAGATGGGTGCTCTTCAGGAGCGCATTACTTCCACCAAGAAAGGCTCGATTACTTCATTCCAGGCGGTTTACGTGCCGGCTGACGACCTGACCGACCCAGCTCCGGCGACCACGTTCGCACACCTGGACGCCACCATCGTCTTGGAACGTTCGATTGCGGAATTGGGGATCTATCCAGCTGTCGACCCCCTCGCCTCGACTTCCCGCGCGCTGGCGCCCGACGTCGTAGGTCAGGAGCACTATGAGATAGCGCGAGGTGTGCAGAAGGTTCTGCAACGCTACAAAGATCTGCAGGACATCATTGCGATTCTCGGAATGGACGAGCTTTCGCCGCAAGACAAGTTGACCGTGTTCCGTGCTCGCAAGATTCAGCGTTTCTTGAGTCAACCGTTCAGTGTGGCGCAAGTCTTCACTGGCCGCGAGGGCAAACAGGTACCGGTCGCGGATACCGTTCGCGGCTTCAAAGAGATTCTCGACGGCAAGCACGACGACGTGCCGGAAGGCAACTTCTATATGAAAGGCGCGATCGAAGAGATCAAGCAGAATTGACCCGTCGCGAAGACGGGTCTTGCGAACCGAGTCAGACATGGCCAACACTCTAAGACTGGAAATCGTGACGCCTGAAGCAACTTTCTATTCCCAAGATGTGGAAATGGTCACTTTGCCTGCTGTGAGCGGCCAGATGGGCGTTCTGCCGCAGCACGTCCGCCTGATGACCCAGATGGTGCCGGGCGAAATGATTGTCCGCAAAGATGGGCGCGATGACTTTCTTGCAGTGGGTGAAGGCCTGGTCGAGGTAACGAACGAGCGCGTGTCCATCGTGACCAACATGGCGGTTGCGGTTGAGAGCATCGACGAAGCAGCAGCTGAGGAAGCACGTCAACGCGCCGCGGCTCGTCTGAAAGAAAAACTCTCGTCCGAGGAAGTTGCGTCCGTCAACGCCGCCCTGGCGCGGTCGCTTGCGCAGCTGCACGTGAAACGTCGCCATCGCTGACCTTACCTGTAGCGGTGGGTTGAAAACGGTTTCGGAACGAATCCTCGCTTAGACGGATCCGCATTTGCATAGACCAGTTGGGTAGACGAGAGAGTCAAGAACGACTTGGCCGGACAGGAATGATTCCCGTTACCGGTTACTCACCACAATAAACTACCGACTTGCCGGGCCAAATAAAGACGTAATCTTTGCCGTTGACTGTAATGTAGTAGCGCAGTGTACCGGTAACGTGGCAACCGTCCGGAGAGCACAGGACGGAGTAGCTGCGTGGATCTTTGGTCACAGAGGAGATCGTCATAGCTGTTTGCGCGCGAACTGTGAAAGTCTCTGACGGATCGTGCGCTGAAAAGAAATTCTTGCTCGAAGCGAAGCCAGTTTTGAAGCAGTGCATCTTGCTCAGTTCCCAGACATCCTTCCGATCGCGCTTCTTTGAGCCCTTGTTAGTAAGGGCAACCCAGAGCGGCGTAGCTACGTGTCCGTCAACGCTGGCGCCGCCGTAATTTACCGACA
>JGI12627J18819_10000745_pt1 | contig 10851 bp, 10 predicted proteins | sample TexAe_OM1H0_M2_FD_18819 | JGI IMG/M metagenome (IMG submission 18819)
GGCTCGCTGGCGCTGATGGGCGTGCGTGTCGAGGAGTTAATCGTCAACCAGATTCTGATGCAGGACGATTCGTACGAATACCGCAACCTGCCTGCGCATCCGGCCTTCGACTGGTACTCGGAGCGGATCAGCGAACAGCGAACCGTGCTGGACGAACTCGATGCCGCGATCGGCGACGTCGCGCTGGTCCTCACCCCTCATCTGGCCGGCGAACCGATCGGCGCCAAGGCACTGGCCGAGCTGCTGGACAGCGCACGCCGCCGCGACGGGTCGGCGCCGCCCGGACCGTTGCGTCCCGTCGTCGATCTTGAATCCGGATCCGGACTGCAGTCGGTGTACCGATTGCGGCTAGAGTTGCCGCAGATCGATTCCGGGGCGCTCAGCCTGGGCAGGGTCGGCGACGACCTGATCGTTGGTGCCGGTGGGATGCGGCGAAGAGTCCGATTGGCGTCCGTCCTGCGGCGATGCACGGTAATCGACGCGCATCTTCGCGGCAGCGAGTTGACGGTGCGTTTTCAACCCGATCCGGAGGTGTGGCCGAAGTGACTGGCGTGCACCCCGACATCGGACCGGAATTACGCAAGCTCGCGCAGAAAATCCTCGACCAGATCGATCCCGCGGTGCGTTTGGCCGCGTCGATGGCAGTCGGTGACGGCGCGGGCACCGGCAAATGCCAACAGGTGTGGTGCCCGGTATGTGCGTTGGCCGCGGTGGTCAGCGGGGACGAACATCCGCTGCTAACCGTGATCGCCGAGCACAGCGTCTCGCTGCTGTCGGTGATTCGGGCCATCGTCGATCAAGTCGGTCAGACGACGCCGGCACCGCCGACGCCGCCGCCGGACGGACCGCCGGGCGGCGGTGTGGAACCCGAGGCCGCTGCCGACCCCCGCCCGTCGACTCGCTATCAGCCCATCTCCGTCACCGTCGACGAATAGAAAATCGATTTGCTGACAGCTGTCGAGTCGGTATCGAAGGCGTGAGTAAGACGTAAGTGTTTGTTAAGTGGTGCGTGTGCTGTGGTCCCACACACACTCGATGGGTAGTCTTGGCGCTGAACACTGTTGGCGCGGCTGAGTAGGAGGCTCGATGGCGTACTGGCTTTTGAAGTACATCTTCCTCGGCCCGTTGCTGACCATCCTCGGCCGACCGAAAATCGAAGGACTGGAATATGTCCCGCAATCCGGTCCGGCCATTTTGGCCAGCAACCATCTGGCGGTGATGGACAGCTTCTATCTGCCGCTGGTGGTGCGGCGCCGGATCACGTTCCTGGCGAAGTCGGAATACTTCACCGGAAAAGGTTTCAAGGGCTGGTGGAGCCGCTGGTTCTTCACCGCCGTCGGCCAGGTGCCGATCGACCGCAGTAGCGCCGACGCGGCTCAAGCCGCGCTGGACACCGCCCAGCGGGTTCTGGGCGAAGGCAAGTTGCTTGGCATGTATCCCGAAGGCACCCGCTCGCCCGACGGCCGGCTCTACAAAGGCAAGACCGGGCTGGCACGCCTGGCGCTGGAGACCGGCGTCCCGGTGATCCCCGTCGCGATGATCGGCACCAACAAGGTGAACCCGCCCGGAACCTCGATGCTCCGGTTCGGAAAGGTCACTGTCCGGTTCGGCAAGCCGATGGACTTCTCCCGGTTCGACGGTCTGGCAGGCAACCGATTCATCGAACGCGCCGTCATCGACGAGGTGATCTACGAGCTGATGGGGCTTTCCGATCAGGAATACGTCGACATCTACGCCGCGACGCTCAAGAACGGCAACGGATCGGCGCCGTCGGACAAGCAATCGTCGTCGCGGATTCCGCAGACGGCTGCCGGATAAGCGATCAGCTGACCGCGGACACCGGCGCCGGCGCAGTCGATGGCCGGGGCGCGGGCGCGGTTGCGGCGCCGACAGAAATGGTGGCTCCGGCGGCGACCAGGGTCGCCAGCGCCCACCACAGATACGACACCCCGGCGAGCTGACGCCACAGGGGCGCGGTCACCTCGTGGTGCTTGGGCATCAGATCGATCGGGGTCCACACCATCAGAGCCACCCCGGCGGCGCTGACCACGGCCATGACGACGTTTCGCCGCCGCCAGGCCAGCACGGCCGTCACCAGCACCGCCTCCAGCATCCACACCCAGTGGTGCGACCAGGACACCGGCGACACCGCCAGCCCGAACAAGGCAATGCAGATCACCGCCAAGACCGGCTCGCCGGCGCGCAACGCTCGACGGGCCGCCCACACCGTCAGCGCCAGCACCAGGAAACAGGCCAGCACCCATGGCAGGAATCGTTGGTGCTCGTCGAGNCCCAGCCGGGCCAACGTTCCGGCGATGTTCTGGTTGGTGTTCAGGCTCGCCGATCCGATCCGATCCGTGTTGCGCACGGTGTGAGTCCAGTACTCCCACGAGTCCTGCCAAGCCAACGCGAACCCGGCCGCGAGCGCGGTCACGACCGATGCCAACGAGGTGAGGACGGCGCGGCGGTCCCGGTTCAGCAGGAAGTACAGCAGGAACACCGCCGGAGTGAGCTTTAGCACGATGCCCAGTCCCAGCAGCAGCCCCCGCGGCCACGGCGTGCGACGCGGCACGCACTCGGCGATCACCAGCGTCATCAGAACGACGTTGATCTGACCGAAGGCGAAGTTCGCCATGATCGGTTCCCAGTAGAGCGTCGCCCACGCCACGATCAGCGCGGTCAGCCACCAACGGCGCAACCACGCCGGACCGGGCACCCACCGGCTGGCCTCCCACACGTCCATCCGGGTCAGCACGATCATCGTCGAGACCAGCAGCAGCGCCAGCGTGATCAGGGTGATGGTGACGCTGGCGGCCGGCATCCCCAGCCAGGCGAACGGGGCGAAGATGACCGCGGCCAGCGGGGGATAGGTGAACGGCAGGTTCAGCCCGATCGGCGTGTGGAACTTCACGTCGGGGCTGTACAGCGGATGGCCGTCCAGCCAGGCTTGGCCGCCCATCCGGTACACGTCGATGTCGATGCGGTAGGTGGTGCTTCCGACCACTCGCCACCCGGCGTAACCCAGCGCGACCAGCGCCAGCGCCTGAAGCAGCACCCATCCGGCGTTTCGCCAGATATTCGGCTGCGCCGTGGCTGCCCGCCCGCGCCCACTGCCCGCGTCGGGCGAGCCCCATCTACTCATGTCGGTGACAGCTTAATCGGTGCGGGCGTGCTAGTCGGTGTCGTGGACGGTCATCGGGCCGAAGGGGGCGTAGCTTTTCAAGCGTGCTGCACTGGTTCGAACACGACATCATCGGTCGCGGTCGATTACCCCTGTTGTGCTGCCTGATCGCCTTTATCCTGACGTTCTTCGTGACACGCACCTCCGTGCGGTTGATCCGCCGCCGCGACAGCACCGGCCGGCCGCCGCGGTGGTGGGAGCCACGCAACATCCACATCGGCTCCAAGCACGTCCATCACGTGGTGGTCGGCGTCGTCATGGTGATGATCTCCGGCATCACACTGGTGNCGTTGTCCGTCAACGGAACCGAGCCCGAATTCACCGCGATCGCAATCGTTTTCGGCATCGGCGCCGCGCTGGTGCTCGACGAGTATGCCTTGATCCTGCACCTGTCCGACGTCTACTGGGAGGAAGACGGGCGGACGTCGGTCGACGCGGTGTTCGCCGCGGTCGCGGTAGGTGGACTCCTGGTTCTGGGGTTGCACCCGCTGATGTTCTTCATCAGCCTGTGGCAGGACACCACGCATTCGACGGCGTTGCGGGCCGCTGTGATCTTCGCGATGGTGCTGACGTTGCCACTGGCGGTGCTGGTTGTGCTCAAGGGCAAGGTATGGACCGGCCTGATCGGGATGTTCTTCGTCCCGCTGCTGGTCATCGGGGCGATCAGGCTGTCCCGCCCGCAGGCGCCATGGGCGCGCTACCTCTACCTGCGCCGGCTGGACAAGATGGGCCGCGCGCTGGAGCGCGAACGGACNCTGCGCCGGCCCGTCGTGCACGCCAAGCTGTGGCTGCAGTACGCGATCGCGGGNACNCCGCGNCTGCCCTCGCACCGCCTGGTCGATGCGGAGCTGGACCGTGAAGTGCATCCAGCGCCGCCGCCGGAGTCGGTGCCGAGCGTGTTCGTCAGCGGCGCCGGCGTCGGGTGAGGTGGCGGTGCGCTATTTCTACGACACCGAGTTCATCGATGACGGATACAACATCGAACTGATCTCTATCGGTGTGGTTGCCGAAGACGGCCGCGAATACTACGCCGTCTCAACCGAATTCAATCCGGAGCGAGCCGGGAAATGGGTGCGCGCGAATGTGCTGCCCAAGCTGCCGTCGCCGGCCTCGCAGGTGTGGCGGTCGCGCGCACAGATCCGCGACGATCTCGAGACGTTCTTCGACGTCGACGGGGCTGAGCCGATCGAACTGTGGGCGTGGGTCGGCGCCTACGACCACGTCGCGCTGTGCCAGTTGTGGGGCCCGATGACCCATCTCCCGCCGCCGATCCCGCGATTCACCCACGAGCTGCGCCAACTCTGGGAGGANCGTGGNANCTCCNCGGNTGCCGCGCCGGTCGGCGAATGTGCACGACGCGCTGGTNGANGCCCGCGACCAGCGGACGCGCTACCAGNTGATCATGTCTGACGGCGACGGGCGCTAGCCCGGGCNNTTCGCATCGGCNCTGATCGCGGCGTGATTGGGGGCGTGTGCCGCCCGGTTACCATGGACGGGTGAACTGGACCGTNGACGTACCNATCGAGCAGCTGCCGTCGCTGCCTCCGCTGCCGGCGGATCTGCGGGCGCGACTGGACGCCGCGCTGGCCAAGCCCGCTGCACAGCAGCCGAGTTGGACGCGTGAGCGGGTCGAGCCGATACGCAAGGTTCTGGAAAGCGTGCCGCCGGTGACGGTGCCGTCGGAGATCGTGCGGCTGCAGGAGATGCTGGCCCAGGTCGCCCGCGGTGAGGCGTTCATGCTGCAGGGCGGCGACTGCGCGGAGACCTTTGTGGACAACACCGAGCCGCACATCAAGGGCAACATCCGCACCTTGCTGCAGATGGCGGTGGTGCTGACCTACGGCGCCAGCGTGCCGGTGCTCAAAGTGGCCCGTATCGCGGGGCAGTACGCCAAGCCCCGGTCGGCCGAACTCGACGCGCTGGGCCTGCGTTCCTACCGCGGCGACATGGTCAACGGATTCGCCCCGGACGCCGCGGCACGCGAGCACGACCCGTCGCGGCTGGTGCGGGCCTACGCCAACGCCGGCGCGGCGATGAACCTTGTTCGCGCGTTGACCTCGTCGGGGCTGGCGTCGCTGCATCTGGTGCACGACTGGAACCGGGAATTTGTCCGGACCTCGCCCGCCGGCGCGCGCTACGAGGCGCTGGCCTCCGAGATCGACCGCGGGCTCAAGTTCATGAGCGCCTGCGGGGTGGCGGACCGCAACCTGCAAACCGCCGAAATCTACGCCAGCCATGAAGCTTTGGTGCTCGACTACGAACGAGCGATGTTGCGGCTGTCCGACGCCGAGGACGGCGAGCAGCAACTGTACGACCTGTCGGCGCACTACCTGTGGATCGGGGACCGGACCCGGCATCTCGACGGCGCGCACATCGCGTTCGCCGAGGTGATCGCGAACCCGATCGGCGTCAAGATCGGGCCCACGACCACCCCGGAACAGGCCGTCGAATACGTTGAGCGCCTTGACCCGCACAACAAGCCAGGCCGGTTGACGCTGGTGAGCCGGATGGGCAACAACAAGGTTCGTGACCTGCTGCCGCCGATCATCGAGAAGGTCCAGGCAACCGGCCATCAGGTGATCTGGCAGTGCGACCCCATGCACGGCAACACCCACGAGTCGTCGACCGGCTACAAGACCCGGCACTTCGATCGGATTGTCGACGAGGTGCAGGGCTTCTTCGAGGTACACCGGGCGCTGGACACCTACCCCGGCGGCATTCACGTCGAGATCACCGGAGAGAACGTCACCGAGTGTCTCGGTGGCGCTCAAGACATTTCGGATACCGATCTGGGTGGACGCTACGAAACGGCTTGTGACCCAAGGCTGAACACCCAGCAGTCACTGGAGCTGGCGTTCCTGGTCGCGGAGATGTTGCGCGACTAGAGCAAACCGCCGACGTTGCTGCCGACGGTCCAGGCCGCGGCGGCCACCATGCCGGTGATCGACAACACGATCGCTATCCAGATCAGCACCATACGTCGAGCACGCTGGCGTTCCAGGGCGAATTCGATCATCTCGATTCCGGCGAATTGCCGTGATATCCCGTGGTATTCGTCGTTATCGAGCGCGGCGGCTTTTTGGGGCCGGTGCTGTGGATCGCGGGTCAGCTGACGCGTCGGATGATGCACCTTCGCGGGTCCGCGCGGTGACTGGAGTTGCCCGGTGGTGCGGCGTTCGTCGATGTCGCTGCCGTGCATCGCGGCCGAGCGGTGCAGCGCCGAGTTACGCGGCGACGGCACCCTGAAGTCGGGAAGGCGCAACCCGTCGACGATCGCGCCCAGCTCCGCGGCCATGTCCTGCGCGTCCGCGTAGCGCTCGGCGGGATCGCGTGCGGTCGCGCGCTCGACCAGCTCGTCGAATCGGGCGGGAACGCCGTTGATCACGCTGCTCGGTGCCGGCACGTCGGTGTCCAGACGCTGATATGCGACCGACAGCGACGTGTCGCCGGAGAACGGGGTCTGGCCGGTCAACAGCTCATATGCGACGATCCCCGCGGCGTAGACGTCGCTGCGGGGGCTGGCGCTGCCGTCGCGGACCTGTTCGGGGGACAGGTAGGCGGCGGTGCCGAGAATGACGCTGGTGGATGTGATTCCGGCCTCGGCGACGGCACGCACCAGGCCGAAGTCGACGATCTTGACGTCGCCCTCATCTGAGATCAAGACATTCTCGGGTTTGACGTCGCGGTGTACCAGTCCGGCGCGGTGCGCGGCGGCCAGCCCGCCCAGCACGGGGCGCAGCACCGCCGCGACGGCGTGCGGTGGCATCGGCCCGCGTTCGGCCAGCAGCTCGCGTAGCGTGCCGCCTTCAACAAGCTCCATCACCAGGAACGGGTGCCGAGCGTCCAGGCCCTGGTCGTAGACCGCGACGAGCCCCGGATCCTTGAGGCGGGCCACGCTGCGGGCCTCCAGCTGGAAGCGGGTCAGAAATTGCTGGTCGCCGGCATAGCGGGAGTCCATCACCTTCAGCGCGACCGGCCGGTCCAAACGCGTGTCGAGGCCGCGGTACACCGTCGAGGTACCGCCGGTGGCGATCTTGGTCGCAACGCGATAGCGCCCGTCCAGCAATGCGCCCTCGAGTGCGTCGTCGCTCGCCGCTGCAGCCACGCGCCCATCGTAGGCGGCGGCCCACGCTGCGCCCGAAACCTTTACGCAGTGTCTGAACAAGCCGCGCGCCCGGTCGTACACTGATTCGGTGAGCAGGATTCCGGCCGGGGATGATGTTCTGGGACCCGACGAACCGACCTACGATCTTTCCGGTGTCGCCGATTTGCTCGGAGTGACGGTGACCAAAGTGCAGCAGCATCTGAAGGACGGCCATCTGGTCGCGGTGCGGCGCGCCGGAGACGTGGTGGTTCCGCAGATCTTTTTCACCACGACCGGGGAAGTCGTCAAAAGCCTGCCGGGGTTGTTGGTGGTCTTGCGCGACGGCGGTTACCGCGACACCGAAATCGTGCGCTGGCTGTTCACTCCCGACCCATCGCTGACGGTGACCCGGGACGGATCGCGCGACGCGATCAGCAACGCACGTCCGATCGACGCGTTACACGCCCACCAGGCTCGCGAAGTCCTGCGCCGCGCGCAGGCCATGGCGTACTGACCGCCGGATCAGGCAGGTTGCTCTTGCGCCGCGGGACGGCTCATCGTGCGCCACGCGAACAACGCCACTGCGGTGGCCAGAAGAACGTGCGGCCACGAGTACATGCCATGTGCGCCATCGGGTTTGAAGATCACCATGATCCAGGTAGAGAACGCCGCGATCGCCGCGACTGCCCGGCGTGACTGGGCGAGCGGGGCCAGTACCGCCAACGGCCAGGAGTAGTACCAGGGCAATGCTGCGGGCGCGAACAACACCACCACCAGCATCGCCCACGCGATGCCGGTGAGCGCTTCGCGGTCGTTGTGCCTGAATCGCCACCACAGCAGCGGCAGTGCCACCGCGACGATCGCGATCCCGACGACGCGGGTGACTTGCAGCACCGCGTAGAAACTGACCGAGAAGAACAACCCTCCGACCGCATGGATCAGGTTGGCCGCCGCCGTCGGGAGGCTCAGCCAGTTGATGATTTTCACCGAACCGGCCAATGCGGTCAGCCAGCCGAGGCCCACCCCGGCCACCCCGGACAGCACCGCGAACACGGCGACGAAGATCAACACCGATATGCCTGCGGCCGCGGCGAAGGCGCGCAGCGGCCGGTACCCGCGCCGTTCGCACAGATGGCGCATCCACACCCAGACCATGAACGGCAGCGCGATTCCCGCGGTGGCCTTGACCGCAACCCCGACGGCAATCAGTGCGATGCCGGCGATGTGTCGACTATTCAGGGTCAGCGCGATTCCGGCGGCCATCAGGCCGACCATCAACATCTCGTTGTGTACGCCGCCCATCAAATGGATGATCACCAACGGGTTGAGTGCGCAGATCCACAGTGCTATCGGCACATTGGCGCCGATATGCCGCGCTATCCGCGGTGTCGCCCAGATCAGCAGCACGAACCCGGGCAGCATGCACAGCCGCAGCAGCATCGTCCCGGCGATCACGTGGTTGCCGACCAGCATCGTGATCAGCTTGGCGATCATGATGAACGCCGGACCGTACGGTGCGGTGGTGATAGTCCAGATCGGACTCACATTGTCCAGCAAGGCATTCGGGTTGTCGATGGGCCCGACCGCATAGGGATCAAATCCGTCGCGCAGCAATGCGCCCTGAGCCAGGTACGAGTAAGTGTCCCGGCTGAACAGGGGCACCGAAAGCAGTAGCGGTGCCAACCAGAAAGCAGCGCTGGCCACCATGGTGTATTCGCTTGCGTCGCCGGCAAGTACGCGTCGGCCCAACCATAGCCATGCGCTGAGCATCAACGTCACGCCGATCCACAGCAGTACCGAGGACAGCACCAAGCCGTGCCCGTAACGCAGCCAGGACAAGTGCAGCGTCTCCAACACCGGATCGTGCTGTTTGGTGCTGCCGGCGCCAAGCCCCCCCATGGTGACGAGCGCCGCGCCCAGGAAGCCCAGCAGCGCCGGGCGGCCCTCGGTGGTGATGGCGAATTCCCGCAGTCGTGAAAGATACTGGGGCGCAGTGGTAGCCGACGTGGTATCCGGAACGGACGTCGGAATGGACATGGGCGTCAGGCCGATCGCCGTGCGGCGAGGTTAGCGAGCTCGGAGAGTCCGGCCTTGGCCGCGACGTGGATGGGAGCGTCAGCGAGCAGGCCGAGCGCCCGGCGGGTCAGCCCGTCGATCTGGTCTTCGACCGCCGCCAGGGCGCCGACCCGTTCGATCACGTCGCACAGTTGGCCGATGTCGGCGTCGCTCAAGTCGGTGCCGACTGAGTCCCGTAACAGCTTGGCTGCGGGCGCATCTGACTTGTCGGCCAATTCCATGGCGGTCGCCAGCAGCACGGTGCGCTTGCCGGAGCGCAGATCGTCTCCGGAGGGCTTACCGGTCACCGCTGGATCGCCGAACACGCCGAGCACGTCGTCGCGCAACTGGAACGCGACGCCCAGGTCAGTGCCGACCTCGTGGAAAAGCCCATGGACATCAGGCCGATCCGCGGCGGCGGCGGCGCCCAGCTGCAACGGACGCGACACCGTGTAGGAGGCGGTCTTGTAGGTGTTGACGGCCATCGCCGAGGCGATCGACTCCGCGCCGCTGGCCTCGGCCACGATGTCGAGGTACTGGCCACCGAGCACCTCGGTGCGAATGTCGGCCCAGACCCGGCGGACTCGGGTGCGGGCACCGTGCGGCAGATCGACACCCGCGACGATGTCATCGGCCCACGCCAGCGCCAGATCGCCGAGCAGGATCGCAGCCGACATCCCGAACTGTTCCGCCGGTCCGCGCCACTGACGGTCGCGATGCAGGGCAGTGAACTGGATGTGGGTCGTCGGCCGGCCCCGGCGAGTCGCCGAGCTGTCGATCACGTCGTCGTGCACCAGCGCCGAGGCGTGCAGCAGTTCCAGCGCCGAGAACAACAGCAGCGCTTGCTCGTCGGCGTCGGTGCTCGATACCGCCCGCCAGCCCCAGTAAGCAAAGGCCGGGCGCAGCCGCTTGCCGCCGCCGAGAACGAAGTCCTCCAGGCCGGCGATCAGGGCGTCATAGTCGCTTCCGATGTACGCCGCGGCCGCTCGGCGGTCACGCAGGTATCTGCGCAACTGATCGGTGACGGCGTCGGCCAGCTCGACGGTTGCCGCTGCTTCTACGCTCAGCGCGACACCTCTTCCCGGTCCCTTGAGATCATGGCCCGCCAAGTCTATTCGGCGCGGCGCTGTCCAGCGGGTTTTGCCTCCCTCAGGACCGCTGATGAGATGCGGCCGACCGTCGCCGGACGACTGCTTCGACAGCCTCACTATGCTGTCGTGGTGCGTGGCGGGACGTGGGTTCGTGGCGTCTGACCTGCCGCGGGGGGAACTGGTCGTCCGATGAGGAGAAGCTCGTTGACTTTGAACACGGTCGCGCTCGAGATGGTGCCGCCCAACGTGGATCGCGGTCGGGAGCAGGCTCTCGAAGAGGCCCACAAGGTGCTGCAGCTGTCCGAGAAATCCGGCATCAACGGCCGGATCGGGCACGTGATGATGCCAGGGCTGATCGAGGAAGAGGACGACCGACCGGTCGAGATGAAGCCGAAGCTCGACGTGCTCGATTTCTGGTCGATCATCAAACCCGAGTTGCC
>JGI12627J18819_10000748_pt1 | contig 10843 bp, 9 predicted proteins | sample TexAe_OM1H0_M2_FD_18819 | JGI IMG/M metagenome (IMG submission 18819)
GGTCGGATCGGAGCCGAGTGGGCACGCTCCTGTGCAGGCGCGGCCCAGTCGACCATATGGGGACATGGCTTCAAGACCGCGGCCGATGATGCTGCGCTGGTCAATGGTACAGCAGCGCATGCCCTTGATTACGATGACGTGACCTGGGGGCTAGTGGGGCATCCCAGCGTGTCTTTGGTTCCTTCGCTGGTGGCGCTCGGCGAGCTGACGGGCGCTTCCGGCAAGGACGTGCTGCTGTGCTATGCGATCGGCTTCGAGGTCATGGCCAAGATCGGGCGCACGACGCAGCCGCGGCATTCGTTGGACGGGCGTTGGCACGCCACCAGTACCATCGGCAGCTTCGGCGTCACCGCGGCCTGCTGCCGGCTTCTCGGGCTCGATGCCAAGCAGACCGGATACGCGCTCGGCATCGCGTATTCGATGACCAGCGGCAATGTCAGCAATTTCGGCACCATGACAAAGCCATTTCACGCCGGGCTTGCCGCGCGCAACGGCATTCAGGCGGCGCAATGGGCGCGGCTCGGTTTCACCTCGGTGCCACATCCATTCGATGGTCCGATCAAGTTTCAGGAGGTTTATTCGCGCGGCCTGCCCTGCGACATGAGTCCCATCGAAGAGCTAGGTAAAGAGTACGAGCTAATCACCCGCGCAGTGGTCGTGAAGCCTTACCCATGCTGTGTCTCGGCACATACCGGTATCGACGCGGCGAAGCGGGTGCGCGAGGAGGAAAAAGTTCATCTCGACGACATCGAGAAGATCGAGATCGGGGTGGTCAATTACACCTCCGACAAGCTCTCCTACGGCCGGCCAAAGACCGGGCTCGAAGGCAAGTTCTCAATGCAATACACCGTCGCGCGCATGATCCAGGACGGCAAGCTCACGCTTGAGACCTTCACCGATCAGGCCGTCAACGATCCAAAGATTCAGGCTTTCATGCCGAAAATCGCGATGTATCACGACGAGGAAGCCGAGCGGGCATGGCGCATCGGCAGTCGGCCGGCGGATATGCACGTCACCTTGAAGGACGGGCGCAAAATCAACAAGCTCGTGAAGATCTCGAAGGGGAACAAGGAAGTGCCGCTGACGTCCGACGAGCTCCGTGACAAGTTCCGTGATTGCGCGCGCCTTTGCCTCGATGACAAGAGCGTTGAACAAGCCATCGCTCAGATTGAGGACATCGATAACCTCAAGAAGATTTCCGAACTGGCGAGAACGCTCTCGCATCGACGCGAAGGGCGACGCGGACCGTCGTTGGCGAAGAGTTCAGGCACCCTTGAGCTGAATGCGCGAGCGGAATCCTAGCGGCTCCTGAAAAACGCTCTCGACGGCAACAGCTCAGCTGATCGTGATTGCGTCGTCGCTTTCTGATGACTCAAACCCGCCCTTTGCCAACGCGCGGGTGTGGGCGTCCGCCATCCGAAATTGCCATAATCACGACGATCTCGTCTGGACGTGGCGCATCGGCGCTTGAAATCGTCACCGTAGCGAGATGATCGAACGACCAAATATTGTCCTTATGGGCCAATGGGACGTCGATAGACGTGCCAGGTCCGCCGATTTTGACATTCGATGAAATGATCGCCTGGCCGCCGCCAACTGCCTCCCGCATCGGCTGGCCGAGACGCGGGTGGATCATTGCCGCCCCATGCTCGATCTCACCACCTACGCCGACGATTGCAGCTTTCCCGTACGCGACAGCCGGGCGCGAAAGGAGGCCAGTAAGGTCAGGCATGACTCGTTGGCCAAGCTCGGCGCCGTCTGCAAATAGCGGCGACAGATCGTCAACGAATCGATCAGCAAACGGATTGGCAACGACGGCCACCGCCACCGCCCGAGTCATCGGCTGGCTGATCAGCCGGCCTGCGTCGGCAAAGATTGTCTCCTTGGTCAAACTGAGTTTGCGCAGGTTCATCGCGTTACTCCGCTGGCACGACGGGCGAACAGGTTACTCGCGTTCCGATGAAGGATGGCATCAGCTGTTTCCGGGCGATGGCCGCGAAACGACCGTTCGATAAAGCCAACAGGATCCGGCTCCCCCAGCGGAAATGGTGTGTCGCTGCCGAGAACAAGGTGTGCCGGGTCGATGGCATCGGACTCGAGCGCAGCGCGCAAATACGCCGGCTCAAAACAAATGGTGTCGTAGTAGATCGATTGTAGGTAGACAGTCAGCGGACGTTTAAGGCGGGCCGCAAGCCCAGGATTGGTATCGAGCTCTCTTTGCATACGCGCCCGCAACAATGGAGCAAAGCCGCCGAGATGCGTGCAGCAGAGCCGCAGACCCGGGTATCGATCCAATACCCCGCTGAAGATCATGTGAAAGATATTGAGAGTGGTATCGAAAAGATACCCGCTGACGACAGCCAATTCGTAATCCCCTGTCCGGTCGCGGGCCGGCGGATTGGACGGATGGACGATAAGCGGAACATCCAGTTCGATCGCCGCTTCGAAGATTGGCGCGAATTCTTCCGAATCCAGATAGCGCCCCTTGACGTTCGACGGCAGATACCCACCGATCAAGCCAAGGTTGCGCACGGCCCGGCGCAATTCATTGGCTGCCGCCCCTGGGTCCTGCATCGGCAGGAACGCCCATCCGTCGAATGTGTCCGGCGCGGCTCTGTGGATTCTCGCAATTTCATCATTGTACAGTTGGGCCGTCTCGATCCCGAGGCTCGCAGGGACGTCAAACTTTACAAATGGAGTGGCGAGCGAAAGGACCGCATGATCCATGCTCATTTCCTGCATGCGCTTGATCAACCGATCAAGGTCAAAGAACGTGCGACTGAGCCCATACTTCAACGGCCCGACATTGAGCGTGACCGTCTCCCCAGATGCCGGGTCGCGGTGCATGAGATAGGGTGTGGCCTTTTCAACAAACCGCGCAAATGGTTCGGGCACATGGTGGACGTGAATGTCGGTGATCATGGCTCGACTGCCTCAAAGGCCCAGATAGGCGGTCTTTAGCCGCGGGTCCGCTAAAAGACCTTGTCCGGAGTCTTGCAGCACGATCCGCCCGTTTTCCAGCACATAACCGCGATCGGCTACTTTCAGGACATGCTCAACATTCTGTTCGACGAGAACAATGGTAATGCCGCCGTCGCGCAGGCGCACGATCAGATCGAATAGGCGCTCGACATAAAGGGGTGCGAGGCCTTCCGTCGGTTCATCGAGCATGAGGAGTCGCGGGCGACTCATCAGCGCACGGCCGATGGCGCACATCTGCTGCTCACCGCCGCTGAGCGACCCCGCGATCTGGTGGCGACGCTCGGCAAGAACGGGCAGCAGATCGAAAACCGTTTCCAGGCTGGCGTTGCGGTCCCCGCGCGGCCCCGGCAGATAGGCTCCCAGTTCGAGGTTTTCGAGGACGGTCATAAACGGAAATAGCCGCCGTCGTTCTGGGATGAGGACGATCGCCCGACGAACTCGCTCGTACGCCGGCAAATGATCGATGCGCTCTTCGTTCAGCCGGATTTCGCCTTCGGTGCGGGTCTTGAGGCCCATGATGCTCAACAAGGTCGTGGTTTTGCCTGCACCGTTGGCGCCCACGAGCCCGACAATCTCCCGTTCTTCGACTCGCAGGTTGATCTCGTGCAGGACCTGCGTGCGGTCATAGAAAGCAGACAAATTGCTAACGCGCAGCATAGGCATACTTTTCCCCGAGGTAGGCGCCGATAACGGCCGGATTTTTGGAAACCTCTGCCGGCGTGCCTTGGGCGATAATCTGACCCTGATGCATCACCACGATCCGTTCGGCGACGTTCATGATCGCCATCATCACGTGCTCGACCCAAACGACAGTGACGCCGCGCTTCGGCAACGACCCAATCACCGTCATCATCTCCCTGATTTCTGGAGGCGTGAGACCGGCCATGACTTCGTCGAGCAACAGCAACACAGGCTCGGTCGCCAGCGCGCGGGCAAGCTCCAGCTTTTTGAGCTGACCGACGGTGAGACTTGCCACTGACGCTTCGGCAAGCTCACCGATCCCGATGAACTCCATCGTCGTCGTCGCCACAGCGCTTGCCTGGCGAGGCGTATGGTGGCGCCGCAAAGCGCTGAGCATGACGTTTTCGCGTACGGTCAGTTGCTTGAACGGCTTTGGAATCTGGAATGTCCGTGCGAGGCCACGGCGGGCGACTTGATATGGCTTGCCGTAATCGATGGTTTGATCGAGAAATCGAATCACGCCGGTTGTCGGGACCACGGCCCCGGAGACGAGATTGAAAAGGGTACTTTTCCCGGCACCATTCGGCCCAATGATCCCGACGATCTCCCTGGGCTTTACGGTGAAGCTGACGTCCCGTGTGGCCCATAAAGAACCGAATTGGCGGCCGACAGCATCAAGTTTCAGCATCACAATTTTCTAGCTTGGACACGGGTGGTAAATCCGGCCGTCGGAAACAATCTTGACGCCGCACGGCCGATCGCGCCCGAAACGCCGGACGGGAAATACAGAATGACGATAATGACGATGATGCCATAGATGACGAGGTGAAGACCCGATATTGATTGAGACAGCAAACCGCGTAACAGCTCCGATAACGGCACAATGATCAGCGCGCCGAACACTGGCCCGCTGGCCGTTCCGAGGCCACCGACCGCGCAGATCAGAGCGAACTGGAATGAAATATCGGGCGAAATGACATGGGTCGGATCGAGATAGAGGAAGTACTGAGCGAAAAGTGTTCCCCCGATCGCGGTCGTCGCAGCTGATACCGCCATCGCCGCAGTCCGCGTGTGGCTCGGGTTGATGCCGATCGCTGACGCGCCATCTTCGTCGTCACGTGTTGCGAAAAGATAATAACCGTATCGGGTTTGCTCGATCCAAACCGATAAAGCGAACATGGCGAGCATGTACGCGACCATGATCGTCACGTATGGCCACTGGCTCTTGAACACCATATCGACAACGCTCGGCACCGGCGCGATTTCGAGACCCTCCGAGCCGCCCGTGAGCGTGCGCCAATTGAGGGCTGCGATTCGAACCACCTCGCCGGCCGCCAACGTCGACAGAATGAAAAACGGGCCACGCAGACGCGCGCACACCTTCGTCAATAGCGCGCCCGCGCAGCCTGCGATCAAGGCTCCTGCAAGCATTCCAAACCACGGCGGCACGCCATAATTCAACAGCAGAATTGTAGACGTGTAGGCGCCAATCCCGAAGAATGCCGCATGGCCGAACGAAATCAGGCCCGCATAGCCGCCGGCAATATTCCATGCAAGCGCCAAACCCGCCCAGAGAAACGTCCGGATCATGATGTCGACAGCATACCGGTTGCTCACGACAATCGCCGCAACGATGCAGGAGGCGAGCACCGCTATTTCTATGATCGACACCGCGCCGCGCCGGGGCGCCGCCGAAAACGATATGGCTTGTATCCCTTGAGCCGCAGGGATTCGTCCCGCAACCATCACTCGTTGATTCCAACCATTGCGGCGCCGCGCTGCCCGAGCAGCCCATTCGGCCGGAAGATCATCACGAGCAAGAAGACCAGAAAATAGAACATTTGACCGTAGGCTGGAGCAACGTAGTAGCCACTCAATGATTGGACAATTCCTATGCAGATGCCGCCGAGGAAAGCTCCTTCCATGCTCCCCATGCCGCCCAGGACGACGACGACATAAGCGATCAAGACAAAGTTCAATCCGACCGTCGGAAAGGTCGAATAAAGCGGCAACATGATACAGCCGGCGATACCGACCAGTGCTGAACCGCCGGCAAATGTTAGAAGAAACAGTCGAGGTACATTAATGCCCATCAACATCGCGGCGTCACGATCCTGCACCGTGGCGCGGATGGCTTTCCCGATATAGGTGCGTTTCACGAAGATCATCAAAGCCAGTGTGATAGCGATGCTGATCAAGAAACCGACCAGCAGCTCGACTCGGAAATAGAGTGGCCCGACTTTGATCGGAGTGCCGCCAAACAACGGCGGCACGTCGCGGAGATCCGCGGTCATGGCAACGAGCGCCAGGTTTTGCATCGCTATCGAAAGGCCCATGGTGGCGAAAACTACGACCAAATGCGGCTTCGCGATGCCGGGTCGAACGATCAGGAGATACACAAGCAACCCGAAGCCGAACAGCAAGGGAGTAACGATCGCCATGGCGGCGTAGGTTGTTATCCCTGTTGCTGATACGATCGCCCACGCCACATACATGGCGAGCATGAGAAATTCGCCATGGGCGAAATTAACGATTTTCAGGACGCCAAAGATCACGGTGAGGCCGATCGACATCAATGCGTAGATGCCTCCCAGCATGATGCCGGAGACGAGCAGTTGCACGATTGTGCTCATCACCCTCTGCCAGCCTTGACCCCCAGGCCGAAAGTTAGCGCTTCGACCAATCCGGCAACGGGACCGCCGCGATCTCGTTGGTAGCCAGGTTCTTCGGATAGACTTGGCGCGCGGCCGTATTCTGCCATTGCCAAACGCCAATCGACGAGCGGATGTTCTGGCCCGCATCCTTTGGATCGTTCGGCAAATCGAAATTAGAGAACTTCAGGCCGCTGCCATTGATCAAGCTGCCCGGCGGAAGGTCCATCGACAGGGCCGCGGCCCGCACGTCTTCCGGTGCAATCGATTTGGCTTTCGGCAGTACGTCGTTGAACAACGTCCATAGCGCCGCGAACGAGGCGACTGCATGGCCGGCTGGTACACGACGTTGAACCCTCTCGTATCGCTTATTGAACTCCTCGGCGGCCGCTTGCACTTCTGGCCGCAAGGAGTTCGGATTCACCAGCACCGGCAAATCACTGACGAACAGGCCGTTGACCGCCGTACCAATTGAATCCTTCAGGTCTGGTACCGAATGCCCAGCACTGACGCCGATCACGGCTGGAACGTTGAAGTCGAGCTCCTTGGCCTTCCGGTGTAATAGAACCGTGTCGTTGATGAACGAAATGACGACCAGTACGTCAGGCTTGGCATCTTTGAGCTTCTGCACCAGCGGCGTCATATCCGTCATGAATTGATCGTAGCCCTCATCAAAAATCAGGTTGATGCCGAGTTCTTTCGCGCGGGCACGGGCGCCATTGCCGACCGCAGTACCGAAAGCGCGGTTTTCCCACAGCAACGCGATGCGCAAATCCTCAAATTTCCTGTTGAGCCGGTTCGCGAGCTCTTCTTTGGTAAAATCGAACGCGGCTGTGCCGTAACGGCTCGCGGCCGGTCCGACCTGGAAAACGTGTTTATAGCCACGCTTGGTAATGATGTCGGCCGACGCAATTGTCTCCCAATGGACAACCCCTTGCCGCTCCGCCTCTGCGCTGATCGCGATTCCGAGCGGCGAGGCGTATGTGCCGGTGATCAGCTTGACGCCGTTCTGGCTGATGATCCGCTCGGCCTCACTTTTCCCGGCGCTGGGGTCGGGCGCGTCACCGCGGATGAAAGCGATTTTGTCGCCCCTGATGCCACCTTTCTCATTGATCATATCCCGGGCAATTTCCATCGCCACGTAAGACTCGTTGCCGTTCTTCGCCCATGGTCCAGTGAACGGCTCCAGAACCCCAATCTTGATGTCCTCGGCCAGTGCCGAGCTGAATGGTAAGCAGGTGAAACTAGCTGCCAGCACGAGCCACGAGGTGGCACGCAAAAAACCGAGCAGTCGCCTTGTCATTGATGTCCTCCCCTCGGCGTGCCTTGACCGATGTTGCGCCGTCGATTGATTGAGCAGACCGCTCTGCCGACTGCTCGACCAACTTGCCACAAGCTGTTCTGTACGATATTGGACCTCGTGGGTACAAGAAAGCCAAAATTGCACAGCCATCACGGCGCATCCAATAATCCATCCCTGCATTCCCAATACCGCTCTGGCGGCCGAATCCGAGTGGCGCTTGGGCAGGAAATCCTCAATAGAGCGATCGGCCAGCCAGCATTGGGCCACCATCGAGCTTCGCGCTGGGGAGCAGCAACGCTGTGTTGCCGCGTCTAGCAACTTTTTCTCAAGACATCATGGTGGTGTTTTCGTCGGACAAGCTCATCAAAGTGATCGCTGTTCAATGAAAGGGGGAGGACATGTCCCTTCGGAGTCAGAGACTTGCCGAAATTCGCGAGCACATTAAGGCCGAGAGCTCACATGATATGAACGCGTTGCTCGCAGGCATGACTAGTGACTGTTTCAATGACGTTGCCGCCGTGCCAAAACCGTTTCGAGGTCCGAAACGAGTCGCTGAGCGCTACCGAAAACATTGGGCTGGTTTTCCTGACTTCAAGGTTCGCGTTAAACGGCTGCTTGCCGTTGGAGAGAACGCCATCGTTACCGAAAATGAGTGGAGCGGGACCCATCTCGGCAACTTTCTCGGCTATCCACCAACGGGCAAGTACGTCAGGGTTCGCGCCTTAGTGGTATGGCATTTCAAAGGAAAGAGGCTGTGGGGGGAAACAGTCTTTTTCGACATGGGCGGGCTCCTGAAAAAAATTGGTGCGCGCATTACCATTCCGCGTAATCGACGAGAAGCCAAGCGGCGCGATTAAAGACCCCCCAAGCGCGGGGAGCTGGACCGCCGCCTGTGACCCGTTTCAGACGGCATTCATTCCTTCCACAAATGGCTGAACGGAGTCGCGACCAAGTCTTCATAAGGCACGGCATGTTTAATCAGACCATGGCCCATCGCAAAATTCATCAAACCATCGACGGCATCGTGGGATATTTCGGCGTCGTAAAACGGGGCGTCACGTTCGATGAGGCCGGCGATCAATTCAGCCTCATCGGGTGGGAATAGCCTTTGGCCAACTTCGGTCGAGATCGATGGATTTGCTTTCAGAGTCTTCTGCGCCTTTACGATCGCCCGTATCGCGCCCGCTGCCACCTCCCGATGTTCAGTAATGATGCGCTCGTGCGTCGTGAGCGCCGCAAAGTTGTAGTGCCGCGCGCCCGGAGGACCATCGCCGCGTCTAAGATCGAGATGCAATTTTGCAATGCCGAGGCGTTCGCCGAGTGCAACTCTCATCCCGTTGCCCCAGTAGGCGTCCGCCGTGTTCTGTATGATGGAATCGACGCCGTTCCTCGCCATGAAGCCCTTGTCCCCATAGGGGGGTGGTGGAGGAACAATCCTAACGTTGTCTCGTTCGAGATCGATGCCGGCGTCGGCTAGCATGTACCGTAGCGACATTTCTGGCCACGCCGGGGCGGCGGAGATCCGAAGTCCCTTGATGGCCTGGAGATCTCCGCGCTTGACGTCGAGGGTCGAGCGNACCGCCATGAACCAATAGGAATACTGCGACAGGGCGCACAGCAGCTTTATCCCTTTCCAGGCGGGAAACGCCCGCGTGGCCGCGAAAGCGGGCCCGGCGATAAAATCGAGCTTCCCTTCGCGCATGAGCTCGGGACCTTTGTTCGTGTTATGGATAAATTCGATGTCAATACCTTCTTGTTTGAAAAAGCCGAGCTCAACGGCCGCGATAGCGACGAAATACGAGGGCGAATCCAGATCGGGGACCCATATTCGATACATGTGACAACCTCGCTGACAGCGTCCGTTTGCATCGTCCCGGGCGTGTTGTTTGCCGCCCGCGATGTGATGGAATATCGGACCGCTGCCTGTCTAGTCTACTTCAAGCATCAGCTGCACAATCGCAGCGTGGCATGCGCGACCGCTTTGGCGGCGGTGACGAGGTCCGTGAGGCGCACCCGCTCGTCGGGTGTTGGCCATTCCTTGTAGACACGGATGTCGCCCGGACCGTATTGCACGGTCGGGATACCGAGCACTTCCTGGATGATGTTGCCGTCACCGACGTTGCCAAGGCGCCCATGCGCGCCGACCACGGCCGGTTGTCCCGAGGCCAAAGTCTGACCCTCCGCCAGCGCGGTTACGAGAGGGTGATGCGAAGGGCAGACCATCGCCAGTTGGTTCCAGGTTTGCTCGGTGCCGCGTGCGGGGACTTCGAGCACGCAATTGAACGCCGGATGGTCTTTCTTGATGCGCACGAGGAGTCGCTTGAGGTCACTCTCGATCGTGGCGATCGTCTGGCCGGGAACGGTGCGGAACTGCAAGGTCAGCTCGCACTCTCGCGTCGAACGCCCGGTTGCGCTTTTGAAATAGTAATGCTCCTTGTGCATCACGTCGAACGTGTGAGTCGGAAACCCGGGAAGCTCCGGGTGCGGCGTAAAGGTCATCCAGCCATCGGAAGCGATCGGCGTCAGGCTCGGACCGATCCGCTGCACGATTTCCATCTGCTGCTCAATGGGATTGAGATAGGCGGCGCGCGCTTCGGGGCTGTAACGGAAAAACAGCTCAGGGGCCGAGCAAATGAATCGCACCATCACGACACCAACGCAAACATTGGCGATTGTGTTGTTCGAGTGCTCCATGTTGATGCATAGGTCGGCCTTGACGCCGTGCCGCAGGAGCGCGCGAGTACCGGCCCCGCCAAGCTTGTGAGCAATGACGGGTGTCATCAAAACGTCGCCCTTGAGCCGAATGCCTGACCGTACGATAGCCTCCAGCGCACAAATTGCGGCCACGCAGCCGCCCTTATCGTCGTGCGCGCCCATTCCCCAGATCCAACCGTCCTCGAACTTCGCGGCGTAGGGGTCAACGGTCCACCCGCTCATCTCGACGCCAGGATCCATATGGCCGTTGATGAGCAGTGTTGGTCCGCCGCCGGTACCTTTAAGTCGGCCGATAGGTTGGCGACTCTTACGCTTCGGATCGAATGGATGAGTCACCTGCTGCATCTCGACCTCTAGGCCTATGTCGGACATGTAGTCCGCATAGAGGTCTGCGATGTTACCCTCCTCGAAGGTCGAGCTCGGCGTTCGGATCGACCGCTGCTCAAGATCCAGGACACGCTTCGCATCGATCGCGGCAAGGGCCGGCCGCGTGTTGGTTGTCGACAGCACG
>JGI12627J18819_10000749_pt1 | contig 10830 bp, 8 predicted proteins | sample TexAe_OM1H0_M2_FD_18819 | JGI IMG/M metagenome (IMG submission 18819)
AGCGCGAGAGGAACGAGTGTCCAGCTTGCCTCAAGCAGTGTGGAGCCCTCGATCTGCGTCGCTTCCGGATTCTTCTCCTTGCGATAGAGCACGGAGAAGGAAATAACCATCACCACGACAATGGAGGTGCCCAATAGCGAAATGAGCATCAAGTAGAGAAAGAATGCGTCGGCATAGGGAGCGACGGTCGACGCTTCCGGCGGAAAGAGCGGAAAGTGCGCGAGCCATTTAACCAGAAATTCCCAAAGTACTGGACTGATGAAGTAATGCATCGTTCCCTTTTATCCGATCGCAGTTTTGCGGGTCACCGGTCTGCGGCTTGCCGAGCGCCCGTTCAGAATGTCACGACGAAAATTGATCCCTAGATAAGTGAGCAGGATCAAAACTGTAAGCGCGCACGCTACCTGCACAATGCGGACGATAGGCAGGCTGTATTTATGGAGCAGCGGGCTGTAGCGATAACAGTAAGTCAGAATATTTTGGACCGGAGAACCAATCTTCCCTCCGGAGGCAGCAAGCAAACCGCTCTGCAGACCCTCGGCCGGATACTCCACGCCAAGATAGTACTGCGCAATTCTGCCCTCACTGGTGACGATCTCAATCGAGCTGGCATGCGCAAACTGCGTCATTTTACCGTCGGGGCCGGGAACTCGGGTATAGCCGTAGCCGGTCGCGGCAGCAAGGGCTTGGATGGCGGAGGGCTGGCCGGTAAGGAAGTGCCATCCGGCAGCAGTTTGCGGACGACCGTACTGGTTGAGGTATAAGGCTTTTTCCTGGGCAGCTATCGGTGGAGTATCAGTGGGGTCAATGCTTGCGAAGATGACGTTGTAATCCTTGCCGGGATTGAATTTCACCATCTTGAGTGCCCCTACCAATCCACTCATTTCCTCCGGGCAAAGCATTTTGCACTGGTAGTAGACCAAGGCGAGAATTGCGGGCCTCTGCCCGAAATAGTCGCCGAGAGTGACTGTTCTTCCGGTCTCGTCACGGAACTGCAGGTTCAAGGGCAATGGCGCATTCAGTTTCTGGATGATCTGAACCTTATTCAGCAGTGCCGGCGACTGGTCGGACACCTGCCCCATTTCCTTCTGGCCGTAGTCGGAAACTTGCGCGCGAAGGCCGGGCGCGTTGCCGAGAACGAGCGCGAGCAGCCCGAAACCTAAGATGCCGTTCCGAATTGTGGTCCTTTTATACATCCACTGAAAACCTGAGCTATTTTCTCTATCTGTTGTTCGCTTTGGCGGACGCCTGCTCGCCCGGCAGCTTCGACTCTGTCTCTTCTTCCTGCTCGTAAGCTGTGAGGGCGTATCCGTCAGTCAAAGGCACCTGCACCGTGGGTGCAAAGTCGCCAAACATCAAGGGTTGCGGATTGGCAGTGGCAGGTTCGACGGGCAGACCGTGTTGCGCGATGATTTCCATGGCGCGCTCGATAGGTATGCGGACCTTGCCCGGCGACTGGTCGACCCAACTATAGTGATCGAGCAGAAGATCCTCGCGGTGGTTCAGATCTACAAGATCCTGGTTGCCGTCGTCGTTCTGGAGACGCGGCGTCGGAAAAGATTGCGTCAGCTGATTCAGCTCGATCTGCTCACCGGCTGGATTCGACTCCATATTCCTGAGCTTGCCCCCTGGGGCGGCGGTCGTGTTCCACTTGTTCGGTGGGCCATCACGTTTGACAAGGGCGTTATTGATGACTTTGCCCATTCCGAAGCAGAAAACAAAGAAGACACCGACTGATACGAAAAGCCCGACGAGGAAGACGACAATGCCCTGAACGCTGACGTCTGTGACTTCGTAGCCCTCACGAATCGATGCGGGCTTGTTTTGCGATTCGTGGTCGTTAGGCGTGTGCATGTTCGGGCTCCAGGATTTCCGCCAGATGCGGGTCATTGGTGGCGACAAGCGGCCGCCGTTTGAGCTGAGTGAGGTAGTAGGCCATCCAGAATGCAATCATCGCAACCGGCAGGGTGCCATATTCAAGTATCCCAAAGCTGAAGTGCAGATTGCGCGCCGCATCCGGGAAGTTTGGCTCGATGAGCCAGAACTGGTCCCAATAACGGGCAAAGATCATCACGCAGCAGACAAGCGCCAGGCGGCTCTTGATGCGCTTGAGATCACTGGAGAGCAACAAACTAAACGGGATCAGCCAGTGGAAGATGACATCAAGTGTTGCGATGACGCCCCAATTACCACGAATGCGATCGAGATACCAGGGGATCTCTTCGGGAGAATTACCGGACCAGATAATCAGAAACGCTGCGAAGGCCAGATACATATTGAGCATGACAAACGCAAAGCACAGCTTGCCCATGTCGTGCTGCTCAGTTACGCGGAAAGTGGTCCGGATGGGATCAGCTTTTGAGAGCGCGATGAGGGTGAGGATGGCGAGTGCAAAAACTCCGTACGCCTGGCCGACAAGATATTGGAAGCCGTAGACCGTTGAATACCAGGTCGGATCGAGCGACATGACCCAGTAGATGGCAACGATGAACAGCATGATTGAGTAGAACAGCACGCCGAAACCGCTGATGTTCTCTAAGCGTGTTTGCCAGAACTTCACGTTTGGAAGCGGGTCGGCATCGCGCTCGAGGGAGTATTTGTTCAGGAAGTAGATATAGAGGCCGCAGATTGCAAAGACAAATAGCGATGTGCCCCAGAATCCATATGGATTCAGGATCGGGTGCTTAAAGTGAATGGCGTGCGCGAGATCGTTGCTGATCTGGTGATTCTTAAGGGCTGTGGCCCAGTCGGCATACCGCCTCCACCTATAAAGCTGACCGAATGACATACCGATGATGCCGACCGGCAAGAAATACAGGAAGACCAGGGGCAAAGTGCGGGTCATGGCTTCGAGAGGCCGACGAATGATGAGGCCCCATTTCCCTCCGGAGAGGTACTGGACCATCAATAGTTCCAAGCCTCCGCAGCAGAAGCCGAAGCAGAGCATGAAGCCCTGGAGCCAGGCCCGCAGAAAGTGGTTCCAGTGGTCCCCACTGAGAAAGCCGAGGATAATGGCGGTTATCAGGAAGATGACCCCGATAATCAGCGCGCGCTTGCGCCAGACATCGACGAACGCAGGCGCGTTGAGATTCGCCGGCAGCGTCTTTGTATGGTGTTCCGAAAACGAGTGATTTGCCATTCGCTGTTCCTGCAATCCTTAGTGCTTCGCCGGGGCTTTGCCATTGTTGTTGTTCGAGGTCGGGTTCTGCTGCGGCTGATTCAGTGTGCGTACCTCGGTTCCTTCGGCCGGAGCGGCTGCGGCGGTACCGACGTGCGGAAGCGCCTGCACATTCGTGTCGGTCGGCATAGGCCATGGACCTGCGTAGCTCGCGGGCAGCCCTTCCTGTTTGGCGATGTCCTTGAGGTTCTGGACCTGGGTTCCTGCAGCGACGTCGGACATGGTCGCATTCTGGCTCAGTTGAAGTGCACGGATGTAAGCGGCGACTGCCCAGCGATCTTCCGGCGTAAGCTGCGCCGAGTAGTCGGGCATGGCGCCATAACCGTTGGTCATGACATAGAAGAAGTGGCTCAACGGCTCGGCCAAACGCTTGGCATCATGGAAATTTCCCGCTGGTTTGTAGCCGCGCTGGACAATCATACCCGCGCCATTACCGACCCGCGAGTGGCACGGCGTACAGTAGACATTGAAGCGCTCCTGGCCGCGCTCGAGGACTGTCATGGTCACCGGAAACGGCATCGCGTCCTGTTCCTTACCGTTGAGCAGGCCGGTATAGAAGTATCGGTCCTGGTCAAGCTGGCCGCGCGCGACGGTGTTCGCGACCTGGGGCCGGACAGAGCGTCCATCGGCAAAGAAGGCGGAGCCTCGTTGCGGAATCATCTTGGGTTCGTCCTGCATATCCTGACGGCATCCGGCAATGAATAGGAAAGCAGCCGCGGATCCGAAGGCGAGAATACGCAAGGAGTTTTTCCGGGATATCTTCATGGGCTTAATACTCCACCTCCACGACCGAAAGCGGCGTGAAGCCGTCCAGGAATTCCCGGGTCTCTGTCAGGTCGAACCTAGGGTCTGTTGATTCGAGACACAAAAAGAACTTGTCAGAGCTGGCACCATTGCGAAAGTTGGGCGCATTAAACAGCGGGTGATACGGCTGCGGAAGGCCGCAAAGCGCAAGCATGCCGAAGGCCGCGGATAGACCTGCCCACAGAATGGTCCATTCGTAGGCGGGAATGATGAAGGCGGGCCATGAAAAATACGGACGGCCCGCTATGTTGAGCGGGTAGGCCCATAGTGAAATCCAGGTCTCCATGCCGAACATCGCTGCGAGCCCGAGCAGGCCACCAATAAGCGTGACGAGCGAAACCGTATTTTTGTGAAAGCCGATCGCTTCGGCAGCTTCTTCAAGGGCATAAGGTGTGTAGCAGTCCATTCGACGGTAGCCGGCGCTGTATGCGCCCCGGGCAGCGCGCACAAGTTGGCCCGGTGTATCGAATTCGGCCAGCAGACCGTAGGTTCCTTCACGTACAGGCATCAGTCACCCGCCTCCGGTAAGGGTTCGGCTTCCGCCCTGACTTTGGCTTGAGGCAGCATAAGTCGGATCTCAGACATGGGAATCATGGGCAGGAAGCGGATAAACAGGAAGAACAGGAAAGTAAACAAGCCGAGTGTTCCGGCAAATGTCATGTAATCCCAACGGGTCGCTCGGTAGGTTCCCCAGGAAGATGGCAGGTAATCACGGGTGAGGCTGGTGACGACGATCACAAAGCGCTCAAACCACATACCAGTGTTCACGATGAGCGACATGATGAACAGGAGCATCGGGTTCTGCCGGAACTTTCTGGACCAGAGCAGCTGAGGCAGTGCGATATTGCAGGTGATGAGGACCCAGTAGGACCATCCCATCGGCCCGAACATGCGGTTCCACATCATGAAGTATTCCCAGTGGCTGGCCGAGTAGCAGTAGGACATGAAGACTTCGGTCGAGTAGCCGTAGGCGACAATGAGGCCAGTAGCGAGCATCACCTTACCCATATTGTCGAGATGGCGCATCGTGATGAGATCTTCGAGGTGGTAGAACTTCCGGATCGGGATGGCCAGAGTGATGACCATTGCGAATCCGGAGTAGATCGCGCCAGCGACGAAATAGGGCGGGAAGATGGTGGTATGCCAGCCGGGCAAGAGGGCTACCGCGAAATCGAAGCTGATGACCGAATGGACGGAGAGCACCAGGGGGGTCGCCAAGCCGGCAAGCAGCAGCGACGCTGTTTCATAACGAACCCAGTGGCGTACCGATCCGCGCCAACCGAGGGCGAGGAGCCCGTAGGCATATTGAGCCAGAGGCGATTTCGCACGGTCGCGCAGCGTGCCAAGATCGGGAACCATCCCGATGTACCAGAAGACGACAGAGATGGTTGCGTAAGTCGAGACCGCAAAAACGTCCCAGAGCAGCGGCGACCGGAATTGCGGCCACACGTTCATTGAGTTTGGGTAGGGGAAGAGCCAATATCCGAGCCAGGGACGGCCAGTATGGATCAGGGGGAACATGCCGGCGCAGACCACGGCGAAGATGGTCATGGCTTCAGCGAATCGGTTGATGGAATTGCGCCAGCCTTGCTTGAAGAGCAGCAGGATGGCGGAGATCAGGGTTCCCGCATGACCGATACCGATCCACCATACGAAATTGACGATCGCGAAGCCCCATGCGACCGGAATCGTAATAGCCCAGATACCTGTGCCGCGCAGGAAGAGCCAGGTGAGCGCAACCAGCAACATGAGAACAACGCTGCCCGCGAGCGCGAATCCGAAGAACCAGCCCAGCGGGGTGTGGGGCGTGAGGACGATGCGCGAAATCTCTTCCGTAACCGATTTGAAGGTGTGACCAGGCGCAATGACCGCAAATTCCCCGGTTACGGGGTCCAGCATCGGGTCATTGACTGGTACTTCTTTAGTTGCCATCGTTGCGACCTCTTACCTGATTCCTGCTCGTTGCTCTCGGCCACGGCGCTCGACGCGGCCCCACCGAAATTCTTAAGCCCCCACATCCGGAGCGAGGGATGGATTCACGTTCAAGACTTCAGCGACGTACGTAGTGCGCGGGCGCGTGTTGATGTCCGCGAGAACGCCATAGGTGCGCTCGATTTTCTTGAGTTTTGCGACTTTACTCGTCGAGTCATTGATATTGCCGAAGACGATCGCGTTGGTCGGGCAGGCCTGCTGGCATGCGGTGACAATTTCGCCATCGCGGATGTCGCGATTGGCCTTGTCCGCCTCAATTTTGACTTCGTTGATGCGCTGCACGCAGTAGCTGCACTTTTCCATGACGCCGCGGCTACGAACGGTGACGTCAGGGTTGCGCATCAGCTTCAGGCTCTCCGTCTCGTAGTCGGAGAAGAGAAGGAAATTGAAGCGACGCACCTTATAGGGGCAGTTGTTGGAGCAGTAGCGAGTGCCCACGCAACGGTTGTAAACCATCATGTTCAGCCCTTCGGGCGTATGAACGGTTGCACCGACGGGGCATACCTGTTCGCATGGCGCATTCTCGCAGTGATGACAGGTCATCGGCTGGAAATGTGCGCGAGGCGCGGCAAGGTCGCCTTCGAAGTAGGTGTCGATGCGAATCCATTGCATGATGCGGCCAACGGAGGCCTGGTGCTGGCCGACGACCGCAATGTTGTTCTCTGCATAGCAGCTGACGATGCAGGCGTTGCAGCCGACGCAGGAGTTGAGGTCGATAGACATGCCCCAGGCATTCTTGTCATAGCGATAAGCCGGGAACATGCTCTCGCTCGGCTCGGGATCGCCTTTGCCGAGACCTTGGTGAGCGAATCCGTGATCCTGTTTGAATTGATCGAGAGTGGCGTAACGGATAATTCCGCGGTCAATCGCCTCGTTTCCTTCAATTGAGTGAGTGCCGCTACCATCACCGCCCACGTAGGTTGCGCGCTGATCAATGTAGTGGCTCTTCGGAATGGCAAGACCCCACTCCTGACCGGTTTTGCGGATAGTCGCACCGCCGGCGAAGAGCGGCGAATCAGAAGGCCGAATCTGACAGGCGTTGAATCCCACACCGCCAGCGACGCGGCCAGTGGTACGGCCCTGGCCAAGGTGCAGTGTGATGGAGCCATCGGCGTGACCGGGAGAAGCAAGCGCTGGAGCAAGAACCTTCTTCCCGTTCAGAGTGATTTCGATCACACTGTGTTCGGTGACGCCCAGCTTTTCAAGCGTGGCATAGCTCATGATCGCTGCGTTGTCCCAGGACAGGTTCGTGATGGGACGAGGAATCTCCTGCAGCCAGCCAATATTGGCATAGCGGCCATCGTAGACGTGAGGGTCAGGCCGGAAGACGATTTCGAGTGAATCGGCGGGAAGTTGAGCGGGCGGGTTTGGGACTGCGGCTTTGCCTGCGCCACCCTTCGGAGTAAATGCGGAATTGGCAAGGAAGCCGTCGTGGAGAAGCTTGCGCCAACCAAAATCGGCGTCCGATCCGTTGGCTGCGCCTGCGGTTTGGGCGCTCCAGTTCTGACGGACCGCATCATAGGGTGAGACGTCGGGATTATCCAGCATCGACTGGATGATCTCGTGCGCCGAATGGCCACCGTAGAGCGGATCGATCATTGGCTGAACGACGGAGACGGTCCCGTCATAAGCTCGAGCATCAGTCCAGGATTCAAGATAGTGAACGCCATTGATGTGCCAAAGCGCCTGCACTCCAGTTTCATCGCGATGCGAGCCGAGATGGACGACTGTTCCAACTTTGTTGAAAGCGTCCGCGAAGTTGAGGTCGGCGGGCGCGGAGTAGATCGGATTGGCGTTGAGAATGACCAGCCAGTCCACCTTGCCGCCGTTCATGTCGGCGACGAGCGATTTGAATTCGTCACCCTGAATTGAGGGCATCGGGTTTACGGTTTCGGTATAGACAACCGTTCTACCAACATTCCCGAGCGCACTATTGATGGCGATGGCAGCGAGATGTACGCTGGGCGGCTGCTGTTCGCCCGGAATGACGACGCACTTGCCACCATTGGCCTTGAGATCTGCGGCTACTGCGGCGAGGAATTTTTGCGCATCGTCGGACCAGGTGTAACCGGAAGGAGCAGAGCCCGCGCCAACGGCGGCAGCAAGAGCTGCGGCGAACCCGGCGATGTCGCTTGCGCGGAGGGCCAACCGGTGCTCAGCCTTAAAACCGGTGGTGGTGGCCATGCACTCGATGACATAGAGTCGGTTCATCGAATAGTCGCCGGAATCGGTCTTGTCTAGACGGCGGCGATTGGCGTAGTCCTTCGCTAGGCGATGGAAGCCGGGATGTGCGGCACCGGAGAGGAAATCCGCGTCGAGCGAAACGATGACGTCTGCCGAATCGAGCTTGTACTGCGCATCGGCGTAATCGCCAAAGGCGATCTTTGAGGCGGCGTAGGCCGAGTCGCGGTTGACGGGATCGTACTGGATGAATTTCGCTTTAGGATAGGCCGCCTGCGCTTTTTTCCACTGCGCGGCAAGAGTGGGCGAGGTGACCGTGGTGCTGAGGAAATATAGCCCTTGGCCGCCAGATGATTTTTTATCGGCCAGCATGGCGCGATAATTCGCTAAAAATGCAGCCCAGGGGCGGGTCTCCCCCCGATAATAGACCCGCTGCGAGCGGTCGGGATCGTAGAGATCGAGGAGAGTGGCCTGCGTGATCGGGTCAGAGCCGCCCTGGTTGTAAGGATGTTCGGGGTTGCCATCGATCTTGATGGGACGGTATGCGTCGCTCTTGACCAGCAGCGGAACTGCCCCAGTTGCAAATGGGAAGGCGGTAGCGAAATAAACTGGCTTGCCGAGCACCAGGTCTTCGGGGGCCTTGACGTAGGGATAGATCGGCTCGTCAGGCTGCCTGGTACACCCGGACAGGCCAGCGAGCGCCATGGATGCTCCCATCAACTTGAGGAAGCCGCGGCGGGAGACCGGGTCGATCCATTCGGAGGCATGCTGCGGAAACTCGTCACGCACCGCGGCCTCGAATTCCGGCGTTCCAGCCAACTCATCGATAGAGCGCCAATATTTCTTGCCCTTTTGTCCGGCGAGCTTGGCTCGAGCCTCAGCCAGTGTCAGCTTTGTGCTTGTCTTCTCCATGCTTTCTTTCAGACTGTCTGTCACCGGTGGCATACCTCGCAGTTGGCTAGCTCGCGTGCCGGTCGGATGTTATAGTGCTGCATCAGGAAGTGGCCTAGCGCATCCTGGCTGGTGAACCTGGTGTAATTCGCGGGCGCCGGCGACAGGGGACCGCTCGGTGCATCGGTGGCTTGCGCGGCCACGGTCTGCGCGTTCATGGCGGGCACGAGCCGGAGAGAGGCGACCTGCGGATTGCCAGACTGCGCGGGGTCGGTAGTTGTACAGCTTACCGACTCTGATGTCGGCATACCGCGCTTTACGTCTGTCGCCGCGCACCAAACCGGATTCAGATCTGACGGATTCTTCCAGCCCATGTTGTAGATCTCACTGGTCGGTCGGAGGTTGGCTGCCGGATTGCGATGGCAGTTGAGGCACCACTCCATCTGCAGTGTGTTCTGCTCATACATGATAGGCATTTCGTCGACGCGACCGTGACAGCTCTCGCAGCCTATTCCCTTGTTCACATGGATTTCGTGGTTGAAGTAAACGAAATCGGGAAGGTCGTGGACTTTGGTCCAGACGATCGACTCACCCGTGGCCCAGCTATGACGAACCGGCTCGAGCAGTGCGGCGTTAGTCCAGATCTGCGAGTGGCAGTTCATGCAGGTGCGGGTGGGAGGAATGCCCGCGTAGCTCGATTTTTCAACGGAGACGTGACAGTACTGGCACTGAAGACCGAGACCTTCAACGTGATGTTTATGGCTGAACGGGACGGGTTGATCGGCACGCTCACCCTGGCGTGTTACATATGGAGATCTTTGGAGCTCGTTGAGCGTTACTCCCAAGGCTATGACGATTAAACCCGTTAAGACCAGACTCATCCTTGCCAGCGCGTTTGAGCTGCGGTCAAAAATCTGCGCCATGAATGCTTCCTGCTTCCCTCGAATCCCTGGTGTTAAGAACGGCTACCGCGCTGCGCTTTGCTCGCAGCTCTTACCCGGGGAATTTTTTCGCCCCGAATCTAACGATACAAAAGTGAAGTATCAATATACCGCGTAAAAAACACGACGATCAAGCCTTGACGCAAACGCGTGGAGATTTTTTGTTCCAACCTGGACCGGGCTCAAAGGTTTTTGCAGAGGACTTCCTTTTGCGACCAGCGAATTTTTTGTGAATTCTTTCTCGCCTGACTACGATCCAATGCAACGTGTGCGCGCAGCTCTCAAGAGCTTCTCTGAGATTGTGATATTTCTGTGATTCGATGATCGGCGGCCGGCGAGTTCCAAGATACGACTTTACGCAAGCTCGCGAAGAGCTGGCTGCGGCTGACCCTGTGCTGGGGAGATTGATTGAGCGCGCAGGTCCCTTCACGCTTCGGTTGAAGAGCCAGCATTCCCCTTTTGAGGCTCTGCTTGAGTCGATCATTTACCAGCAACTACACGGCAAGGCGGCGGCAGCGATTCTGAAGCGGCTGCTGACTTTCTTTGGCGAACTGCATCCCGCACCGGAACACCTGTTGGCAACGCCGGACGATCGTCTTCGGGGCTGCGGGCTTTCGGCGAGCAAGCTGCTTGCGCTGCGCGACCTTGCCGCTAAGACTCTGGATGGAACGGTTCCGACGCTGCCGCAGATTCGACGCATGGGTGATTCCGAAATTATCGAGCGGCTGACCCAGGTGCGCGGCATTGGTCAGTGGACAGTGGAGATGTTATTGATTTTTCGGCTGGGGCGTCCGGATGTATTGCCGGTGACTGACTACGGGGTGCGAAAGGGATTTGCGCTGA
>JGI12627J18819_10000750_pt1 | contig 10829 bp, 9 predicted proteins | sample TexAe_OM1H0_M2_FD_18819 | JGI IMG/M metagenome (IMG submission 18819)
AGCGCGTAATGGGGAAAATTCCTATGTATCTGGGAGCGCGCGCTCTAACGGCCACAGCCCACGAGGGACGTGTGCAACTGCTCTTTCAGGACGGAAACTGCCAACGGGTAGAGCGCAGCTGGGATCACGTCATAGCCGCCACCGGCTATCGACCTTACCTGGATCGGCTGAAATTCCTAAGCCAACCGATGCAAAACAGCCTGCGGACATTCGCCAATGCTCCTGTACTCTCCTCCCGATTCGAGTCGTCGGTGCCTGGGCTCTATTTTGTGGGATTGGCCTCGGCCTACACTTTCGGGCCGATGATGCGGTTTGCCTTTGGTGCCGGTTACACCTCGCGTGCGCTGGCTCGGCATCTGCAAGGGAAAACTTCTACGCGCGAGGCGAAACTCCTTTCATATCCACGGGAGGCTGTTGAGCCGGATGGCATGGGCTTGGCTATGGATCAGCAGGAAAAGGCGGGATAACGCCATTCTTTTAGAGATGTGCACCCGATTGCACACGTGGGTACGACTCAACCATACGCGGCGGAATTCCAATCGCCGGAGCCCCGTGTTCCAGGTGCTCGAAACGCCTATATTTCCGCAAATCCTGCGATTTTTATCCGATGCTTCGCCCCGGTCTGTAACTGGAACAGGTTACGAAGCATTGGCAATTCGTTTGCAGATACCTTGACCGAAAGATAGCCTCCAGTTCCGCCGTTGAGCCGGTGTGTAGAGAAGAAAGGTAAAGAATGAACGCGATATTAGTTATGCCGAGTCAGGCCGATAGTTATCAGCGAGAAATCAAGCAAACCATCAACACCATTATCGATGATGTGATCGGCTCCCTGCCAGAGCCTAAGAATCTGAGCAGCGCCGAGAAGAGGGGTATCATCGCCAGATACTCGGCGGTTCTGGAAGGGAATTTTATCTACTGGATGACCGCAGCTCTGATCGCTGTTCAATCCGAGGAGGCGCGTCAGATTCTGCTTGGAAACCTCTATGAGGAGGTGCGCGACGCGCATCCGGATATGCTGCGCAGATTCGCGATTGCGGCGAAGGCGTTCCCGACAGATACCGATGCGCTTGCGGTCCATGATGACTTGAGAAAGGTCCGGCTGTTTCTGGGCAAGCTGTCGAGCGTGCAGTCGATTTTGACGATGGCGTTCTTCGAGGGCTTCATTCAGCGTTTCATGGGCTATCTGGCGGATCTGGCGGCGGCGCAAGGTTCAAGCGAAATGGAATACACGGATGTGCACGGGGTATGCGATATCGAGCATACCGAAGGTCTCTTCCGCGCGCTGGCACTTGAGATGGCGATTAATCCTCCGGCTACGGAGCAGGATTTATTTGAAGGTGTCTTCCTGCTGCAGACCTTAATGCAGACGGTAATTATCGGAAACACTGTCGCCGCTTAGTTGAGCAGAGGCCGTCATGTTGCATGAGGATTCATTGAGAGGCGCGTTTTCCGAAGAGGCCGGATACTTCGAGCTTCCGCAGTCAGACATTTATACCGTGAACGATCGGGTCACCAATCCGGCGGCCCGAGTTCTTCTCATTGGCCTGGTTGCCTCGGAGCGGCACTTTGCTGACATGGGTGCGCTGGCCGCGCGCTCTTGCGGCGAGGAGTGTTGAGGTTCTTAGTTTTGGATTTATTTCTCGATGGTGGAAGCAGACGAAAAATGACTATTCGATCCCAAATCGTAACTCAATTTACTCAGGTTGCCCAGGAGCAAGGGAATCGGCTGTCACCTCTTACCGACAATCTGCCACTGCTGGAAACCGGGCTGGACTCATTGTGCTTCGCGATCGTAGTAGCGCGACTCGAGGGAGCGCTCGGAGCAGATCCGTTCAGCTCTTCTGAGGACGTTCTTTTTCCGGTGACCTTTGGTGATTTTGTAAGACTCTATGAAAATGCCGCAAGTTAATCGCGTTTCTCTCTGGCACGCGCTGAGCGCAGCGGGCGACTTATCCGATCGCTTTGTGTTTGGCGCCGAAGGCAGCATTGCCCTGAGTGATCTGGTGGCGGGTAGTACTCTCTATGGACGCGGTGAGGAGTTGAGCGGGCGTTCCGTGCTAGTGATGACGACCAGCCAGTTCACAACGGCGTCCGCAGTGATTGAACTCGACGGTATTGCGCGCCGCATCGTTCTTTGCCCGCCTGATTTACCGCTCGAGCATCTTTCGTATGTAATCGACACGGCTGAAGTGGACGCGATTGTGTCGGATCGCTCGATGTTTGCGCTTGGCAATTCGCGCCATTTGATTTTTTGCCCGTGCAGCCGCGAGATTGGGCCCGGAAACTACGATCGGAAGGTGTTGAGTCAGACAGAATGGATATTGCTCACTTCCGGAACTACCGGTCGGCCGAAGCTTGTTGTTCACGCACTGGACAGCCTGACTGGAGCGATTGAAGGAAAGAGGACATCGACCGGTGCTGAGCCGGTTGTATGGAGTACTTTCTACGACATCCGGCGATACGGCGGATTACAGATACTTCTTCGTTCCGCGTTGGGAGGGAATTCGCTGGTGCTCACGAGCGCCGGCGAATCGACGGCCGATTTTCTCGCTCGCGCGAGCTTCCACGGAGTGACCAATATCTCGGGAACGCCGTCGCAGTGGCGTCGCGTATTGATGAGTCCCGCAGCACGCCTCATCGCGCCCAAATATGTGCGGCTCTCCGGAGAGATCGCCGATCAGGCAATTCTGAATCGTCTGCAAGGCGCATATCCAGAGGCAAAGATCGTTCACGCCTTCGCGTCGACTGAGGCCGGCGTCGCATTTGAGGTGCACGATGGCACGGAAGGGTTTCCGGCAAACGTGCTGCAAAGCACTGCGAATGTCGAGATGAAAGTTGAAAACGGCTCACTCCATATCCGTTCAGGCCGCACGGCAAGATGCTACCTGGGAGCGAATGCTCCCGCACTCAAGTCGACAAACGGCTTTGTGGATACCGGGGACATGATCGACCTTCGAGATGGGCGTTTCTACTTTGCCGGGCGACGGGACGGAATGATTAATGTGGGCGGTCTGAAGGTTTATCCCGAGGAGGTTGAAGCGGTCATCAATCGTCATCCCGAAGTGCAGAGTTCACTCGTGCGTACCAAGAAAAATGCATTGACGGGATCTCTTGTAGTAGCTGATGTGGTTCTGAAAGCGGGGCCGGAGCAGCATGGCGACCGCGATATGCACGAACTGCAGGATGATATTGTGCTGCTCTGCCGCGAAGCGTTGTCATCGTACAAGGTCCCGGCTGCGATTAATTTCGTGTCCACTTTGGCGGTAGCCGAATCTGGAAAGATGGTTCGCAGCAATGCGTAACGTGATCGTGACCGGCGGGAGCCGGGGGCTGGGGCTCGGTATTGCACGGAGACTCAATCGGGCCGGGTATCGGGTGATCGTTGTGGCACGCAAACAAAGCAACGAATCGATGGCCGCGATGGAAGAAGCGGAGAAGGCCAATGCAGGATCATTTCACTTTGTTTCCTTTGATCTGTCCGAGATCGAAAAAATTCCGGAGTTCGTTCAGTCACTTTACAAGTGTTTCGGCGCGATTTATGGGCTTGTAAACAATGCTGGCATCAGTTTCGATGGGGTCCTCGCGATGATGCCAACATCACAGATCGAGCAGCTTGTGCGTGTGAACACCATCTCTCCCATCGTGCTGACGAAGGGCGTGGTACGGATGATGATGGCCAATGGCGGCGGACGGATTGTGAACCTTTCTTCCATAACAGCGTTTACCGGATACAGCGGACTTGCGGTTTACTCAGCGACCAAGGCGTCCATGACAGGCTTTACGCGCTCACTCGCGCGAGAGGTAGGGCGCGTGGGGATAACGGTGAACGCGGTGGCTCCCGGATTTGTGGATACAGATATGACGCACGGACTTACCGACGACCAGCGGCACAGGATTGAGCGCAGAAGCGCGCTTCGGCGGTTGGTCGAAATTGATGACGTGGCGAATGCGGTTGAGTTCCTGCTGGGAGACGGAGCGAAAAATATTACAGGAACGGTTCTTACTGTTGACGCGGGGAATACGGCGTGAGTGATCCTCGAGGAATCGACCCCGCGAAGGGCGATGGCTCTGTAGCACAGGCCTGGCTGAGAGCGCTGGAGTTGACCGCGTCGATTCCGCGTAAACGCCAGCGCATTTTGGCGACCGTGATTGAGGAGATGGCGGAACGCGACCGCGATGCGGCAGCTCTGCTGTCGGACCGCGAATGTTTCACATATCGCGAGCTGGTGGAGCGCGCGAATCAATATGCACGGTGGGCTCGTGAGCAGGGAATTGCGAAGGGCGAAGTTGTCGCTCTGATGATGACAAACCGGCCAGAGTATTTTGCGATCTGGCTCGGCATCACGAGTGTCGGCGGCGTGGTCGCTTTGCTCAACACCAATCTTGCCGGGCCATCACTAGCGCATTGCATCAATGTTGTTCGGCCGAAGAGCATTATCGTTTCGGGAGAGTTTGCCGTTGCGTTGACGGCGATTCTGCCAAGCCTGACCGGCGCGCCTGCAATCTGGACAGACGGTGCAGAGTTCGAAGCATACCGCCGGCTTGATCTTGAGATAGAGCGATACCGCGGCGAAAGGTTGAAAGCCGGCGACCGTGCGACGGTAAGCCTTGAAGATGGGGCTTTGTACGTCTTTACGTCGGGCACGACCGGTCTGCCGAAGGCAGTAAAGGTGAGCCATGCACGCGTCATGCAGTGGAGCTTGTGGTTCGCGGGCATGATGGGCGTGCGGCGGACCGACAGAATGTATAGCTGCCTGCCGATGTATCACAGCATCGGTGGAGTGCTGGTACCAGGTGCGATTCTTGCGGGCGGCGGCAGTGTGGTTATTCGGGAAAAATTTTCGGCGAGCCAGTTCTGGAGCGATCTCGTTAAGTGGGACTGCACGATGTTCCAGTACATCGGCGAGTTATGCCGATACCTGTTGCATTCGCCGCCGCCTCTTTTTGAACGCGAGCATCGAGTCCGGCTGGCGTGTGGGAATGGACTGGCTGCGGATGTGTGGGATGAGTTCAAGAGCCGGTTCGGAATCCCGCGAATTCTCGAGTTCTACGCGTCGACCGAGGGCGGTGTTTCGCTCTTCAACGTGGAGGAAAAACGGGGTGCGATCGGGCGCATTCCACCCTACCTGATCCATCGGTTTTCCCCGGCCCTGGTTCGATTCGATCTTGAAAATGGAGTACCGCTTCGGAATGAGAAGGGATGTTGCATTCCGTGTGCGGCCAATGAGCTGGGCGAGGCGCTCGGCAGGCTAACGAACGATCCGTCGCAGATTGGCATGAGATTTGAGGGTTATACGGACGATAAAGCATCAGAGAAGAAAATTCTGCGCCATGTTTTTGAGGCCGGAGACGCGTGGATTCGCACAGGCGATCTAATGCGAAAGGACGAGAATGGATTTTTCTACTTTGTGGATCGCATTGGCGACACGTTCCGCTGGAAAGGCGAGAACGTGGCGACGGCGGAGGTGTCCGAGGCGATCTGCTCGTTTCCGGGAGTGAAGCACGCCAACGTCTATGGTGTGGCGGTTGCGGCGAACGAAGGGCGTGCAGGGATGGCGGCTGTTGAGGCAAGCGGTCGACTGGATCTCTTCGCCTTTCGAAAACACATTAAGGACCATCTTCCTTCGTACGCACGGCCTTTGTTCCTGCGACTTCAGCAGGGCGCAGCACTTACTGGGACCTTCAAGTACTCCAAAGTCGAGCTAGTAAGGCAGGGATTCGATCCGGCTGCCACGACAGACACGATTTACTTCGCCAATCCGGATTCGCAAGGGTTTGATCGTGTCGATAACGTGCTGTACGAACGCATCCAGGCCGGTGAGATTCGGCTGTGACATTGAGAGACGGCAATGATGATTGATGGAATTCGGTCCGATTTCGAAAAGTTGCAGGAAGAACTCCTGGCGGGGCCGATTTATCCAAATGTGACGTCCGAGGAAATTCGGCAGCATCTGACATCGCGTTATGACTTTGAAAAAGGGATGAGTCTCGAGGGGATAGTCGCTGATGTTGAACGAATGTTGCAGGACTGGCAGGTTCAAATCACGCATCCGCGCTATTTTGGTTTATTCAATCCGAGCGTGACGCTGGCTTCTGTAATTGCTGACACTCTGACTGCGATGTATAACCCGCAGTTGGCGAGCTGGCGGACCTCGCCCGCGGCGAATGAAATCGAGAGACACACGCTACGGTGGCTTGCGGAAAACTTCGGCTTTCCAGAGGGTTCGCATGCAACGTTTACAAGTGGAGGGGCTGAGGCGAATCTTTCGGCGGTGATCGTCGCGTTGACGAAAGCGTTTCCGGAATATGGAGACAAGGGGATTAGATGTGTTCCCGGGACACCTGCGATTTATCTGACAGATGAGGCCCACCATTCATTCGCCAAAATCGCGCACATGACTGGACTGGGAAGAAATGCGCTGCGCACGGTGTCTACAGATTCTGATCTAAGGATGGATCGCGAAGACCTCGAACGGCGAATTGCTGAAGATCGAAAGAACGGATTCATCCCGTTTATGGTGATCGGAACAGCAGGAACCACCTCTTCGGGGGCGGTTGATCCTTTATCAGAGCTATCGCGCTTTTGCCATGATGCCGGTCTATGGCTTCACGTTGATGCTGCATGGGCCGGGGCGGCGATTGTCTCGAATAAGCTGAGGCATCATCTCGCGGGGATCGAAGGTGCGGATTCCATCACGTGCGATGCGCACAAGTGGTTTTCTGTTCCGGTGGGATGCGGGATGTTTTTCTGCAAACACGGAGAATCCGTTTCCGAGGCATTTCGCGCGGAGGCAGCGTATATGCCAGGAAAAACCACTGCTCCTGATCCATACGTCACTTCGACTCAGTGGTCGCGGCGCTTTATTGGACTGAAACTGTTTCTGAGCCTGGCGGAGCGCGGTGAACGCGGCTATGCGGAGATGATTGGGCACCAGGCGGAGATGGGCGACGTACTGCGGGAAGAGTTGGCCACTTCTGGCTGGAGAATCGTCAATTCGAGTCCATTCCCGGTTGTGTGTTTCACGCGAGAGGGTCTGGATGTCCAGGAGTTTCTGGCGTCTGTTCGTGAGCGCCAGATCGCATGGATATCGGAGGCGAGGATCAAAGGCACGCCGGTTGTGCGCGCTTGCATAACGAGCTTCCGGACAACAGAAAAAGATGTGCGGTGGGTCGTGGAAGAGATGAATCGCCTTGTTGGAATTGGAACGGCCGATGAAATGGCTCCGGTCGAATGTTGATTGACGGATTGAGTGAATGAAGCAGGAAACGATTGCGCTACACAGTGGTTACCACGTAGATCCAACTACGAAGGCTGTCGCTGTGCCAATTTATCAGACAGTATCCTATGCGTTTGATAGCGCAGAGCACGCAGCCGCGTTATTCAACCTGGAGGCGGATGGATATCGCTATACGCGGATCGGAAATCCGACGACGGACGTGTTGGAGCGGCGCGTGGCGGCGCTCGAGGGCGGAGTTGGGGCGCTGTGTGTGAGCAGCGGGCAGGCTGCGGTTGCGTATGCGCTGCAAAATCTGACGGAACTGGGAAGCAACATTGTTACGGTTCCGCAGCTTTACGGGACGACGCACACGTTTTTCGCGCACCTGCTGCCCGCTCAGGGGGTGACGGTGCAATTCGCGGAGTCGGATGATCCGCGGGCCATTGAAAAGCTCATCGATGAAAAGACACGCGCTGTTTTCTGTGAGAGTGTGGGCAATCCTGCTGGAAATATTTGCGATATTGAAGAACTGGCCAGGGTAGCGCATAAAAATGGTGTTCCGCTGATCGTCGATAACACCGTTGCAACGCCGATTCTGTTGCGGCCGATCGAGTACGGGGCCGATGTTGTCGTACATTCGCTCACGAAGTTTCTGGGGGGGCACGGCACGACGCTGGGCGGGGCGATTATTGACAGCGGCAATTTCCCATGGAAGGAACATGCGGAGCGTTTTCCCATGTTCAGTACGCCAGACCGGTCATATCATGACCTGGTTTACACGGAACACTATGGGAGAGCTGCTTACATTGGAAGATGCCGAAGTGTTTTTCAGAGAACAACAGGGGCTGTGTTGTCGCCGTTGAGCGCCTTTCTGTTGCTGCAGGGTATCGAGACGGTTGCGTTGCGAGTGGAGCGACATATCGAAAACGCGGAACGCGTGGCTGAGTTCTTACGCGGCGATCCGCGGGTGGAATGGGTGAATTACGCAGGCTTTTGTGACAGCCGCTATCACGCCATGGCGAAAAAGTATCTGGGAGGTCGCGCCTGTTCTTTGATCGCCTTTGGCGTTCGCGGCGGATTTCCGGCAGCAGTGAAATTTCATGATGCTCTAAAGCTCGTGACGCGCCTGGTTAATTTGGGTGACGCGAAATCGCTGGCATGCCATCCGGCTTCGACGACGCATCGGCAGATGTCTGCGGAAGAGCAACAACGCGCGGGTGTGAGGCCAGAGATGGTTCGACTAAGTGTAGGGATCGAGCATATTGACGACATCATTGCAGACCTGGATCAGGCACTCGACGCTACGCAATAGTCAGGAAAGCGATTCAGGATCGGCAATATTTTCTGCTTTGGGACTTGTTTATGTCAGTTACGTTGAAATCAAATTCGTCTAGCAAGCGGCAGGTATGTGCAAGGGATCTTTGTGCCAAGCCGTCGGCGGCGTGCCTGGAGAAGGTAAGCAAAACTCTCAATATTGGCCTGGTTAACAATATGCCCGACGCAGCTCTGGAGGCGACGGAACGGCAGTTTATGTCGTTGCTAGCGTCGGCGTCGGACGGGTTTGCGATCGAGTTGTCTTTGTATTCGTTGCCGGGTGTCCCTCGAAGCGAAGCAGCCGCGGGTCGGGTCAGCGAGTGCTACGCGGGCGTAGAGAATCTGTTGGGTTTGCAGCTCGATGGGGTGATCGTGACCGGCAGAGAGCCGCTCATTCAAAATCTGGCGGACGAGCCTTATTGGGAAAGCTTTACCAAGCTCGTTGATTGGGCTGAACGCAATACCTATTCGAGCATCTGGTCCTGCCTAGCTGCCCATGCGGCAGTTCTATATATGGATGGGATAGCCCGAGTCAGGAATGGCCATAAATACAGTGGCATCTTTGATTGTGTGCCGATGGATCAGCATCCATTACTCGCGGGTCGCCCTTCGCAATTCAAACTGCCGCACTCAAGATGGAATGGTCTTAAAGAGGATGAGCTAACGCGGTGTGGCTATCATGTGATCTCGAAGGCAGCCGATGCGGGTGTGGATACCTTTGTCAAAGAAGGCAAGAGCCTGTTCGTGTTTTTCCAGGGGCATCCGGAATATGAGGCAAATGCTTTGCTGCTGGAGTACCGCAGAGATATTGGGCGCTATCTGAGAAATGAGACTAGTATTTATCCGGTAATGCCGCGAAATTATTTCAATGATGAAACCGCGGCTGCATTGATGGCGCTAGAGCAGAGGGCGAAGAGCGGCGCGCGTGCTGAGACAATGTCGGAGGTTTCGAGCGTTCTGGAGAATGTGGATATCGAAGCGACGTGGCACTCGATAGCGGTGGGAATCTACAGAAATTGGCTGCAAGAGATATCCGCGCGGAAGAAGCTGCAGCTGGAAAGAGACAGAGTCAACGTGGAAACGATTGAGGAAGTGCCGGCACTTACAGGCGCGGAGGTTTCACGGGCTGACCCCTATGCCGGGCCGAGTACGACGTTGACTGCCTCGCGCAACACGTTGACGATTCTGTGAATCTCCTCTTCCGTCGTTATTAAGGGAGGAGCGAAGATCACCTGATCTCCCGGGGCGGGATGTTCACCGGCTGCAGGGCGCGTTCGAGTGAGAAGTCCGCGTTGTTTCATTTCTGCCTGGAGGCGCGCACCGATCTTTTTGTCCGGCGTGAAATTTTTCTTCGTTTCGCGATCTTCGACGAATTCAACGGCCGCCATTAATGCTTTGCCGCCGCGAATATCTCCTACGTTCGGGTGATTGTCGAATGTGCTGTTTAATAGCTTGAATAAGAGATTGCCCATCTTTGCCGAGTTGGCGAGGAGATGCTCGCGCTCGATGATTTCAATGTTCTTGAGCGCCACGGCGCAGCAAGTTGGCTGACCGGAATTTGTGTAGCCGTGCATCCACTTGTGCGCGGGGTCAACGGATTCAATCGCGTCCTTGATCTCTTGCGACATGATGATTCCGCCCAGGGGAACATAGCCGGAAGTGACACCTTTGGCGAAGGACAGGATGTCGGGTCGGATGTTCCAGTGCTCCAAGCCGAACCAGCGGCCAGTTCGTCCGAAGCCGGTGATAATTTCATCGGCGATGAGCAACACGTTATAGCGAGTGCAGATTTCGCGCACCCGGGGCCAGTAATCGTCGGTTGGATAGATGACACCTCCGGCGCCGTGGATGGGCTCACCGATAAATGCGGCGACTGTATCGGGTCCTTCGTGCAGGATCGCTCGTTCCAATTCGCGAGCAGCTGCCTCGCCGGGCGATTCCGCACCATCGTGGCGATAGGGATAACACGTAGGGATGTGAAGAAATCCGGGAACGCGGGGCTCGAACATTTTCCAATAAGGAGCGATGCCGGTTGCGCTCATCGCCTGCAAAGTTACTCCGTGATAGCCGTGGATGCGGGCGATTACTTTGATCTTGTCNTGTTTGCCCTGCACCTTCCAGTAATAACGGGCTGTCTTGAATGCGGATTCGTTCGCTTCGGCTCCGCCAGAGGTGAAAAAGACCGCGCCCATGCCGGGAGATAACTCGATGAGACGCTGTGCAAGTTCGATGGAGGGAACGCTGGAGGAGCCGGCATAACCGGAGAAATAGGCGAGCTCTTTCATTTGTGCCGCAGCT
>JGI12627J18819_10000751_pt1 | contig 10824 bp, 11 predicted proteins | sample TexAe_OM1H0_M2_FD_18819 | JGI IMG/M metagenome (IMG submission 18819)
ACCCCCGTGTAGCGCACGCCGGCGGGATCGTCGACCGACGCGGTGTCGACGTGCAAGGCGACAGGCGAGTACCAGCCGCCAAATCCCACGCCTTGTCCGGCGAAGCTGTCACCGCAGACCTGAAGCAGTTCGGTTGGAAACTCCAGGAATTCGCAGAGATCCGTGGCGCCGATCCCGTAATCCTTTGTGGGCGTACCCGTTCCGGCGGTGGGGCCGATTCGCAGCACCTGACCGGGTGCCAGTGGCCCCACGATGGGTCCGGGGGCGGGCGCCGGAGGATCGGCGCGGGCGACCCAAAGCGATTGCGAGACAACCAAACACACTGCCAACGCGACCAGCAGCGAGCACCGTACGGTCAAACGAGTGTGGGCGGTGCTCACCCGCGGTTCACAGCTGGGCGGCCAGCAGCTCGGCGATCTGGATAGTGTTCAGCGCCGCCCCCTTGCGCAGGTTGTCTCCCGAAATGAACAGGGCCAGGCCGCGGCCCTCGGGGACGCCCGGATCATTCCTGATGCGGCCGACCAGGGAGTCGTCGATGCCGGCGGCGGCCAACGGGGTCGGCACGTCAACCAGCTTGACGCCCGGTGCGCCGTCGAGCAGTTGCCGGGCGCGCTCGGGCGACAGGGGCCGCGCGAATTCGGCGTTGATGGACAGCGAGTGTCCCGTGAACACCGGGACCCGCACACACGTGCCGCTGACCAATAGCTCGGGAATGCCGAGGATTTTGCGGCTCTCGTGGCGCAGCTTCTGGTCCTCGTCGGTCTCCCCGGAACCGTCGTCCACCAACGACCCGGCGAGCGGCAGCACGTTGAAAGCGATGGGCGCGACGTAGGTCTTCGGCTCCGGGAACTGGACCGCGCCGCCATCGTGCACCAGTTGCTCGGCATCGTCGATGACGGCGCGCGACTGACTGGCCAGCTCGTCCACCCCGGCCAGCCCGCTGCCGGACACCGCCTGATAGCTCGAGACCACCAGGCGCACCAGGTCGGCTTCGTCGTGCAGCACCTTGAGCACCGGCATCGCGGCCATCGTGGTGCAGTTCGGGTTGGCGATGATGCCCTTTTTCAGGGAACCGGCTCGCCGCACGTCCCTATCGAAGTTCACCTCGGACACCACCAGCGGCACGTCCGGGTCTTTGCGCCACGCCGACGAGTTGTCGATGACCGTCACCCCGGCCGCCGCGAACCGCGGCGCCTGCACCAGCGACATCGTCTTGCCTGCCGAGAAGAGCGCGATGTCCAGGCCGGTCGGGTCCGCCGTCGCGGCGTCCTCGACCTCGATCTCCTGGCCGCGGAATTCCAGCTTGCGGCCCTGCGAGCGCGACGACGCGAAGAACCGCACCGAGGTCGCCGGAAAGTCGCGCTCGTCGAGCAACTTGCGCATCACCTGGCCGACCTGGCCGGTGGCGCCTACAACTCCGATGGCAACCATCTATCTACCCGTCCCCGCGTACACCGTGGCCGACTCCTCGCCGCCGAGCCCGAACGCCTCATGCAACGCAACGACGGCCTTGTCCAGTTCGGTGTCGCGGCACAGCACCGAGATGCGGATCTCTGAGGTGGAGATCAGCTCGATGTTGACGCCCACCTGGGCCAAAGCCTCACAGAAGGTGGCGGTGACGCCGGGGTGGCTGCGCATTCCGGCACCGATCAGCGACACCTTGCCGATGTGGTCGTCATAGAGCAGCTGGCTGAACCCGATCTCCTCTTTGAGCGCGTCCAGCTTGGCCACCGCGGTGGGTCCACTGTCGCGCGAGCAGGTGAACGTGATGTCGGTCTTGCCGTCCTCGACCTTGGAGACGTTCTGCAGCACCATGTCGATGTTCACGTCGGCATCCGCGAGCGCCCGGAACACCCGAGCGGCGTATCCGGGGATGTCGGGAATTCCGACGACGGTCACCTTGGCCTCGCTGCGGTCGTGCGCGACTCCGGTCAGGATGGGATCTTCCATTGCTACGTCCTTGATCGATCCGACGACGACGGTGCCTGGGTTTTCCGAATACGAGGATCGGACATGCACCGGAATGTTGTAGCGGCGGGCATATTCCACGCAGCGCAGCATCAGCACTTTGGCGCCGCAGGCCGCCATCTCGAGCATCTCCTCGAAGGTGACGGTGTCGAGCTTGCGGGCGTTGTGCACGATCCGCGGGTCGGCGCTGAAGATGCCGTCGACGTCCGTGTAGATCTCGCAGACGTCGGCGCGCAGCGCGGCGGCCAGGGCCACCGCGGTGGTGTCCGAGCCACCGCGGCCCAGCGTGGTGACGTCGCGGGTGTCTTGACTGACGCCCTGGAATCCGGCCACCAACACGATCCGGCCCTCGTCGAGCGCGGTTTGCAGCCGTCCCGGCGTGACATCGATGATCTTGGCGTTGCCATGCGTGCCGGTGGTGATCACGCCGGCCTGCGAACCGGTGAACGAGCGAGCCTGGGCGCCCAGNGATTCGATCGCCATCGCCACCAGCGCATTGGAGATTCGCTCGCCGGCGGTCAGCAGCATGTCGAGCTCCCGCGGCGGCGGGGCGGGGCATACCTGTTGGGCCAGATCCATCAGGTCGTCGGTGGTGTCGCCCATGGCCGAAACCACCACTACGACGTCGTTTCCCTGCTTCTTGGCCGCGACGATGCGCTCGGCAACACGGCGGATTCGGTCGGCGTCGGCCACCGAGGATCCGCCGTACTTCTGTACGACGAGCGCCACGTTTCTCTTCCCGCCCTTCAGAGCATCGTTTCGTGTGAAGCCGAATTAAGTCCACAACAGAATACGTGCCTGCGCATGTCGATTTTCGTCGTGCTGGCAGCGGCCGCAGCCTGCGGTTTGACGAGGATTCCACGGATTTTATCCAAGGGGTAAATCAAGGTAGAGTGCACAACGTGCAGCGGGTGCTCCTCCTCGGACGCCGCGACGGGGTCTGATCCAGACCGGCTTCCCGTCGCGGGTGTTCGCGATGCGCCGGTCTGAGGTCCCCCACAGCCCCTCGGAGTGATTACCGTGACTACCAGTCCCGACGCATTTACATCAGCACAAAAGATCGTCAAGCCCGCGGGCCCGCCCGCGCCCGGCCAACCCGCATGGAATCCACAGCGCGGTTCTTCGATGCCGGTCAACCGATACCGGCCGTTCGCCGAAGAAGTCGAGCCCATCCGGGTGCCCGACCGCACCTGGCCCGACCGGGTGATCGAGAAAGCGCCCCTGTGGTGTGCGGTGGACCTGCGCGACGGCAACCAGGCGCTGATCGACCCGATGAGCCCCGCCCGCAAGCGCCGCATGTTCGACCTGCTCGTCCGCATGGGCTACAAGGAGATCGAGGTCGGATTCCCGTCGGCCAGCCAGACCGACTTCGACTTCGTCCGCGAAATCATCAGCGAGGGCGCGATTCCCGACGACGTCACTATCCAGGTGCTGACCCAGTGCCGGCCCGAGCTGATCGAGCGGACGTTCCTGGCCTGCGAGGGCGTGCACCGAGCGATCGTCCACTTCTACAACTCGACGTCAATCCTGCAGCGCCGCGTGGTGTTTCGCGCCGACCGGGCCGCGGTGCAAGCCATCGCCACCGACGGAGCGCGCAAGTGCGTCGAGGAGGCCGCCAAACACCCTGACACGCAATGGCGTTTCGAGTATTCGCCGGAGTCCTACACCGGGACTGAGCTCGAATACGCCAAGCAGGTCTGCGATGCCGTCGGTGAAATCATCGCGCCGACGCCGGAGAACCCGATCATTTTCAACCTGCCCGCGACCGTCGAGATGGCCACGCCCAACGTCTACGCCGACTCGATCGAGTGGATGAGCCGCAACCTGGCCAATCGCGAGTCCGTCATCCTGAGTCTGCATCCGCACAACGACCGCGGAACCGCTGTTGCCGCAGCCGAATTGGGCTTCGCGGCCGGCGCCGACCGGATCGAGGGCTGCCTGTTCGGCAACGGGGAGCGCACCGGCAACGTCTGCCTGGTGACGCTGGGGCTCAACCTGTTCTCCCGGGGTGTGGACCCGCAGATCGACTTCTCCAATATCGACGAGATCCGTCGCACGGTGGAGTACTGCAACCAGCTGCCGGTGCCCGAGCGTCATCCGTACGGCGGCGACCTGGTGTACACCGCGTTCTCCGGCAGCCATCAGGACGCCATCAACAAGGGCCTGGACGCGATGAAGACCGACGCGGACGCGGCCGAGACCGACGTCGAGGACATGCTCTGGCAGGTGCCGTATCTGCCCATCGACCCGCGCGACGTCGGGCGCACCTACGAGGCGGTGATCCGGGTCAACTCGCAGTCCGGCAAGGGCGGCGTGGCCTACATCATGAAGGCCGACCATGGCCTGGCACTGCCGCGGCGGCTGCAGATCGAATTCTCCAGAGCGATCCAGCAGATCACCGACGGTGAGGGCGGGGAAGTCTCGCCCAAGGAGATGTGGGACGTGTTCTGGCGGGAGTACCTGGCCCCGGTGTCGCCACTGGAGCGGATCAAGCAGCGCGTCGATGCCTCCGAGGAAGACGGCGGCGCGACCAACATCACCGCGACCGTCAAGATCGACGGCGTGGATACCGAGGTCAGCGGTACCGGCAACGGCCCGCTCGCCGCGTTCGTCAACGCGCTGGGCACCGTCGGGTTCGACGTGGCCGTCCTGGATTACTCGGAGCACGCGATGAGCTCCGGCGACGACGCCCAGGCCGCCGCCTATGTGGAGGCTTCGGTGTCCGGGAAGGTCGTCTGGGGCGTCGGCATCGCGCCGTCGATCACCATCGCGTCGCTGCGCGCGGTCGTGTCGGCCGTCAACAGGGCGGCCCGCGGCTGATCAGAACAGAACAGCGGTGAAGCGGGCCTCGCATGCCGGTTCGCTACGGCGCGAGGCCCGCTGCTGTGCCCGGACCGTTACACCGCGAGCAGCCGCTCGAAGAACTCGCGGTAGTGCATCAGCGCCACGCGGAGATCTTCGGTCGATACTTCCTCGCCGCGACCCCACTGTTCTTCGAGGCGCGAACGCGCGGTTGAGAAACCGCTCGTGAGTTGTTCGACCAAGTCGGACACCAGGACATCGGCCTTCTGCACGCAGTCTTTCGGATCATCGACGAAGGCGGCCTGCACGGCTGCCCATCGAGAACGCAGCTCCGCGAGGTCATTCTGGGCGAAAAGCAAATCGTCTTGTGACGGTTCGCGTTCCGTGCTGGGCCGCTCGACGGCGGCCGTTGGAGCCTGGGCGCCCGGCGACGATGCGCTCGGCTGGGCCGTCGCCTCCCTCTGCTCCCCCGAAACGGCCGGTTCCACCTGCTCCCTCGTCGGTGCCGTTTCCTGACGGACCGCTTGGGGCTCCTCGTACGAATCGGTCAGTGCTTCATGGTCTTGCGTGGTCATGCGCTTGCCTCCTGTGCCGCGTCGTCTGTTTTGGTCTCGAGCAATTTCTCGAACAACTGCCGGTAGTGCACGAACGCCTTTCGCTGTTGCTCGGTGCTGACATCACCGCGCTCCTGCGCCAAGTGAATGCCGTGCGCGGCACGGTAGTTCTCGACGATCTTCGGGTGGTCCACCGAGATGTCGGCAGCGCGCTGATCGAAATCGTCGACGGGATAACCGCGTACGCGCATCACCTCGGTCACCAGACGATCGGCGACGCCGACGGCGGTCGCCGGATCATCGACGAATGCCGTCTGCACCTGGTGCCAGCGGGCGGTGAAATCCGATGAAGCTTGCGGCGTCAACGCAACGATGTCGAGCTTGTTTCGCTTGCGTTCCCGGGCGGTGAGCTCCTTCTCGGCCGCCTGCCGGCTGCCGGCCTCGGCGCTCAGCCGCTCGTACTCCCCGCCGTAGTGCTGCTTCAGTCGTGCCGTTCTCTGGCGACGACTCATGAAGGTTGCGGCGACGAGCACCAGTGCGACCACGACGACAACGGCGGCCGCGATCAAAATCCATTCCCAAACGGGCATTTTCGCGCTCCTCTCGTACACATGTCGAATAACCGTGGCCGAGTCGACACAAACGTTTTCACACGTTTCGACGCCTAACGCGGCGCCGCGACAATCGGTTTAGAAGTTCCGCGGCAATCGATTTAGAAGTAATGCCGCCGGCCGCCGACGGCGCGTCCCATGTTGCCGAGGACCGCCAGGATGGCACCGATGACGACCAAGACGATTCCGAGTGTCCACAGAATGGAGATCTTGAACAGGAACCCCAGGACGAGCAGGACGATTCCGAGAATGATCATGAAGCCTTCTCCTTTGAGTGAGGACTGAGTGCCCAAAGTCGACTTTGAGTGAGGACTGAGTACCCAAAGTCGACCACCCCTAAGGGGGGTAGCAATACACCCCTAGGTAGGTAATGTTGCCGCCATGTCCCCGCCGACGTCTCGCACCCCGATCACGGTGGCGCTGGTCGACGATTACGACGTCGTCGTGAAGGGCGTGGCCAACATGCTCGAGCCGTACCGGGACCGGATCGTGATAGCGGAACTCGACTCCACCATGCCCGTCGAAGACTCGGTCGACATCGTCTTGTACGACTCCTTTGCCCAGCCCGAATCCGATCACGAAGAGATCGGTGTCCTCGTCGCCAATCCACACGCACATCGGGTCGTGGTGTACACCTGGAACTTTCACCCCGACCTCGTCGAGAGCGCGCGCCGGCACGGAGCCCACGGATATCTGTCCAAAACCCTGCCCGCGCGCGAACTGGTCGCCGCGCTGGAGGCCGTGCACTCCGGAGAGATCGTCGTCAGCGAGGCCGGCGCACGCGCGCGACGAGCGCCCGGTCAGGACTGGCCCGGTCGCGGCGAGGGGCTCAGCGACCGCGAAGCGGAGATCCTGGCTCTGATCACGCAAGGCAAAAGCAACGCCGACATCGCGCGCCTCACCTACCTGAGCCCCAATACCGTGAAGTCCTACATCCGCACGATCTACCGGAAGCTAGGCGTCACCCGCCGCACCCAGGCCGTGTTGTGGGGGGTAAACCACGGATTCACACCCGACCACCACCGCATCGAACACTGGCGGGGCGGACCCTAGAACAGCGCCAGCTGCTGGTCGAGTTCGGCCGCGTCGGCGAATTCCTCCATGCCGGTGCCCCCGACCACCGCGCGGACGCCGTCCATGAACGCCACGTCGGAGATCACCGGCACCCCCAATTTCCGCGCCAGGTAACCCTTTCCCTGCTCGGGGGTCGGGTCGTTGCAGACCACCAGCGAGGTCTCCTTGTCGACGGCGTCGCTGTAGGCCAGCCCCGCGTGCAGGATGCGCTCGACGAGTTCCTCGTGCGTGCGGCCGACCTCGGCGGCCAACGCCACCCGCATCCCCTGGACCATCGGCCTGCCCCCGACATAGGGCCCCGGGTTGAGATAGCGGCAGGGCAGCCGGGAGGCGAGCACCTTCAACGGTCGCAGCTCGTCGTGGGTGATCCGGCCGTTGGGCCACCGGCGCCGCGTCACCGGATGCACGGGCAACCAGACGTCGCGTTCGCGTGCGCGACCGAGCGCCGACGCCAGCACCCCGGTCAAGACCAATGCGTCGTCGAACGCGTCGTGCGGCCGTTGCTGGGTAACGCCCCAGTGCGCGGCGAGCGTTTCCAGGCGCAGGTTGTCGACGCCGAGGTCGAGGCGGCGAGCCAGCTCGACCGTGCACATGACGCTGTCGACGGGCAGCTCTGCACCGGCGAGCTCAGCTTCGGCCGCGAGGAACGCGTAGTCGAACGCGACGTTGTGCGCAACCAGGGTGCGGCCGTGCAGCACCTTGACGACGTCGCCGACGATGTCGGCGAACTGCGGTTGGTCTTCCAGCATCGCGGAGGTCAGGCCGTGCACGTGGGTGGGGCCTGGGTCGACGCCCGGGTTGAGCAGGCTGACGACGGATTGCTCGACGCGGCCGTCGGCGTCGAGGCCGAGTACCGCAAGGCTGATCACCCGTGCCTGACCCGGCCGAAACCCAGACGTCTCGACGTCGATGACGGCCCAGCCCGCGTCCGGCTCCGTGGCCGGCCGTCCCCAGGTGGCACTCATGGCTTGAGGATGGCACGACCGGCCGACACCAGATCGACACTGCGCGCCGTGTCGCCGCCCTAATCATTGAGGACGACCCGCTGCGCCCGGCACAGAGCGCCGCGCTTGCGATCGCCCTAATAAACTGAGGACGACCCGCTGCGCCCGGCACAGAGCGCCGCGCTTGCGATCGCCCTAATAAACTGCGCGGGTGGTTACCACCCGTGCACGCCTGGCCCTCGCCGCGGGAACGAGCGCACGCTGGGCATCGCGGGTGACCGGACGCGGCGCCGGGGCGATGATCGGCGGCCTGATCGCGATGACGCTGGACCGCTCGGTTCTGCGTCAGCTCTCAACCGGACGGCGCACGGTCGTCATCACCGGGACCAACGGCAAGTCGACCACCACGCGGATGACCGCCGCCGCGCTGGGCACGCTGGGGCCGGTGGCCACCAACGCCGAGGGCGCCAACATGGACGCCGGCCTGGTAGCCGCGCTGGCCGCAAACCGCAACGCGACGATGGCGGCTCTGGAAGTCGACGAGATGCACGTGCCACACGTCGCCGACGCGGTGGAACCCAGCGTTATCGTGCTGCTCAACCTGTCGCGCGACCAGTTGGACCGGGTCGGCGAGATCAACGTCATCGAACGGGCCCTGCGGGCCGGGCTGGCCCGGCATCCGAAGGCGATCGTCATCGCCAACTGTGACGACGTGCTGATGACGTCGGCGGCTTACGACAGCCCGAACGTGGTGTGGGTGGCTGCGGGTGGATCCTGGGCGAACGACTCGGTCAGCTGTCCGCGCACCGGTGAGGTCATCATCCGCGAGAGCGGCCACTGGTATTCCACCGGCGCGGACTTCAAGCGGCCCAGCCCGCAGTGGTGGTTCGATGACGACACCCTGCACGGGCCCGACGGGCTGGCGCTGCCGATGCAATTGGCGCTGCCGGGCGAGGTGAATCGGGGCAATGCCGCCCAGGCGGTGGCCGCCGCGGTCGCGCTGGGCGCCGACCCGGTGCGGGCGGTGACGGCCGTTTCCGGGGTCGACGAGGTGGCCGGGCGCTACCGGACCGTTCGGATCGGCGCGCACCAGGCGCGAATCCTGCTGGCCAAGAACCCGGCCGGCTGGCAGGAGGCGCTGTCGATGGTCGACAAGCACGCGGCCGGGGTGGTCATCTCCGTCAACGGGCAGGTGCCCGACGGGGAGGACCTCTCATGGCTGTGGGACGTGCGCTTCGAGCATTTCGAAGAAACCGCGGTCGTGGCCGCCGGCGAACGCGGCACGGATCTGGCGGTGCGGCTGGGTTACGCGGGCGTCGAGCACACGTTGGTGCACGACACCATGGCCGCCATCGCTTCGTGCCCGCCCGGGCGGGTCGAGGTCGTCGCCAACTACACCGCGTTCCTTCAGCTGCAACGAGCGTTGGCCCGCCATGGCTGACTCGACCGTGCGGATCGGGCTGGTCCTGCCCGACGTGATGGGCACCTACGGCGACGGCGGTAACGCGGTGGTGCTGCGGCAACGTCTCCGGATGCGGGCAATCGCCGCCGAAATCGTCGAGATCACGCTCGCGGACCCGGTGCCGGAGTCGTTGGACCTGTACACGCTGGGCGGGGCGGAAGACTACGCGCAGCGACTGGCCACCAAGCACCTGATTCGGTATCCGGGGCTGCAGCGCGCGGCGGAGTCGGGCGCACCCGTGCTGGCGATCTGCGCGGCCGTCCAGGTGCTCGGGCACTGGTATGAGACGTCGTCCGGGGAACGGGTCGACGGGGTGGGCATGCTCGATGCGACCACCTCGCCGCAGGAAGCGCGCACCATCGGCGAGCTGGTGACCAAGCCGCTGCTGGGCTTGACCCACCGGCTGACCGGCTTCGAAAACCACCGCGGTGGAACGGTATTGGGGCCCGCGGCGTCGCCGCTGGGCGCCGTGGCCAGGGGTGCGGGCAACCGGGCCGGCGACGGATTCGACGGCGCGGTGCAGGGTTCCGTCGTCGCGACCTACATGCACGGTCCGTGCCTGGCCCGCAACCCGGAGCTGGCCGACCTGCTACTGAGCAAGGTGGTGGGCGAGCTGGCTCCGCTGGAGCTGCCCGAAGTCGAGTTGCTGCGCCGCGAACGGCTGATGGCGCGTTAGCCGTGAGGGCCTAGATGGCGAAGACCAGCCCGAGACCGGCTGCGGGCGCCGCACTGCTGGGCGCGGTCGCACTCATTGTGTCGTCGACACCGGCGCACGCCGACCCGGAAGTCCCGAACGGCCGGTACAACGTGCTCTACACGGACAACGACAAGTCGACCGCCTGGCTTTTCGTCCCGTGCGGATCGGACTGCACCCTGGCGACCTCGCAAGACGGCGGGACGTTCGTCATCAGCTGGGAATTCCACCTTGCCGATGGACGATGGACGCACAGCGGCATGACCCAGGCGCCGTGCCCGAACGGCGCATCGGGCCCGGTGACCGTCAACTACAGCTTCGACGCTGTGTCGCTTGCGGGCGAAGGCCGGCAGACGACCACGTCCGACGCGTGTAGCGGTGAGCCGGCCAAGACCTTTACGAGGTCATTCCAATTGAGCAAAGTCTGAGGAGCGTCAGGCCATCGCCCGGCGACCGGTCAGCGCGCGGCCTAGCGTCAGCTCGTCGGCGAATTCCAAGTCACCGCCCATCGGCAGCCCGGACGCGATCCGCGTCACGGTCAGGCCGGGGATGTCGCGCAGCATCCGAACCAGGTAGGTGGCCGTCGCCTCGCCCTCGGTATTCGGGTCGGTCGCGATGATCACCTCGGTGATGTCGACGTCGTCGACCCGCTCCCCGATCCTGCTCAGCAGCTCGCGGATCCGCAGCTGTTCGGGCCCCACTCCAGACAGCGGAT
>JGI12627J18819_10000752_pt1 | contig 10823 bp, 11 predicted proteins | sample TexAe_OM1H0_M2_FD_18819 | JGI IMG/M metagenome (IMG submission 18819)
GGGGCGGCGGCGGGCCCGCGGGCCGGAACACGGCCGTCTTCGGGCTCGAGCCCACGGTCTCATCGGGTATACGCTCGGGCATCCGCGGGTTGCGGGGTCCGGAGGTCGGCGCCGCCGCGGCGACCCGGAATGTCAAGTGTGGCCCATGCGGGCTGCCCAGGGTGATGGTCAGGCGGTCGTGGATAGGCACCAAGGTGGCGTGCGAACCGCCGACGTAAACGCCGTTTTGGCTTTTGTCGACGACGACCCACTGCGAGCCGTCGAACCGCAGGATCGCGTGCACCCGCGATATCAGCGTGAGGTCGTCAGGGTTGATGTCCTGGAAACAGATGTCGCAGCCGCGGTCGCGCCCCACGATGACGTCCCGGTCGACCGGAAACGTGTACATCGCCGATCCCATCCAGACCGTCAACGGCGGCACGCCGACACCGCTCGCCACGGCGAGCTTTGTCGTATCGCCGCCGCCCGGCGGCGTGCGGCTGCGATCTGTCGGTGCCATCCACTGCTTTCTATACCCGGGGATCCTGTGTGCGACGCATACGAACATATCGCCGCAGCCAGCAGCGACGACAGATCCGCGTTGAGTCGCGCCCCCGCGGTGATCGTTTCGAAGCTAAACCTTAACTTGACGTTGGCAATGTTCAGGATTGACCATAAAACGGTGCGCCGACTGCTGGGTTCGCTGTGCGCTACGGTGTGCACCGCTTTTGTCACCCTGGCCACAGCTCCAACGGGTGGTGCAGTCGGCGCACCTTGGTTTGCGCCCTCCGTCGGCAACGCGACCCAGGTGGTATCCGTTGTCGGAGTTGGCGGTTCGAACGCAAAACTCGACGTCTACCAACGTAGCGCCGCGGGCTGGGAGCCGGTAGCGGCCGGCATACCGGCGCATGTCGGATCGGCAGGCCTTGCGCCGCAAGCCAAAAGTGGCTATCCGGCTACCCCGATGGGGGTCTACTCGTTGCCGTTCGCATTCGGGACTGCACCCAATCCCGGTAGCGGCCTGCAGTACGTCCAGGTCGGGTCCAACCACTGGTGGAGCGGCGATGACAACAGCCCGACCTTCAACACGATGCAGGTCTGCCAGAAAGCTCAGTGCCCGTTCGACACCGGAGCCAGTGAGAACCTTCAGATTCCGCAGTACAAGCATGCGGTGGTGATGGGCGTCAACCCAGACCGTCAGCCGGGCAAAGGCGCTGCGTTTTTCTTCCACACCACCGACGGCGGCCCGACCGAGGGTTGTGTGGCGATCGACGACGCCAAGCTGGTGCAGATCATTCAGTGGCTGCGGCCCGGTGCCGTCATCGCGATCACCCAATAACCGAGAGCCGCAAACGAATTCAGGCTATGGCGTTACCGGGCCGCACCTTGAAGTCGAGGTTCGCCAACGACATAGTCGCGTCGTAGGTCCGGTCATACCCCGTCGCGCTGATCCGCCATCCATTGGCGGTGCGGCGATAACGGTCGTGGTAGAAGCCGGCGCCGATCAGCATGAAGTTGAACTCGGACACGATCACCCGGTCCTGCAGATACCAGATGCCGGACGCCTCATCCCCGGTCACGGTGATCTCCGGGTGAGTCACCCGGTGCTCGGTGATGACGCCCGGGCCCAGTGACGAGCGCATGAACTCGACGAGGTCGTCGCGATTGGTGAAGTGGTGCTCCTCGCCGAGCGACGACCCGTAGTCGCCCTTGACGTCCTCGGTGAGCGTGTCGGCGAAGTCGTCCCAATGTTTGGTGTCCAGCCCGCGCAGATAGCGGTACTTGATCAGTTCGATTGCTGCAACGTCGGCGAGGTATTCGTCATGGCCCATTAGGTCATCTCAGCACACGCCGGCGGGGACCCGTCGTGCAGGTAATGGGTGACCATATCGATCAGCGCCCGTCGCTCCCGTTGCCAGTCGACGGCTGTGCCCACGATCATCTGCGCCAACACCACGCCCCGCAGCGTCGCCCAAATAACCCCGGCGACACCATCATTCGACGGATCGTCGGTGATCAATCTGCCGAGCTCGGCGATCGCCGAATTCATTTCCAGCAGGTGGTGTCGTGAGGCACCGCCCGGCCCGCCGCGGTTGGCCCGCAGGATTTCAAAGGCCGCCATCGACGTCGGACTGCTGTAACAACTCCACGCGGTGTCGACGACGACTTCGATGCGCTCGCGCAGCGGCAGTGCGCTGACGTCGGCTGAGGACAGACTTTCCAGCAGCTTGGCGACGCCCTCGTCGACGACGGCCATCAGCAAGCCGTTGCGGTCGCCGAAGTGATACTGGATCACCCCCCAGGTGACGCCCGCGCGTTCGGCGACNTGTTTGGCGGTCGCGGCGGCGAACCCCTCTTCCACAATGCAGCGGACCGTCTCGTCGATGATCTTCGCCCGGGTGTCATCGCCGCGTTTGCGCGGCGCGTTGGTCCGTCGAGTGGGGCTGACGGGCCCGCGTGGTTTCTGGCCTGCGGCGATAGACATTGTTGACTTTATAACATAGTCGCGACTATTTTTGGGGCCGTGACCCACTCCCGCTACGCACAGCTGTCCCGCCAGGAACTTGCTGTCTTGGTCCCCGAGCTGCTGCTGATCGGGCACATGATCGACCGCTCCGGCATGGCCTGGTGCATCCAGGAATTCGGTCGCGAGGAGATGGTGCAGATCGCCATCGAGGAGTGGGCCGGCGCCAGCCCGATCTACACCAAGCGGATGCAGCGGGCGCTGAACTACGAGGGCAACGATGTGCCCACGATCTTCAAAGGCCTGCAGCTCGACATCGGTGCGCCGCCGCAATTCATGGACTTCCGCTACACCATCCACGACCGCTGGCACGGCGAATTCCACCTCGACCACTGCGGCGCGCTGCTCGACGTGGAGCCGATGGGCGACGAGTACGTCTTCGGCATGTGCCACACCATCGAGGACCCGACGTTTGACGCGACGGCGGTGGCGACCAACCCCCGCGCGCAGATGCGCCCCATCCATCGGCCACCACGGGTTCCGTCCGACCGGCACCCGCACTGCGCGTGGACCGTCGTCATCGACGAGTCCTATCCGGAAGCCAGGAGCATCCCGGCGCTGGACATCGTCGCGCAAACCCGCGCTGCCACCTGGGAACTCGAAGCGGTCGATCGATCCGACGACGGATTGGCCGACTATTCGGGCCCGCTGGTCTCCGACCTGGACTTCGGCGCGTTTTCGCATTCGGCGTTGGTACGCATGGCCGACGAGGTCTGTCTGCAGATGCACCTGCTGTATCTGTCCTTCGCGGTCGCGGTGCGAGCCCGCGCAGGGTCGGATGACGACCTGGCCGCCTCAGTGGGAACCCGCCAGCTGATCGGCTTGGCCGGGCTCGGTGCCGAGCGCATCCACCGCGCGTTGTCACTGCCCGGCGGGATCGACGGCGTGCTACGGGTTTTCGAGTTGCATCCGCTGTTCAACCCGCTCGGCTATGTCAATGCGGAGACCTCCGACCAGCTGCACGTTCACCCGTCGCCGGCCCATGACGACGCTTCGTGGATCTCGTTGTGCTCGCCGGATTCGGTGCAGCCGTTGCAGGCGATCGCGACCGCTGTGGATCCGAATATCGCCGTCCGGATCACGGGCACCGATACCGAGTGGACGGTCGAACTGTCCGAAAACGAAACTGCCGCAACCGAGCTGCCGGAGGTGGCGGTGGCCAAATTCAGCGGCGGATCGACTTTCCAGTTCGAGCCTAGGCGATCGCTGCCGCTGACGGTGGTGTAACGCCGGCCCGATCTGTCAAGACATCGGCCGTATCACTTCGGTGACACAACCGCATCGAGCGCATACCGATCAGATTGCGCCCGACCGTCATAGCGCGCCCACGGTTATGGTTAACCCTGGCCACCGACCGCAATCGACGAAGGTATTCGCTTTATGTATGACCCGTTGGGGTTATCGATCGGGACCACCAATCTAGTCGCGGTCCGCAGCGGGAAGGCACCCGTCTCGCGTCGCGCGGTGTTGACCCTTTTTCCCGATCGCGCACCGGAACTCGGTGTGCCCGTGGAGGACCCGGATGAGTCCGACACCGGCACATTGATGACCGGTTTCGTCGAGCGGGTCGGTGGGTCGAACAGTCTGATGTCTGCCGACGGGTCGAAGCATGACCCTGCACTGTTGCTGGTCGAGGCCCTCGACGCGTTGATCACCGAGGCCGGTGGCGATGCGTCGACGTCTAACATCACGATTGCCGTTCCCGCGCACTGGGAACCGCAAGCCCTGCGGACACTGCAGGACGCGTTGTGCACACATGCCGACTTCGTCCGGGGCGGCATGTCACCGCGACTGGTCTCGGATTCCATTACCGCGTTGACGGCGTTGAACTCCGATGACCGCCTGCCTGTCGACGGTGTGGTGGCGCTACTCGACTTCGGCGGAACCGGCACCAGCATCACGCTGGCCGACGCCGCGTCAGGCTTTACCCCGATTACCGACACGGTGCGCTACCCCGAATTCTCCGGCGACCTGATCGATCAGGCTCTGCAAGTTCATGTGCTGGACAATGTTGGTCGCAGCAACGGCGTCGATCCCGCCAGCACGGGCGTTGTCGGGCAGTTCGGCAATCTGCGAGAAGAATGCCGACTGGCCAAGGAGCGGCTGTCCGACGAGACGGAGACCGAGCTGGTCGTTGAACTGGCCGGGCAGCGTGCCACCGTCCAGGTGAGTCGAGCCGAACTCGAGNGCCTCATCGAAAATCAACTCAGTGGCGTCCTCTCGGCATTCGATGACATGNTGCGGCGCAGCAGAGTTCGCCGCAGAGATGTCGCGGCGGTGGCGATGGCCGGCGGNTGCGCCAAGATTCCGTTTGTCGCCCAGCGTCTTTCGGCTCACACCAAGGCATCGGTGGTGACCGCCGTTCAGCCCGGCCTCGCCATGGCGGTCGGCGCGAGAATGCTCTCGGCGCGACAGCCGATCGAGCAGCAAGAAGACGGTGTCGAATCGACGACGATGGCCGCGATGGCGGGTGCGTCCACCGGCAGGTTCGCGGCGTCTACCGGCACTTTCACCGCATCGACCGACACCCTCGGTGCGTCCACCGGGACGTTCGGGGTGCCCACGGGCGGCGCGTTTTTCGAGGACCCGTCGGAAACGATGCACCAGTTGGCCTGGTCGGAGGCCGACGACTCCGCTGACGAACCGGTGGTCTATACCGGTGAGCCTTACGACGACGACGCNCGCTCGNCACCGTCTCAGCTGCTGCAACTGCCCAAGNTTGCGCCGCCCGAGGAGCCGCGCGGCGGAAGTCGTTTGCCGCAACTGTTTTTGGGANTCGCCGCGCTGGTCTCGATGGTCGCCATCGGCGGTGTGGCATTTTCGCTGACCAGCTCGACCAGCCACCCGGCGCCCCCGGCGCCGGCACCCACCAGCACGTCGGCCGCGCCGCCGCCCCCACCCAGCTCCAACCCGCCGTCGCCCAGCCTCCCGTCGCCAAGCCCGCTGCCGCCGCCGCCTCCGAGCAGCGAGCCGTCGGACGTCGTCGCGCCGCCGGTCACCAGCGAGGCTCCGCCGCCTCCGCCGCCACCGCCGGTGACAACGACGTATCGGCCGCCGCCGAGCACCACACAGCAGGCGACCAGCACGACTCCGACCACGACCAGCACAACCCCGACCACGACCCCGACGACCGCACCGCCGCCGCCGCCCAGCACGACGGTGAGCACATCGCCGTCGGAAGTGATGACGACGACGTACTTGAAGCTGCCGTTCGTGCCAGTCCCGATACCGGTTCAGGTGCCCGAGGGGCCGGGCGGCACGAACCAGCAGCCGCAGAGCCCCTATCAGCCGCAGAATCCCTATCAGCCGCAGAGCCCCTATCAGCCGCAGAGCCCCTATCAGCCGCAGTATCCGTACGGCGGCGGCGGGGGGTACGGCTACTAGGCGTGGCGCAAGTCGCCCGTTATGCGCACACTGGTGTTATTGAGTGAGCTGCCAGGAGGCCGCAATGGACGACAACGGTCGGTTCGGATTCGATCCCGAGGACTTCGATCGAATGTTCCGCGACGCCAGCGAGGGACTTCGCGAGGCATTCGACGGGATCAGCCGGTTTTTCACCCTGCCCGGTGAGCGGGCCGGGTGGTCCGGCCTGCTCGAAGACCTGGCCCGGCGCACGCGGACCAGGCCGGAAACCGCCGGCGAGGCCGGCGACGGTGTGTGGGTGATCTACACCGTGAGCGACGACGGCGGCGCCCGCGTCGAAGAGGTGTACGCCACCGAACTCGATGCGCTGCGCGCGAACCAGGGCAACACCGACGCAGGCCGCAAAGTCCGATTCCTGCCGTACGGCATCGCCGTCAGCGTCCTGGATGGCTCACAAGGCTCAGAGGAAACGCCGTAAACGCCTGATCCAACATCAGTGCGACCGGAATAACAGGACACATTCGGGGGTACAGCGCAACAATGTTGAGCATGTGCCTCCGCCAATTCACTCGTCTCGTTGCTGCTGTNCTGCTGACCGCTTGCGGGTTGCTGAGCGCGCCCATCACCACCGCGGCCGCGCAACCATGTCCCGACGTCGAGGCGGTATTCGCCCGCGGCACCGGTGAGCCGCCCGGTGTCGGCGGGATCGGCGAGCCGTTCGTCGACTCGCTGCGCTCNGCGATCGGCGCCAAGTCGCTCGACGTGTATCCGGTGAACTACGAAGCCAGCAGCGATTTCGGCGACCGTATCCAGTTCGCCCAGAGCGTCGTCGACGGGATCAAAGACGCAAGCGGTCACATCGAGGCGACCGCGGCGAACTGCCCCAAGACCCGGATCGTGCTCGGCGGATACTCCCAGGGTGCGGCTGTCGCTGGTTTCGTCACGTCGGCGTCCATCCCAGCGGGGGTACCGGCCGAGTACCTCGGGTTTATGCCCAAGCCGATGCCGCCGGAGATTGCCAACCACGTCGCCGCGGTGACCCTCTTCGGAAAGCCGTCGGCTCAGTGGCTGCAAAACTACGGGGCACCGGCGATCGTCATCGGCCCGCTGTATGCGCCCAAGACCGACGAGTTGTGCGCGCCCGGGGACACGATCTGCAACGGCGATCCCGGTGGGGCGCCGAGCTTCGCGCACGCTGAATACCCAGCCAACGGCATGACCACCCAAGCCGCGGATTACGCCGCGAGCCATCTGTAGCGTCAGTCGGGTTGGCTCGCCATGATCGTCGCGAACAACTCGCTCATCTCGTCAGCGGGACCGCGCGGCACCGTGTAGTCGGTGTCATCGCGGATCTCGGCGAAATGATCGCGGACAGCCTCCATCGATAGCGCGGGACTATAGAAACCCTTCGTCCTGCCGATGAAGAACCGCGCGACGTTGCCGGCGCCCACCGTGTAGATCTCCCCGGAAACCGGGCAGTCCCGGTGCGTCAGAAACGCCACCACCGGAGCGACGAGGGCCGGGTCCAGCTTCTGAAGGTATTGCGCGGCAAGGTCATCCAAGATTGCCTGAGCGGATGCGTTATTTTCGAGATCCGGCTGGCCCGTGGCGCTGTCCATGGAGTGTGCCAGCATCCGCGTGTAGGCGATCGGGGCGATGGCGTTGACCTTGATGTCGTGGTCGGCTCCTTCGGCGGCCAGTACCCGGGTCAAGCCGATCAACCCGGTCTTGGCCGCGCCGTAGTTGCTCATCCGCTCGGCGCCCAGGATTCCGGCGGCAGAGCAGGTATTCACGATGCGGCCGTAGCGCTGCTCGCGCATCACTTTCCATGCCGGCCTGGTCACATGGAACGCGCCCTTCAAGTGCACNTCCAGCAGGGGTTCGAACCGATCGGCGGTCATGTCCTCGAACGGCGCGTCGGAGACGATGCCCGCATTGTTGATCACGATGTCCACTCGNCCCCACGTGCGCAGGGCGGTCTCGATGATCGCCTGTCCGCCTTGAGGNCTCGTCACNCTATTGGTGTCGGCGACGGCTTCACCGCCCTGCCGGCGTATCTCCTCTGCGNCGGCGTTCGCCGCGTCGGTGTCCGCGCCTGTTCCGGTCACCGAACCGCCGGTGTCGTTGACGACGACGCGCGCACCGCGCGATGCCAGCAGCAGCGCGTACTGCTTGCCCAACCCACCACCGGCACCGGTGATCACCGCAACCTGCTCGTCGAACCGCATGTCATTGAGACTCACCATGTGACCGGCAGCTCTTTCATGCCGTAGATGTCGGAATCTTTGAACTGCAACTCATCCGGCGATACCGCCAATCTCAGTCCGGGCAGGCGCCGGGCGAGCGTCGCGAACGCGACTTGCATTTCGACGCGAGCCAGGTTGGCCCCGATGCATTGGTGCACTCCGTAGCCGAAGCCCACATGCCCGCGGGTGTTGCGGTCGATGTCGAAAGTCTCTGGGTTCTCGACGAATTCGCTATCCCAGTTTCCGGCGGGCAAATTCATCAACAGCCTCTCGCCGGCACGGATCAACTGACCGCCGATCGTGAGGTCTTCGGTCGCTATCCGATCCACTTGCGCGTGCACGATGGTGAGATAGCGCATCAGCTCTTCGATGGCGTTGGCGATCACCGCCGGATCGTCGGTTTGGCCGAGCCGTTCGAACACATCCCGATGCTGAAGCAGCGCAACAGTTCCCAACGAAATCATGTTGGCTGTGGTCTCGTGTCCGGCTTGCATCATGATCACGCCGTTCATCGCCGCGGTCTCGCGGCTGAGTTGGCCGGTCGCGACGTAGTCGGTGACAAGGCGGCTGATCAGGTCGTCGCCGGGCTCGGCCTCTTTGCGCCTCACCAACTCCTGTATGTAGGCGAACATCGTCGCGAAGGCCTGCCCCTTTTGCTCTTCGGACGTCTTGGTGTCCAGTCCGAGCGAGGTGTTGTACTGAAACAACCCGAGATCTTCCGGCGGCACGCCCAGCAGCAGCGCGATCACCAACGACGGCACTGGCAAGCCGAAGTCGCGCACGATGTCGGCGGGCGGCCCGTTCTCGATCATCGTGCCGAGGAATTGATCGACCATCTCCTGAATCTGTGGCCGCATCGCTTCGCAGCGCCGGAAGGTGAATTGGCTGGTCATCATCCGTCGTAACCGATGGTGCTCGGGATCGTCGATGCGGGCGAAGATCACCGGCGTGCCTTCATCGCTCGACGGTTTGATCGAGGACGAGATGGTGTCCGCGGACAGCCGCGGGTCAACCAGTGCGGCCCTGATGTCCTGGTAGCGGCTGACTGACCAGACCGGTAGGCCGCCCCACATTGCCCGTCGCAGCCCAGGCTCTTCTCGCCACTGCGCGAATTCGGGCGGGGGATGCAAGGGACAGTGCGCGGCCCGCCGGGCTGGTATGACCGGAAGATCCGTTTCGGAGCGAGAGTCGGAAGTCGTTGCCGTCACAGGCGTTTCCTCATAAGTGTCAGATGGCTGCCAATTACCGAGCGTAGAACCCGTCTGATTGGCAGTCAACTGTCCGTTACGCTGGCCTTATGACCGCAGTGAGCGATCGGCCCTTGCGAGCGGACGCAGCGCGCAACGCCGAACGGATTCTGCGGGCGGCGCGGGATGTCTACGACGAGCTGGGGCCCGAGGCGCCCATCGAGGCGATCGCCCGCCGCGCAGGAGTGGGGGAGCGAACGCTCTATCGCAGGTTTCCTACGAAGGCCGACCTGATCCGGGCCGCGCTTGATCAGTCCATCGCCGAGCACCTCACGCCGACGATCGCGGCCGTCCGGCATGCCGACGACCCGCTGCGCGGCCTCGCCCAACTGATTGACACGGCGATATCGCTGGGCGCGCGCGAACACAACCTGCTGACCGCGGCGCGCAGGGCCGGCTCGCTCACCCCCGACATCTCGACCGAGCTGTATGACGCGCTCAACGAGCTTGCCCGACGAGGCCAGCAGGCCGGCGTCGTCCGTGCCGACCTGGTCGCCGACGACCTGCCGCGGGTGATCGCGATGCTGCACAGCGTGCTCTGGACGATGGATTCCGACAGTGACGGCTGGCGTCGCTACGTCGCCCTGATGCTCGACGCGATATCGGCCGGCGCACGACGGCCGCTGCCCCGCGCGGCTGCTCTTCGTTTTGCACCGATGTCCAGCAGTTGGCCCATGTGAGTTTGGCCCCGTTATCGGATCGTGACTAATTCTTGATTTGCCCGTATCCTGCTTGGCGTGGCGCGACATCGATTAGCCAACGACCGGCAAAAGTCGCCGGTAGTCATGGCTGCGGCGGTTGCGTCGGGTGTCCTGTCCTTTGCCATCGGCGGAAGCGGCGATGCGGTGGCCAGCCGTGAGCGCGCCGATTCGGTAGCTGACGCCGCGCCGTGCTGCTTGCAGGTCACCGCGACCGCACCGACGTCATCGTCGTGGGCGTTGTCGAGCGTGGGCGCCGATCCCGGCGAGATGGCACCGGCATCGAGGGCATCACGATGGCGAGTGGTCAACCTCAATGCCCCGAAGCTGCTGCCCGTAGGGGTCGCGCTGGAGCGAGGTCTGCAGGTCAAGACGATTTTGGCGGCTCGCAGCATTAGCGCGGCGTTCCCCGAGATCAAGAACATCGGCGGCGTCCGGCCGGATGCGCTGCCCTGGCATCCTCGGGGTCTGGCGATCGACGTGATGATCCCCAACCCGTCCAGCGCGGCAGGCATCGCGCTCGGCAATGAGATCGTCAGGTTCGCATTCAAAAACGCAGATCGATTCGCGTTGCAAGATTGCATCTGGCGCGGCACGTACTACACCTCGCGTGGGCCGTCAGGGTCTGGCTACGGCCACTACGACCACGTGCACATCACCACCCATGGCGGCGGATACCCCACCGGCGGCGAAGTCTACGTCCGCTAAAAGCTCTACGCACCGGGCACAACGTGACCGGCCTGGCGCGTCGCTAATCTGCCACGAG
>JGI12627J18819_10000758_pt1 | contig 10809 bp, 9 predicted proteins | sample TexAe_OM1H0_M2_FD_18819 | JGI IMG/M metagenome (IMG submission 18819)
ATGCGCACCAGCGTCGCTCCTTCCGCGATGGCCGACTCGAAATCGCCGCTCATTCCCATCGATAGTGTATCGAGCTTCAGTCCGCCGGCGTTCAGCTCCTCGAGCGCGTGCCGGAGGCGCGCAAATACCGCGCGCTCGGCGGCAGCGTCGGGTTGCGGGGGAGGCACGCACATGAGGCCGCGCAGTTTGATGCGGGGCAGGGCGGCGACCGCCGCGGCCAGTTGCGGCAATGCTTCGGGCGCAACGCCTCCTTTGGTGGTTTCGTGCACCAGCGCCACTTGAATGCAGACATTGAGCGGCGCGGCGTGAAATGGCCGCTGCTCCGACAGCCGGCGGGCGATGCTCAGGCGGTCCACGCTTTGCACCCAGTCGAAGCGATCGGCGATGGCGCGGGTCTTGTTGGACTGGATGCCGCCGATGAAGTGCCAGGTTAGATTGAGGCCGGCCAGCTCCTCCATCTTCCCCAAAGCCTCCTGCAGATAGTTTTCACCAAAATCCGTGACGCCGGCGGTGGCGGCCAGCCGCACCGATTCGGCAGTCTTAGCCTTGGTGACGGCGACCAAAGTGACTGATTCGGGGTCCCGTCCGGCGGCAATGGCGGCACTACGTATCCGAGACCGGACGTGGTTCACATGAAGCGTCGAATTCTGCGGACCAATTAACATATTGGGTGGCGACACCCTCTTATATACTGCCGGTGGCAACGCCTTAGTCTAACCAGGAGCCGTAAATGGCGGTCGATATCGCGCAGCTTCTCGCCTTTGCGGTGAAGAACAATGCGTCGGACTTGCATCTCTCGGCGGGTGTCCCGCCCATGATTCGCGTCGACGGCGACATGAAACGCGTCAATATGCCTGCACTGGTGCACAAAGAAGTGCACAGCATGGTGTACGACATCATGAACGACAAGCAGCGCAAGGCGTTCGAAGAATTCTACGAAACCGATTTTTCGTTCGAAATCCCCAAGCTCGCCCGTTTTCGCGTCAATGCGTTCAATCAAAATCGCGGCGCCGGGGCTGTGTTTCGCAACATTCCTTCCACTATTTTGTCCTTGGACGAATTGAATGCGCCCAAGACGTTCAAAGATCTCTGCATGCTGCCGCGCGGCCTCGTGCTGGTGACGGGGCCCACCGGATCGGGCAAGTCCACCACCCTCGCCGGCATGGTCAATCATTGCAACGACAATCGCCCGGATCACATTATAACCATCGAAGATCCGATCGAGTTCGTGCACGAAAGCAAGCGCTGCCTCGTCAATCAGCGCGAAGTGCATCGCGACACCTTGGGCTTCAGCGAGGCGCTGCGCTCGGCACTGCGCGAAGACCCGGACGTGGTGCTGGTCGGCGAAATGCGCGACTTGGAAACCATCCGCCTGGCGTTGACCGCAGCAGAAACCGGCCACTTGGTGTTCGGCACCCTGCATACCAGCTCGGCGGCGAAAACCATCGACCGCATCGTCGACGTATTCCCGGCGGCGGAAAAAGACATGGTCCGCGCCATGATGTCCGAGAGCTTGCGGGCTGTGATTTCGCAGACTTTGATGAAGCGTGTCGGCGGGGGCCGTATTGCAGCGCACGAAATCATGATCGGCACGCCCGCGATTCGAAACTTGATCCGCGAGGGCAAGATTGCCCAAATGTACTCCGCAATTCAGACCGGCCAGGGCCAGGGCATGCAGACCCTCGACCAATGCTTGCAGGAGCTGGTCACCAAAGGTGTTGTCAGCCGCGAAGAAGCGAAGTACAAAGCGCAGAACAAGGACAGCATTTAATGGAACGCGAGCAAGCTATACGTTTGATGCAGGATCTGCTGCGGCGCATGGTCGAGAAGAAAGGCTCGGATTTGTTCATTACGGCCGGATTCCCGCCTGCCATCAAAGTCGACGGCGAGATCAGGCCGCAATCGGATCGTTCGTTGAGCCCCGAGCAAAGCGCCGGCATGGTCCGCGCCATCATGAACGACCGCCAAACCAAGGAATTCGACGCGACCAAGGAATGCAACTTCGCCATCGCCCCTCCCGGCATAGGCCGCTTCCGCGTCAGCGCATTCGTGCAGCAGGGTTATACAGGCGCGGTGGTTCGTACCATCAATGCCAAGATACCCACGCTGGAGGAGCTGGAACTGCCGCCGGTGCTGAAAGAAGTCGTGCTGTCGAAGCGCGGCTTCGTGATTCTGGTCGGCGGCACCGGTTCCGGTAAATCCACATCGCTGGCTGCGATGGTGGGCTACCGCAACGAGAAGACCCGCGGCCATATCGTCACCATCGAAGACCCGGTGGAATACGTGCACGCGCACAAGGGCTGCGTGGTCACCCACCGCGAAGTCGGCGTCGACTGTGAGAGCTGGCATCTGGCCTTGAAGAACACCTTGCGCCAGGCGCCGGACGTGATTCTGATCGGCGAAATCCGCGACCGCGAGACCATGGAATACGGCATTCAATTCGCCGAAACGGGCCACTTGGTGCTTGCGACTCTGCACGCCAACAGCTCGAACCAGGCGCTCGACCGCATCATCAACTTCTTCCCGGAGGAGCGCCGCGAACAGCTGCTCATGGACCTGTCCTTGAACATCCGCGCGCTCATTTCGCAGCGCCTGATTCCGCGCGAGACCGGCTCCGGCCGCATCGCTGCGATGGAAATCATGCTCGCTTCGCCGCTGATCTCGGACCTGATCTTCAAGGGCGAGGTGGCCAAGATCAAGGACGTGATGGCGCGTTCCAATCGCCTCGGCATGAAGACCTTCGACCAAGCCTTGTTCGAACTGTACGAGGCGGGCTTGATCTCCTACGAAGATGCCCTGCGCAACGCGGACTCGAAGAACGAATTGCGCCTGCGCGTGAAGCTCGAAAGCAAGCGTGAGATGAAGAACCCCGAAGAGGGCGGCTCAGCCCTGCAGATCGTCGAGGAAGAAGAAGGTCAGGTGTTCTAGTGAGCGTGCCAGCCGATCTTCCGGCCCAGGTGATGAACACCAAGCCGTTGTTCAAGCTGATGGTCGAGAAGAAAGCCTCGGACCTGTTCTTCACCTGCAACGCTCCCGTCAAGATCAAGATCGAAGGCAAGATCTTCCCCGTCAACAAGCAGATCCTGACGCCCGAGACGGTGCGCCAAGCTGCGCTCGGCCTGATGACGCAGGAACAGATCGAGCACTTCAACGAAGAGCTGGAAATCGATTTCGCGATCTCCGAGATCGGCTTGGGGCGCTTTCGCGTCAACGTGTTCTACCAGCGCGGCTATCCGGCCATGGTGCTGCGCTACATCACGGCGGAGATGCCGAAGCTCGAAGACCTGGGCATGCCGGACATTTTCAAAGACCTGGTGATGCTGAAGCGCGGCTTGATACTGATGGTGGGCGCGGCGGGCGCCGGCAAGTCGACCACGCTTGCTGCCATGATCAACTACCGCAATGAAACCTCTTCCGACCACATTCTGACGATCGAAGACCCGATCGAGTTCCTGCACACCAACAAGAAGTCCATCGTCAATCAACGTGAGGTAGGCCTCGACACCAAGAGCTTTGGGCGAGCACTGCGCAGCGCCGTGCGTTCCGCGCCGGACGTGATTCTGGTGGGCGAAATCCGCGACCGCGAGACCATGGAGGCCGCCATTGCGCTCGCAGGCACCGGGCATCTTTGCATCGCCACCCTGCACGCCAACAATTGCGCCGAAACCCTGGATCGCATCATCAACATGTTTCCGCGCGATCAGCACAACCAGATTTTTTTGGATCTTTCCCAGTATCTGCGCGCCATATTGTCGCAGCGCCTGGTGTTTGCGAAGACCGGCACGCGCGTGGCGGCCTGCGAGGTCATGGTGAACACCCCGCACATTTCCGAGCTCATCAAGCAGGGCGATGTGATCGGCGTGAAAGAAGCCATCCGCACCGGCACCGAGCGCGGCATGCTGAGCTTCGACAGCGCGCTTTACAACCTGGTGCGCGAAGGACGGATCGAGCTGGAAGAAGCCTTGTCGAGCGCGGATTCGCGCACGAACCTCGAGGCCAAGATCAACTTCGGCTGAGCGACCCGGAATTGCCCGGCGGTGAGATCGCGGCACGGCGCCAGATTGCTTTCGAACTCGCGGCTCGAAATATCCCAACCCGACTTGAGCGCGCGCGCCCGGCATGCTTGCGGGTCGATTTTCAGCGCCCGCAGCGCGGCGGCCGCGAGATCCTCGTCCAAGGCGCCGGTGACGCCGTCTTCGACCACATCGATGGGACCGGTGACCGGGTACGCGGCGACCGGGACGCCGCAGGCCATCGCTTCGAGATTCACGAGCCCGAATGTATCGGTGCGGCTCGGGAACACCATGACGTCCGCTGAGCTCAGGTGCCGGGCGAGATCCTCGCCGAATTTGTAACCGGTAAAGGTGGCGTCCGGATACTGCTGCTGCAAGCGCNCCCGTTCCGGACCGTCGCCGATCACAACCTTGGCGCCGAGCCACGGCATGCTCAGGAAGGCATCGATATTCTTTTCGACGGCCACCCGGCCGACGTAAGCGGCAATGGGCCGCCTCAGATCGGCGAACAATTCCTTGCCGCGCGGCTGGAATTTTTCCGTGTCCACGCCCCGCGGCCAATGCGCGAGATTGGCAAAGCCGCGCGCGCCCAGCTCCTTGCGCATCGAAGGCGTGCTCACCATGCAGCGAACGGCGGAACCGTGGAAGCGGCGCAGCGCCGCGTATGAGACCCGCAGCGGAATNGGGTAGCGCGCCCGCAGATACTGCGGAAATTGCGTGTGATAGGAGGTCGTGAAGCGCACGCCCCACTTCAGGCAGAAGCGCCGCGCGCTCAATCCCAAGGGTCCTTCGGTGGCGATGTGCAGTGCCTGAGGCGCGAAGGCGACGATGTCGCGCTCCACCTTCTTATACGGGAATACCGAGAGCCGGATCTCGGGATAGGTGGGGCAGGCGATGCTGCGATAATCTTTCGGGGTGATGACCCGGACTTCGTGCCCGAAGCGGCCCAGCCAAGCGGCTGTTTGGGCCAGAGTGCTGACCACTCCATTGGTCTGCGGAAACCACGCATCGGTGACGATCATGATTCTCATGACCGCGAGCATGGCAGCCGAGCATGACGATACGATGACGACTTAGCTCACGTAATTGACGTAATCTCACCGAAAGCGGACCTATGTCATCGGCGTGTAACGAAAATCCTATATTTCCTTCAAGCGTGATGTCGCTTAGCAAATCCCAAGGAATCCACCATGCAAAGTTTTTTGGCTGAACTTAAGACCCAGCGATGGGACGATCATCGCTACTATCATCACAGCCGCATCAATCAATCCCTGCACCTCTTAAGTGCAATCAGCTTCATCATTGCGTACGCCACGGCGTTTTTTGACCCGGTGAAGTCCGCATTGATCGGCTGGCTGGTCTCCATGGTCAGCCGCCAATCCGGGCATTTCTTTTTCGAGCCCAAGGGCTACGACCAGGTCAACCGCGCCACCCACCAGCACAAGGAAGAGATCAAGGTCGGCTACAACCTGCGCCGCAAGGTGATCTTGCATGCCGTCTGGGCTCTGGCGCCGTTGGTGTTGTGGTTCGATCCCACTTTCTTCGGACTGTTCACCGCACACACGAGCGGCATGGGTTTCGTGCGCCATGTCGGCGAACTGTGGCTATGCGTAGGCGTCGGCGCGCTGCTGTTCCGCATGACTCAGCTGTTCTTCACCAAGGGCATTCAGACCGGCTTGGTATGGGCGACGAAAATCCTCACCGACCCCTTCAACGACGCGATCATCTACGCCAAAGCGCCGCTCTATCTGATGCGCGGCGAATTGATCGATCCGATGGGCGAGGTGGAACCGGAAGCCCATCGCGCCTGAACCATCTCTTTGAGCATGCGGCGTTTGATGGCCTTATTCGTCAACCGGGAATCGGACCACCACCAACCGTCGCGTTGCATCTCCTCGGCCGCCGACACGATCCTGTCGGCGACCGCGGAGAAATCCTCTTCCGTATAGTTCAGGCTGAAAATCAGGCGCCCGGTGCCGACCCAGCTCAAGGCCAGCCCCGCGGCGCGCAAATAATATTGAAGCATCCAGTTATAGGCCGACGGCTGCACGTAGTAGAGCGTCCAGATCGTAGACAGGTTCGCAATACGCAACGGCAGCTTGGCGGCGGTCAACCGGTCGTTCAATCGCTTCGCCCGTTCGTTCCACACCGCCTCGAGATCGGCGTACATGGCGCGCACCGGTTCGCTGTCGAGCTTGTTGAGGAACTCGTGCATCGCACCCATCACGTAAGGGTGCGAGTTGAAGGTGCCGCGCGCGAAACAAATATCGGCCGGCCGGTCTTCGCGGTAGCGCCGCATCAACTCGTGCTTGCCGCACAGGACGCCGACCGGCAAGCCGCCGGCGACGGTTTTTCCGTAGGTCACCATGTCGGCGCGCACGCCGAAATATTCCTGCGCGCCGCCGCGCCCCAACCGAAAACCCACGAACACCTCATCGAAGATCAACGCAATGCCTCGCGCCGTGCAGACTTCGCGCAATTGCTTCAGCCACGCCGAATAGGCCTCGCGGTCAAAGTGCGCCTTGCGGGCACTGTCGACCAAAGTAGAATCTCCCGGCGCCCCCGAGTTCGGATGCAGGGCCTGGAGGGGGTTCACGAGCACGCAGGCGATGTCGCGCCGGCTGCGCAGCACCCGCAGCGAGGCCTCATCCATGTCCTTCAAGGTGTAGGTCTCGCGCGCGGGCACCGGGTTGCCGACGCCGGGCTGCACATCGCCCCACCATCCGTGATAGGCGCCGCAGAAACGCACCAGATGCGAGCGCTGCGTGTGATAGCGCGCAAGGCGCACGGCCTGCATGACCGCCTCGGTGCCGGACATGTGAAACGACACTTCGTCGAGCCCGGAGATTTCCAGCAGGCGCTTGACGTTGAATGCGGTGAGCGGGTGGTAGGCGCCGAGCACAGGGCCCAGCTCGCGGGCGCGATCGGCGCCGCGGTCGATGCATTCCTTGTAGAAGTCGTAGCCGAAAACATTGACGCCGTACGACCCGGTGAGGTCGTAAAAGCGGTTGCCGTCGAGATCGGTGACGGTGACGCCGGAGGAGGTTTGCAGGAACGAACCACCCTTGATGCGCTCACGAACGTAGCGGCTGAACTGGAAGGGCACGCGGTAGCGCGAGGTGAATTCCAGGTCGGAGACGGAGCCCGCGAGTTCCTGGGTCTTCTCCAGGGTGGCTTTGAAGCGCGCCGCGAACGTCTCCGAGAGCCGTGCAAAGCCCGCGCGGCGCCGGGCTTGGCAGTCTGCCGGCGCCGAGTCGACGCCGAAGAAGTGGGCTTCGCCGTATTCGTAGAACGGAACCCAGCGGGCAAAGCGGCGCGCCATGCGCGAATGGCCCGCCAGAGAGCGATGTTTGGCCACGGAGAGCTGCAGCCTGACGTACAGTTTGCGCAACAAGAGGGCCAGTGCCAGGCCGCCGATGACAAACCAGATGGTATTAATGGCGCTGTTCCTTTGAGAAAAGACAGCGCGGACTGTATTGCAAGCAAATGACAAGTAGATGAACGCTAAATCGTTGATTGCACGGGTGACTCAGCAGGAAAGCATCAATTTCCTGTTCAGCAATCGCATTCCCCGCCGCCAGGTGACCCGCTTCATGGGCTGGCTCAGCCGGATCGAAAATCCGCTCGTCTGCAGGGGCAGCATTGCCCTGTGGAAGCTGTTCTCGGACCTGGACTTGAGCGAAGCCAAGGCGACCCGGTTCAAGAGCCTGCACGACTGTTTCATTCGCGAGCTCAAAGAGGGCAGCCGCCCGATCGATTCGAACCCAGAACATCTCGTCAGCCCCTGCGACAGCATTGTGGGGGCCTGTGGCGCGATCGAGCGCGGCACGGTGTTGCAAGCCAAGGGGTTCCCGTACCCCCTGGCGGAGCTGCTTTGCGACGGAGAGCTTGCCGGCCGCTATGAGGGCGGCCAGTACGTCACCCTGCGCCTGACCTCCAGCATGTATCACCGCTTCCATGCGCCGGCCGATTTGCGCGTCGAGCAGGTCAACTACATTGCCGGCGATGCCTGGAATGTGAACCCCGTCGCACTCAAGCGGGTCGAGCGCCTGTACTGCAAAAACGAACGGGCCGTGCTGCGTTGCCGGCTGGCTGACGGGCTGCCTGGATCCGGGGCGCTGCTGACCCTGGTACCGGTGGCGGCGGTGCTGGTCGCCAGCATTCGCCTCAAGTTCTTGAACGTGCTGCTGCACCTGCGTTACCGCGGACCCAACCTCATTCCCTGCGACGTCTCGTTGCGGCGCGGCGAAGAAATGGGGTGGTTCGAGCACGGCTCAACTATCATTGTGCTCGCCCCGCCGGGATTCAGGCCGGCAGAGGGCATATTGCAGGGCGCCCGGATTAAAATGGGCCAAGCCCTTATCCGGACAGCCTAAAACAGCAACTATTGTCGGCCGGCGGTGTTTTGTTTCTAAACGAACACACATTCCAGTGCAAACGCAACTAACGGCCGAGTTCACGACATTTATGCGTGCCTATCAGGACATGGTTTATTCGACCGCAGCCCGGATTTCGGGCAGCGAGACGCAGGCGGAGGATATTGCCCAGGAGGTGTTCATCCGCGCCTACGAGCACTTTTCCGACCTGCGCGACAGCGTCACGGCGGGGGGCTGGCTGAAAACGGTTACGACCAATCTGACGCTCAACTATTTGAGCCGCTACCGCAAGCGCTGGCGCCTGTTCTCGGAAATGCGCCCGGCCTCCGAGGACAGCGAAGCGGACGCTCCCGAGCTCGATTGGGAAGTGCCCGACACCATCATGGCGGATTTGAGCACGGAACAGCGCTCTCGCGTCGTCGAGGCGGCATTGCGCCAGCTGCCGGACCACCAGCGCTTGCCGCTGGTGCTGTATCACTTCGAGGATATGTCGTATCAAGAGATTGCCGACAAACTGAATGTTTCGCTGACCAAGATAAAAACCGATATTCGCCGGGCACGCGCCGCAATGCTGCCTCTGCTGCAAGCGAGCGGCGGAGCCCGCGATACACTGGATAGCTAAATGGCAAAACTTACGCCAACCGAGTCGGAGCAAAAACTGGAGCAGGTCCTGAGTCAGGGTCTGCGCGGCTTGCCGTTGCGCAGGGCGCCGTCGAGCTTGGAAGGGCGCGTCATCAACGAGCTGGCGCGCCGCGCTGCGTTGCCGTGGTGGCGGGCAAGTTTCGGCACCTGGCCGGTGGCGGCGCGGGTTGGTTTCGTCCTCACGTGCGCGGCGCTGATAGCCGCGACGATTTTGGGAGGCGTCTCGGCGTATCTCGGCGATCGTCCGTTGGGCGAGGCCTCGGCTGCGGTGCTCGCCTGGGTGAGTCCGTTGCTGGCAATCGTTTCGTCAGCGGGTGGTTTGGCTGCGGTGCTGTTCCGCGTGATTCCGCCGCTGTGGCTGTATGGAGCTCTGGGCGCCGGCGTATTCCTCTACGTGATGTTGTTTGGGCTGGGAGCGGCCGCTTACCGGACGCTCTATCTGCAGCCTCCATTGGCAGGTAACGATTTATGAACATTATCAGTTTGCGGCGCTTGAGCATTTTGTTCTCGCTGCTGTGCGTCGCGGCCATCGCCACGCACCCGGGCGTCGCTCTTGCCGCGAAGAAAGCGCCGCCGCCCGCGGCAGTCCCCGGCACGCCCGACACCAGTGCCGCGGCATCCGCCGCCGGCGATTCCGAGAAAACCTCGCCGCCGGCCTCGGACAGCGACGAATTCAATGACGACACCGGCGAGGCGCGCGATCGCGATCACATCGAGTGGAACGGCAATCGCATCGAACTGCACCGCCGCCACCGTCCGCGTGTCATCCACGAGCACGAGGACGGCGACATCGTCAGCATCGGACACGCCAGTCATCTCGCGAAGGGCCAGAAGGCGGATGGCGTGGTCTCGGTCTTCGGCTCGTCCACCAGCGAGGGCGAGGCGGTCGATGTTGTCTCAGTGTTCGGCACCACCCGGGTGACGGGACCCGTCCGCGACTCCGCGGTCGCCGTGCTCGGCAATGTCTATGTCGACAGCAAAGTCGACGGCAATGTGGTCGCGGTGTTGGGCGGCGTCAAATTGGGGCCGAATGCCGAGGTCGGCGGCGATGTGGTCGCGGTGCTCGGCGGCGTCGATCAGGATCCCTCCGCCATCATTCATGGTTCCGTGCAAAGGATCATCAATCTCGATTTCGGCGACGTAGGCGGTTTCGGCTGGCTGCAAACCTGGATGAACAAGTGCCTGTTCTACGGCAGGCCGCTGGCTTTCGCTCCAGGACTGGGCTGGGCATGGACGCTGGCGCTCGGCCTATTGGCGTTCTACGTCTGTCTCGCCTTGATGTTCCGGTCCGGCGTCGATGCCTGCGTGCAAACGCTCGAGACGCAGCCGGGGCACACGGCGCTGGCTGCGCTGCTCGGCATTCTGCTGACGCCGGTGCTGCTCATTCTATTGTGCGTGACCGTCATCGGCATCGCCGCGATTCCCTTCGTGGTCGCGGGATTGTTCTGCATGTCGCTGTTCGGCAAGGCGGTGGTCCTGGCCTGGCTGGGCAGCCGCATATCCGGCCGGCGGCCGGGCCCGGCCGGTCACCCGGCGGTGGCGGTGCTCATCGGCGGCGCCCTTGCGTTGGTGCTGTACGTCGTGCCCGTCGCGGGCTTCCTGGTCTACAAGCTGCTGGGCTTCTTCGGATTCGGCGCGGTGCTCTATACCTTGGTGCTGCGCCAGCGCGCGCGGCGGATGGCCGGCGCACCGCCATCGCCATCTCCCTCGCCGTTATCACCATCGCCGTCATCGCCATTGTCGGCCGGCGGCACAGAAGCTGTGGCCGGCGTCGGCGC
>JGI12627J18819_10000759_pt1 | contig 10796 bp, 12 predicted proteins | sample TexAe_OM1H0_M2_FD_18819 | JGI IMG/M metagenome (IMG submission 18819)
GCCGACTGCGGCCGACTTTGCCAGGAGAGCAAAACAGCCAACCAGAAGCGCGTTCAATTTTTGGAGTTTCATACAATTCACGCCTTTACCGATTCAGTGGTGGCTCGTGAACAAAACGATAAGAAATCCTAGCCAGAAGACGCCCCAAACAAAGCAAAACAGGCAGCCGACGCAGCACAATCCAAACCAGAGGGATCGCGCGAATAAATTGCTCCACATATTTTCTGGTCTCTCGCCTCTTCCAAGACTAACACTTCGAGCCATCGCTACGTAAAGGTTTTCCTTCCTGGAGACAATCCTTTGTTTAGCTTCCACGCGACAGCGATTGTCCTTTTTGGACTGCGGATCGGAGGGCGCCCCCAACCGCTTTAGCACCGGTCATAGCAGCGCCACCGACACCGGTAGCCATTGAACCAAGCATNGCCGCGGCTCCCATGCCGGCGAACAGAGAACCAATACCGTGACCGCCACTGGCGCCGCCAGGACCAACCATAGCGGCCACAGCACCTGGCGCTTTGCCGATCAGCACGAGTAGAATGACAACGCTCACTAACGCTATACCCAGCTGTTGTAGATTCGTTCCCCAGCCCGCGCCAAAGCCGTTTATGCTTTGCATGATGTTGAGGGCAATCCCCGCTAACAGCAAAGTGACGAACTGTTTCAGCCCGACGGCGAGCAAATGTCTGTAGTACGAGATGGACATGTCTCGGGTCCATTCCGTTGCACCAAAGGCAAGTAAAATCACCCCGGCCGCCATCATGATATAGGTCTCGCAGTTGACGAGAATCAGATTGACCGTGATGAGCCCCAAAGCGACGAGAATCAGGATCGCTACTATAACGGCACCGGTGCCTGCGACGGGATTCCAGATAGACACCTTGCTAGTCACAGAGACAAGGATCTGGACGCCCAGGTTCGCGAAAGCCGCGTAATCCAGGCCTTTCATCCCGGTGGCATTATTCGCTAACTGCAGGGTAGACTGCAAAATGTCCGAAGCGAAGGTAGGGCCATTTTGAAGAATCCAATAAAAAAACAACGTGGTGAGCAGAAACCGAACGGCCGTCCCGATCACGTCTGCCAAATCAGCCTGGCGCATGGCGAGCTGTATGAACGACCAGGTCGCTGAGATTGTGGCTAAGATCCAAAACAACGGAATTGCGTGACCCTGAATGCTCTTGACCCACTGCTGGGCGCTTGAGCTGTACTGCTGACTGATACTGTCGATGATTCCAGCCCCGCCGCCCGCTTGGGCATGCGCCAGCGGGGCCACAAAAAGCAAGACCATGAGAGCGAGGCAGACAGCGGGGAAACGTTTCATTGTTGTGACGATGGCGACGGAGTTGGCGTCGAATAGTTGAGTGGCAAACGCCCTGTACCGAGCTGTTTTTCGATTTCCGCTTGATCCGGGCGGGCTTTTTCCGCCGAGTCCTGTTGCTTATTGCAGCCGGCCAGCAACAGAACACCAAAAACTAGCCATTTCATGGTGTTGAATAGTTAATTGGCAGAGGCGTGGTTCCCTCAAACCCTCCTGTCGTTGTAGAGGTAGCCTGCTGGGTTGCGGCGTCCATAACAGCTTGCCGATTCGCTTGCACAGCGGAATCCGTGGCCTGGCCTTGTAACAGTTGGGTGAAGAGGAGGCGCAATTGCAGGAGCTGCTGCGTTTGTGCGGCAGCGATCTGATTCGCGGCTCCCAACAGTTGATTGGCGCCGTTTGCGCCCTGTGCGGCTTGCTGCAAAGTATTAAACTGGTTGGCAGCGTTAAGCAGATCTTGGCGCTGCTGGAGAGCTAATTGTAAGGCAGCATTGTTGGTCGTCAGTTGGAGCGACGACGCGCCCGAAACTGCCGGCATCGAATTAGCGTACAGATAACCTGTACCACCGGAATTCCATGTCCCAAAAGATCTGTATTGCTGCAAGTATTGCAGCATCGGTCCATTCTGGACGCCGTTCACCAGACCCATCATCTGGTTCATGGTCCCTTGTGCTTGCTGCCAGATCTGTTCTGGCATGAGCGCAGCATCTACCATTTGGCGCTGGTATTGCTGAATCTGTGTCTCGTACTGCTGGAGCTGTGTTTCGTACTGTTGGACCTGTTTGAGGACAGCTGCGACATTCTGTGTCGCAGTGGTGATCGATTGCGTAAGATTCACGGTTTGCGTCGCATTCAGCGCTGCATCGAACACTGGTAAATTGCCGAAGGCGAAATGTGTGCCCAGGATTGAGCACAGGACGAGCAACGACATACGTTTTATCATGGTGTTATTTTCTGGCTGGTTTCGGATAGGCGAAATCCTGGTAAACTCCAGGGAAAACGAAATCTTTGACTAGGAGCACACTGAACCGGTAGCCCGGGCGGATTTTAAGCGTGGGAGAAACCGATAGATTTTTTTCGAGCAATTGTGCCGCCGCGGTACCGAATTGTTGTCCCACTGCCTGGCTCATTTCCTGACTGAAAGTCGGGGCGTAATAAGTCCCTACCGGTTCTGAGCGATCTTGTGAGTAGGCGACACCAGCGCTAATCGCCGACAGCATAATTGCTGAGCCAAAGAGCTGCACCCAGTGCGAGTCTACCTGGTCCTTGAATCCGGCAAATCCCGCGGAATCGGTTCCTGGTTCTGCTCCGATGTCCAAGGCCCGTCCGTCCGGATAGACGATTCGTTGCCAAACCACAAATAGCCGGGATTGCCCATAATGGACGTTAGCTGAATAAGTGCCGATCAGCCTGGCACCCTGAGGAATCAACAGTTCTGTACCCGTGGCGTTATCAAATACATCCTGCGCAACCTGTGCGATGATAGTGCCGGGAATTTCTGAGTTAACGCCGCTTAAAAGAACCGCTGGAATAACGAAGCCGGCGCGCAACTGGTACTTGACCGGATTCTCGACAGTATTGGGTGAGTGCCATCTAGCGGGGTTTGGACTGTCGTAATCGTTCAGCGAGGGCTGCTGAATTGATCCGTGGAGCGATGCGCCTTCGATGGCTCCCTTGGCTTCTTGCGCTCGTGTCAGGAGCCCATTGTAATCTTCAGGCATGGGCGTGGCAGCGGGTACGCCAGCCGGCGTCACGGTTGGTGCCGGGTGCTCAACATTTACAGCTCGCGTTTGAAACGATAGTGCCTTCTGAATGGTCGCCAGCCGGTCATCAGGCGTTGGAGTTGGTGTCGCTACGGTCAATGTTGGCGGTACTGGAGTGGGCGTTGACAGCGCTGGAAAAGGAGTAGGAGTAGCCCGGGCTGGCACGAACCCGCCTGGGTCTCCGGCATTGATAGCTCGGGCCTGGTCGCTGGCATCGACGACATGGGCGGTTGTCTTGTTTTGCCCGCTGTTTTGAGCAGGCAAAATTACCAGGAACACGATCAGAATGAACGCAACGGCCAGAGCGAATCCGATAAGCAGAGGGACGTTGTTAACTCGTCGCACACTGTACGGTGCACTGCCGGCAACCGGACTATTTTGATCTGCCATTGTCTTGTTTTGTAAGGGTGATGGTGTGGGTCTTACCGGGTATACGAACGATTGTGACTTTGTCCTGGCCGCTGACCAGAATTGCCCGATCAAAGATCGTATCTACGATATAGGTTTTGTGCTGGAGCCGGTAATTGGTCAGCACCTTATCGTAACCGAAGAGATATTTGTTACGCCGAAGAACCAAGAGTGCCGGCGCTTCAGTGCGCTTCATCTCCTCCGTCATGAAAATATAGGTTTTGCGGCCGTCGTGGGTTACTCGTGCCGGTTTCCAACGAGCAGATCCGCTAATCCGGTAGGTGTCGGACTCTGTGACGAGCTCAGGGTCGGCCGCCGATCGATGTCGTGACGCTGGCAGATCCGCGTCATCAATCTCTTGACGCAAAGGAGGTTTCGGCAGCGCCGGCGTCGGTGCCGGGGTTGCCTGAGTGTAGGCGATCACCGTCTTCGGTTCGCTCGGATAACGGAACGAGACTTCATGCACGTAAGCTTCATCGGTGGACCGTAGCGACAGATGGTAAGTGCGTTTGGTCGTGGTCACCACGACGCTAGTTTCGAGGCCCCGCGTAAATGGCTTGATGATCAGGTGCGGCTGTTCATCGGCTCCTTGGCCTGAGGTCACAGATTCAACGGACCATCTCAGATTGTCGCCGACCGACACACTCGTTACACTTTCGCCTGGCTCAAGCGAGACGTCTGTTACTTGCAGCACAGCACAGACAATCGAAGGAAGCTCCTCTCCCCAAGTATACTGCACGGCGCCGAGTGAACTCTGGCTTTCGTAATATGAGGTGCGCTCACGCCAGGCCTGAGTCATGCCTACGGCTCTCGCCTCATCATCGGATAAGATCGTTGGCCGGTCTTCGCGATCAGCCAGTGTTTTCAGCAGATCCGGTTTCGGCGTTGGCGCCGGAGTCGGCTCCGGATCTGTCGAAACAATTTGTATGGTGTTCGCTGGTGAAGGCGAGGGGGTAGGCCGAGGCAGATTCCAGAGATTCAAACTTGTTGTTGGCGAGGGTGAAGGGATAGCAGCTACAACGATCGAGGGAGATGGACTCGGATCTGGAGCAACAGGCTCGGCAGCAGCGCTGGTGGCAACTAACGCCAGAAGAAGCAGCGGATAATATTTCATTGCAGGCGGCTCCAGTTAATGTCCTGAACGTAGACGCCAAGCGGATTGCGCCGCAGTTGGCTTTCTGAGGTCGCGGTCGTAGGCGGTACTGTGATGATGGTGAGAAGGGCTCGCATTTTCATCTGCAAAGCCTTTTCCCCTTTGCGGTCGCGAGTGGTCTCCGTCCAATCCACTTGCCAGGAATTAGCTGTCTGAGGCAGCACGCTATCGATGTCGACGCCGACGAGCTCGTCAACCGCGCGAGCGTACGGGCTAGATTCCTTTGTTGCTCCGTACCATTGGTTAATCTTGCCGAGAGCGGGATCGCCTTTCGAGAGATACGCATAGACGCGGTTGATCGCTTCGGCTTGCAGCGCGGAATCCGGTGTGACCAGGCGCAGATTGGAAATAAAAGCTGCGATGCAGGCCTTCACCACAGTGCTGTCTGCTGTGGCCGGGGATAGCCGGCCGCTGTAAGCTACCTCGCCCAGCTTGTCGACTTGTACGACGTATGGGATTGTCTTTGGTGCGTTGCCCAACTGGATCAGACCCACAACAGCGATAGCCACTACGGGTGCTTCAAGAAGTGCGATTAGCCGCCAGCGCTTTTCGCTGGCCACTTGATATTCCCATACCCCATTCCAACCGCGTCGTCCGTTGACATACGGGTTAGTGATTTCTTTTTCAGGTGTTGATCTCGTCATGGGGCTCCCTCAATTGTCCTTCAGAGACAAATGTTTTCGGGCGAGATAATGAGTTACCCAATCCTCGCGATAGCGGGCTTCGAGTTGCTGAATTTCGACAATTGTCTCTTTGTCGTTTGCAGCGCAGAAGGCCAACGCTAGAGGTCCCAGATCCAGCTCGTAGAGCCGGCGGCCTTTAGCTGTTACCATATAGTACTCTTTCTTTGGCGTCGCTTCGGCGATGATATTGATCTGGCGTCTGTTAAGTCCAAGATTGATGTAAAGGTCGCTAAAGGCTTCTTCTCTAGCGTAAGGGTTAGGCAGGTAGATTTTGGTGGCGGTCGATTCTGCAATGACGTCAAGGATCCCCGACCGGCTTGCATCGCTCAGCGATTGAGTCGCCATGAAAACGAAACAGTTCAGTTTGCGCAGGACTTTGAGCCACTCATAGATTTTGTGCCGGAACACCGGGTGGCCAAGCATGAGCCAAGCTTCGTCAAGAAAGATTGCACTTGGCTTGCCGCCTTGGCCTTGAATCAGACGTTCGATACGACGAAACAAGTAAAGCAGCACAGGAAGTGCGTACTTTTCGCCGAGTCGCATCAGTTCCTCGATTTCAAAGACGGTAAACCGTGAGAGGTGCAGCGAGTCTTCTTCAGCGTCGAGCAAATGCCCCATTGTACCCTCGACGGTGTACTGGCGCAGTGCCGCTTGAACTTCCTGTATCTGCACGCTGGAAAGAAAGTGGGTCAGCGAATTTCCATGGGTGGAGCCCATGTTCTCAATCGCTTTGGCGATTTCATTTCGTTCCTCGGGTGTAACCCGTTTGTCATTGAGCCCCAGGATTGTCTCTATCCATTCCAACGCCCAGGCTTTATCGCTGCGTGTCTCGAGAAATTGAAGTGGGCAAAAACTTAAGCTGTCACTATCACTGGCTACGGTGTAGTGCTGGCCGCCGGCCGCCTTGCAAAGAGGATAGAGCGACATACCCTTATCAAAACAAAACACCGACATGCCGGGATACCGGAACAGTTGGGCGACGATGAATGCCAGATGAGTTGATTTGCCGTAACCGGTCGGGCCGAACATCATGGTATGGCCGACATCGGCCACGTGGACATTGAGCCAGAACGGCGTGTTTCCCTTGGTGACACACTGAGCAAGCGCTGGCGCGAGCGGGGGGTACATCGGGCTGGGCGCCTTGCTGCTGCCGGTCCAGATGGTGCTCGTAGGCAAAAGGTGGGCCAAGTTATAGACATTCAGGAATGGGCGTCTCAAATTTTGTGTCCCGTGGCCAGGCAGGCTCCCCAGGAAAGCGTCAACCGTGTTCAGCGATTCAATGCGTGCGACAAAGCCCAGATGGTTGATCGTTTTTTCGACGTGCTTGGCTGCTTTTTCGAGCTGTGCCCGATCTTCATGGAACAACACAACTGTGCTTGAGTAGTAGCCGCCTGAGGTGTCGCCGCTCTGAATCTCGGTAAGCGCCTCTTCGGCGTCCTCGCTCATTTGTTTGGCGTCATGATTGACCGGCGCCGCGGGGTTCGGGAAAATCTGAGTTAACAGCCCTCGCATTTTCTGCCGCCATTTTTTCCTGAATGCGTTGAGCAGATTGAGCGTGTCTTGGCGCTCAAGAAAAATGAAGCGCGTGGTCCATCGATATTCGATCGAGAGCTCAGCTAGAGCGTTCAAGATGCCCGGCGATGACGCATCGGGAAATCCTTCAACGGTGACGACCTGCAGAAACTTGCTACCGACGCGTGGGATGACGCCCGCAACCATGTCTTGGCCGCCCAGGTAGGCATCCATATAGATCGGGTCTAAAGGCAATTGGATGGGTTGAAGGTTGCCAGTGATGCAGAACTGAAGATGACTGAGCAGTTCATCGTGAATCACTGTCGAGCCGTCTTCTTGAGGGACGATTACACCGCGTAATCTCCGCATCCGAAACGGAGGGCAAAGACGGTTTTCTAGCGCTGCAACTTCCGTTTTAAATTGCGCGATAATGGAGAGGGTTTGCCGGTGTGCATCCTGAGTGGTGCCGGCACTATCCTCAAACATTAGGTCAGTAAATTTTTTTTGCGCCAAGAAGGGGGGATGCCATGTGACAATGAGCGTGAAGCGCGACTCGTAGAGAGTTCCCCTACCCTCGAATTTTCGTCGTCGCTCCTCGTCAATCGCGGCCGTTACCGGGTCGGGAAAATGTGACAAGCCTCTTGGCGAATAGCCGGCCGCTTCTCGCCTGGTGGCGGACACGTGCAGCATCCAGCCGCCATCGAGGCGCTTGAGAGCCTCATTGATGCGAAAGGCTACTAAGGCTTTCTCCTCTTCGGTACGGCTTGCTTCGTCTTCTCCCTCATAGATCCAGCCGGCCAAGAGAGAGCCGTCTTTATTGACGACTACTCCGTCATCTACAACTGCCGCCCAATTAAGCAGGTCACAAAAGCCCGGAGCAGAAGAACGGTAGCGTTTCAGCGAGCCTCTCTTTATTTTCATATCGACGAATGGAGTCGATCGGGCCAGGTACGTGCGCTTATAGAGCCGGCTGCGCATGTAAACTTGGCGCATGAGCGGATCTGCCTTCGCTGCGAGCCGCAGCCCGAACAGAGAGAAAGAAAACAGAAAGAAGCCGTAACCTACTGCGACCCATGATTGGCCAATCCAGATGAGCGCAAAACAGGCAATCATCACAAAGCCGATCAACTCCCGATCGCATCCCAGCAATAGAATCGGGCGGTTAGCAGCGCGATGAATAGGTATGCTTTGGCTTTGGTTTTCCATAAGTAATTTCCGCTCCACTGCCTCCGGCTGTGGTCATGAATGCGTTTGCTCCCATCACCAGCCCAACGATCAGAACCAGCCAAACGAAGATCTTCATCAGGCTGTTCATTTCGGCGTGCAGGAACATGAGGACGAACCCCGCGCCTACGATCGCCACAAGAGACACCCCTTTAGCCACTGGCCCAGTTAAATCCTGTTGCAGAGTTTGCAATGGAGTGTCCCAAGGCAACGATCCTCCTCCTCCCGTGCTTGCGGCATGCACCGCCGGCGCTGCCGCAAGTAATAACAAAAAAGCTAAAAGTAAGATTTTATTCATAGGTCTTTGATTTGATAGTGCTGGCTCTCGTAACCGTTGATGCTGATGATTTGTCTAACTCTTCTACTGCCTCCCTCTTTGGCGATGTGAACGACGACATGAACCGCCTCGCCAATGAGCGGTTCGATCGGCTTCGGGTACTCCGAATTCATCGAAATCAGTGACGCCAGCCGGCTAAGCGCCGATGTAGCGGAATTGGCATGCAATGTGGCGATCCCGCCCTCATGCCCTGTGTTCCACGCCATTAGAAGTGCCAACGCTTCGGGTCCCCTCACCTCACCCACGAGAATCCGATCCGGCCGCATCCGAAGCGTGATGCGTAGGAGCTTCGCCATCGTTACGTCGCTGGTTGTGTGATACAGGACTGCGTTCCGCGCGGAACATTGAATCTCGCCGGTATCCTCAATGATGACGATCCGCTCATGCGGGAAAACGCCTGTCATCTCATGGATGAGCCCGTTCGTTAAAGTGGTTTTCCCACTGGCCGTGCCGCCAATGACCAGGATGTTTCTGTGCCGGGCGATGGCCTGGCATAGCACTTCTTTTTGTTCTGGGGTCATGATCCGCTGCTCCACGTACTGCTCCAGGGTGAAAACGCTGGACGCCTTCTTGCGCACTGCGAAGGTCGGCGCGCTCACGATCGGGGGCAGTTGACCGGCGAATCGCGAGCCATCTAGCGGCAACTCGCCTTCGATGGTGGGTTGGTTCCAGGTGATAACCGTGTGAAGACAGCTGGCGATTGTCCTCATGACAGCTTCCGCTCTAGCGGCGCTCATCCGGCCTATGGGCTGCATGTGGCCGCCGAGTTTTTCCTGCCAAAGGATGCCGTCAGCGTTGAGCAGGATTTCGATCGTGTCTGGGTCGTTCAGAGCCCCCATGAATACCGGACCGAGATCGCGCCGGAGCTTTTCTAGTCGCCGATCGACGGCTAGATCCTTGCCATTGAGTTCAACGTCCTGTGTCGCCGGCACGTCGAAATAGGTATGCATTGCACACCTAAAATGCGAGTAAAATTTCTTAGTTTTTTCGCGTCATTACCGCAATTGCGTACAAAAGGCAGACCGCACAAGAGATCGTTGCGACGAACAGCAACGACTAAAAATAGTCCGGGCCTAGCCTCGTATTTTTGTCGGGGTTTCCCGAGGCGGCTCCGGCGGAAGAGGTGGCACTAAGCCTGCCTTTTCAGCCGCGTTTCTCGCGACTATGACGAATGGCACACTTACCGTGCCATCTCGGTCAAACGCCTCTACTAGTTCGTGCAAACACTGGCGCAACCAGACGCCGGGTAAGATACCGCTGACTTTTGAGAGGCGTTCCAACTTTTGTAAGTCTGCGACGTAGTAGCGCACGCTGTGTGTTTCGAGTCCGCGCGTCTCATCCTCGCCTGAGAATTTTCTTGGTCTAGCCATCGGGAAGAACAACGCTGCACGCCTAAGACCGGCAAAAGCAAGTGCTAAACGCTGAGGTAGAATTTCCGCTGGACTAGTTTAGGTGTGCATTGTACACGTGATGGCATGGTGAGCTTACTGAAGTCGAATGATGTTGACCGATCGCCACTGCCCTTCAGCGGCACCCGGAAATTACACATTGGCCAAACAGTGTACTTACTGACCGGTAGCGACGAATGCATAGCCGGTACCCCGGGGATGGTATCTGCCATCGACACGAACACAGCCAAAGTCTGTGTCGAATGGGAGCATGGCACCCTTGAGTTCACCGTGGCGGTCCCTGATGTACTGCCGGCCAGGGTTTTTACAGCCACCCTGTTGAGAGCTGCCTGCTGTGCTTGTGATCGGCTCGTGGTTGACCGCGGTTCTTTAGTAGGGATCACACAAGACGAACTCGCTGATGCCCTCGTGCTTGAGCGGGTTCCTCGCGCTATTGCACAGCGCTGCGCATCATTGAGCAACGAGGTTGATTGGGCGTCAGATAGCGCCCTCCAAGCATGGCTCCGAGCGATTCGCGATTTTTACTATCCACGTCCATTAGCGAACATCTAAAAACAACGTTGTCTTCAGTCACCGCTGAAACTACAAAATCATGGAACGGCGTAAATCATCTAGTACGACCATGTCGCCGCTGCTGACGTATCAGGAAGCTGCAGACTATTTGCGAATCTCGCTAGCCACGATCGACCGGATGGTCCGGGCAGCAGAAATATCTTCGGTTCTCATCCGGGGGCGAAGATTGTTTCGCATCCCCGACTTGGAGGAGTACATCCAGTCCCACAGTATCCCCGGCGGCAAGTGAGAACGTGGATCAAACATTGGATCCATCGTTGGCACGGCGCGGAGATTGCCTATATCCGGCGGACACCGCAAGGCGACAGCACGCTTGTGACCTGGCTGGATCTGCTGACATTCGCAGCCGCTGACCACTGCGATGGAGAACTTTGGATCGCTCCGGGCCGACCTCATTCGGCCGAGACACTGTCCGCAATTTG
>JGI12627J18819_10000761_pt1 | contig 10787 bp, 9 predicted proteins | sample TexAe_OM1H0_M2_FD_18819 | JGI IMG/M metagenome (IMG submission 18819)
AGCGGCTTGTCGATCAGCCCGCGCACCACCATCGCGGCCGCGTGTTGGGCCGTGATCGGCGGAACCGGATTGAGCCGACGCGACGGCTTGATCATCGGGGTTGCCACCAACGGCATGTGGACGTTGGTGAAGGTGATGTGGTCGGAAAGCGTTTCGGTGGCAACCACTTCCGAGAACGCGTCGAGCGCGGCCTTGGTGGGCAGATAGGCGCTGTACTTCGGGCTGCGTGCCTGCACGCCGGCGCTGGACACGTTGACGACGTGACCGAATCGGCGCTCACGCCAATGCGGCAGCAGTGCCAACACCATCCGCACCGCACCGAAGTAGTTGACCGCCATCACCCGCTCGTAGTCATGCAGCCGGTCGGTCTGGTTGACGACCGATCGGCGGATCGACCGGCCCGCGTTGTTCACCAGGTAGTCGACGTGATCGAAGCGNCCNAGGATGTCCTTNACGGTGTGTTCNACCGACGCGGAGTCGGTGACGTCGCAGGTGAAGGCGTAGGCCTGNCCGCCGTTGGCGCGAATCTCGGCGACCAGATCATCGAGTGCATCGCCGTTACGGGCCAGTGCGAANACCGTCGCNCCCCGTTCGGCNACCGCGACNGCCGATGCCCGGCCGATGCCNCTNGANGCTCCGGTGATGATCACGTGCCGACCGACCAGCGGTCCCTCCGGGTCGTCGCGGCGGGCNCGGTCGGGATCGAGGTGCTCGGCCCAGTACCGCCACAGCGCGGGCGCGTAACTGGCGAACTCGGGCACTGCAATGCCGGTGCCGCGCAATGCTTTCTGGGTCTGCTCGGAGNTGAAGGTCGGAGCGAGGTCGACGACGTCGAGGACCTCGCCGGGGATGCCCAGTTGGGTGGCCACCATGTTGCGCCAAAGCTTGGGTCGGCCACGCACTTTGAGCACCGGTGCNGCCACCGACCGGGGNAGNGAGCCGCGNAGCGGCGGCAAGCCGGCCGTGGCGGCGATTCCACGATAGATGCCACGCAGCCCAATGGTTTTCGGTGCGGTCAGGTGGAATGTCTGGCCGTCGCGATCGTCGGCGTGCAGCAACGCGACAATGGCGTCGGCGACGTAGTCGACCGGAACGATGTTGGTGCGCCCGGTATCGGGCAACATGATCGGCGTCAGCCGGGGTAGCACGGCCAGCTTGGCCAGCGTGCCGAAGAAGTAGTACGGCCCGTCGATCTTGTCCATCTCGCCGGTGCGCGAATCGCCCACCACGACCGCCGGCCGGTAGATCCGGTAGCGCAGCCCCGTCGTCGAGCGGACCAGCATCTCGGCTTCGAACTTGGTCTGGTGATACGGCGTCGGCAGCTGTTGGCCGATGTCGAAGTCGGCTTCGGTGTATTCGCCGTGGAAATCTCCGGCCACGGCGATCGACGAGACGTGGTGCAGCGTCGCATCGAGTCGGCGCGCCAACTCGATGACGGCCCGGGTGCCCTCCACGTTGGCCGCGCGCTGCTCGGGCTCAGCGGCGGTGATGTCGTAGATCGCCGCACAGTGCACTAGGTGATCGACGTCGCCCAACTCCGCGACGGCCTCGTCGGTCAACCCGAGGCTCGGCTCGGTCAGCTCACCCACCAGCGGTTTTGCCCGCTCACCCCACTGTTCGGTCAGCCGCTCGAAGCGACCCAGCGACGTGCGCCGGACCAGAACCCACACCTCGGCGTCCGGACGGTTGTCTAGCAGACGGGACACCACGCGGCTCCCAATAAACCCGGTACCGCCGGTAACGACATAACGCATGTGACACATGGTGCGCCCGGCTGGGCCGCACGTCAACGCAGTGTGACGCGATCGTATGAGCTGGCCTTGACCCGGCCACGGCGAGAGCGCATTATTCATCGNATGATGACTTCATCAATCGATGAATTCTTCGAAGTCCACTCGACGCGTGGGGAGGACTCCCGGTGACCGGATATTTGGCCGCTCTGGCGATCGTGCTTCTACTTGGCACGGTGATGACACGGGTGCTGCTGCTACGACGGGCAGGGACGCAGGCGATGCACCTGGGCAACCTTGACAAGACGGACTTCCTGATCCCACCGGTGGCGCTGTTTTACTTCTACACAATCTTTGCTGCGGCCTTCCATTGGCCGCTGGTCAGCACTCGGAAGTTGTTCCAGTCCAACGTCATTGCCTGGATCGGTGTCGGACTGTGCTTCGTCGGACTGCTGGTGTTGTTCGCAAGCCTGGTGTCGTTCGGCAGGAGTTTCCGGGTCGGCATCGACGTGGACCAACCCGATGAGCTGGTGACCACAGGCATTTTCGCCATCAGTCGCAATCCGATTTACGTTGGGTTCGCGCTTGTGTTGGTCGGTCAGTTCCTGGTGTTTCCCAACTGGGTGCCGTTGGTCTACCTTGCCGCGGGGTTCGTACTGTTCCACCGGCAAGTGCTGCGCGAGGAAAGCTTTATGCGGCAACACTACTCGGAGGAATACGCGGAGTACTGCCGACGAGTCAGACGTTATCTCTGACACCGTCGCCGGCGCGGATCAGCGCGACATCACCGCGGTGTCTTCGTCGTCCCACAGCAACAGCTGACGGACAGCGGCCCGCGATCCGTAGGGCTGCAGCATCTGGCTGGCCGGCCGCGGGCGCACCCGCAGCGGCCACCAGAACCAGCGGCCGAGCAGCGAGGCGATGGACGGCGTCATAAACGAACGAACGATCAGGGTGTCGAACATCAGACCCAGGCCGATGGTGGTACCGATCTGGCCGAGTACCTGTAGACCACTGAACACGAACCCGCACATGGTCACGGCGAACACCAGACCGGCAGCGGTCACCACCGAGCCGGAGCCGGCCATCGAGCGGATGACGCCGGTCTTGAGTCCCGCGTGAATTTCTTCTTTGAACCGGGAGATCAGCAGCAGGTTGTAGTCGGAGCCGACCGCCAGCAGCAGGATGACCGCCAAAGCCAATACGACCCAATACAATTTGATGCCCAGGAAATACTGCCAGACCAACACCGACAGTCCGAACGATGCGCCCAGCGACAACGCGACGGTACCGACGATCACGATCGCGGCTACCAAGCTACGGGTGATGATCATCATGATCAGCAGGATCAGGCTCAGCGAGGCGATGGTGACGATCAGCAGGTCGTAATTCTCCATGTCGCCGATGTCTTTGTAGGTCGACGCGGTACCGCCGAGATAGAAACGGGAACCCGCCAACGGAGTGTTCTTCACCGCCTCGTGCGCGGCCTGCCTGATCGGGTCGACGTGGGAGATGGCCGCGGGCTCGGCCGGGTCGCCTTCATGAGTGATGATCATGCGAGCGGCCTTGCCGTCGGGTGAAACAAACAGTTTCAGACCACGTTTGAAGTCGGGGTTGCTGAATACTTCCGGCGGCAGATAGAAGAGGTCGTCGTTTTTGGCTTTGTCGAAGGCCTGCCCCAGCGCGGCCGGGTTGTCATTCGCGGTGGCCGACTGATTGGCGATACCGGAGTTGGTGGCGAAGTTCTTCAACACCAGTTCCTGATTGACTTCCTGGCTGGCGATCTGAGGTGGGATCAGCCCTACCAGCTGCGGCTGGATCTGGTCGAGCTTGTCCAGGCTGACCACGAGGTCGTCGAATTTCTCGGTGAGCTGGTCGATGCTGTCGATCGCTTCGAAGGTGTTGCGCAGCGCGAAGCACACCGGGATGTCGTAGCAGTGCTTCTCCCAGTAGAAGTAGCTGTGCAGCGGGCGGAAGAAATCGTCGAAGTTGGCGAGCTTGTCTCGCACCTCGGAGATGATCGCCAGGGTCTCGTGGAATTTCTGGGTCTCCTCGTGGGTGGCGCCGGCGAGCTGCTGTTGCAGGGCATATTGCTGATGCAGGATGCCGATCGTCTTGGTCAGCTCGGCGGATTGCCTCAAAAGGTCTTGGGCGCGGTCCATCTGGTACTTGAGGTTCTGAACCTGGCCGATGCTTTGCTGGCTGATCTGGAACGCGATCGAGCTGTGGTCGAGTGGGGCGCCCAGCGGCCGGGTGATGGACTGCACCTGAGCGATGCCGGGTATGTGCACGACGCCCTTGGCCACCTTGTCCAGGACCAGCATGTCGGCCGGATTCCGCAAGTCGTGGTCGGCCTCGATCATCAGCAGTTCGGGCTCCAACCGGGAGCGGGGGAAATGCCGCTCGGCAGCGGTGTATCCGACGTTGGCCGCAGCATAGCCGGGGATGTAGGGCCGGGTGTCGTAGCTGGTCTTGTAGCCGGGCAGGGCGAGCAGACCGATCAGGGCGATGGCGATCGAAACGACGAGAATCGGTGCGGGCCAACGGACAATGCCGGTGCCGATGCGACGCCAGCCTCGGGTCTGCAGCACTCGCTTGGGGTCGAAGAGGCCGAAATGGCTGGCGATCGTCAGGATTGCCGGGCCCAGCGTGAGGGAGGCCGCCAGGGCCACCAGGATTCCGATCGCCGCGGGCAGGCCCAGGCTTTGAAAGTAGGGCAGCCGGGTGAAAGTGAGGCACGCCACCGCGCTGGCCACCGTCAGGCCAGAGCCCAGGACAACGTGCGACGTGCCGCGATACATGGTGTAGAAGGCGTCTTCCCGTTCTGCGCCGGCGGCGCGCGCCTCGTGATAGCGGCCGACGAAAAATATCGCGTAATCCGTTCCGGCGGCGATCACCAGCAATGTCAGCAGATTGGTGGCATANGTCGACANCGGGAGAACTCCGGCATTGCCAAGGAAGGCAACGAATCCCCGCGCCGCAGCCATCTCGATCAGGACGGTCGCCAAGACCAGGAGCGTGGTGGAAAACGATCGATAGACGAAGAACAGCATCACGGCGATCACGCCGACGGTGATCGCCGTGACTTTGTTGGATCCCTTACTGCCTTCGGTGAATTGATCGGCGATCAGTGGGGCGGCACCGGTGAGGTAGGCCTTGACGCCCGGCGGCGGCTGCATGTGATCGATNGTGGCGCGGACCGCGTCGACGGACTCGTTCGACAACGCCTCGCCCTGCGCTCCGTTCAGAAAGACCTGAACGTAGGCCGCCTTGCCGTCGCTGCTCTGGGATCCCGCCGCCGTCAGCGTGTCTCCCCAGAAGTCCTGGATGTGCTGAACGTGCTTCTTGTCCTGGTCCAGCTTGCGAATCATCGCGTCGTAGAACTTGTGGGCGTCGGCGCCGAGCGGCTTGTCGCCTTCCAGCACGATCATCGCCGAACTGTCGGTGTCGAACTCGTGGAACACCTTGCCGATGTGCTTGAACGCCTGATACGACGGGGCCTCGGGGGAGCTGAGGCCGACGTTGTGCAGCCTGCCGACCTCTTCCAGTTGCGGCACAAGGATATTCGGCACGGCAGCCAGCGCCAGCCAGAACAACAGGATGGGCACCGCTAAGCGGTGAATGGTGTGCGGAACAAAGGGACGGCGACTGCTGTGATCGCTCATCCGGACTTGTCCAGGCAGAAGGTGTAGGCGCTCAATTCGTTGACGGTCCTTTCGTCTTTGACGATGCCGTTGACGGTGATGCGGCAGCCCAATGTGTTGCCGTTGCCTTGGGCAACCACGTTGGCGATGACTGCGGGATCGGTGGTGGTGATTGTGTAGGACCACGGCAGTGGGACGTTGTCGACTCGCTGCGGCGCGGCATGGACGTCCTGGTAATTGATGGTCGCCGTGGACCCCGGCGTGCCGAAGACCTCATAGATGACCTGCTTGGGGTTGAACGGAACGATTTCGTTGTTGGCGCCACCGCCGTTTGCCGCGTTCTTGTTCGAGCCGAACGCGCCGTGCAGTCGGTCCACCGCGAACCCCGCCAGCGCCACCACTGCGACGGCGACCAGGATCATCCACCGTCGCCGGATCAGTTTTGTAACCGAAAAGCGTTTCACCCGTTGCCCTTTCGGTGGCGGGTCAAGCTCGGGATGATCACCTCGTCGATCAGTGCTTCCACGGTCTGCTCGGTGGGCGGCCGGTTGGGCATGATCGACCGGAAGATCAGGTAGCCCGGCAACAGGTCCCAGAGCTCGTCGCTGATGGCGGCGGCGTCGATCTCACCACGCAGCACCGCGTCGCGCAGGACCTCATGCAAAAGGGCTTTCCGCTGATCCAGAAACTCCGACTGCATGGCATCGTGCAGCGCGGGGTGACGTGATATCTCGACCAGTACGGCGCGGATGATGCCGGCCTGCTCGTGGGACTGCTGGCTGATCACGCGTCCCAGCTGCAGCAGATCGCCGCGCAGCGTGCCGGTGTCGGGATGAACAGCGATCTGCCGGCAGCCCTCGATGAATGCGGCCAACACCAGTTCGGCCTTCGATGGCCAGCGCCGATAGACGGTGGCCTTACTGGCGCGGGCGCGGGCGGCCACGGCGTCCAGAGTCAGCCGGTCGTAGCCGTGTTCCTGCAGCAGCTGCAGGGTCACCTCGAGCAACTCGGTTTCTCGCGGCGACCAGGGTGACGCCGCCATGCCGCGGTGAGCCGTCTCGGTCACGGGTCTAACCCTAGGACCGCGAGGGCAGTACTGTCCAGTACCGTACCGCTAGGAAATGGCCGCTCAGGTCAGTAGCTGAAGTCCTTGATGCCGTCCCAGTCGACCAACGTCCAGCCCAGCGCCGGGCTGCCGGTGATCACCACGCGGCCGAGGTTAGGCAGCGGATGGCTGGTCGCCAAGCTGTCCTTCGGGTTTTTCACGTTCATCAACGTCCAGTACATGATCGATTCTTTGTGCGCGAACGCCACCGGCTTGTTGTGGCCGCTGTCGTAGATCTTCTGGACGGCGGCGGTGAACCGGTCGTTGAATTGTTCACCACTGATTGACCCGGGGATGGCGTCCTTCACATCGCCGTTGAGCCAGTCCGCCGGGGCGACCAGGTAAGTCAGGTCGGCTCGTTTTGTGGGCGAGTTGTTGTACTTCCCCGCTTCGATCTCGCATAGACCGTGCAGGATCTCGACGCTCTTGCCCAGCGCGTGGGCAAGCGGCTCCGCAGTCTGCTGGGTGCGGACCATGTCCGAGGCATAAATGGCGTCGAAGTTGTTGCGGGAGAGTTGGTGCGCAAGCTGTTCGGCCTGGCCTTGACCTTGCTCGGACAGACTCGGTCCGGGGATGTCGGTGTTGATGACTTGCTGGGCGTTGCTCTGCGACTCGGCGTGCCGGATGAACGTCAACGTGATGCTGCGTACCTGCGGTGACCCGGAGCAGGCGCCGACGGTGACGACCGCGGCAAGTGCGGCAGCAGCCTTCCAGATGACGGTGCGAGTGCGATTGCGCATGTCGATAGCCTGCCCTGCCGACGGCATCGGCGTGATGCGTTTGCCCGGGTTCGGTGCAGAAAATCGCGGATGCGGGCGCACCTCGCCCGCCGCATCGGACGAGTGGTGGAATGGCGTGGAACCCGACCGAAGAGGAGACCCGCATGGCGATCGACCCGAATGCCGTCGGCGCAACCACCGAACCCATGTTGTTCGAGTGGACCGACCGCGACACCTTGCTCTACGCGCTCGGCGTGGGCGCGGGCCTCGACGACCTGAAGTTCACCACCGAGAACAGCCATGACATCGACCAGCAGGTGCTGCCGACGTANGCGGTGATCTGCTGNCCGGCGTTCGGCGCGGCCGCCAAGGTCGGATCGTTCAACTGGGCCATGCTCTTNCACGGCTCGCAGGGAATTCGGTTGCATGCGCCGCTGCCGCCCGCCGGAAAGCTGTCGGTGGTCACCGAGGTGGCCGACATTCAGGACAAGGGCGAGGGCAAGAACGCGATCATCATGTTGCGCGGCCGGGGCTCCGATCCCGACACTGGAACACTGATCGCGGAGACGCTGACCAACCTGGTGATCCGCGGCGAGGGTGGCTTCGGGGGAGAGCCGGGCGAGCGGCCGGTCGCACCGGAGGTCCCCGACCGCGAGCCCGACGCCCGGGTGGCCCTGCCCACCCGCGAAGATCAGCCGCTGATCTACCGACTTTCCGGCGACCGCAACCCGCTGCACAGCGACCCCTGGTTCGCCAAGGAACTGGCCGGCTTCCCGAAGCCGATCATGCACGGGCTGTGCACCTACGGGTTCTCCGGTCGCGCACTGATCGCCGAACTCGGCAACGGCAACGCCAACGCCATCACGGCGATCGACGCGCGGTTCACCAAGCCGGTCTTTCCCGGCGAAACGCTGACGACGCTGATCTGGCGCACCGGGCCCGGCAAAGCGGTATTCCGCACCGAAGCGTCCGGCTCGGACGGCGGCGATGCGCGGCTGGTGCTCGAGGACGGCGCGGTGGAATACACCGAGGTTTAGCCAGGCCGCCAACGTGGCAGCCTGCGACATGGCATTCAAACTCACGTACAGCGACGGGCAGTCGACGGACTACGACGACAGCACCAAATGGGAAGTCGACAACGGCGTCGTAAAAATGGGGCACGACGACGGCGAGTGGACCGTCTTCGTGTCGCCCAGTCATTGGGCAACGCTCGAATTGGCAACCGGCAAAGACAACAAGAAGTCGGACGACGACAAAGACGAGAAGTCGGACGACGACAAGGACAAAAAGTCGGACGACGACAAGGACAGCTGATACAGCGCACTTTCCATTACCTGGCAGGTAATCGTCGCAGCGATCGGGCGCGGCTAGCATCGGGACGATGACGACCCTGGCCCGCAGCGCCCGGCCAACGCCTGCCGTCGGCCAACTGCTGCGCGAGTGGCGCGAGCGGCGCCGAATAAGCCAGCTCGACCTGTCGATCCAGGCCGAGATCTCGGCTCGGCACCTGAGTTTCGTGGAGACCGGGCGGTCGCAGCCGACCTCCGGAATGATCCTGCGGCTCAGCGAGCAACTCGACGTGCCGCTGCGCGAGCGCAACGCGCTGCTGCTGGCCGGTGGTTACGCGCCCGCCTATCCCGAACACTCACTCGACGAACCGGAACTGGCGCGGCTGAGGGTGGCACTGCGTCAGATCCTCACCGGCCACGAGCCATATCCGGCACTGGTGGTGAACCGATGGTGGGAAATGCTCGACGGCAATGCCGCCGTCGCGGTGCTCATCGACGGATGTGACCCCGCATTGCTCACGCCGCCAGCGAATGCGCTGCGCATCTCACTGCATCCAGACGGCATGGCATCGCGCATCGCCAATCTGCCTGAGTGGCGGGCACATATCCTCGAACGGCTGCACCGCCAAGTTCAGGCCACCCTCGACCCGCGGCTGGCCGAACTGCTTGCCGAGTTGTCGTCCTACCCGGGTGGCGAGGCCGAGCGGCCCGAGCTCACTGACGTCGCCGTGCCGTTGCGTCTGCGGCACGACGGAAATGAGTTGGCGTTCTTCAGCATGACCGCGGTTGTCGGCGCGCCGTTGGATGTGACGGTTGCCGAGGTGGCGATCGAGTCGTTCTATCCCGCCGACGCGGCCACCGCCGAGGCGTTGCAGGAATTGAGAGGCTGAANACGTGACCGACTCCGCCGCAACCGAAATGATCCAATCGTTAGTGCCGCTGTGCGTGACGCTGGGCATCACCGCTGACACCGCCGGCCCGAACGAGGTTGTGCTGAGCCTGGATTGGGCGCCTAACCTGTGCACCGGCAATGACGTGTTACACGGCGGGATCGTCATGGCCCTGGCGGACTCGTCGGGCGCGGTCTGTGCATTCCTCAATCTCCCCGAGGGCGCGGGCGGGACCGCAACCATTGAATCCAAGACCAATTTCTTCGCCGCCACCCGCTCTGGCACCATCAAGGCGCACAGCCACCCGCTGCACATCGGCAAGCGGGTCATCGTGGTCGAAACGGAGATTCGCGGCGATGACGGCAAACTTGCCGCCAAAACCATTCAGTCGCAAGCGGTCCTGTGATCAGTGCGCGAGCCGGTGGGCGAGCCGCTCGGTGAATTCCCGTACCTGGCCGGGATCGTCCAGCGCGTAGCGCGCGGCGGTGGCGCGGTCCCCGTCGTCGCTGTGACGCACCAGGATCGCGATGCCGTCGTCGTCGACCGCATCAAAAGCGTCCTCGTCGGTGATGTCGTCGCCGAGGTAGATCGGCAGCAGCGGACCGGCTCCCTCGTTGTCGCGGATGTAATCGAGCACCCAGTGCAACGTTTTTCCCTTGTCCCAGTCGATATTTGGACGTAGCTCGATGACTTCACGGCCCGTAGTGACGCGAAGCGCAGTTCGCNGCCCGGCGGTTCGCACCGCCGCGGCCACCTCGCCGACCCGGTCGCGGGCGGCGTTGCGGTAGTGCACGGCGACACCGAATCGCTTGTGCTCCACCACCACACCGGGGATGTGGCCCAGCTGGTCGGCCAGGTCAGTGGCCGCTCCGGCCAGCACCGGGATGCTTGTCGCCGCCTCGGGGTTCTGGTGGTGCGTGCCGTCGGGTCCGGTCAGCTCGAAGCCGTGACTGCCTGCATACCAAAGTCCGGGCAGGCCGATCCGCTCGCGCACGTCGGCCAGGTCGCGTCCGCTCAGGATTGCCACCGGGCATGCAGCGCTGAGCGATGTCAGCGCATCGGCTGCGCCGTCGACCAGTCGGGCTGAGTCGGGATCCTCGACGATCTCGGACAACGTGCCGTCGAAGTCGTAGAACACCGCCGGCTGTCGTTCGGTTGCCAGGTCCAATGCCTGCAGACCGTCGGGCAGCTCGGACATTCGGCGATACCCGGCGCGGACGCCGATCTCGTGAATATCGGAGACCAAGGTGTCGGCGCCGCGGCTGTCCAGTGTGCCGGTCGAGTCGATCGCGACCACCAACGCGAATCCGCCGGCCCGCCCGGCGGTCACCCCCGCTTCGGTGGATGTGACGACAGCGGACCGGCCAGGCCGCACCGCCAACCGGTTGGCTGACTCGACGAACGCAGCGG
>JGI12627J18819_10000762_pt1 | contig 10785 bp, 10 predicted proteins | sample TexAe_OM1H0_M2_FD_18819 | JGI IMG/M metagenome (IMG submission 18819)
CGTCCGGCTAGGACGCGCCCGGCTCGCGGGGAAACCGGCTACAGCCGTTCGATGATGGTGACGTTGGCGGTGCCGCCGCCCTCGCACATCGTCTGCAGGCCGTAGCGGCCGCCAGTTCGCTCCAGCTCGTTGAGCATGGTGGTGAAAAGCTTTGCCCCCGTTGCGCCCAGCGGATGACCGAGTGCGATCGCGCCACCGTTGGGGTTGACCTTCTCGGGGTCGGCCTTGATCTCCTTGAGCCAGGCCAACACGACGGGCGCGAACGCCTCGTTGATCTCTACGGTGTCGATGTCGTCAATCGACAGCCCGGTCTTCTCGAGGGCGTAGCGGGTGGCCGGAATCGGTCCGGTGAGCATGAATACCGGGTCCGCGGCGCGGGCGCTGATGTGATGGATACGCGCTCGCGGTGTGAGTTTGTGGTCCTTGACCGCCTGCTCGGAGGCCAACAGCACNGCACTGGCGCCGTCGGAAATCTGACTGGCCATCGCGGCNGTCAGGCGACCTCCTTCAACCAACGGCTTCAGGCCGGCCATCTTCTCCAGCGACGACTCCCGCGGACCCTCGTCGATGCGNAACACACCGGATTCGGTTTCCACCGCGATGATCTCGTTGTCGAAGTGGCCGCCGCGGATCGCGCCAAAAGCGCGTTCGTGGCTGGTCAGCGCGTACTGCTCCATTTCTTCGCGCGACAGGTTCCACTTCTCGGCGATCAGCTCCGAACCGCGAAACTGCGAGATCTCCTGATCGCCGTATCGATGCAGCCACTGCTTGGATTCGTTGGTAGGTGAGGTGAATCCGAACTGCTCGCCGACCGTCATCGCCGACGAGATCGGGATCTGGCTCATGTTCTGCACGCCGCCGGCCACGATCACATCCGCGGTGCCCGCCATGATCGCCTGCGCGCCAAAGGAAATCGCCTGCTGGCTGGAACCACACTGCCGATCCACGGTGACGCCGGGAACCTCTTCTGGATAGCCGGCGGCCAGCCATGAGAGCCTCGCGATGTTACCGGCCTGCGCTCCGATCGCGTCGACACAGCCGGCGATCACGTCGTCAACAGCTGCCGGGTCGATGTCGACCCGGTCGAGCAGTCCACGCCACCCGAGCGCGCCCAGGTCGACGGGATGCACGCCGGCGAGCGACCCATTGCGCTTACCAACGGCGGTGCGCACCGCGTCAACGATGTATGCCTCAGGCATTTCAGACTCCTTCTTTGGTGATTCCACCTAGGACGATAGCGAGATACTGCTGACCCACCTGTTGCGCGGTGAGCGGTCCACCGGGCTGATACCAGCGCACCGACACCCAGGTGGTGTCGCGGATGAATCGGTAAACCAGGTCGACGTCGAGATCGGGACGGAAATAGCCTTCCTCGATGCCCTGGTGCAGCACGTCGACCCACATCTTGCGCTGAGACTTGTTCATGTCCTCGATGTAGGAGAACCGCGGCTGTGACAGCAGCCGCTTGGCCTCATCCTGGTAGATGACGACCTGGGCATGCCGGTGCTCGATCGCGTCGAACGACGCCATGAACAGCCCCTTGAGCCGCTCGAGCGGATTGGATTCGCTGTCGATGATTTCTTGGTAGCGGCAGAACAGCCAGTCCAGGAAGCTGTGCAGCAGCTCGTCGACCATCTCTTCCTTGGACGCGAAGTGATGGTAGAGGCTGCCCGACAAAATGCCGGCACCGTCAGCGATGTCGCGCACCGTGGTGGCGCGCAGGCCACGTTCGGCGAACATCGTCGCCGCCAGTTCCAAAAGCTCGTCGCGCCGGTTCACGGGTGTTGACTCGACACCGAAATCACTTCTCCAGTCAGGTAACTGGAGTAATCACTGGCCAAGAACGCGATGGTGGCAGCCACCTCCCACGGCTCGGCCGCCCGCCCGAACGCTTCCCCGGCCGACAACCGATCCAGTAGATCGCTCGACGTGGTCTTGTCCAGGAACTTGTGCCGGGCGATGCTCGGCGACACCGCGTTGATCCGCACACCGTAGTCGACGGCCTCGATGGCGCTGCACCGAGTCAGGGCCATGACGCCGGCTTTGGCTGCCGCATAGTGGGATTGCGAGTGCTGGGCCCGCCAGCCAAGGACGCTGGCGTTGTTGACGATCACCCCGCCGTGGTCGGCGTCGCGGAAGTAGCGCAGCGCCGCCCGGGTGGCGCGGAAGACCGACGTCAGCGTGACGTCGAGGACACGGTCCCACTCCTCGTCGGTCATGTCGGCCACCGGTGTTTGTCCGCCTAAGCCGGCGTTGTTGACCAACACGTCGATCCGGCCCATCCGCGCGTGTGCCGACGCGATCAGCGCGTCGACCTGAGCAGAGGACGTGACATCGCAGAGCACATGCTCGACGCGGCCCAGGCCCAGCGCCGACAGTTCGTCGGCCGCCTCGCCAAGGCGTCGCTCGTGGTGGTCGGAGACGACGACGTCAGCGCCTTCGGTCAACGCGCGCCGAGCGGTGGCCGAGCCGATGCCGGTGCCGGCGGCCGCCGTGACGATCACGACCTTGCCAGCCAGAAGCCCGTGTCCGGCAACCTCTTTCGGCGCAACCGCTAACGTCATCTAGCCTCCCTGGGTAGGCCAAGCACACGCTCGGCGATGATGTTGCGCTGAATCTCGTTCGAACCGCCGTAGATGGTGTCCGCGCGGGTGAACAGATAAAGGCGCTGCCACTCGTCGAAATCTCCGCCGTCCATGACCAGGCCCGCCTTACCCTGCACATCCATCGCGATCTCGCCGAGCTCGCGATGCCAATTGGCCCACAACAGCTTTGAGACGTTGTCCTGTCCGGGCTGCTCGACGTCCATGGTGGCCAAGGCATACGAGCGCATCGCCCGCAAGCCCGCCCACGACCGGGTCAGGCGTTCGCGTATCAGCGGGTCATCCGCGGCGCCAGTGCGTTTGGCGAGTTCGGCCACGCTGCTCAGCTCGCGCGCGTAGACGATCTGTTGACCCAGCGTCGACACACCGCGCTCGAAGGTCAACGTTCCCATCGCGACCCGCCAGCCGTCACCGGGTGTGCCGACCACTAAGTCGGCATCGGTGCGGGCGTCGTCGAAAAACACCTCGTTGAATTCGGAGTCCCCGGTCAGCTGCACGATCGGGCGGACCTCTACGCCCGGCTGGTCCAGCGGCACCAACAGATATGACAACCCGGCGTGGCGCTTCGACCCCTTCTCTGTGCGGGCCACCACGAAACACCACTGCGCCCAGTGGGCCAGCGATGTCCATACCTTCTGGCCGTTGATCACCCACGCGTCGCCGTCGAGCACTGCGGTGGTGGACACGTTGGCCAGATCGCTGCCGGCACCGGGCTCGGAGTAGCCCTGAGACCAGAGCTCGGTGACGTCCAGAATTCGGGGCAGAAACCGCTGCTGCTGCTCGGGCGTACCGAAGGCGATCAACGTCGGCCCGAGCAGTTCCTCGCCGAAGTGGTTGACCTTCGCCGGCGCGTTGGCAATCGCGTACTCCTCGTAGAACGCAACCCGATGCGCGACGGAAAGACCGCGGCCGCCATGCTCGACCGGCCAGCCCAAGCAGGTCAGGCCCGCCCCCGCGAGATGCCGGTTCCAGGCCCGCCGCTCTTCGAATGCCTCGTGCTCGCGACCGGGCCCACCAAGCCCCTTGAGCGCGGCGAACTCACCGACCAGGTTCTCGGCCAGCCAGTCGCGTACCTCGGCCCGGAACTCCTCGACGCCCTGCACCCCTGTAGGCTAACCTACCAAGCACTTGCTTTGTTAGTCCGGCGACGATGCAGAGCGCGAAGCGCGATGAGGAGGAGCCGGACAGTTGAAGCGCCCGGCGACGATGCGCGCCGCGTCGCGACGTGAGAAGGAGTCGGGCAATTAGCCCAGAGGAGCATGCATCGATGCCGAGCNATCCGCAGACCATTCCTGCGGTGTTGGACCGNATCGCGNGCGAGCTTCCCGAACACAACGCGCTGGTCNCGCCCGATCGCNCCCTCACTTTTGCCGAGCTGCGCGACGAGGTGCGCCGTGCCGCGGCGGCGATGATCGCGCTGGGTGTGAGCACGGGCGACCGGGTNGCGATCTGGTCGCCGAACACCTGGCATTGGGTGGTCGCCTGCCTGGCCACCCATTACGCCGGCGCCGCCGTGGTGCCGCTGAACACCCGTTATACCGCCGCCGAGGCCACCGACATCCTGGCCCGCACCGGCGCTCCGGTGCTGGTGGCGATGGGCGAGTTCCTGGGTACCGACAAGAGCGCTGATCTTGACCGGGCCGCGCTGCCCGATCTGCGGCATATCGTGCGGGTGCCGGTTGATGCGGACGACGGGACGTGGGACGACTTTGTAGCGCGCGGCGCCGGCAGTGCGGCCCTGAGCGTCGCCGATGCCCGCGCCGCCGCGGTACACCCCGATGACCTCTCCGACATCCTCTTCACCTCCGGCACCACCGGCCGCAGCAAAGGCGTGCTGTGCGCGCACCGGCAATCGCTGTCCGGCTCGGCGGCGTGGGCGGCGTGCGGCAAGATCACCAGCGACGACCGCTACCTTTGCATCAACCCGTTCTTCCACAACTTCGGCTACAAGGCCGGGATCCTGGCCTGCCTGCAGACGGGCGCCACGCTGATCCCGCAGCTGACCTTCGACCCCGAGCAGGCGATGCGTGCGGTCGGCGAGCACCGGATCACCGTGCTGCCCGGACCCCCGACCATTTACCAGACGCTGCTCGACCATCCCGCGCGCGGCACCTACGACCTGACCTCGCTGCGGTTCGCGGTCACCGGCGCGGCCACGGTGCCGGTCGTGCTGATCGAGCGGATGCAAACAGAACTCGACATCGACATCGTGCTGACCGCCTACGGCCTGACCGAGTGCAACGGGTTCGGCACCATGTGCCGCGCCGACGACGACGCCGTCACAGTGGCCACCACCTGCGGACGGCCGATCGCCGGATTCGAGCTGCGCATCAACGGGGTTCACGGTGCCGAAACAGGAGAGGTGCTGCTGCGTGGGCCCAATGTGATGCTCGGCTATCTCGACGACCCGCAAGCCACCGCGGACACCGTGGACGCCGATGGCTGGCTGCACACCGGGGACATCGGAAAGCTCGACGGCGCAGGCAATCTCCAGATCACCGACCGGCTCAAAGACATGTACATCTGCGGCGGTTTCAACGTCTACCCGGCCGAGGTGGAGCAGGTACTCGCCCGCCTGGACGGTGTGTTGGACTGCGCGGTGATCGGTGTGCCCGACGAGCGGCTCGGTGAAGTCGGCCGGGCATTCCTGGTGACGCGGACCGGATCCGAGCTCGACGAGCAGGCGGTGATCGCCTACACCCGTGAGTACTTGGCCAACTTCAAAGCCCCCCGTTCGGTGAGGTTTGTCGACGCGCTGCCGCGCAACGCCGGCGGCAAGGTGGTCAAACCGCAATTGCGAGAGATGCCCTGATGGACCTTGATTTCGACGACGACACCGCGGCATTCCAGCAGGAGGTGCGCGAGTTCCTGGCTGCGCACCGGGAGTCGTTCCCGACGCTGTCCTATGACACGGCCGAGGGTTTCGAGCAACACCGACGTTGGGACAAAGTGCTTTTCGATGCGGGCTACTCGGTCATCACCTGGCCACGCAAGTACGGCGGCCGCGAGGCAACCCTGTTGCAGTGGGTGGTCTTCGAGGAGGAGTACTTCCGCGCCGGCGCGCCCGGGCGGGCGAGTGCCAACGGTACGTCGATGCTGGCGCCGACGTTGTTCGCGCACGGCACCGAGGAGCAGCTGGACCGGATTTTGCCGAAGATGGCCAGCGGCGAGGAGATCTGGGCGCAGGCCTGGTCGGAGCCGGAGTCCGGCAGCGACCTCGCGTCGCTGCGCTCGACGGCCACCCGCACCGACGGCGGTTGGCTGCTCAACGGCCAGAAGATCTGGAGCTCGCGAGCGCCGTTCGGCGACAGAGCTTTCGGATTGTTCCGCTCCGACCCCGAAGCTGAGCGCCACCGCGGGCTGACGTATTTCATGTTCGACCTCAAAGCGGACGGAATCACCGTTCGGCCGATCGCCCAGCTGGGCGGCGACACCGGGTTCGGCGAGATCTTCCTCGACGACGTATTCGTGCCCGACGCCGACGTGATCGGCGAAGTGCACGACGGGTGGCGGGCCGCGATGAGCACGTCAAGCAACGAGCGCGGTATGTCGCTGCGCAGCCCGGCACGCTTCCTGGCCTCCGCCGAGCGGCTGGCGGAGCTGTGGAAGACCAACGGCAACAGTGCTTTCAGCGATCAGGTGGCCGACGCGTGGATCAAAGCGCAGGCCTACCGGCTACACACTTTCGGCACCGTGACCCGGCTGGCGAACGGCGGCGAGCTGGGCGCCGAGTCCTCGGTGACCAAGGTGTTCTGGTCCGACTTGGACGTCGCGGTGCACCAGACCGCGTTGGACATCCGCGGCGCTGACGCCGAGCTGGCCGACTCCTGGACCGACGGATTGCTGTTCGCGCTCGGCGGCCCGATTTATGCCGGCACCAACGAGATTCAGCGCAATATCATCGCCGAGCGTCTGCTGGGGCTGCCCAGGGAGAAAGCCAAATGAGATTCGACCTTGATGCGCAGCAGCGCGATTTCGCGGCCAGTATCGACGCGGCACTCGCGGCGGCCGATGTGCCGGGTGCGGTGCGTGCCTGGGCCGGTGGTGACACCGCGCCCGGCCGTAAGCTCTGGGCGCGGCTGGCCGACCTCGGCGTCACCGCGCTGGCGGTGCCGGAACGGTTCGACGGCATCGACGCGCACCCGGTCGACCTGGTCGTCGCGTTGGAGCGGCTGGGACGTTGGTGTGTACCCGGCCCGGTCACCGAATCCATCGCGGTAGCACCAGTTTTGCTGGCAGAGGACGAGCGGTGCGCCGCGCTGGCGGCCGGTGAACTGATCGTCAGCATCGCGCTTCCGCCGCAGGTGCCACGGGCCGTAGACGCCGACGCGGCGGGACTGGTGCTGGCCGCCGAAGCGGACGGCTGGGTCAGCGAGGCGCACGTGGGCGAGCGGCACGAGTCCGTCGATCCAAGCCGCCACCTGTTCGACGTCGATGCTGTCGCCGAACCGTGGCAGGCCGACGTCGCCCGCGCCTACGAATTCGGCGCACTGGCCACCGCCGCGCAACTGGTCGGCGCTGGCCAGGCCCTGCTGGACGCCGCGGTCGAATACGCCAAGCAGCGCGCCCAATTCGGTCGGATCATCGGCTCGTATCAGGCGATCAAGCACAAGCTCGCCGATGTGCACATCGCCCTCGAACTGGCCCGCCCGCTGGTCTACGGCGCGGCCCTGTCGCTGGCGGATGAGTCCCCCGACACCGCCCGCGATGTCAGTGCGGCCAAGGCTGCGGCTTCCGACGCCGCGCTGCTGGCAGCCCGGTCGGCGCTGCAGACCCACGGCGCAATCGGTTTCACCGCCGAGCACGACTTGTCGCTGTGGTTGTTACGAGTGCAGGCGCTGCGGTCCGCCTGGGGTGACCCGGCTACCCACCGGCGGCGAGTCCTGGAGGCCCTATGAGTCGCGCCGGCGACGATGCAGAGCAGGGAAGCGATGTGGGGGCACCTCCCGCTTGCGGGGGAGAGGAGCGGCGCTATGAGTGACGAACGGGAACTGCTGCGGGAGACCGTCGCGGCGCTGGTAGCCAAGCATGCGTCGCCCGCCGGGGTGCGCGAGGCGATGGAATCGGAGCGCGGCTACGACGAATCGCTGTGGCGGTTGCTGTGCGAGCAGGTCGGCGCTGCCGCCCTGGTAGTGCCGGAGGAATGCGGCGGCGCCGGCGGCAATCTCGGTGACGCTGCCGTCGTCCTCGAAGAACTCGCCAAGGGGCTGGTGCCCAGCCCGCTGCTCGGGACCACGCTGGCCGAACTCGCGCTGCTGGCCGCGGACGAGCCCGATACCGAGGCCTTGGGCGCGCTGGCCGAAGGCGCGTCGATCGGCGCGCTGGTGCTAGACCCCGACTACGTGATCAACGGCGATATCGCCGACATCGTCATCGCGGCCAACGACGGGAAACTCAACCGCTGGACCGCGTTTGACGCGCAGACTGTCGCTGCCATGGACCCCACCCGCCGGTTGGCGCGCGTTACGCCGCAGAGCACCACACCGCTGGGCGCCGATCCCGGTATCGCCGACGTCGCAGCGATCCTGCTGGCCGCCGAACAGATCGGCGCGGCCACCCGCTGCCTGGAGCTGACTGTCGAATACACCAAGGAGCGTCAGCAGTTCGGCCGGCCGATCGGCAGCTTCCAGGCGCTCAAACACCGGATGGCCGATTTGTATGTCGCCGTGCAGGCAGCCCGCGCGGTAGTGAACGATGCCCTAGAAGAGCCGTCTGCTACGTCGGCGGCGCTGGCCCGTGTCGCGGCCACCGAGGCGTTCAGCCTGGTCGCGGCCGACGGAATTCAGCTGCACGGCGGTATCGCGATCACCTGGGAACACGACATGCAGCTGTATTTCAAACGGGCGCATGGCAGTTCGCAGTTGCTGGGCCCGGCGCGGGAATACTTGCGCCGGCTGGAATCCGAAGTGCTCTCGCCTGGCGACGATGCAGAGCGCGCAGCGCGATGAGGTGGGGGTACCTCCCGCTTGCGGGGGAGAGCCGGGCAATTTACCGTAGCTTGGCGACATGAGCGATCACGTCGCGCTGCGCGCCGGGGTCCCACCGTTCTACGTGATGGACGTCTGGCTGGCGGCCGCGGAGCGCCAGCGCAGCCACGCCGATCTGGTGAACCTGTCAGCCGGGCAGCCGAGCGCCGGGGCCCCCGAGCCGGTGCGCGCCGCGGCGGCAGCGGCGCTGCATCTCAACCAGCTCGGCTACACGGTGGCGCTGGGAATTCCCGAGTTGCGCACCGCGATCGCGGCGTCGTATCTGGCTCGGCACGGCTTGCAAGTCGATGCGGACGACGTCGTGGTGACGACGGGCTCATCGGGCGGCTTTCTGCTGACCTTCCTGTCCTGCTTCGACGTCGGCGACCGGGTGGCTGTCAGCAGTCCCGGCTATCCGTGCTACCGAAACATCTTGGCAGCACTCGGATGTGAGGTCGTGGTGATGGAATGCGGGCCGGAGACCCGATTCCAGCCCACCGTGCAGATGCTTGCCGAACTCGACCCGCCGGTACAGGGTGTCGTCGTCGCCAGCCCGGCCAACCCGACCGGCACGGTCATCCCGCCCGCGGAGCTTGCAGCGATCGCGTCCTGGTGTGACGACTCGGGGGTGCGGCTGATCAGCGACGAGGTCTACCACGGACTGGTCTACCCGGGCGCACCCCAGACCAGCTGCGCGTGGACCACGTCGCGAAATGCCATGGTGGTAAACAGCTTCTCCAAATACTTCGCGATGACGGGATGGCGGCTGGGTTGGCTACTGGTGCCAGCCGAGCTGCGCCGGGCGGTGGACCGGCTGACCGGAAACTTCACCATCTGCCCGCCGGTGCTGTCGCAATACGCCGCGGTTGCGGCGTTCACCCCCGAAGCCGTCGAGGAAGCCAACGGCCATCTCCACCAGTACACCGCCAATCGCACGACGCTGCTCGACGGCCTGCGCGAAATCGGCATCGACCGGCTTGCGCCCACCGACGGCGCGTTCTACGTCTACGCCGACGTCTCCGATTTCACTTCGGACTCGATGGTCTTCTGCTCAAAGCTGTTGGCCGACACCGGGGTAGCGATTGCGCCTGGTATCGATTTCGATCGCGAGCATGGCGGATCATTCGTCCGGCTCTCGTTTGCCGGGCCGACGAGCGACATTGAAGAGGCNTTGCGCCGGATGGGTTCGTGGCTGCCGGGTCAGANGTAGGACTACCAGTGGGCGAGCCACGCCGTCACGATTGGTTCCGNTCGGCTAGATCCTGCAGGAATCGTGGCATACGGCCAGCGCCGAAGTCGTAGTAGCGCACCCACTGCGGCGTGATCGCAATGCGCGCCTGCTGGTCGTACATCTCGCGGCAGTTCCGCTCGAACTCGTCCGCCGCTTCGGCGTCCATGGCTTGCCTGGCGGCGGCGAGGTACTCGGGGACGACGCCGTCGACAATCTGCACGCTCGCCCGCCCACGTATCGACAGTGCCCGCGCCTGCTCGGGCGTGTCACCAGCGTCGATGGCCAGTGCAGCATCTGGTCGAGCCGACAGAGCCGCGACCTTCGGCGCGGTCGTGGCCGTGGCGATGACAAACTGCTCACCCGTCCAGAAGAACCCGACCGGGATCACCCGCGGTGTCCCATCCTTCCCGGTGTAGGCGAGGTGCGCAGCCGAAGTCGACGCGAGCAGTTCCCGCGCGCCGGGTGCGCCTAGTTCGTTTTCGATGTCTGGCTGATCCACACTCATTCTCCTGCCGTGCTTTCCGTGACCATGGTGCCCAATCGGGTGCCGGGCTGGGCAAATAATGGTCATCACCGCCGCGGCGAAGATCGAGGTCGAACGTTTACCGCACCGTGTTCTAGATGTGACGGCTATCACTCACCGTTACTGACGTGACTTGAGGGCCGGATGCGCACCCCAGACAGATGAGGAGTGGGATGCCGCCGCTGAAAGATCGTTGTGGTCGGATTTCGCACGCGCCGATGTGGCGGCGCGCGCTTGTCGGCGTGGGCGTGTGCGGGCTTGTCGCTGGAGGCGTGTGCGTGGCGCGTGCTGCGCCCACCGCGGTCCTGCGCGTCGGCAACTATCTCGGAATACCCGGGCAATACTCGAGCATCCAGGCAGCGGTCGACGCGGCCCGGCCAGGAGACTGGGTACTCATCGGACCGGGCAACTACCACGAGACCGGCAATCGCGTTCCCCCCGGGATGGTCGCCGGTGACCTCA
>JGI12627J18819_10000763_pt1 | contig 10774 bp, 12 predicted proteins | sample TexAe_OM1H0_M2_FD_18819 | JGI IMG/M metagenome (IMG submission 18819)
AGCGAATCGCCGGCCATGCCGACAGCCGGACCACGAAACTGTATGACCGCCGCGGCCAGAAGGTGCTCCGTACTCGACATTTGGAGAGGATTCGATATTGAGCCAGACAAACACAAGGGGGACGCCTTCCGCCGCTTATAGAAAAACCTTCCTGCCAAGGCACCCTCTCGCCGCCGCAATGAATGATTGATTTGCCACTGTCATAATATCCTGGACGCGAGCTGATTATCATTGAATTTATTGTTTATAAAGAAAATACACCTTCCTAAGAGACCGCTTACTGAATCCTCATTTACAAGCAGGCATTTTCCTCGTAAACACCCGAGAACGGGCTACCGCCAAACGGACAAACTATTATGTCTCGCCCAAGCGATTCCGAAGGGCTCACTTCTGCCGGAGGTGAATCCAAAGAACAGTTATTGCGGCTGATCGAGAACGTAAAAGACTATGCGATCTTTATGCTCGATCCCAGAGGGCACGTCACAACTTGGAATCAGGGAGCCAAACGTCTCAAGCGATATACTGCCGAAGAGATTATCGGCAAACATTTCTCCTGTTTCTATCCCGCCGATGCGATTGCGCGAGGCAAACCCGAATGGGAGCTTCAGCAGGCCATTGAAGCAGGCTACATCGAGGATGAAGGCTGGAGGGTCCGCAAAGATGGAACGCGGTTCTGGGCCAACGTCGTCATCACAGCATTGTTTGATAAAGAACGCAATCTGCTGGGCTTCGGCAAGATTACGAGAGACCTGACCGAGCGCAAGAAGATGGAAGCGCTCCGCGAAGCTGATCGTCAGAAGGATGAGTTCCTTGCACTGCTAGGCCATGAACTGCGCACCCCACTGGCGGCCTTACACAGCGCATTAAATGTCATGGCGCTTCCAGAGGCGAGCGAGCAAGACATCCAGGAGGCTCGAAAAATCGCTGAGAGACAGGTGCAGCAAATGACGCGGCTCATGGACGATCTTCTCGATACTGCCCGGATCAGCCAGGGAAAAATGGAGTTGCGAAAGAAGGTTATAGACGTAGCTGAGGTTATCGAGCGGGCCGTCGACTCGTGTCGCTCGTCCGTCGAGGGACGACAGCATCAGTTGACGGTGAGCATCCCAATGCGACCCCTGTTGATTAAGGGCGACGCTACTCGAATGGAACAAGTTGTCACCAACCTTCTTAATAACGCCACGAAATATACGGAAACAGGTGGCCAGATTCGAGTAAACGCTGAAGAGGTTGGCACACAGGTGGTAATAAAAATCCGGGATGCAGGCATCGGAATCGATCCCGAAGCGCTACCCTATATATTCGATCGATTTGTGCAGCCAGTCCGGCGTGTCGATCGTTCCGAGGGAGGATTGGGACTGGGCTTAGCGCTTGTGAAGAAAATTGTCGAGTTGCATGGTGGCACTGTTGAGGCATCTAGCGCCGGAGTGGGTCAAGGGAGCGAATTCGTGGTCTGCCTCCCGTGCGTCCGCCAAACTCAGATCTAAACAGAATCCAATGTTAATCTTGAACCTCAAGGTGCTGAAACGCCTGTGATGCGGATATTGGTGGCGGCCGACAATGTCGACTCAGCCGATTGCCTGGCAAGACTCCTGAAAATCGCCGGCCACGAGCTTCGTGTTGCCTATGATGGTCCCACCGCATTAGCGCTCGCGACGACGTTGCAACCCAAAGTTGTCCTGCTCGATATAGGAATACCGGGATTAAGCGGATACGAAGTGGCGGAGCGACTAAGGCAGTTCGGAGACGAAGAATGCCACCTTAGTGGCTATTATCGGATGGGGACAACCAGAGGATCAGGAAAGGTCAAGAGAAGCTGGGTTTGACTACCATCTACTCAAACCGGTGAATCCTGAATCTCTGCAACAATTATTAGCCTCCATTCTAAACACCGTTGATTGACCTCTCCCCTGCTGAGCGGAAGGTCTACGTCTTTGGATACGTAGCTTTCACGTGCACTTCCCATAATGTGGAAACCGGAAAGTGGAACCGCGAAAGCTCAAAAAGCCTAAGGCCTGCTCGCTTCTTAGAAGCGAAGAAGGGAAAGGTGAAATTATCTCCAGAGGGAAGCCAATCTAACGACGGTGAAGCCGGAATTGAGCGTGTGCCGGCTACGGTAATCGGAGAGTCGCTGACTTCCGCACCAGTTCCGACTTCTCCAAAAGCGGCGGGGTGGTTGTGGAAGACGTTAAAGATTTTTGGACCTGGATTAGTAACTGGTGCCGCTGATGATGATCCAAGCGGGATTGCAACATACTCCAGCGTAGGCGCCCAGTTTGGCCCAGGCATGCTCTGGACGATGCCCCTAATTTACCCGTTCATGGCGGCAATTCAGGAAATAAGTGCCCGAATCGGCCGGGTGACAGGGTGCGGAATTGCCGGAAACATACGGCGATTCTACCCGGCCTGGATGTTGTACATCATCGTCGCCTTGCTCCTGATCGCAAATATCATTAATATCGGAGCGGACGTCGGAGCGATGGGCTCCGCAGTCAATCTTCTGGTGGGTGGGCCAGCGCATCTCTATTGTGTACTATTCGCCTTGGTTTCCGTGGTTCTGCAGGTCCGAATCCCATACAAGACGTATTCGGGAATCTTAAAATGGTTGACCCTTTCCTTATTCGCCTATGTGGGCACGATTTTCGTTGTTCAAATCAACTGGCCTGAAGTGATCCGAGGGACCTTTATACCCACCATTTCACTTAAAGGAGAATATTTGGCTGCCCTGATCGCGGTTCTGGGCACCACGATCAGTCCGTATCTCCTATTCTGGCAATCCGGTGAAGAAGTCGAACAAATGGAGAGTGAACCAAAGGAAAAGCCACTCAAAAAAGCGCTCCACCAAGCACCGGAACAAATCCAACGAATTAAGATCGATACGTACATCGGAATGGCATTTTCAAATCTGATTGCTTATTTCATCATCCTGACTGCGGCCGCAACACTTCATACGCACGGGAAAACGGAGATTAACAGTGCGGCAGAGGCGGCAGCGGCGCTTAAACCAATTGCCGGACCCTTCGCAGCCTTGCTTTTCAGTCTGGGAGTGATTGGCACAGGGCTCCTTGCCCTACCCGTTCTAGGCGGATCAGCAGCTTACGCTCTGGGAGAAGCTTTACGATGGCCTGTAGGTCTAGAACGCAAAGCGAAAGAAGCAAAAGCATTTTACTCCGTGCTGGCGGTAGCAACTTTGATCGGACTGGCACTGAACTTTACAAAAATTGATCCGATCAAGGCTTTGGTGTGGTCCGCCATCATTAACGGACTTACAGCGGCACCTGTGATGTGTTTTACGATGCTGCTGGCGAGCCAGCGTAAAGTAATGGGTAAATTGATCCTGCCTTTCTATCTCAAGACATTAGGGTGGTTGGCGACCGCTATCATGGCGCTGGCAGCTGTAGGCATGCTTTTAACTTCTGGAAAGTAGCTCATTGCATGTCTTTCAGCCGCGTAAGATCAACAAAACATTTTTCCGTTTCGTGGCGTGAAGCTTCGAGGCATAACCCCAATTTCTGCTTGGCAGACATACGAGGGTGGACGTCCTCTATTTGCTATAGACGAGAAGCACCTAGAACTTGTCGGAAAACCTAAAAAGCCTCCATCCCTGCAGGGAATCGACCTACCATTGAAACCAAATGGCGAGTCCCTGCTCAGGTCGACGAAACCATGCGCCGGCGATGCACTGCTTGCGTGGAATATTTTGGTCGTCTCGATAAACCAACTCTCAAAGCTCGATCTCTCAGTTCCGTTGCTCCATGTGTCGGAAGCGCAATGGGCACAGCAGAAGATATTCCTTGTTTCTCTACGCCATGAAGTATCCGGCATCCGCAATGCGAGCAGCTAGGTGCTAATTTGTGAATCGCGCATTCGAAGCTGTCGAAAGTATGGCTTTCTGCGAACATAATTACTTCGAACGGTTTGTCGCAGTCGTTTACCGCAAGTCTCACATTTGGTGGAAGTTTTCGGTTTGCCTCATAGCGCGGATACTTCGAAGAACAGAGCATAGAATCGTCATATGGGCATCTGGCCCCCGGTAGCGCCGTAAATTTCGCCTGTGACATAGCTAGCCTGATCGCTGACTAGGAATACGAAGATCGGAGCAAGTTCAGCAGGCTGCGCGGCCCGTCCAAAGACGGTCTGGGAGCCGAATTGTTTTACCTTCTCCTTTGGCATCGTCGAAGGGATAAGTGGAGTCCAGACAGGGCCTGGAGCCACCGCGTTGACACGAACGCCTTGTTTGATCGCAAGGCTGGCCAGCGACCGGGTGAAGCTGACAATAGCCGCTTTGGTCGAGGCGTAAGCGATAAGACTCTCACTTGGGTCGAAGGATTGGATTGACCCGGTGTTAATCACGGATCCACCTTCTTTCATCTGTGGAAGGATTGCCTTACAGAGGCGGAACATGGCGAAGACATTTACGCGATACGCTTCCTCAAACTCATCATCGGGAATGTCGTCGAATTTTTCGTAGGTCCGCTGGAAGGCGGCGTTGTTCACAAGGATGTCGATGGTGCCTAACGCATCGATGGCTTGCTGCGCCACCGACTGGCATACGGAACGTTCGCCAATATCGCCCGGGAGCAGGACCGCCTTGCGGCCAGCCTCGGTCACGAGTCGCTGGGTCTCCAGAGCGTCTCTCTCTTCAGATAGATAGGAGATAGCAACATCCGCCCCCTCGCGCGCGAAAGCCAGGGCAACCGCGCGGCCAATTCCACTGTCAGCCCCGGTTATGAGTGCGTGGCGAGCTTTAAGCCGTCCGGTTCCCTCGTAGCTCGACTCTCCGTGGTCAACCTTAGGACTCATTTCCTCTTCACTTCCAGGAGGAGGTTGCTCCTTCTCCGAGTAGGGCGGCTGCTTGTAAAGTTTCCTAGGATCTTTGCTGCTCATGTTGTTTTAAATCCATTCGCTTGAGGCGAGACGCGCGGGGGTTGGTTGCCGAAAATTGGAACGGGCCCGAATAAGAGCATGCTGAATGTGACAACGTCGAACGATTGGCCACCTAAGCTTATCATCTTACTTTCGAGTCAGCGGCAACGTTCACCTGACTCTCTGCGATTGAAGTCAGCTTCTTGTTAGCTTCCCCTTCCTCGTTCAATGTTTGCTGTAAGATTTCAGCCATCTGATTGTCACCAAGGCGGCGAGCCAGGGCGCGCGCTGTTCCATAACCAGCCATTTCGTAATGCTCGACTCGCTGAGCCGCACCAATCAAGCCAGCGTCTCGAACATCGGGGTCGCCTTCGGCTTTTATAAAAATTTCGCCTTCCTTCACCAAGCCTTTCATCGCTTCACATGTTTCACCCGAAGATTTTTCGTCTATCTGCTTGAAAATGCTGTCTAGCCTGGAAACGTGTCTGCGGGTTTCCTCCAAGTGGTGTTCAAAAGCCGACTTAAGTTCGTGCGATGACGCTGCTTCAGCCATTTTAGGCAACGCGTCGACGAGTTGCGTTTCAGCGTTGTACAAGTCACGTAGTTCCTCAATTAGCAGGTCGCGCAAGGAGTCCAATTTTAATGCACTAAATCTCATATCTGCTGTTCGTGGTTTGCCATGCCAGAGGTTGTCTATTCCTCACGATTCTTCAGAATAACGGGACACCAAACGGCTTCCCTTCTTTTTAAAACCTGTTCTCGTCTTCGCGATGATTGCCGTAGCGGTCCCTTGCCACAGTCTCTGGGGCATTCGGCAACCCAGCCAGCTTAAATGGACCTGGCGAGGGGTGCCTGCGAACATTTTGATACACGAGACGCCGATGGACCAAGTTCGTCGTGAAGACAACAGCAAGTAGTCAACGATGAGTCGCCGCTGATTTCGTTAAACCTGTAGTCATTACGGGTATCGATAAACAAGAAAATCCTCGATCAAGGCTTGAGGCTCGTCACCTCATTTCGTTCATTATTCGATTTTCAACAGCCTTCCGATTTGTACCAAATCTTGGCGTTATAATAGGAAGCTTTCTCTCGCTCTGTTCTCTCAATCTTTACAGCGTACTTTTTCGGTTCAATCAGGCTCCCGTAGGTATTTGCGTAAACCTGGGTGAACTCCGTGCCAAAAAGCAGGATTTGAGCAGAATAGTAGATCCACAATAAAAGCGTGATTAGCGAACTGGCAGCGCCATAGGCTGAACCGGCTGCACCGCTGCCAAGGTAAAGAGCCAGAACGAATTTACCCAGCACAAAAAGTGCCGCCGTGAGCGCCGAGCCAATCCAGACGTCCTTCCACACGATTTTGGCATCAGGCAGATAGCGAAATATAAACGCAAAAAGCAGCACAATTACCAAAATATCGAACAGCAAAAAAAGCACCATTGCCAGAACGTGACCCCCAGGCAGTACGGCTTTGAGGTAGTCATTCAATCCTCTGAGAATAGTCTCTACCGTCAACGATACCAACAGAAGAAAACACACGCCGCCCACCATCGCAAAGGACAGAAACCGCGACCGCACAAAAGCCCATATTCCGCCTCCAGGCTTGGGCTTGACTCCCCAGATCGTATTCAGCGCTTCCTGGAGCTGCCCAAAAACTCCGCTGGCGCCAAACAATCCCACGATCACCCCGATCGTGGTCGCAACAATACCCGTTGTGGGCTTTGCCGTTTGGGCAGCGATCTCACGAAAAACCTTGATCCCGCTCGGGTCGACGAAGTATTGCAGCTGCTCGGTGATTCTGTCGCGCGCCATTTCACTGCTCCCAAAAATAAGCCCAAAAACAGCCAGGAGCACCACTGCCAGGGGCGCTAAGGAAAAGACCGTAAAATAGGCCAATGCCGCGCCGAGCTGGGGGCATTTATCTTCCATCCATTCACTGGCGGTATTTTTAAAAAGGGCAAGGATGCCTTTCGAATAAGGTTTCTGCTCCGAAAGCTTCTCGCGCGCGGCCTCGGATTGAGAAGGCGCCCTGGCGAGAATGCTTGTCCCGGTATCGGTTAACGAACGCGGAACCGTTGGCATGTCGGCTGAGCCTTTTAGTTGTGCCACAAGCCCGGCACTCCAAAACTTCGCGTAGCGCTGCGCCAAGCTGATCGCCACAGCACCAAGAAGTTCAAACCCTAAAGACAAAATTCCATGTCCCCTTTCGGGGACTTTGACCCGATCTGCTCTGATCGGTTTTAATTGATTGTCCGCTTTCTCACTTATAACGCTAAGAGCTCTCTGTCGCCGTCGGGAAAAGCGAGAGATCAACCATCCGCCAACGATTCCGAGAGCGAGCCAAAGAGACGTTCCAGAAAGTCGGTGGTCTATCGATATTGTTTTAGCCACTGATTATGTCTCCCACTTTCATTTAATTAGATGCGCTGGGCCCGTCCACTCGGCGCCTTTTGCGCAAGTTTCTTTGCCAGATAGGCGGCAATCACGGGTTTGGAAGCGTTCCAGACCATCTTCCAAAACTTCTTCTTTTTCTTATTGCTACGAACCTTGCCCTGTTCCTGATCTATGCTGTAATAAATCTTTTGTTTGCGAGCCGGTAAGCGGGACAAAAGCCAACCGATCATGAATGCGACAGTGATCCATTCAAATGGGTGATCTTCCGTTGAACGAACAATATGGCGACCGATATCCAGATCTCGCCTCAAAAGCAACAGACGGTCATGCAGATCGGTTCTCGTGTTGGCCAACTCCTCGCTCAGACGTTGCTCGGTATGTCTTGTTTCAACCATTGACGGTCCTTTTGGAATTCTGCGAGAGTAACCGGGAAAAGTGCCTTGGTAAGCCTGAACCTNAAGATGATACCGATAACAACGCTAGTGAGAAAAAACACCGCGCCCAAGGCCAGAGCACACCAGCCCCACGACCAGTGCAAGATCAACATCATCAAGTAGAGCAGAAAAACTATCAACAGGATGAGGCAACTCGCAAAACAAACGAGCATGCTGACAAGCAGCAAACTCATTATTAGCAAATGAAGCCCTGCCTCGCGGGCCTCTCGGCCCAAGAGCTGCAAGCGCAGTTCCAGATACCGTAGGAAAGAAGCAATCCAGACTTGAATTGAATCGGCTGCCGATGATTTCAAAACCGAAGATTCCTCGTCCGCAGCAGCGCTAGCCATTTAGCGTTTCCCGAGACTGAATCCCACGACAATCCCTACGCCCAGGGCTATCAGCACAGCCTGAGCCGGATTTTTGCGGACATAAGTCTCGCCTAGGGTCAACCAATCCTGTCCTTTTGAAGTAGCATCGGACCAGGCACGCTCGGCGGCCTTGCTCGCCTCTTTAGCTTTCTCCTCTGCAGCCTTGCGCCATTGCTCCGTCTTTTTGCCAGCCGTTTCGCGGAGATCTTCGATCTTACCGGCGGCGGCAGCTTTTAAGTCTTCGGCGGCCGCTTTTAGTTGCTCTTTGCCGCTTTGTTTTTCTTTCTCCGGGTCGTAACTCTCGTTCATTACAGATTTCCTTGGCAATTGTTCGCGGGATCTTCGGTTCGAGAATTGACTCGCACGCCGGAGGTCAAATGGATTGCTCCTAGCCATTTAAGAAACGCCCACTGAAAGCAGCCGTGCGCCTTGGCCGCCAAGTTCCACACTATTGAAATTGTCCGGAGCTAGCGCAGTTGAATAAAGACCCCATTCCGACATTACCATGTAATAGTCGTCTTGCTCCAGGGCGGTCCGAATGTTTATTGTTCCTTTGATTTTCGCGCCCCTTTCGTGCGATCGAAAATCGGTGCAATCAGAAGTCAGGCATGGGCGCCTGAGGATATGGTGCTTTAGCCAGAACGACGCGGCTTTCGCGTTCAACAAAACAGCTCGATTTTTATGCCAACAGAATATCACAGCTCAGCGGAGCGACCGGCTAGTCTAGAAGAAGAGACCAAAACCACGATTGAAGAAGCAAGAATGGTGCTGCCCGGTATTCAAGCCCTATTCGGCTTTCAGCTGATTGCAGTTTTCAACACTCGATTTCACGATTTCAGTAGTTTGGAACAGGTTTTGCACCTGGTCGCTTTGCTTTTAATTGCTTTTGCCATTGCGCTTATAATGGCTCCAGCGGCTTACCACCGGATCGCCGAAAGAGGTATCGTTTCGCGTCGGTTCGTAGATCTTGCCTCGCGTTTTCTGGAATTGGCCCTCATGCCGCTCATGTTTGGGATCTCGCTGGACCTATTCCTCTTGGGACGCCTGATTCTGAATAATGCGGCGTTGAGTGCCGCAATCGCAAGCACAATGTTTATCTTATTCTTTGGTCTCTGGTACGTTTTTCCATGGACGCGGGCAAAAAAATTCAACAAGAGAACCTTGAGATGAAGAACACCGATCCCGGCTTGCTTTCGAACTTACCAACTTATGCCGATGAAGGATCAGTCCACGCCGTAGTGGAAGCGCCAAAGGGTTCAGGAGTGAAATTTAAATATGACGAGAAATTGCGGGCGTTTACGGTCACGCGCGCTCTGCCTCTGGGATTGACCTATCCCTTCGATTGGGGTTTCGTTCCGAGTACCCAAGCCTCAGACGGTGATCCCTTGAATGTTTTGATTCTACACGATGGAACGACCTATCCAGGAGTTGTTTTACCATGCCAGCCATTAGGCGTGGTTGAAATGAGTCAGGAAGACGAAAAAGGAAAACGTGAAAGGAACGATCGGGTTATTGTGATGCCGTCATGGCATGATCGGCTGGGCGAATTTGAGCGGGCCTCTGACTTGCCGGCGGAGTTGAAATTTAACCGCCAGATTTAGTAGACACAAAGGCGTCGCGTGCAGCCTCCATTCTAATCTTTTCCACTCGTCCGCGTTGATCTTCAGCGCGTTGATCTAGCCTGGTCAAATCCAGCTCGCGCAAGGCCGGTATTACCTCAGCTATGGCAAACAGAGAGCGCCAAAGCGCTCGTTTGCCGTCAATACCCAAGGCTAATGCTTCCAATTTCTCAAGTCGTGCCAAGTGACCACCGGACGGGTCTTCTAACAGCAGTTTAACTCGCGTCAGCTTCTCACTCAAAAAGGCCGTCGTGTTGCGTACCGGACCACTGTCGGCATCCAGATCGTGCAATAGTCCACTCAAGACTTCCTGGTCCTCATCTACCTCCTGGCGCAATTGGATGAAAAATTGTTCGTGGGTCTTTCCGCGATGAGACGAAATCAGATGATCGAGCAACTCAATGGCAGCAACCGATCCGGCGAAATGATCCTTCAGGTAATTTGTAAGATGCCTTGAATTCATAGAGTGAGTTCGTTTGTCCAAAATAATTTGGGTACAAGTTTTCTGCGATATCGCACTGCGCGCCGGATTTGTTCTCAATGGGGGATCGCTTACCCAAGAAAAGATCAAGGACCGTTGGCTGGTTTGTTCGTTAGAGTGGACGGATACTGGTCAGCTTCGCCACTGCACTTTCGTGGCGATACGCGATAAATAAAAATCCTGCTGAAGTCGTGTGTGACTTAATGAGAACTCGCCCTCCCGTCTTCCGGCTGAGAGCCGAAAGCCGCGGCTCGTGCCTGCGCATTCTTTTCGCAATAGCGACATGCCTCTTCCAGGTTTTCAAAACTCGGCGAGTCGGCGAAAGGTCCACCTTGATCCGCAAATTGGTCGATGGATGGTTGATATTCCGTAAACCAGCGGTCTTTGTCTGATACAAAGTGGAGTTTCTTGTAGACAAAATAATAACCATGTGCGCATTTCCCGATTATAACGCCACTGAAAGAAGTCCACTCCACCAGGGAGAATTCGTGGTTTGAGCAAGCCCCGGATCTAATAACTTCAAACCCGTAGATCCTGAGTGTATCTCTAAACCGGTCGAAATGCGGCCTCAGTTTAAAGGCGTTTTCACGCGTTGAGACTCCTTCGGACTAG
>JGI12627J18819_10000764_pt1 | contig 10769 bp, 9 predicted proteins | sample TexAe_OM1H0_M2_FD_18819 | JGI IMG/M metagenome (IMG submission 18819)
TCAGCGGCAAGGACATCTTCTTGCACATCGCCAACGAGTACGGCGACGCCGCGAACTTGAACCTGGAATTCGGCGGTCCCGGGCTGGCGAGCATTCCGATGCACGACCGTCGCACCATCGCCACCCAGGGTGCCGAGGTGTCGGCCGATTTCAGCACGTTCGAGCCCGACGAGGTGCTGACGTCGTTCCTCGACGAGCGCGGCGTCACCGGATACGGCGTTGCGGCACCGGATCCCGATGCAACCTACCGCGAGGTACGTCACGTGGATCTGGCCGCGCTGGAACCCTACGTGGCCCGGCCGGGCACGGTGAGCCGCAACGGCCTGCCGGTGTCCCAGTTGGGCGAGCAGAAAATCGATCAGGCTTTCATCGGTTCGTGCGCCAATGGTCAACTCGAAGACCTCGAAATCGCCGCAGACGTGTTGCGCGGCAAGACGGTTGCCGCCGGCGTTCGGCTGCTGGTGACTCCGGCGTCACAGGCCGTCTATCGGGAGGCGATGCGGCTCGGGTATCTGCAGGACATCGCCGACGCCGGCGCGGTGATCACCAACTCCACCTGCGGTGCATGCTTCGGGTATCACATGGGTGTGGTGGGACCCGGCGAAGTGTGCCTGACATCGAGTACCCGGAACTTCACCGGCCGCATGGGCAGCCCCGAGGCGCAGATCTTCATGGCCTCACCGGCAACCGTCGCGGCATCGGCCATCACCGGCTACATCACCGACGCGAGGAGCGTGACCCGATGACACAGAGCATCACCGGCAAGGTCTGGGTGTTCGGCGACGACTTGAACACCGACGCCATGTATCCGGCCTTCGCGATGAAGATGGATCCCCCGGAGGCGGCCAAGCACATCTTCTACGAGGTACGGCCCGGTTGGACCGACCAGGTTTCCGCCGGTGACATCGTGGTGGCGGGCAAGAACTTCGGGTTGGGATCGTCGCGGCCGGTCGCGGCGCTGTTCACCGAACTCGGGGTCGCCGGCCTGGTCGCCGAGGAGTTCAATTCGCTGTTCTTCCGCAATGCCGTCAACGCCGGACTGCCCGCGATGACGATCCCCGACGCCACCACCATCTTCAGCGAGGGCGACATCGGGGCCTTCGATATCAGCACCGGCGAATGGCGCAACGAGACGACCGGGGCGTCCGGGTCAGTACCCAAGTTGCCCGACCTCATCCTCGAGATCATCGCCAGCGGAGGCGTTTTGCCACGGTTGGCGGCGCAGGGTTATCTGCCGGCGGAATTGGGCGACGTATTGCGGTCCAGCACAGTGGCGATCCGTGGCGCTGGAAGCGGCGCATGATCGGCAAGCTGCTGCGCAATGTCCGAGCCGGCGAGCATCGAAGCCCGCTCGCCGGTCCGGGTTTCACCGCACCCCATGACATTACGGTCACCAGCGCCGCGTTCAGCGATGGCGGCGCGATGCCGGTGTCGAGCGCCGGCAAGGGCGTGGGTGACAACGCGTCACCACAGCTGCGCTGGACCGGGCCGCCGCCAGAGACCCGGCAGCTGGTGCTGATCATCGACGATGTCGACGTTCCGTTGCCGCGCCCGCTGCTGCACACCGTCGCGGTGATCGAGCCGGGCGTGCAGGATGTCGACGCCGGTGCGTTGCAGTCGGGCACCCCGGGAATGCGGTTCATCCCAGGCAGTTTGGGGCATCTAGGGTATGCAGGTCCGCGCCCGATTTCCGGCCACGGGCCGCACCGCTACCGGTTCCACGTCCTGGCGCTCGACGAGCCGATTACTGACTACGTCACTACGGCCAAGGCGCTGCTGGAGCAGATGACCGGACACGTGATCGCCCGAGGGGTGCTGACCGGGACCTACGAACGCCCATGACCGGTTTGACAGCCCAATTAGCCGCGCGCTCCGCGGAGCCGAGTTTCGACCGATTGTTGGACAACGCTATCTCGAAAGGAATTTGATCATGGCAACTAACACAATCGACTTCGACAAGATCAAGCAGCTATCGCAGTTACCGGAAGCCGCAGCGGAACGAAACTTCGCGACCGACTTCCCGTCGGTGAAGGATCAGGTCAGCCCCGAGGAATGGCAGGCGCGCGTCGATCTGGCCGCCTGCTATCGACTCGTCGACCTGTATGACATGACCTACCTGATCTACAACCACATCACCGTGCGGGTGCCCGGCACCGACCAGTTCCTGATCAACCTGTACGGCCTGACGTATAAGGAGATCACCGCGTCCAGCCTGGCCAAGGTTGACCTGGACGGCAATATCGTGTGGAAGCCGGAAGGGACTGACTACGGCATTAACGGGGCTGGATATGTCATCCACAGCGCGATTCATAAGGCCCGCAACGACATTAACGCGGTGATCCACACCCACAGCGTCGCGGGTATGGCGATCTCGGCGATGCGCTGCGGCCTGTTACCGCTTACCCAGAACGCCATGCGTTTTGACGGGCACATCGGCTACCACGACTACGAGGGTCCCGCATTGAGCATGGACGAACAGCAACGGCTGGTGGCCGACCTGGGCCCGCACAACGCTATGGTCTTGCGCAACCACGGCCTATTGACGGCCGGAGCCAGCATTCCAGAGGCATTCAACCTGCTCTACCAGCTGGAAACGGCCTGCCAAGCCCAGGTTGCGGCATTATCAGCCGGGTTCGACGGGCTCAGCGCACCATCGCCGGACGTCGTCGACCTGACGGCCAAGGTCTTCGCCCCGACCACGTTGCGCCCCTACGGGTTGCTGGAATGGCCGGCCATGCTGCGCAAGGTCGAGGCCGAGACAAAGAACAGCGGCTACCCCTACTACGCCAGCTGAACCGCGACGAAAGCAACACCTGCCCAATCTTGAGGAGATTACGGATGAACGCGACCATCGACACTGTCCCGCGGCTATGCCCGCCACCACACCCCAACCCGCATCCGCCCAACCGCTTTCAAGTGCCGTCTGGCGCGGTCGACACCCACGCGCACGTGGTGGGTGAAAGTTTCGTACCCGAGCGTAGCTATACCCCGCCGCCGGCGCCGCCACAGGACTATCTGGCGATGCTCGATGCCACCACCATGACCTACGGGGTGGTCATTCAGGTCAGTGTGCACGGCACCGACAACAGCCTGCTGGTGCGGACGTTGAGCGCCCATCCTGACCGATTGCGCGGCGTTGCCGTCGCTCCGCATGACCTGTCCGATGCGGCGCTGACCGAACTGAAGGACGCCGGAGTGGTCGGGCTTCGGCTCAACACCATCTCCGGTGGTGGCATCGGTTTGGATCGTCTCGACGACTACGAGAGCTTGTGCGCAGAGCTGGGCTGGCACCTGCAGTTCCTCACCCACGCCGACCGCCTGGCCCCAGTGGCCCCCCGACTCTCACAGTTGCGGGTGCCGTACGTAATCGACCATATGGGGCATTTCGACGTTGACGCCGGCCCCCAAGCTCCCGGCTGGAAACTGATGATGCAGCTTGTGGCCGACGGAGCCTGGGTGAAACTGTCAGGCGCCTACCGGTTGTCGAAGACGCCACCCTACGCCGACACCATCCCGTTCGCCCGTTCCCTTATCGAGGTCGCGCCCGACCGCTGTGTGTGGGGATCGGACTGGCCCCACGTCGGGTTCTGGGGCCCCATGCCCAATGTCGGTGATTTACTCGACATCCTCGCCGACTGGGCACCCGACCCTGCTACACGCGAGGCCATCCTGGTCACCAACCCGCAACGGCTCTACGGCTTCAACCGCGCATGACTGAGCAAGATCGCATCAAGTTGTGCTGCCATCTGGCGTGCAGCTCCCGTCGCTTCGCGACGCCATACCTCACAGGAGCGACGCGAACGTAACGTCGCAAAGCGGCGAGCCTCGGTGAGGTTCGCCGCCAACTAGCGCTGTGGGTATACGTTGCGCGCGAAGCGCCCTATCCCTCGAATTCGTATGAGTACGCTGATCAGATGCCGCAACGGGTGTTGCGTGAACGCCTGATCGATCTGGAAGTCCCGGGCGAGGATATGGCGCGCGGTCGTGCGCTGCGAAAGACCGCCCCACGGCGCGCCCTCGCACAGCTCACCGTGTCGCCGCGAACGGCCACGGAGATTCTCGTCGCACAAAACGCCAGCAGGCTTCCCGAACTTGTCCCGTTGCGTTTTGCCCGGATGCTGGCCGACCCGTTCTCGTTCTACCGAGGTTCCGCAGCGGTCATGGCCGCCGACCTCGCCGCCAGCCCATCGACCGGAATCGAAATCATGTGCTGCGGCGACGCCCACGTCTCGAATTTCGGTTTGTACGCCGCCCCACACCGATCGATCGTTTTCGACCTGAACGACTTCGATGAAGCCGCGGTGGCACCCGCCGAGTGGGACGTCAAACGCCTGGTCACCAGCGCGATCGTGGGGGGCCGCCACGCGGGTTATCCCACCAAGGCGATACGCCGCTGCGTCGAACGGGCGTTGGCGGGCTACCAAACCAGCCTGCAGGCGATGCTCGAGGAGATGAACGTCCTAGACCGCTACTACCTACGGCTGGAACCCGAGCACTACACCGGAAAGGTATCCAAGGGCCTGCAGGCAGTGATCCAGAAGACCATATCCCAGGCGCGCACTCGAACGTCGGCGCGAGTCTTCAAGCAGATCATGGAGATTGGGCCCGACGGTACTCCGCGTCTGCGGGAGGCGCCCCCGGTGCTGCAACATGTCGACGAAGAGGTCGAAGCCCCACTCGTCGAGTCGGTGCAGGAGTATCTGGCCGCCGTCCCGGCCGACATCGCACTGCTCCTGTCGCACTTCCGCGTCACCGATGTCGCCCTGCGAGTAGTCGGCGTCGGCAGCGTCGGTACCCGGTGTTACTTGGTCATCTTGGTCGGCCCCAATGGCACCCCGATGATCATGCAAATCAAAGAGGCCACTCGATCGGTGCTCGAAGAATATGGCGGTTGGCGTCAGCCAGACACGCTGACCGCCGCCGTTGAGGCGAATGGCCAGGGTGTGCGCGTCATCGACGGCCAGCGAATTCTGCAGGCAATGTCCGATGTGTTCCTCGGGACGACACGCAAGGACGGCCGAGACTACTACGTCCGCCAGTTCCATGACATGAAGGGCAGCGTCGACACGGAAGGCATGTCGCCCTCCACGTTCAGCGAATACGTCGTTGCCTGTGCGGTGCTGCTGGCGCGGGCGCACTCGCAGAGTGCGAATGCATCCATACTGCGCGGATACGTTGGCACCAACGATAACGTGCACGACGCGGTCGCGGAGTGGTCGTACGCCTACGCCGAGAAGTCGCTCGACGACTTTCATCAACTGCGTGCGGCGGCCGCGGCGGGGGACATCGAAGTCGCCGACGATCCTGCCCGCTAAGCGGGTCGGCGACTAGTCTTCGGGAACCTCCCGGTCGATTTCGTCGAGCCAGGCCTGCGCCGACATATCCGACGGGGCGCGCCAGTCCCCGCGCGGCGACAGCGCGCCACCGTGCGACACCTTGGGCCCGTTGGGCAGNGCCGAACGCTTGAACTGGCTGAACGAGTAGAACCGCTGCACGAAGACCTGCATCCAGTGCCGAATCTCCTTGAGCGAATAGGACGGTCGCTTGTTCTCCGGGAAACCCGACGGCCAATTACCACGGTCGGAATCACTCCACGCATGCCATGCCAAAAATGCGATCTTCGACGGCCGGAATCCGTAACGCAGGACCTGGAACAGTGAAAAGTCTTGCAGCACAAAGGGCCCGACTTTGGCCTCGCTGCTCTGCAGCTGCTCTTCCTCGCCAGTCGGGATGAGTTCCGGGGTGATCTCGGTGTCAAGCACCGACTGCAGCACCGCGTCCACTTCCGACTCGAACTGACCGGACGAGATGACCCAGCGGATCAGGTGCTGGATCAGCGTTTTGGGCACGCCGGCGTTGACGTTGTAGTGCGACATCTGGTCGCCGACACCGTAAGTCGACCAGCCCAGCCCCAATTCGGACAGATCACCGGTGCCCAGCACGATACCGCCGCGCTGGTTGGCCAGCCGGAACAGATAGTCGGTGCGCAGGCCCGCCTGAACGTTCTCGAACGTGACGTCGTAGACCTTCTCGCCATGTGCGAACGGATGGTCGATCTCTTTCAGCATCAACTTCGCGGTGTCGGTGATGTCGATCTCGGAGAAGGTGACACCGAGGGCTCGGCAAAGCTCGACGGCATTACGTTTGGTGTGCTCGCCGGTTGCGAAGCCGGGCAATGTGAACGCCAGAATGTCGCCGCGCGGCCGGCCTTCCCGGTCCATCGCGCGCGCAGCGACGATCAGCGCGTGCGTCGAATCCAGTCCGCCGGAAACCCCGATGACAACCTTCGGGTATTTCAATGCGCGCAAACGTTGTTCGAGCCCGGCGACCTGAATGTTGTAGGCCTCGTAGCAGTCTCGCTGCAGCCGCTCGGGATCGGCCGGCACGAACGGAAACCGTTCGACCGTGCGCCGCAGCCCGATGTCGCCGGCCGGCGGATCCAGGCGAAACTCGATGCGCCGGAACGACTCCGCAAGCACCCGGTGGTGGCGCCGGTTATCGTCGAACGTCCCCATTCGTAGCCGCTCCGCGCGAATCAGCTCGGTGTCGACGTCGGCGATGGAGCGTCGTTCCCCTTTTGGAAAGCGCTCGGATTCGGCGAGCAGCACGCCGTTCTCCCAGATCATGGTCTGGCCGTCCCAGGCCAGGTCGGTCGTCGACTCGCCCTCCCCCGCGGCGGCGTACACATAGGCCGCCAGGCACCGCGACGATGCCGAGCGGGCGAGCAGGCAGCGGTCTTCGGCGCGGCCGATCGTGATCGGGCTGCCGGACAAGTTGGCCAGCACCGTCGCGCCCGCCAGCGCCGCTTCAGCGCTGGGCGGTACCGGCACGAACATGTCCTCACAGATCTCGACGTGCAGCACGAAGCCGGGCAAGTCGCACGCGGCGAACAGCAGGTCCGGGCCGAACGGCGCTTCCATGCCGGCCATTCGGATAGTGCCGCGCTCGTCGTCACCGGGGGCGATCTGGCGGCGCTCGTAGAACTCCCGGTAGGTGGGCAGGTACGACTTGGGCACCACGCCAAGAACGACGCCGCGATGGATGACCACCGCCGTGTTGTAGATGCGGTGCCGGTAACGCAGCGGGGCACCGACCACCAGCACCGGCAGCAAGTCGCTGGAAGCCGTGACGACATCGAGCAACGCATCCTCGACAGCGTCGAGCAACACGTCCTGCAGCAGGATGTCCTCAATCGAGTACCCGGACAGCGTCAGCTCCGGGAAAATGGCGAGGGCGACGCCGTCGTCGTGGCACTGGCGGGCCAGCCGCAGCACCGAGGCGGCATTGGTCGCCGGGTCGCCGATCGCGGCATGGTGCGTGCACGCGGCGACACGGACAAACCCCTGGCTGTAGGCGTTATAAAAGTCCATCGCCCTTCCATTGTCGCCCAGCGGGCGTCACCACGGGACCAGCGGGTATCGCCGTGGGCCGTATCACGCTTCACGCCCGGCGGATTGCCTCGGCTAGCACGGCCGCCACTAGCCGACAGCGCATTGCTGGCATACGGTCCGATACGTGAAAACACAGCAGCGCGCCATCGGCATTCTGGGCGCAATCGTGGTCGCAGTCGCTGGCTGCGCGCCGTCGACGACGTCGAGCACACGCGCGGTGACCGCCTCAACCGGAACGACCGTGTCCGCGAGACCGCTCGCGACAAGAACGCTGGCCGCCGCGCCGAGCCTGCCCAGGGGTGCGCAGCCCCAGCTGGCGTCGGACCCGGCACAGCTGGCCGACGATCTTGTTGCCGACGAGCATGCGCTGCGTAATGGTGGGACGGCGGAGGCGGCGCTGGAGTCCGCGGCGCACCGCGAGCAGGCCGCCTACCGCGCCATCGCGCGCCACCCCGAATGGGACGCGACGATACGTCCGCGAATCCCGGCCGACCTGCTCGATGTCTACGACCGCAATGTCGATGCCCGTCGGCAACTTCAGGCGATGTCACAAGGGCGGGACACGCTGCCCGCGTGGCACGTCGACCCTCCGGTTCCGGCCGACGAGCTGATGGGTGACTATCACGCGGCGGAGGCGGAGACCGGCGTCGGCTGGAACTACCTGGCCGCGATCAACCTGGTCGAGACCCGGTTCGGCAGCATCAACGGTGTGAGCACCGCCGGCGCGCAGGGCCCGATGCAGTTCCTGCCTACGACGTTCGGCGCCTACGGTCAGGGCGGCGATATCCATTCACCGCGCGACAGCATCATGGCGGCGGGCCGCTTCCTCGCCGCGAGCGGCTTTGCCAACGACCCCGATCACGCCATTTATGTGTACAACCACTCGAACCAATACGTGCGCGCGGTCGACCAGTACGCGTCGTTGATCGGAGCAGACCCCGCTGCGTTCGCCACGTACTACCGGTGGGACGTGTACTTCGTCACGACTGCCGGCGACGTGTTGCTGCCCATCGGTTACGCCGAAGCGTCACCGATCCCGGTCGGCGACTATCTGGCGACCCACCCGCAGTGACGTCGGCCGATCCGTACTCTCGAAGAGGTGACGGCCTGCGCGGAATCTCCTGAGCTGATCGCTGTGTTGGCCGGTCGCCGGGTCGCGGTGTTAACCGGAGCCGGGATATCCACCGATTCCGGTATCCCCGACTACCGGGGTCCTGATTCGCCACCGAGCAATCCGATGACGATTCGGCAGTTCACCTCGGATCCGGTGTTCCGGCAACGGTACTGGGCGCGCAATCATGTCGGCTGGCGACACATGGACGAGACCGTGCCCAACGCCGGACACCGGGCGGTTGCCGCGCTGGAGCGCGACGGCGTGGTGTCCGGCGTCATCACCCAGAACGTTGACCTGCTGCACACCAAGGCCGGCAGCCGCAACGTGATCAATTTGCACGGCACCTACGCGCAGGTGATCTGCCTGAGTTGCGGTGACGCGATGACCCGCGCGGCGCTGGGCGACAAGCTCGACGCGCTCAACCCCGGATTCATCGAGCGCGCCGAAGCACTCGGCGGGCTGGCGGTTGCTCCGGACGCTGACGCCGTCGTCGCCGAAACCGATTCCTTCCGCTACCTCGACTGCCCATCGTGCGGCGGCATGCTCAAGCCAGATATCGTCTATTTCGGCGAGAATGTCCCTAAAGCTGTTGTCGAACAAGCATTTTCGCTGATCGATGCGACTGACGCGTTGCTGGTGGCCGGATCGTCGCTGACGGTGTTTTCCGGCTATCGGTTCGTGCGCCACGCCGCGGCGTGCGGTATCCCGGTCGCGATCGTCAACCGCGGACCCACCCGTGGCGACGACCTGGCCACCGTCAAGGTCGACGGTGGCTGTTCGGAGTTGCTGACGTTACTGTCCGAGGAGCTCGCCGCAGCCTCGGTCCGCTAGTCGCCGGAAATTAGAACGTGCAGGGCATGCTGCGAATCCCGTGGATGAAATTGCCAGGGACATATACCGGTTCGCCTGCCTGGATGTCCGGCAGCTGACGCAACAGCTCGCCGAAGATCGCACGTATTTGGGCCCTGGCCACGTGCGCGCCGAGGCAGAAGTGCACCCCGCCGCCGCCGAAACCGACGTGTGGGTTGGGGCTTCGGCTCAGATCCAGGCGCTCCGGGTGCTCGAAGACGTCGGTGTCCCAGTTGCCGGACGGATAGAACATCACCACCTTCTCCCCCGCCCGGATGGTTTGGCCGCTGATTTCGAAATCCGTTGCGGCCGTGCGGCGGAAGGTCATCACCGGGCTGGCCCAGCGGATGAACTCCTCGATTGCCCCGCCGATGCGGTTGTCGAAATCTTCCAGCAGCCAGGCGCGCTGATCGGGAAAGTCGGTGAGCGCCTTCAGCGCGTGACTGGTGGTTTGCCGGGTGGTGTCGTTGGCCGCGACAGAGAGCAGCACGAAGAACGCGGCGATGTCGGCGTCGGCGAGCCGGTCGCCGTCCACCTCGGCAGTTACCAGGCTGGTGAACAGGTCGTCACCCGGATGCTCGCGACGTTCGGCGGCGAGCGCGAAAGCCACCTGATGCACGGTTATTTGGGCCTCGAACAGCACGTCCATCGGCTGGCGGCCGTCGAGGTAGACCGGGTCCGCCCACGAGACCATGGCATCGGCGGCGTGTTCCACGCGCTGACGGTCCGCCTCCGGAATGCCCACCATGTCCGACAGCGTGCGGATGGGCAGTTCCTTGGCGCAGTGCTCGACGAAGTCGGAGCCGCTGCCCGCCGCTTTGAGCTCCTCGACAATGGCCTTGGCGTTCGCCTGGACCGAGTCCTCGATGCGCCTGACCTGCCGCGGGGTGAACGCGGCGCTGACGAGTTTGCGCAACAAGGTGTGCCGCGGCGGGTCCATCGCCAGGAAGGACTGGGACGCTTCGAGCAACTCCTCGGGAACGTTCTCGAAGATGACCCCCTTGCCGGACAAGAACACCTCGTTGTTGCGGCTGACCGAGACGATGTCATCGCGCCGGGTGAGCGCCCAGTAACCCGGGTCGTCGGGATCGGTCATAAGGGCGTCTTCGACAGGAGGATGCCAACTCACCGGGCGTTCGGTCCGCAGCACCGCAAACGAGCTCTCCCGCTCTTGCGCGGTGGTGGCCCAGAACGCTCGTGACGAAAGATCGATGGGGTCGTAGGCGCGGGGGGTGGCGGCCGTCGCTGTCATGGTTGGGTCCTCCATCGGATATGACGCCGGTCACAAGTCTGAACAACGCCGACAATAAATCTAGACACCATGTCTAGTCAAGATGTCGAGGCTTCGGCTAAGCTCTGACCAGCGGTGGGATGAGGAGGTGCCATGCCGTCGGTCACTCGCAAGCCGCAAGCCA
>JGI12627J18819_10000765_pt1 | contig 10762 bp, 9 predicted proteins | sample TexAe_OM1H0_M2_FD_18819 | JGI IMG/M metagenome (IMG submission 18819)
GGGTAAGCGCCGCCCCGGGCGATTGTCGCAGCCATGCCAGCGTTGATTGTTTCGTGTTCAAACGGCTGCCCAGTACGTTGTCGAGCGCCGTCCTATGGGACTCATCCAAGCCGCTAGTGAGCTTCCGGTACAATCGCCGTTCTGCGCGTGTGATAGCTTCGGCACAGAGCCGCTCGATCACTGAAAGGGGCGGAATGATAACTTGCTCACTGCGCAGTTGCTCAATGACGCAGCGCGCCAATACCATTGCCTGGTGCGTCCGATCCGCCAACGGGATGAGTCCCTGAGCGATTTCTCGATACTTCTGTGATGTGAACGGTTGAAACCCGTAAAGATGCTGAAGCTCGATCAAATGTTCACGACGCGTTTCATCCCTCTGCGCGTACTCGTCCCATAGAGCCGATTGAACCTGCAGCTGTGCCGCGACCATGCCAAGCACTGCTGCTGGCGGCGTTTCATTCTCTGCCAGAACCCGGCCTGGATAACGCAAGTAGCAAAGTTGTACCGCAAAGCCCAGCCGATTGTGGTCGCCGCGATGTTGGCGTGCGGCCGCCAAGTCGCGAACGCTCAGAACGTAATGCTGCAACAGATTCTCCTCTTCATCTGGAAAGGCGAGCAAGGCTTCGCGCTGCGCGGCGGTCAGGAGTTCACGGCGTGGCATGCAACGATTCTGATCACGAATTCGGTATTTGAAAACGGCGATCGTTCCGTCTTTCGCTATTCGCTTAAAAGCCCAACGGCGCCGCGGGCCAAAGAACCAAATTCTCAGCAGTCGCTGCAACTCGGCCAAAGATCTATTGCGTTCGTTTGTTTCAAGTCCTTAGCGTACGTAAATTTCCCTTTCCTGAGCTGACCCGAAATCTTCGAATCGTACGCTCCTTGCACCATGCTGAATGCATGCGCGTTTTAATGGCGCCGTACGAGAAAGAAAGCCTTAAAACCTCCTGTCTGGGGGCTGTTGTGTGCCATAAAAGTCAGGCTTGCCATTCCTTACTAGAGAAATTCGTTCAAGTCTAAAGGAAGGTAAGTCAAATGGCCCCTGGTGACACGACTGTTGGGAGAACGCCTATCTGCAATGAGGTCGCCAACAGGTGACGGCGTCGACGCGGCGCGGCGGCAGAGAAGAGGTCAAGCAAAAGCTGCATGGCGAGAACGCCGATTTCCTAAAATGAGGTGCGATTTGGAGTTCAGGTTGTGCGACTAGGCAGCATACGACTCCGCATAGAGCTTTTTCTGATTTTCTCTGCCGTAGTGTTCCGTGATTTGCTCCCAAGTTTGATAGATGTCGTCGAGGGCCGCTTTTGGTTTCGTGCCACCCGCCAATACTGACGACACGCGGACATCGAGCTCGTGCCAATACTCCGCGGCGCCGGGAATTCTTAGATAGATTTGCTGCTCGGGCAGCACAAGATTTTTGTAATACGCGTCGAGGAAGGCAGTCGCGTCACCTTTATCCCACCCCTCTTTCGCCCACTCGTTGAAGGTTGCGGTCCCAACCGGTGGAAAATACTCGTACTTCATTCCCGGCTGGACACCGGTCCATCCGTTGGCGGAGTTAAAAAAGGCGTTTTTCTTGTTGGCCATGAAGGCGAGGAAATCATAGGTCGCCTCTTTCCTCTTCGACAAACGCGAGATTACGCAATGCCAGCTCCCTCCGTTCGTGTTCCCCACAACGTTGAGTGGATATTTCTCCCATTGACCTGCTAGGGGATTAAACGCCTCAGTCGTACCGGGTATGATGGTCGCGCCGACTCGACCCTGAACACTGGAGCGGGCGCGGTCTTGGGCCAACGTGGGCAGATCGCCCCAAGTTGCTTCCATGACAGCGTGTCCGGTCAGGAACGGATTCCATCCCTCAGGAAGAGTCCAATTGATTTGTTCTTTTGGGCCGTTGGCGAGAAATCTAACATAATCCTCGAGGGCGCGCAGATGTCCCTCAGAATTGATCAAGGGCTTCATGTCGTCCGGGTTGAAGTAAAAATACTTGTTATTTTGGGAAACGACATAGGGGGCGGCGAGTGTCAAGAAATGGAAGAAGCCCTGCTCGTTGACCTTGGCATGAAGCGAAATTCCCCAATCGTCCTTCCCATCACCGTTCCAATCCCATCCGGTAAAAAATGATGCCACATCATGCATCTCTTTCATATTCTGCGGAGGATTGGGTAACTCATATGCGAGCTTGCTCTTGAACTTTTCCTGATAGTCAGCATTCCCCAAGACGTCTTTGCGGTAGTACAAAATCTGAGCGTCGGCATCAAACAGCACGCCGTACAGTTTGCCCTGCCAGGTATAAAGCCGTTTCATTGCCGGCAAAAATTGATCGGGGTCCCAGTAGGGGAATTTTAGATCTCTAAGAAACGGCGTGATCTCGGTCACGTAGGGTTCGTCAGCCGTGAAAAAATCTCCATAGAACCAGGCAGCGGTCTGATAAGCGTCGTATTCGCCCCGCCCGGTTGTAAGATCCTCGAATATTTGTTGATGAAGCGTATCGATAGGAACCTTGGTAATGTTGATGTGGGCTCCTGTTTCCTCCTCCCATCTGGGCGCGTGATATTCAACGCAGTCTCCGACCGCCGATCTAAGAACCATGACGTTGATGGTGGTGTCTTTGTATGGCTTGGACTTCAGATACTCAATGCGTTCTTTGGTGATGGGCGACTCATTAGGCGCCAATGGTGAAGAATCGACAAGGTCGTCATTCGCCGCTAAAGAAACTGGTACCATGCGGGTTAACAGGGCCGCGGAAAAGCCGAGCTGCGCAGCTCGCCGCAAAAATCGACGCCGAGTGATCTTTCTTTCAAGAAACCCGGCGGCCAATTGCTTGAACTCTTCTTCTTCCGAGCGATGCTGGGACATATTCTGATCCTGTTCGCCTATCCGGCTTGACCGCGCGTGCGCAATTTGTCCAGCATCACAGCCAGGATGATGACCGCTCCCTTGATGACCAATTGCCAGTAAAAGGAGACGTTCATCAAAGTAAGTCCATTATTAAGGACGGCGATGATCAGAGCTCCGATTAAGGTTCCAAAGACAGTTCCAATTCCGCCAACGAAACTTGTACCGCCCAGAATGACCGAGGCGATTGCATCCAGTTCATAGCCGATGCCCAATTGTCCCTGGGCGCTGTAGAGACGGCTGGCGCTCATTACACCGGCAAGTCCCGACAGAAGCCCGCTTACGCCATAGGCGAAAATCAGTACAAACGGTACGGCAATACCGGTCAATCGGGCCGCCTGCGCGTTACCGCCGACAGCATAGATGTGCACTCCTAAAATCGTTCTGTGCAGAATGAACGCGCTCACAGCGATGATTAAAAGAGCGATAACGACCAGCCATGGAACCGGCCCGACATAGCCATTGCCTATCCAGGCAAAGCCGATTTTACTGTTGATAACGGTGGTCCCGCCCGCCGCGAGATACGCGAGTCCGCGGATCGCCGTGTAAGTTCCAAGGGTTACGATAAACGGAGGCAGGCCGATGTAGGCGACCGTTGCGCCCGTCAGCACTCCAACCACCAACCCTGCAAGCAGCGCCGCTGGAACCGCCGCCCAACCTAAGGCGGGGATCAGTGAAACGACCACCGCGATAACGGCGGTAAATCCAAGCACCGATCCTACCGCCAGATCGATCCCTCCCGTCAGAATGACAAACGTCATCCCGGCAGCCAGCACAATGTTGATAGACGCCTGGCGGACAACGTTGACGAGGTTATTCTGGGTGAGAAAATTCGGCGTAAGAACGGCAAAGAGAATGCAGATAATAACGAGAACCGGAAGCATCCCGGCCAACTCGATCATCGATCTGGTAAATTCTTTCCGCTTAGCCGCAGCCAGGGCGGATGTCTCTGTTGTACCTTCAGTTGCCATTGGTTGTTGCACTCCGTGTGACATCGGTTGCAAACTTCATGATGTTCTGTTGAGTGATTTCGATCCCGGTCTCGCCCCCGACCTCACCGGTGATTTCTCCTTCCCTCATGACTAATACGCGGTCGCAAACGCCCACGATTTCCGGCAGTTCNCTGGAGATGAAAAGAACCGCCATCCCTTTCTCGAGCAATTGCTGGATTAACGCGTAAATCTCGGCTTTCGCGCCGACGTCGACTCCGCGNGTTGGTTCGTCCAGAATAAGGACCCTCGGATTTATTTCGAGCCAGCGTGCCAATAAAAGTTTCTGCTGGTTACCGCCGGAGAGCCCTCCGGCTCGCTGTTTCAGCGATGCGGTCCGGACCCGCATGGCCTTCACTTCTGCATTCGCGCGCTCGGTCAACTTTTTGAAGTTGAGCACACCGGCGGTCGCGCACCGCCCCAATATGTTCATTGTAATGTTTTCTCCCGAAGACATCTGGAGGAAAACACCTTGAAGCTTGCGGTCTTCTGGCACGTAGCCGATCCCGGCGCTGATCGCATCTTTAGGCTGGTTGATCCGGAGCTTTTTCCCATCCAGATAGACCTCACCCGATTTGCGTTTGTCGGCGCCGAAGATCAAGCGCGCGAGTTCGGTTCTTCCTGCCCCGACCAAGCCGGCTAACCCAAGCACTTCTCCCTGCCGGAGCTGGAAGTTGGCGTTCTTCACACGGTCGCCATCGGACATGTTTTTGACTTCCAGAACGACGCGCCCGGCCGAATGCTTGGCGTGCTTGTAGAAATCCTCCAGTCGCCGTCCAACCATCATTTCAATGACCTTGTCGGCTGAAAATTCCGCGCGCTTCAGCTCGCCGACATATTCTCCATCGCGCAGGACTGAGAGCCTGTCGGCCAGTTCGTAGACTTCGGCCATGCGATGGCTGATGTAGATGATGGCCATCCCTTCCGAACGAAGTCGCCGGACAACCTCGAACAACCGATCCGTTTCACGATCGGAGAGAGCCGCCGTCGGTTCGTCCATCACCAGGACCCGACTCTTGTAGAACAGCGCGCGCGCTATCTCGACCTGCTGTTGTTCGGCAACCGCGAGATGAGCGGCGCGCTGGGTGGCTTTGAATCTTGCACCAAGCCGATTCAGCACTTCCTGGGTCTTGCGATCCATTTCGGCCGTATCTGTCATGAACCCGAGACGTTTCAGTTCTGAGCCCAGAAAGACGTTGCCGCTCACCGTCAGGTTCGGCGCGACGGTCAGTTCCTGGTAAATGATGCCGATCCCTGCCAGGCGCGCTTCGTGCGGCGTACGGAACTGGACCGTTTTACCATCCAGGATGATTTCACCCGAGTCCGGGTGATACGCCCCCGCGAGGATCTTCATCAGCGTGCTCTTGCCCGCACCGTTCTCGCCCATGAACGCGTGCACCTCGCCGGGCCAGATGCTGAGATTAACGCTCTTGAGAACCCGTACGCCAGGGAAGCTTTTGCATATCTGGCGCACCTCCAGGATCGGCTGAGCGCTACCGGGTCCAGCCTTTATACTGGTCGACATTTTCTTTGGTGATCAATTGTACCGGAATAAGGGTAAGAGGCTGCTCCGGTTTCTTGCCATTGATGATGTCGTACCCGATCTCAACGGCCTTGCCCGACATAGTGTAGGGGTCCTGCGCAGCACTTGCCGCGATCAAGCTGTCCGGATCCTTCAAGGAAGGCACCACATCCGGTGCCCCGTCTACACCAACGATGAAAAAATCCTTGCGTTGCGCTTGTTTGGCCGCCAGGTCGCAACCGATGGCGGTGGGATCGTTAATCGCAAACACCGCGTCGATTTTCGGAAAAGCAGTCAGAAGATCCGTCATCACCCGAAGACCGCCATCACGGCTGCCACCGGCGTTTTGGTCCTGAGATACGATCTTGATGTCCGGATACTGTTTGATGACTTCGACGAANCCCGCGACACGATCGGTCACCGCTGAAACCGGTGGCCCGTTGACAANCACAACCTGGCCTTTGCCCTTCAGTCGATCCGCCACATATTTGCCGTCAAGTTCACCAGCCTGCTTGTTGTTCGAAGTAACCGTTGCGTCCACGCCGCCTTCGGCAGCCACATCGACCGCCACCACAGTAATCCCGGCTGCTTTTGCCCGGAGTACAGCCGGCGCGATCCCTTTACTGTCAGCGGCATTCAAGAGGATCAAATTGACGCCAGACGAGACAAAGTTATCCATCTGGTTAGTTTGATTGTTCACGTCATAGTTGCTCGATTCGGCCGTGAATTTAACAGCGGGGTTGTACTTTTTCGCCTGCGCTTCCGCTCCATGCGCGATCTGAACAAAAAACGGGTTACCAAGATCGCCGACGGTTACAGCAACGGCTTTCAGCGGCTTCTGTGCATAGGACGGCGCAGCGAGTCCGAGTGCAAGGAGCAATCCGGCCACCGACTGGATAGTAAATCGGGGAAAAGATCGTTTTTTTATGGATTGGGTGAAACTGAGTGTTTTCATGGGTTGGGGGGCATCTGAATGTTTTTCGGAATCAAAATGACTTCGAACTTAACTGCATCCTGAGGACCACGCGATGTCCCTAGAATGCTTCCTCCGAATATGCGGATATTCCTTACCGCGTCCGGAGTCCGCTCCGAGACAGGATGTCCGTAGTCCTTGATCAGGCCCTCGTAGCCACAGCGGATTCCATCGATCTTTTGGACGCCATGTCTGCTGTACGCTTGCATTGTGAGGCCGCGTATGACGTTGTTAATACCCGGGNACAATCCTCCACAGGTTACGATCGCACAAGAAAGTTTTGGCAGGGTCAAAGAAAATCCTTCGCCGCGGACCTGCTGACTCAAATGCCGGCGTCGTTCGCTGCATGTCAGCGCGCCGGAAACAGTCGTCAGTGAATCATCCAGTATTTCCGTGGGCCTTTCGACCGCTAAATGATAAAGGGAGCTTGAGACTCGATACAGCCTTTGAACAAGCCCAAGGTCTGCTCCATGTTGTTGACGTTGTAGGCAGCAATTAGCGTACTTTCCGTACGCAAGGTGAAAGAGATTTGAGCTAGGAACTATCATGGGGGCGATTTCATTTCGGCATCAAATCGCTCTCCAACTCTTCATTCTTGGCTAAATTTCCAGGAAGCTTCTGTAATGAATCTCGTCGTCGCGGCCATCGTGCTGTGGAATACAGTCTACCTCGGGCGCGCTATTCACGGCCTGCGCGAACAGGGCGAATCGGTCGATGAAAATCTTCTGGCCCACCTCTCGTCGCTAGGCTGGGAACACATCAATCTTACCGGCGACTACGTCTGGCATTCCAACAAGCGGGTGGCCAAGGGCCGATTCCGACCCTTGCGAAGCCCCAAAGATTCATGACCCGTCTGTTTACGCCACAACCTGGAGCTTAGCGTGCTTTATTTTCCGTTTTCAAAAAGATCCCCTTCCTTAACACGATAAAATACATTCTCATGTTTAAGTAGAGTGAAGATGGACCTCATCAGTGGGTTGAAACTAGTCGGTTTGTTGTAACTGTCGACGAGCCTCCTCGCAGCGAAGTATGTATTGTCGCGCGTCCTCGTCAGACGGATCGTACGCCCACACGGATTGATTGAAAAGGGTCCTGGCTGTCGTCTGCAGTTGTGTTAGTTCGGCGACTAGTTCCGCAGCGTACCGAGTACTTTGATGAAGCCTTTGCAGAGCGTGGCCAATCGCTGGGGAATCCGGATCTAATCGCCCGAGACCAATATTGCCCGCCAAGAGAACATCTTTAGCCAGACCTTCCCAGCTATTTTTCATCGCTGTTCGGGGGTCTGTGGTCGCGAGCTCGAGCAAAGCTTCCCGTTCTTCAGATAGTGCCACTAATACGGAGGTTGCTGTAACGAGCTTCAAAACGCCAGGCGCAGCGAGCGGTGCCGGAGGCGGCAGTGGTAGTTGAGGTTCACGAAGCTTTCCAAGGGCCGCCTGCGCAAAGCGTTCCATCCAACGATCGTGGAAAGATTGTTCATGGTCACCCTCGATTGGAATCGGCTCGAAAGCTAGTTGCCAAGATCCGAGGACGGGAGACGCGGCGAGGTCTGCGTTTCCATAGTCATCTGGATTCTTTGCACCGAACGGCGGCTGGCAAACTGCCGTCCGGTAATAGGGGCAATGGTAACACCTCGAGCATTAAAACGACGTAGCGTTCTTCGCCGCTCACCAAGTCACCCAATGCGAGTTCGGACCGTTTGTTCGAGCAATTGAACCTGAGGGTAGTCGCCGTACTGTTTCCAGGCATGGCAGAATATTTTCGGTTGGATCCGGAGGCGCAAGTTTTGAACAATAATTTTCTGCAATCCGTCGAGTTCATCGGCGAAGATAACTGGAAACTTCTCGGGTGAATCCGCATCATGGAGTTGCCCCTGTCTGACCTTGCTCATGGCGACGAGAATGTTCTCGTTGTAGCTGTCCCCGAACCCAAGGCAACTGGTCCGGATCTCGTCCTTCTCCAAGCCGGCCCGGGTCAACGCTTCGACATGGTCCGGCTTGGTAATCCCGGCGTTGAGGTGTCCGTCAGTGAGCAAAAGGATCTTGCGGATCGGAGCGATGCCATGGCGGTTTTCTGAGCCTTCATGAGCTCATCTCGCCCCAACAGCCACCGGCCATTAGATTGGTCGAAGCACCCGCCTGGATCTGATCAACGGGTTTGAAACCAGCCGTACCGGTTAACCGGCTGGTCCAAAGGGATAACGACCTGGGCTGAACTGTCGAAGACGACCGTATCGGGCGAACACCGGTGCCGTGATCGCTAATTCCGAGCAGGCGACGGCAGTGAATTTCTGCTGATGCCGAGGGCTTGCTCAATGATATCCACGGCAGCGGACAGTCCGTTTGCCTTGGCAATCGCCCCTTGCAGCCTCTGTGCATTATTCCGGTAGGCGGAATTGTTCAGCACCTCATCCAAAAGCGTAGAGAGGTGATCGGCGGTCAGCTTGTCCAGCGAAGTGACAACACCGGTCCGATGATGTGCGATTCTGGCGGCAACCCCAGGTTGATCATAGGCCACCGGGATGGCTACCTGCGGAACTCCTTGGGCTAGAGATTCCAGCACTGTGTTTAGTCCTGAGTGGGTGATGCAGACTGACGCACGCTTCAGCACATCTAGTTGAGGCGCCCGATTAATAACAATGGCGTTCTTCGGAGCGGGTCCCAGCTGACGAGGATCGAGCTGATCCCCAATCGAAAGCACAAGTTGCAGGTGTTTATGCATAGCGAGGGCCGCGATGATCGTACGGAACACGTCTGCCCGGCCATTCAGTATAGTGCCCATAGAAGCGTAAATGAGCGGTTCGCCGGTTAGTCGATCCCAAGGGAAATCCAGCGACTCCCGGCCCTTGCCATCATGGAATGGTCCCGTGTGGTGGAACTGGGCAGGCCAATGAGAAGTTTCGAAGTCGAATGCTTTGGGGACCTGGGAAATCGACGCCCAGGGTGAGAGTGTTGCGTGAGGGTTATCCCAATCGATCTCAAGTCCGGCAGCGGCGGCGTGAGCCCTAATCCCGCCGTTGGTCTCATTCAGCATTTGAATAAATTTCGCTGCCCCATCTCGGTTTCTGGCTAGAGCGGCGGCGTTGGTCTCATGAGGCCATCCATAGAACATAAGAGGTGTATGCCCCGAATAGTCAAAATGTGCCGCGGCAGAAACGTGGATGTAGGGAATGCCCAACTGGAGTGCAGCTAATTCGACATAGTAATTAACGCAGTCTATTATTAGGGCATCGATTTGATTGGATCGCACAATAGCGGGCAATGATTTGATCATCGACTCGGACTGGCTCATTATGAGGCCCATACTAAATTTTAAGGCCTCATCTCCCTGCTTCTTGCTCATTTCCGCTCTGTTCTCACTTAGTATGCGCTCCTCTTCACCAGGAATAAAAGGTAGACCAGCGGCACCTGATGAATAAAGAAACACCACATCGTGGCCCCGCATCTGCAGGTGTCGTGCGAGCGCGGTTAGCGGGTTGAGGTGACCTGGTACTTGGAGACAGACAAAGCCGAATTTCATGGAATTTTACCCTCTTTTTGCAATTAGCAGCGAACGTTAATTCTTACCGCTGCATTCAGTTTTTTGGTTAGTGGGAGCTACTAGAGCGCTAGTTTTTGGGCATCCTCGAGTTTTTGTCCTGGTTGCCGGAAATAGTGCTTTGATATGGATTCTGCGAGGAACGGCGGGCTTTATTCGTCCGATCGGCGGAAGCTCGTGTCGCCATCCAGACAATGGCTCCGGCAGCCCGAACAAAGAATGCCAGTATTCACCTACGGCGCTCTAGAGTTGCAGAAGGTCAGCCCAATCCGTAGCCAAACGAAGAATAGAACCGGGGGACAGGTCAATTATTCATTGAGCCCAAACTGAAATAGTCCTCCGGCCGCAGATTCTTGATGACTTCACAACAGGCTCGTTTTGCGTGTTCGATCGGCGCGCCGCTCATTGAACCGGAGCGATCTAGGACAACAGTGAAAGCGGTTGGGCGCGCTCGCTGGATCAGCGACTGGGCCGGTGCGGTCAGTCTTGCTACGAGATGAACAGGTTGAGAGGAATTACCTAAGATGGTTTTATAGTCGAGTTGGAGTTCAATATTCACTTGTGGGGACGTTCAAGTTGGCCTTGGAGTAGGTTCATTAGTTAGAGAGAAAAACTGGTGTTTCCTACTTTTACATAGGGGGTGGGACATTCGCAGGGCCTGTAAGTGATAGGCGACTGATCTTATTTTCATTTCGCGCGCTGGCCTTTCTTTACCTAATTGGCGGGTTTGTGTGGGGGAGTTTCTTCCTGCGAACCCTTTGGTGCCCCGCGAACCACTTGCCTAAGATCGATACGTAGAAAATGGGTATTGACGAGCTCGGTAGACCGGCACTATTCCGCACGATAGGA
>JGI12627J18819_10000766_pt1 | contig 10762 bp, 8 predicted proteins | sample TexAe_OM1H0_M2_FD_18819 | JGI IMG/M metagenome (IMG submission 18819)
GAGCGCATCCACAATCCCGCCGATATCAAGCGCATCGCCCATCGGGCGATGCGCGATCCTCAGATCGCCCGCCCACTTCGAACTGTTGCCGAGCACGACGACCTCGTTGCTTTCGACCTCGACGCCGGAGGAAATGCTGGCGCGCGGCGACTGGATCGAGAAATCGGCAAGCAGCGAAGCGTCGGTGAAATCGTCCGGCCCAATCTCGCCGAGCCCGAGCGCAACACCGAAAGCGCCGGCCGCCCGCGCAAAAGCCATGGACTTGTTGGGATCGTTAGTGAGCGGCTGCTTGCCAGCCGCAATCGCTGTCGCCGCGCGCGCAACCGTCACGCAAGGACATTTCACCTGCACGAAATGCACGTCATCGAGATTTTCGATTCCCGCATTGGCGGTCGCCTGACGCACCGCTGCTGCAACGCTCTCGACATGGGCGCGTCGGCCGACATCCTCGGCAGGCACGGGCGCGCTGAAGGCGGTGCCGATCGCCAGTGCCGAGGGAAATTTGCGAGCGGAAGGCTCCGCCTCGCTGATGCAAAACACGCTGTAATGTGGGCTCATTACGCCCTCGGTGCCGCCGGACAGCACGCAAGGGATTTCGCCGACGAGCTGCGCGGGCGGCTTGTTAAGATACTGCGACAACAGACCCATCAGGGTCTGGGTGAAATAGCCGCGGGTGAAATCGTTGACGCCACCATTGCCCTCGGTCTTCCCGATGATCGCGGTGACATCGGCCGCGCGAACCTGCCCGCTTGTGATCAGGCGCTCGAGCTCGGAAAGGTCCCCGGGATGTGCCATCGAGAGCCTGAAGACCTGCGCCCGCTTCATGTCTTGTCGTCCTCCCGACCGCCCTCTTGAATCAACTCAAACACCCGGCTCGGGCTTAGGGGAATTTCCAACAGCTCGATCTTGCGTTGCTTCAGCTCCAACGCATTCTCGATCGCCTGCGCAAACAGCGGGCCAACTGGAATGGCGCCCGCCTCGCCCGCGCCCTTGACGCCGAGCGGGTTGAGCGGCGATGGCGTCACCGTGTGGTCGAGCTCCATGCGCGGGACCTCGAGCGACGTCGGCAGGAGATAGTCGGCCAGCGAGGCGTTCAGCAATTGCCCCTGCTCGTCGAAGGAGAGCTTTTCGTAGAACGCGTTGCCGATGCCCTGGGCTACGCCGCCATGGATCTGCCCCTCCAGGATCATCGGATTGATCACGGTGCCACAGTCATGCACCACGACATATTTGAGGATTTTCACCTCGAACGTCGCAGGATCGACCTCGATGATCGCGGCATGCACGCCATTGGCCGTCGAGCCGCTCGACGGGCCGAAATATTGCGTCGATTCCAGTCCCGGCTCGGTGCCTGGCTTGACCGCGCCGCGCATCGGGTTGGCGCGCTGCGCGAGCTCACCAAGGCGAATGAATTTTTCGGGAATGCCTGTTATCGAAACCTTGCCGTCGGCCAGCACCAGGTCCTCTTCTGCGCATTCGAAGGCGTCGCTGGCGAGCTTCAGCGCCTTCTTGCGCACCGCTTGTGCTGCCTCGCTGACGGCATTGCCGGCCACCACCGCGCCGCGGCTCGCAAACGTGCCGGCGCCCCAATAGAAGCGGTCGGTATCGCCGGTGACGATATCGACATCGGTGACGTCGACGCCAAGCTGGTCCGCGACGATCTGGGCGAAGCTCGTGAAATGCCCCTGCCCCTGGGTACCGATGCCGGTCGCGACGCTCACCTTGCCGTTCGCCCGCACCTGCACCTTGGCGCCCTCGTAAGGCCCGATGCCGGTGCCCTCGACATAGCAGGCGATGCCGATGCCGACTGAGCGCCCCTGCGCATGCAGCTTCGGCTGTTCGTTGGCGACAAAATCGGCGTAGCCGATCGCCTCCAGCGCCTTGTCGAGCACGGGCTCGTAGTTGCCGCTGTCATATTCGAGCGGCGCGAAATCCTGGTAGATGATCTCGTTCTTAAACGGAAACGCATCCTTCGGGATAAAATTGCGACGGCGGATTTCGGCCGGATCAATGTTGAGCTCATGCGCGGCGAGATCGAGCAGTCGCTCGATCACGAAGACCCCGTGCTGGCGGCCCGCGCCGCGATAGGGCGTGACGATCGGCAGGTTGGTGAATACCGAGGTGAACCTGCTGTCATAGGCCGGGACCACGTAGGGCCCGAGCAAGGTACACTGGCTGTTGATCGGCACCGTCAGGCCGTAAGGATTGTAGGCGCCGTTGTCGTGCAGGAAAACGTCCCTGACGCCGAGGATCCGACCATCGCGCGCCAGCGCAATCTCGGCATCGTGGATCTGTCCGCGCTCATGGGTGGTCGCCACAAAATGCTCGAAGCGATCCTCGATCCACTTCACCGGGCGATTGAGCCGCATCGCTATCCATGGCAGCGTGGCCTCTTCCGGATAGAGCATCATGATCTTGGGCCCAAAGCCGCCGCCGACGAAGGGCGCGATCACCCGCACCTGACCTTCGCCAAGGCCGAGCGCGCCGGCCAGCATGTTACGCACGAAGACCGGCGCCTGCGTGGTGTCCCAGACGGTCATGTGCTCGGCACGCGCGTCCCATTGCGCCACCACGCCTCGGGTTTCGATCGGCGAGGAAATGCCGTGCTCGTAGCGGAAGCGGCGCTTGAGCGTGAGGTCGGCGTTTGCGGCCGCGCGTCTGTAGTCGCCCTTGGTCTGACGAACATGCGCGGCGACATTGGTGCCGAGATCGGCGTGAACGCAGGTCGTGTCCTGCTCCAGGGCCTTTTCGAGGTCGACGACCGCGGGAAGAATTTCCAGATCGACCACGATGTCGTCGAGCGCGTCTTCGGCGATGTAGCGGCTTTCCGCCACGACGATCGCCAGCGGCTCGCCCGCGCAGCGCACTGTGTCTTTCGCAAGCGGCACATGAGTGCGCAGGTTGAAGACAATGCCTGGCACCGGCGGTGGCGGCACCAGGAGCGGACCGGGCTGGCAATAAGCGCCGAGATCTTCGGCGGTATATACCGCAATCACGCCACCGCGCTGCAAGGCGGCGGATGTGTCGATATTCTTGATACGAGCGTGGGCCACCTGGCTGCGCAGGAGAGCCGCATGCAACATGCCGGGGAGCTCGACATCGTCGATGAACAGCGCCTGCCCCGTGAGGAGTTTTTTGTCTTCGTTGCGTTTGACCGGCGCGCCGAAGAAGCGGGTGGTCATAGCGCGCCTCCCCGCATGGCCTTGGCCGCAGCCAGCATCGCATCCACGATGTTCTGATAACCGGTGCAGCGGCAGAGATTGCCCGACAGCGCCTCCCGTACCTCTGCTTCCGACGGCGCCGGATTTTCCTTCAAGAACGCCGTCATGGTCATCAGGATGCCCGGCGTGCAATAGCCGCATTGCAGGCCATGATGCTCATGCATCGCCTGCTGGATTGGATGAAGTCCGGTGTCGTTTGCGAGCCCCTCGACCGTCGCAAGCTCATGGCCATCGGCCTGTACCGCGAGCATCAGGCAGGAACGTACCGGCGCGCCATTTAGTAGAATGGTGCAGGCGCCGCAGACGCCATGCTCGCAACCGACATGGGTGCCCGCCAGCATCAATTCATGACGCAGAAAGTCGCTGAGCAGCATGCGCGACTCGACCACGCGCCGATAGGATTTTCCGTTGACGGACAGCGCGATCTCGTGAAGGTCAGACTGCATGCGCGATCCGCCGATCGGCGGCCCGTAGCGCACGCCCGGTCAGGACGCCCGCGACGTGGCGCTGATAGTCGGGCGTGGCGTGCACATTGCCGGCCGGTTCAATCATGCGGCGCACACCGACGGCGACTGCCTCGACGGCCTTGTCGCCGAACTTCTCGCCCATCAGGGGCGACGCGGCGCCGCTGGCATCGACCGGCGTCTCGCCGACGCCGCAAAGCCCAAGCCTTACTTCGGAACAGCGGCCTTCCGCATCATGCGTAACGATGGCGGCGACGCCAACCAGTGCAAAGTCGCCGCGCCGGCGCGCGACCTCCACGAAGCAGGCACCGCTCCGCGGCTTTTGCACGGGCCAGGTGATATCGACCAGCATCTCATCGGGCTGCACATCCGTCGTGAGCAGCCCGACAAAGAAATCGCTCGCGTCAACCTCGCGCTCGCCGGTCGCCGATTTCAAATGCATGCGCGCCTGCATCGCCACCGCCAACGCCGGCAATTCGGACGCCGGGTCCGCATGGGACAGGTTGCCGCCGATCGTTCCGCGGTTGCGAACTTGTGGATGGGCGATGTGGGGCAGCGCATCGGCGAACAACGGACAGCTTTTGAGGAAATCGCCGTCGCGTTCCAGCGCGCAATAGCGCGTCAGCGCGCCTAGCCTCACTTTTCCGCCTTCGACCTCGGCGCAGCCGGCAAGATCGGAGAGACCGTTGATATCAATCAGCACGGCGGGTCGCGCGAGGCGGAAATTCATTGCCGGAATCAGACTCTGGCCGCCGGCAAGGAAGCGAGCGTCATCGCCATGTTCGGCCTTCAGGGACAGCGCGTGCGTAATGGAGGAAGCTTTGACGTATTTGAAGGGGGCAGGCTTCATCCGGGCTCGCTTCAAGGATCCGTTCGCAATCCACTTCGCAAACGCGTGTGCAAAACTATCGTCCGCAACGCATGCAAGTCAAAAGCCGCTTGCCAAAGAAGCGCCGCTTTTGCATGGAGATGGAGCAAAATCCTGCTTATTATTCTTTCGGCGTGCTCAAACATTGGGCGCGCCACTGTTAACAGCTTTTGACAAACTCCTGTTATGGCCACAGCTAAGTCAAATATCTCAATTGTCGGCGAAAGGAACGCGTCTCCTTCGCCCGGCCGAACCACATCCGGCGCCAATTCCGTCAGCGCCTCTGACCTAGCCTCCACCAGGCGCCGCGTCGTCGATGCCCAAAATATCTCCTTAACTTTCGAGACCGCCGACGGACGCGTCGACGCGCTCTCCAACGTCAATCTTCAGGTGGCGGAAGGCGACTTCGTCTCCTTCATTGGCCCGTCCGGATGCGGCAAGACGACGATGCTACGGGTGATTGCCGACCTGCAGCAGCCTTCGTCCGGCTCGCTGCTGGTCAACGGCATGACTGCGGAGCAGGCGCGGCTCGCCCGCGCTTATGGTTATGTCTTCCAGGCGCCGGCGCTGTTTCCGTGGCGGACGATCGAGAAGAATCTGAAGCTGCCGCTGGAAATCATGGGCTATACGGAATTCGAGCAGCAACAGCGGGTCGAGCGCTATCTCGCCATGGTCAACCTGACCGGCTTCGAGCGCAAATTCCCCTGGCAGCTCTCCGGCGGCATGCAACAGCGCGTCTCGATTGCGCGCGCGCTCTCCTTCGATCCGGCGCTTCTTCTGATGGACGAGCCCTTTGGCGCGCTCGACGAGATCGTGCGCGACCATCTCAACGAACAGCTGCTGCACTTGTGGAAATCCACCGGCAAGACCGTGCTGTTCGTCACTCATTCGATTCCCGAAGCGGTTTTCCTCTCCACCAAAATCGTGGTGATGTCGCCGCGACCGGGCCGCATCATCGACATCATCGATTGCGATTTCCCGGTCGATCGCTCGGTCGAGATCCGTGAGACGCCGGAGTTCCTGAAAGTGGCGCAGCGCGTTCGCAACGGCCTGCGTGCAGGACATTCTTATGACGAGTAGCGCTCTCGCTCTGCCCGCGCGCACCTCCCGCCCGTGGGCGCAGCATCCGCTTGTCGCCCGCTATGCGCCTGTCCTGACCATGATCGCGGCGCTGATCGCGATCTGGTACGTCGCAGCCATCGCCATGAACTGGTCGCTGGTGCGCGACGGTTTTGAGCGCGAAGAGACGCCGTATACGACGTTGGATATCCTGTCCGGCACGATGGACGCGGAACGTCCGCTATTGCCGTCGCCGCACCAGATCGTCAATGCCTTCATCGACGGCGTGTTCGGCTATCCGCCGCTCGCGCCGCGCAGCCTGATCTATCACTCGCTGGTCACGCTGTCCGCGACTCTACTCGGATTCGTGCTGGGCGCGCTGTTCGGCATCGCGCTGGCCTTGATGATCGTGCACAGCCGCGTGCTCGAGCGGAGCTTGCTGCCCTGGATCATCTGCTCGCAGATGGTGCCGGTGCTGGCGCTGGCGCCGATCTTCATCGTAGCGCTTGGTGCGCTCGGCCTGCACGGGCTTCTTCCGAAATCCATCATCTCGGCCTATCTCTGCTTTTTCCCCATCGCGATCGGCATGGTGAAAGGCCTCACCTCGCCCGATCCGCTGCAACTTGAATTGATGCGGACGTGGTCGGCGACACCGCGCCAGGTGCTGTGGAAATTGCGCTGGCCGGCGTCGGTCCCCTATCTGTTCGCGAGTCTGAAAGTCGCGGTCTCGATCTCGCTGGTCGGCGCCATCGTCGCCGAGCTGCCGACCGGTGCCGAAGCCGGCATCGGGGCGCGGCTGTTGTCGGGCTCCTATTATGGCCAGAGCATTCAGTTATGGGCGGCGCTGGTGGCCGCCGCCGTGCTGGCTTCGGGCCTGATCGGCATCGTCGACCTGATCGAGCAGAGCGTCGCACGCCGCATGGGGGCGCATTGATGTATCAGCGCAAACTCAGCCTCGGCTTTGTGCTGGCGACGTGTGCGATCGCACTAGCATTCTTCCTCTCACCCGCACCGCAATCGTCACCGCTGCTGGCCAGACCGTTAGCCGCCGGCTTCTGCGCCGGCGCCGCACTCCTCTTCCTGCTGGCGGCCTGGCTTGCCGATGCCCGTTCCATCCTTCCTGGCCTGCTCGGTGCATTCGCAAGCGGCACCGCTTCGCTGCTTTTGCTGCACGACCCTGCGGTAGCAGGCGCAGCGAGCGGCGGATTCTGGGCGATCGTCATCGCCTGCTGGCTGTCGGGCGCGCTTGGCGTGATCAATCTCGCCAATATCAGGAGGCTTCGCGGCGAGCGTCAGCGCGTAGTCAACATCGCAATCCCGCTCCTGTTCGGCGCCACCGTGTTCTATCTCTGGGAGGTCGGCGTACGCGGTTTTGGCGTGTCGCCAGTGCTCTTACCCTCGCCCAGCGCCGCCGCAGCGCGGTTTGCCGCGTCGCTGCCGATCCTCGCCGGCGATTTCGTCCAGACCTTCATCCGCGGCGTGCTGATCGGCTATGTCATCGGCTGCGGCTCGGGACTATTGGTCGCGATCCTGGCGCAGCGCTTTGATTTCCTCGGCCGCGGGCTGCTTCCCCTGGGCAATTTCTTTTCCGCGCTGCCGCTCGTCGGCATCGCGCCCATCATGGTGATGTGGTTCGGCTTCGACTGGCCGTCCAAGGCGGCAGTCGTCGTGCTCATTACTTTCTTCCCGATGTCGGTCAATGCGATTGCGGGCCTTGCGGCGGCCGGCCACATCGAGCGCGACCTGATGCGCTCCTATGCGGCAAGCCACAGCCAGAGCCTGACCAAGCTCTACCTCCCGGCGGCGCTGCCGTTCATCTTCAATGCGCTGAAGATCAACGCCACGCTGGCCCTTATTGGCGCGATCGTTGCCGAGTTCTTCGGCACGCCCACGCAAGGAATCGGATTCCGCATCTCCACTGAGGCCGGCCGCATGGCGCTCGACATGGTCTGGGCGGAGATTGCGCTCGCAGCGCTTGCGGGAATGGCTTTCTACGGTTTTGTCACGCTGGCCGAACGCGCGACAACCTTCTGGCACCCGTCGTATCGGACCTAGGTCGGCAAGGTCTTTCAATTTGGAGTTATTTATGAAGAAAAGTTTGGCAATGGTCACGGGCCTGGCGCTCGGGCTGTCGCTCTCGAGCGCACAAGCCGCCGACCCCGTCACCGTACAGCTCAAATGGGTCGCGCAGGCGCAATTCGCCGGTTACTTCGTCGCCAGGGACAAGGGCTTCTACAAGGAAGCGGACCTCGACGTCACCATCAAGCCGGGCGGCCCCGACGTCGCGCCGCCCCAGGTGCTCGCCGGCGGCGGCGCCGACGTCACCGTGGACTGGATGCCTTCGGCACTTGCCTCGCGCGAGAAGGGCGTGCCACTCGTCAACATCTCCCAGACCTTCAAAAAAAGCGGCCTTGAGCTGACCTGCCGCGCCGACACCGGCATCAAGAAGCCGACCGACCTGAAGGGCAAGACCGTCGGCGTCTGGTATGGCGGGAATGAATATCCGTTCCTATCCTGGATGTCGAAGCTCGGCTTCAAGACCGATGGCTCGCCTGATGGCGTCAAGGTGATCAAGCAGGGTTTCAATGTGGACCCGATCCTGCAGAAGCAGGCCGATTGCGTCTCCACTATGACCTACAACGAATATTGGCAGGTCATCGACGGCGGCTTCAAGCCGAGCCAGCTCGTCGTCTTCAAATATGAGGATGAGGGCGTCGCGACGTTGGAGGACGGCCTCTATGTGCTGGAGAAGAACCTGAAGGATCCCGCTTTCGTCGCCAAGATGGCGAAATTCGTCAAGGCGTCGATGAAGGGCTGGGAGTACGCTAAGGCGCATCCCGATGAGGCCGTTAAGATCATTCTCGCCGCCGATACCACCGGTGCCAAGACCGAGAAGGATCAGAAGCGCATGATGGGCGAAATCGCTAAGCTCCTCGGCGACGCCGACGGCAAGCTCGACGTCAAGGACTACGACCGCACGGTCGCGACCCTGATGTCAGGCGGCTCCGATCCAGTCATCACCAAGAAGCCGGAAGGCGCCTACAGCTTCGCCGTCTACGAGGCGATGAAGAAGTAAGCTTTGCTTCAACGACGGGACGAGCGGGATTTCGATCCGGCTCGTCTCTCACATACTCTCGCCGACCGCCCTGCGCCGGCCCAAAATACTGTAGCATCCCCCTTTATTTTCAACTCCAGACCGTCCAAATTCCGACTTGGACATGATCGACGTTTCCTGACGACAGGCTCGAGGCGAGGTCCTGCGCCGCTTCTTAGGAAGAACAACGTTGGTCAAGGCTGGGAGGCCGCACATGAATCTCGAAGACACGATCGCGCGCGACACCGCTCAGGACATGCTCAATGTCGTTCCGACCAATGCGGTGCTGGGCGCCGAGGTGCTGGGCATCGACCTGAAATCCCTCGACGAGGCGCAGTTTGCGGCCTTCAAGCGCGCCTGGCACCGGCATGAAGTGCTGCTGGTGCGCGGCCAGACGCTCAGCGACCAGGATCTCGTCACCTTCAGCCGCCGCTTCGGCGACCTCGACTGGGCACCGGTGCAGGAAACCGGCCGCCGCTTTGTCGAAGGCATTCCCGAAATCTATATCGTGTCGAATGTGAAGGTGAACGACGAGCCGATCGGGAGCCTCGGCTCAGGGGAGGCCGTGTGGCACACCGACATGTCCTATCTCGACGTGCCGCCGATGGCCAGCATGCTCTATGCGCTCGAGATCCCGCCGGTCGGCGGCAACACCTCATTCTGCAGCATGTACGCGGTCTACGACGCACTGCCGGCACAACTCAAACAGCGTGCCGCGACACTGAAGATCAAGCACGACGGCACCTACAACAGCGGCGGCTATTTGCGCCAAGGCGTTACGCCGACCGACGATCCCCGGACCTCGCCCGGCGCCGTGCATCCACTCGTCTGCACCCATCCCGACACCGGCCGGCAGATGCTCTATCTCGGCCGCCGCCGCAATGCCTATCTGCTCGGGCTGGAGCTTGCCGAGTCGGAAGCCCTGCTCAACGAGCTCTGGCAATATGCCGAGCGGCAGGAATTTTCCTGGGAGCATGTCTGGCAGGTCGGAGATCTCGTGATGTGGGACAACCGCTGCACCATGCATCGGCGCGATCCCTTCGACGATAGCGCGCGGCGGATCATGCATCGCACCCAGATCAAGGGCAGCGCGAGGCCCGTGTAATGCGCAAGCCCGGAGCATCCAACCGGATCCTGCTCCTGCTGTGCCTGATGTACATGATCCTGTATGTCGACAGGGCCAACATCTCGACCGCTGCACCGTTCATCAAGGCCAATCTCGGCTTGAGCAACACCGAGCTTGGCTTTGCCTTTTCGGCCTTCGCCTACCCTTACGCGCTGTTCCAGCTGATCGGGGGCTATGTCGGCGACAAATTCGGGGCGCGGGCGACGCTCTGCGTCAGCGGCCTGATCGTCTGCGTATCGACCGCAGCGACGGGCCTCGTTGACAGCCTGTTGACCCTGGTCATCGCGCGCGTTGCACTCGGCATTGGCGAAGGCGCAACCTTCCCCACTGCGACACGCGCCATGTCAACATGGATGCCGGAGCGGAACTGGGCCTTTGCGCAAGGCATCACCCATTCCTTCGCCCGGATCGGCAATGCCATGACGCCTCCCCTGATCGCGCTGTTGATTCAGTTCGTAAGCTGGCGCGGCTCCTTTGTCGTACTGGCGCTCGCGAGCTTCGCCTGGGTAATGGTGTGGACCTGGACTTTTCGCGATGTGCCGACCAGCCCGCCGCTGAGCGCGGAGGAGTTGGCATCTCTCCCTGCCCGCGGCCGCGGCGGCGCGAAGGAGCCTGTGCCCTGGCTCAAGCTGTTTCAGCGGATGTTGCCGGTAACGGCGGTCGACTTCTGCTACGGCTGGACGCTGTGGCTGTTCGTCAGCTGGATCCCTTCCTTCTTCTATCAGAACTACCATCAAGACCTGCAGCAGACCGCGTTCTACTCCGCCGCCGTCTTTCTCGGCGGTGTGATCGGCGACACGCTGGGGGGCGCGATGAGCGATCGTATTCTCACCCGGACCGGCGACCGGGTCGCTGCACGGCGCAACGTGATCGTGACTGGGATGCTGGGCGGGTTTGTGTTCCTGCTGCCTGTCATGCTGGTCCATGACA
>JGI12627J18819_10000770_pt1 | contig 10713 bp, 10 predicted proteins | sample TexAe_OM1H0_M2_FD_18819 | JGI IMG/M metagenome (IMG submission 18819)
TGCTTCACCGCGTGCACCACGTCTCCGGTGCCGGCTTCGCCTTTAGTGCGGATCATGGCTGCGCCTTCGGCGATGCGCCGCAGGGCCTCGCCGAGGTTGCGCGCGCCGCATACGAATGGGACCTTGAAGGCGTGCTTGTCGACATGGTGGGCTTCGTCGGCAGGCGTGAGGACCTCGGACTCGTCGATGTAGTCGACGCCGAGCTCCTGCAGGATTTGTGCCTCGGCAAAGTGGCCGATGCGGCACTTGGCCATGACCGGGATGGAAACGGCCGCCATGATTTCACGAATCTTTTTGGGCGAGGCCATGCGGGCTACGCCGCCTTCGGCGCGAATCTGTGCGGGCACGCGCTCGAGCGCCATAACCGCGACGGCGCCGGCACGTTCGGCGATTTCCGCCTGCCGGGCGTCGGTCACGTCCATGATCACGCCGCCCTTGAGCATTTCAGCCAGGCCTGTCTTCAGGCGAAGGCTAGTGGAGCGTCCATTGTTCTGTGACATGTTTGATCCTTTCTTCTTCCGAACCTCGATTAAGAACCCAAATCTTTTTCCAGCTTGATAAGTGGCGTGCCGAACAGGTCGGCTGTGCCGTTGGGCACGCGCATGAAACCGAGGCGCTCATAGAGCCTGATCGCGGCGGTGAGAAAGGGCGTGGTGGTCAAAAACATGCGCCCGCTACCGTTTTGTCTGGCAAAGCTCTCAACCTCGTTCATGAGCGATTCGGCGATGCCCTGTCCTCGCAGCGATGGCAGCACTGCGACTCCACGCACGTACAGGCCCTTTTGTCCCCTCAGGACGGCTGACGCGGTCCCGGCAACGTGATCATCCGTCAGTGCGATCCAAGCCGGTCCTTCTTGCATACGCTGGCTCACTTGCGCGGGATCGGGAGTGGTCGCAGCGAAACCCTTGGGCGTGTACAACGACTCGAATTCGATGAACGATTCTCGCAACACGCTTGCGATTTCCGCGGCATCCGCCGGTACCGCTCGCCGGATCCGCGGGTTCGATTGCATTCTGAGCCAATCCACGGCGCCAATTCGGTGAAATCTTTAAAAATTGTAACGAATAATTGGACTTCCATAACGATCCATTTACGTTATTCTTACCATACCACTTTTCCCATGCCCCGCGAGACCACAGCGTTTTCGCTGAGCCTGCCCGCGCCGCCGCCGGGTGGAAGCTTGTATCGGTGGTTGTACGGGGAGTTGCGGGCGGCGATCCTCGACGGGCGGCTGCTTCCGGGAGCGCGGCTGCCTGCCACCCGCGATCTTGCGGCTGCTTACCGTCTCTCGCGGGCGACCATTGTGACCGCCTTCGACCAGCTGAAGTCGGAAGGGTATGTTGAGGGCCGCTCCGGATCCGGGACCTACGTCAGCGAAGTACTGCCGGAGCACTTGCTTGATGTGCGCGGGCCGCATCAGGAAGCACGGCTGCCCCACCGGCGCATCGCGCTCTCTGCGTATGCGCGCCGCCTGCAGCCGTTTCGTGCGTCGGCGGCTCGGCCTTTGCGGGCGTTTCGGGCGCATCAGCCCGCGCTCGATCTTTTTCCAACTCATTTATGGGCGCAAGTGGCGGCGCGTCGTTTGCGCCGAGTCTCCGCCGGCCTGCTCGCGGGTGGTGAGGCCCTCGGCTATCGTCCATTGCGCGAGGCAGTGGCTGCGTACCTGAATAGCTCGCGCGGTGTGCAATGCGCGGCGGAGCAGGTCTTGATTGTTTCGGGTGCGCAGGAAGCGCTCGACCGTACGGCGCGCATCCTGCTCAATCCGGGCGAGTCGGTTTGGATGGAGGAGCCCGGCTATCTTCGTGCCGACGTTGTATTTCGGGCGCTGGGTGCGCGCGTCCACCGCGTTCCCATCGACGCCGAGGGCCTGGCGCTCGAGAGCGGACGCAAGCGCTGGAGCGCGCCGCGACTCGTCTACGTCACACCCGGACATCAGTTCCCCTTGGGCGTGACCATGAGCCTGCGCCGCCGTCTCGCGCTGCTCGAGTGGGCGCGCCTCGCCGGCACTTTGATTTTCGAGGATGATTACGACAGCGAGTACCGCTATTCGGGCCGGCCGATTCCCGCTATGCAGGGACTCGACCGCTCGGGCGTGGTCATCTTCGCGGGCAGCTTCAGCGCCGTGCTCTTCCCTGCCCTGCGGCTCGGATACCTGGTTGTGCCGCCGGAGATGGTGGACATCTTTGCCGCGGCCGCATCGGTCAGCACGCACCATCCGCCGCTGCTGGAGCAGGCTGTGTTATGCGACTTCATCACCGAAGGACATTTTGCGCGACACATCCGCCGCATGCGCGAAATCTACGCGGAACGTCTGGCGGTGTTGCTGGAAAGCGCCAAGGAAAAGTTGTCAGGCGCGCTGGAGATTTCGAGCGTGGAGGCGGGACTGCAGACGGCAGGCTGGCTGAAGGGCGGGATTCGGGCGGAGAGAATCGCCGAACAAGCCGCGGAACACAAGGTTGAGGTCGTTCCTCTCAGCCGGTACGTCTCGGGCAGATCGCGGCTCAACGGACTCATTCTCGGCTTTGCAGCGGTGGATCCGCGGGAACTGCGGCGTGGCGTTGAGGAGCTGGCGGGAATCCTTGGGCAGCATCGGAGATAAACTGAAAGATAACCACGAAGGACACAAAGAGCAGCACAAAGGCCACTACGGATTTCTTTCGTGTCTTCCTTCGTGTTCCGTCGTGTCCTTGTGGTGGATTTTGTTTTTCGCCCATCACCGGCGCCCTCGGGACTGGTCCTCACTTATCGACGTACTTGGCGAACATCTTCCTGGGATCAATCGCGATGAACAATCCCTGGCCCTGCGCCAGCACCTCGCCTTTCTGATTCAGGATCTCCGCCATATTCACGTGCTTGCGTCCCCGGACGCGCACTTCGCGGGACTCTACGCGCAGGGGCGTATTGAGCGGCACCGGCTTAAGGTATTTCACCGTGATCTCGGAGGTCAGCGCGACCACGTGACGCAGTTTGTTGACCTTGCCCATAGCTTCATCGAGCAGCGTCGCGATAATGCCCCCATGGCAATGGCCGGGAGGGCCAGTGAAGCGCTTGCCGAGGCGGAAGCGGCACACGAAGCAGTCGCGTTCCTCGTCGTAGCTGAACTTCAGGTGCATACCTTCGGGATTGTTTCCTCCGCAGGCGAAGCAATAGTTTTTCTGCAACCGCACATAGCGAGTGTCATGGCCGCGACCGCGTGCCTTGGTTGACATAGCAAAGTGATTGTAGCTTGCGTCGCGGCGCAGAGTGCGCACGCGCACAGCCGCAAGCCACTTGCACTTGTCACATGCGGCTGTGATAGACTTTGCGGCCATCCGCAGTTTCTCTGTTTTTCGCGCACTGGCTGCGGTGTGAGAAAAATCGACCCTGGAGGTCGTTGTAGATGGGCCTCGCTCTTCTGGCGGTTATCTGGTTGATCACCTTCGTCAGCACATACCTTTTCATCTGGCATCCGTGGTGGTTGCCGGCAGGCATGTCGGCAGCGGCAGCGGCCATCGATCACCAGTTCGTCACCACGTACATCCTGATGGGGATCGTGTTCGTGCTGGCCCAGTGCTCACTGGGACTGTTTGTGTGGCAATACCGGGATCGAGGACCTTCTGCGCCACCGGCCGCGTACTCCCACGGCAACACCACGATGGAGATCGTCTGGACGGTGCTGACCGCTGTGCTCTTTGTAGGTTTGAACCTGATGGGCAGCAAAATCTGGGCGGCGGAGCGGTTCGAACCGGCTCAGGCTTCGGCGGTCCCGGTCGAGGTCACCGGCATGCAGTTCGCCTGGTACTTTCGCTATCCGGGGCCCGACGGAAAGTTCGGTCTCACCAATCCCAAGTTGATGGACCCTTCTTCCGGCAGCGAGGCGGCCATCGGACTCGACACCAGCGATCCGGCCGCCAAGGATGATGTCGTCACCGGAACGATGTTCCTCCCCGTCAATCGTCAGGTCGATCTCACATTGCGCGCGGTGGACGTGATTCACAGTTTCTTTGTTCCCAACATGCGCTTCAAACAGGATGCCGTTCCCGGGCTTGCCATCCACATGCATTTCACTCCCATCCAGATCGGCGACTATGAGATTGCCTGCGCCGAACTCTGCGGCCTGGGGCATTACAAGATGCACGGCATCGTGAAAGTAGTCAGTCAGGAGGACTTCGACAAGTGGATCGCCGCGCGGGAGGCGGAGAAACAATAATGGCTACCTCAGAAGTGGTTCATGCCCACGCGGCTCCGCAGGGCTTCATTCGGAAATATATCTTCAGCCTCGACCATAAGGTGATCGGGATCCAGTACTTCTTCCTCGCCCTGACCGCGGTGTGGGTGGGGATGTTTCTGTCGTTGTTAATGCGCATTCACCTGATCTGGCCACAGGTGGACCTGCCCATCGTCGGCCACATTCAGCCGGAGACCTATCTGAGCCTCCTCACCATGCACGGCACGATCATGGTGTTCTTCGTTCTGACCACGGCTCCGCAGGGCGGCTTCGGCAACTACTTCTTGCCCATCCAGATTGGCGCACCCGATATGGCGTTCCCCGTCCTGAACATGCTTTCGTTCTGGACGACGTTCGTGGCGTTTGTGGTGATGATAGCGGCTTTCTTCGTAACGGGTGGAGCGCCGTTGCATGGGTGGACTGGCTATCCGCCACTGAGCGCGGTGCAATCCACGGGACCGGGTGAGGGACTGGGCGCGGACCTCTGGATCACGAGCATCGCGATTTTCTGCGCGGCCTCGTTGATGGGCGCCTTGAATTTCATTACGACCACGCTTGATCTTCGCGCCAAGGGCATGACCCTGATGCGCATGCCTCTCACGGTGTGGTCGTGGTTCATTACTGCGATTCTGGGATTGCTGGCTTTCGGGGTTCTGCTCTCGGCGGGAATCCTGTTGTTGATGGATCGCAACCTGGGCACCAGCTTCTTTCTTCCCACCCTTGTGGTCAACGGCCAATTGATGGGGCACAAAGGTGGTTCGCCGCTCTTATGGCAGCACCTGTTCTGGTTCTTCGGACATCCTGAGGTCTACATTGCGATCCTGCCGGGCATGGGCGTCGCTTCGCAGGTCCTTTCCACCTTCTCGCGCAAGCCGATCTTTGGCTATCGCGCGATGGTCTATGCCATGCTTGCCATCGGGTTTCTGGGCTTCATGGTGTGGGGACACCACATGTTCATGAGCGGGATGAGTCCCTATTCCGCATTTGCGTTCTCACTTCTTACCATGGCGATTGGAGTGCCGTCGGCCATCAAGACCTTCAACTGGCTCGGCACTATTTACAAGGGACGGGTTCGCTTCTACACGCCGATGTTGTTTGCCGTTGGGTTCGTTTCCCTCTTTGTCTCGGGCGGCCTGAGCGGGCCGTTCCTGGCGCAGCCGACGCTTGACATTCCGCTGCACGACACTTACTTCGTGGTCGGCCACTTCCACCTAATCATGGGCGTCGCAGCGATCTTCGGAATTTTCGCCGCAACGTACTACTGGTTCCCGAAGATGTTCGGGCGCATGATGAATGAAGGCCTGGGCAGAGCGCATTTCTGGTTCAGTTTCATCGGCACGTATGCCATCTTCATGCCCATGCACTATCTCGGCATGGCGGGACATCCGCGCCGCTACTCCCAGCTGACCGAAGTTGCTTATCTTCACCCACTGATTCCGCTGCAGACGTTCATGACCTACGCTGCGTTCATTACGATCGGAGCGCAGTTTATCTTCGTGATCAACCTGTTCTGGAGCATGTTCAAGGGACCCAAAGCAGCGGACAACCCTTGGGATGCCACCACCGTCGAATGGACAACAGCTACGCCGCCGCCGCATGACAATTTCGGTGGACAAACGCCCGTGATCCATAACGGTCCTTACGAATACGGAGTTCCGGGAGCGGCTCGCGATTTTGTCATGCAGACCGATCCGGCGATAGGCGCAACCCACTAATTCAAATCAGGTATGTCGACCTTGGCCCCGAATTTTGCAGTAAAGGACCCGAGAGCCCGCGATGCCGGGGGAGGTGCGCCGCCTTCCTTTGGCGGCGGCGGCGATGGTAATAGCGGCGGAGGCAATGGCGCGTTCGACTATGGCGAGCGCCTGCGCCGGGCCCGCCTGGGACTGGCGCTGGGACTCACGGCCGTCATCATGTTGTTTGTGGGATTCACAAGCGCACTGCTGGTGCGCAAGGGGCTCCCCTCTTTTGACGTCCAGACGAACACGTATTCGCGCGATTGGGTTCCCATCAATCTGCCCTGGGTTCTGCTATTCGTGAATACGGCAGTGCTGCTGGTGAGCAGCTTGACGATGGAGTTTGCCCGGCGTGCCATTACGCGCAAGGCGGCGCTGGCGCCGGTGAGATCGATTCCCGGGGTTTCGCTCGGCGACGAGCGGGGATTTCCATGGCTCGGCACTACGGTGATCCTCGGTCTGGGATTTCTCGCCGGACAACTGCTGGTGTGGCGAATCCTGCACGAGCATCGTTTCTTCGTCAACACGGGGCCGAGCAGTTCCTTCGCGTACTTGTTGTTCGCCACGCACGCGGTTCACCTCGCAGGCGGGGTGATCGCCCTGATGTATGCGGCGGCGGCTTCCTGGATGCTGCATAGGCCGGTTGAGGCCCAGCGCATCGTGGTGGATATCGCGGCCTGGTATTGGCACTTCATGGCATTACTGTGGATTTACATTGTGGTTCTTTTGATGATCGTCCGCTAGCGAATTAAGGAGAAGGCTTACGATGGCAACCGTGCAACACGCGGTCCACGATACTCACGGCGCATTCGAGCCGTCCCTGTTCGGAACCTATTCGAAAAAAGTCGGGATGTGGTTGTTCCTGGCTTCCGACTCTTTGACCTTCGGAGCCCTGCTGTTTGCCTACAGCTATGGGCGCATCTCGAATCCGGCATGGCCGACGCCCTTTGGGAAGGAAAGCATCGCCAATGCCACGATCATGACGGCGTGCCTGCTTTCAAGTTCGCTGACCATGGTGCTGGCGGTGATGGCGGCAAACCGGGGCGACAAGCCGTGGGTGCGCAACTGGCTGCTCGCCACCATGTTCTTCGGCGGGGCTTTTACGGTGTTGCACGCCCAGGAATGGACTCGACTGATCGCCGACAAGATGACACCGTCGGGCAATCCCTGGTCTGCCGTGCCGCTGTTTGGGGGAACATTCTTTACGCTCACCGGCATGCACATGCTGCATGTCACCATCGGCGTGATTTATCTGGGCGTAATCGCGTTGCGGAAAAAGTTCCTTCCCATGCTGCTGGTTTTGTGGGCGCTCGGATTTTTCCTCACCCCGGCGGACAGCGTATTCCATTACGGCATCCACGTGCTCCTGGTCGGCGCTATCATTTCGGCGGTTATTCTCTTCCTCAAGCCAAAGGATTATGACGCAAATGACGTCGAGGTAGCCGGGTTGTACTGGCATTTCGTCGACCTGGTGTGGATGTTCATTTTCCCGCTGGTATACCTGATGTCCACCAAGGTGTAGCGAAGGAGAGGATTTCACGATGCATGACGTTGCCGCAGCACATGGAGAAACCAAGGGAACGTACCTGTGGGTCTGGGGAGCTCTTCTTTTTCTTACCGCCGTCGAAGTGGCTCTCGCCTACAAACAGGTTCTCGAACCAGTGCGGATGCTGCAAGTCCTTCTGGTGCTTTCTGTCGTCAAAGCGGGGTTGATTACGATGTACTTCATGCACTTGAAGTCCGAAATCCCCCGCATGCGGTGGCTGCTTACTGTCGCGGTAACCGGATGCTTTGTACTGATGTGGATTTTTTTCTTCCGCGATGCCGATCGCATTCTGACGCTGGGAGTGAAATGAAGCGCCGCTTTTGGATCTCAATTGTCGCGCTCGGCCTCTGGGCAGCGCCCGCTTTCGCCCAGGGCTGCGCAATGTGCTACGCCAACGCAACCGGCGCTACCAAGGATGGTCAGCGCGCCATTAGCCGGGGAGTGATCGTTCTGCTGGTGCCGCCGCTGGGGTTTATGACGATCGGCGTGGGCCTCGCGTTCCGCTATGGACATCGGCGTGATCGCGAGCGGCAGTAGTTCTTCTCCTGATTCTTTGCTCGCTTCTTAGTTGGCTCTAGCTGGAGAGGCAAGATTCGGCCTCATCCAATTCTCCCAGCAAGCGCACTTCCTCGGCCCGCAACCGTCGCAGAATTTCCCTGGCCCATTCCGACCGCGCGGAACCATCGCAACTGACGAAGACCAGGCTGGCATCATGGCGCACGCGCGCCGCGTAACACTCCGGGACGCCCAGGCTCGCCAGCATTCCCCGGCTGCCCGCCACATCGGGCAAGTGGTTGGTATGGGTAAGGGCTTGCAGGTACTCCCGAGATCCCACAAAACAGCCGAGGTCGGGAATAACGACTCCGCCGAACGTGGAAAGCCACGAAACCATGTGCTCGGGGCCGGCTTCCATCTCAAATTCGGACGCGGCCGCCTGTATGTTTCGCACTCCCTCGACAATCGGATGCGCCGGAGGCAAGAACACACAAATGTCTTCGGTCTCAAAACCGGCGGAATTCAGCGAGGTCACTACCTCGTCCAAACGAATCTCCATTGGGAAGAGTCCATACGCCGCTGTTTTGTTTTCTGTAGAGCCCACTCCCTTCCCTCCTCACACGAGCGCACAGTCGCCACAAATGTCGCCCGTACTACGTTATCCAACTGTGGGATGAATGATTACCATTGGCTCGTTGCATTGCGAGTGCCAAACCAATTCCCTAGGTGGAATCCGGTACAACTGTCCGACGCACACGGGCTGAAGCTACCAGGCGAAAAGGAAGAGAGTTCACCATCGGACAGTTGCGCAGTTGTGTCGCGAAAGATTTGCCTGCTGGAAAGTTGAAATTGCACTCCAGAGAGTCACGCCAGCGGCATAAACGGATTTTACACAGTGCGTGCTTTCTGGAACCCTGCGTGCAATCCAAACGAACTCAACCTTGTGGAGATTCTCGCCGAGACGGGTATCTCAACTTTGTTTCTCGGGGTCTTCCTATGCGAACTGATTACGATGCTCGAACGGCGATTTCTTTTCTCCTCGCCGGACTCGGTCTGGGAACGCTGATCACGCTGATCTTCTCTCATCGCGAGTCCGCGGATGACACCTTGTCGGATTCCCGATCGCCGGGCCGTCCTAAATCCCGCGCTGCCCGTGCCGTATAATAGAAAGATTCCGGCACGCTTGCTGGCCTTGTCTGGGGCACCCTGGTCTTCTGCGCGGGTCCTAGCCGGGCTTGTGCGGGTCCGTTTTCCAGATGTCCACAGAGACCATTGTTGTTCGCGGCGCTCGCGTTCACAACCTGAAGAATATCGACTTTACGATCGGGCACAACACCCTGACCGTGGTGACGGGTGTATCCGGTTCCGGGAAGTCCTCGCTCGCCTTTGACACCATTTATGCCGAGGGCCAACGGCGGTATGTGGAGTCGCTGTCTGCCTATGCCCGGCAGTTCCTGGAGCGCATCGAGAAGCCAGATGCCGATGTGATCGATGGCATCGCCCCCGCAGTCGCGATCCGGCAGAAGAATTCCACCCGCAATCCCCGCTCCACGGTCGCGACTGCGACCGAAATCTACGATTATCTGCGGTTGCTATTCGCGCGCGTGGGGCGCACCTTCTGCCTGAAATGCGGCCAGGAAGTCAAGAAGGACGCGGTGGATGAAGTCGCCGACGCAATCCTCAACATGGAAGAAGAGACCCGGCTGCAAGTGTTTTTTCCGCTGCAATCCAGCGCGCGAGGGGCCGCCGAGACGGCGAAAAAGAATGGCCGGGGCCGGAAAAAGAGCAAGCTTGAGGAATCGCACTTTCCTTCGGATGTGTTGAAGACGCGCTTGCTCGACCTGCGAACCCGGGGCTTCAACCGGCTGTATCAGAATGGGCAGATTTTTGAGTTCTCGACTCCCGAGTCGCTGTTGGATGTTGACTTCAATGCACCAGTATTCGTTCTGGTCGATCGCCTCGTGGTGGCGGCCGATGCGCGCTCGCGCATAGTCGACGCGATTGAATCGGGCTACCGCGAGTCGGGCGAGGTAATTTTTGAAACCGCGCCACGCGAAGGCGAAGCGCCCCGGCAGTTTCGCTTCAGCCAACGCTTTGAATGCAAGCAGGACCACATTCGCTACGAAGAGCCCGAGCCGATCCTGTTCTCCTTCAATAATCCGTACGGCGCATGTCCGCGCTGCCAGGGATTTGGGAACACCATCGACTTCGACCTCGATCTCGTCATTCCGGATCAGTCGAAGACCTTGAATGAAGGGGCCATCGAACCCTGGACCAAGCCGAAATATCGGCCCCTGTTCACGGAGTTGAAGCGCTTCGCCAAGCAGGTGAAAATTCCGCCCGATGTGCCCTGGTCGGAACTCGATCCGGAGCAGCAGAAGCTCATCGTCGATGGCGAAGGCAAGTTTCCCGGCGTTCGTGGCTTCTTCAATCACCTCGAGCGCAAGAAATACAAGCTGCACGTGCGTGTCTTCCTGAGCCGGTACCGTGGCTATTCCATGTGCACGACCTGCGGTGGAGCGCGTTTGCGTCCGGAAGCCCAACAGGTCAAGATCAACGGTCGTAACATCTGCCAGGTCTGCAGCATGACGGTGGAGCAGGCTTCCGACTTCTTCCAGTCGCTCGAGCTGGGACCACAGGAGGCGGCGATTGCGGACAAGTTGCTGGTAGAAATCCGCGAGCGACTGCGATTTCTCAATGATGTTGGGCTGGAATATCTCACGCTGGAT
>JGI12627J18819_10000775_pt1 | contig 10693 bp, 9 predicted proteins | sample TexAe_OM1H0_M2_FD_18819 | JGI IMG/M metagenome (IMG submission 18819)
ACCGACTCGATCGCGGCGCGCAACTGTTGATAAGGGTCGTCGGGTGCCGGTCCGGTGACGATGCGCTGGTACGGCTCGGTGAATCGCCGCCGCGAATCGCGGGCGAACTCGGCCGAACCCTCAGCGGCTAAGGCTTTTTCGACGTCGTCGCTGAACCCGAGGTCCAGCAGGGTGTCCATCATCCCGGGCATCGACACCGCCGCGCCCGAGCGCACGCTGACCAGCAACGGGTGCGGCCCTCGTCCGAAGGTGCGCGAGGTGGCGGCTTCCAGTGTGCGCATCCCGGCCAGCACGTCATCCCAGATTGCGTTGATCGTCGCGGCCGGTTCGGCGCGATAACGCGCGCCGACCTCGGTGGTGATGCAGAACGCGGGCGGCACGGGCAGGCCGTTGCGCCGCATCATGTCGATGCCATGGCCCTTATGGCCCAGAACCTCCGGCGGAGACGACGCGTCGCCATCCAGCAGTATCACGGGTCGTGTGGACATCCGGATGTTCAGGCTCGACCGCGCTGGACGCCGAACGTGACATCGTGGCCGCGGTGATGCCACGCCGTGCCCAATGAGCGCCCGACGTTGCCCGCGCCAATGATCGCGATCTTGATGGTCGCTCCTTTGCGGTATGTGCGGCTGGCAGGATACCTCTACGTATGCCGTGCCTACCCGATGATCTAGGTTGGCGTCTATGAATGATGCCTATGACGTCGGGTTGTTGATCCTGCGGCTAGTGCTGGGTTTGACGCTGGCAGCGCACGGCTTCAACAAATTCTTCGGTGGCGGCCGGATACCGGGTACCGCGGGCTGGTTCGAAAGCATCGGCATGAAGTACGGCACGTTTCAGGCCGTCGTTGCCGCGACGACGGAGATCAGCGCGGGCCTGGGCCTGGCTGCCGGGCTGCTGACTCCCATCCCCGCCGCCGGTTTCGTCGCGCTGATGCTGGTCGCGGCATGGACGGTGCACCGCCACAACGGCTTCTTCATCGTCAAGGAGGGCTGGGAGTACAACCTGGTTCTGGCGACTGCGGCGGTGGTCGTGGCGACCCTGGGCCCGGGGCGGTACAGCCTGGATTATCAGATCTTCGGCCCTTACCTCTTCCACCCCGGCTGGCACGGACTGTTCGGTTCGCTGCTGCTGGGCATCGGAGGGGCGCTCGGGCAACTGGCGCTGTTCTACCGGCCGCCGGTCAAGCAGGCTCAGTAGCCGCTGCCGATTCGCGTGCCAGCACTTCTTCGGCAGCACGCTCCCCCGAGCGGATGGCGCCGTCGACCCATCCGCACATGACGGCCGAGCTCTCCGTCCCGGCCCAATGGATACGGCCGCACGGCTCGCGCAGGGTGTAGCCGAACTCGGTCAGTACACCCGTGGGTGTGTGGCTGATCATCCCACCACCGGAATAACGCTCGAGACTCCAGTCCTGCTCATGGAAACCGATCGGCGAACCGGCCTTGTCGCCGAACCGGTCGACCAGCTCGGCCACGACCGCCGCTTGCCGATCGGCCGGCGCCAGTCGCGCTAGCCGTCGCGCGGCCGGGCCTTCGGTGATCACACACATGACACCGGGCGTGCCGGTGTCGGTGCACGCGTCGATGGTCAGTGTGGCCAGCGACCCCGGCGAGGCCGTCTGGCCGCACAGTCCGGCCGCGCGCCAGAACGGCTCGTCGTAGACGACCGATATCTTGAAGATCGCGCCGCTGGGCATCCGCTGGTGCAGGAATGACCGATCGAGCGGCAGCGTCGGCTGGTAGTCGATCTGGCCGGCGATGGCCAGTGGAACGGCCACGATCACCCGTCGTGCCCGCACTGACAGGTCGTCGGTACGAACCGTGACGCCGTCGGCGTCGTGGGCGATATGACGCACAGCCTGCGAGAGCTGCAGGGCATCGCCGAGCTCACCGGCCACCGGTCGGTAGATGGCTCCCATCCCGCCGACCGGACGGGAATCCTGGGAGCCGCCCTCGCTCGACACGACGAAGTCCGGCCCGCCGCCCGAAGCCATCTGGTAAAGCACCCACAGCAACGACACCTCTGCTGCAGCCGAGGTGTAGGGGCCGGCCAGCGCCATGTCCAGCATGTCGCGGGCCTGCTGCGACATGATGTTTTTGTCGAGCCATGCCGCCAGACTGATCTGGTCCCATTCAGCGGCCCTGCGGGCCTGCCACGGGGCTTCCAGCGGGATCGATCGGCACATCTGCCGTACTTTGATCAACCCGGCGCCGAGGTTCATCGTTGCCCAGGGGCTCACCGTCCACGGGATGGTGCCGGCATAGCGGTGCTGCTTGTCGCCGACGATCATCATCGAGTCGCCGGCGGTGTACTGCTTGTAGGCCGGCACACCGAATTCGCTCATCAACGCGTAGACACGATCCTGGCCCGGTCCAATCCATGCACCGCCGCGATCGATCCACGACCCGTCGGCGCGGACCTCGGTGTAAGTTCGCCCGCCGACCCGATCGCGGGCCTCCAGCAGCGCCACCGAGCGACCGGCCTGCTTCAGGCGTAGGGCGGCCGTCAAACCGGCGAATCCGGCACCGACAACGCAATAGTCGACATCTGTCATGGCTGATCTCAGCAGCAAGCTACGCCGATCGTGACGCGGAAATCCGAAATCCGGCAATTCTTAGGTGAATTCGCGCGAGACGTCGCCGGTCAAGCAGACCCGATGGCCGGCGAGTACGGCAGTCCGCTACCGGTGTTCTCGTCGACCGCGACGCGTCCGCCGAGGTAGGGAAACGCGCGCTGCGCACAGGCCGACCGGTTGCAGATCTTGCAGCCCGCGCCGATCGGGACGGCAGTGCTCGGATCGTCGAGCGCGATCCCGGTCGAGTACACCAACTTGTCGGCGTGCATCAGGTCGCAGCCCAAGCCGATGGCGAAGCTCTTGTGTTGCCCGAGATAGCCCTGACCTTCGGGCGCGGTGGTCTTGGCCAGCCAGAAATACGAACGGCCGTCCGGCATCTGGGCGACCTGCGTGACGATCCGCCCCGGCTGGGCGAATGCGTCGTGCACAACCCACAGTGGACAGCTGCCGCCGACCCGGCTGAAGTGAAATGCGGTGGCGGACTGACGTTTCGAGATGTTGCCGGCCTTGTCAGTTCTGACGAAGATGAACGGCACGCCGCGTAGCTGCGGCCGCTGCAGCGTCGAGAGCCGATGACACACCGTCTCGAAGCCGACCTCGAAGCGGCGGCCCAGTAGGTCGATGTCGTAGCGTAATTCTGCTGCTGCGCTGTGGAATTCACGATAGGGCAGCAGAAATGCGCCGGCGAAGTAGTTGGCCAGACCGATGCGTGCGACGCCGCGGGATTCCGGGGTGAGCTGGTCGTCGGTGGCCACGATCGCCGACAGCAGCTCCGGCTGGCTGACCAGGGCCAGTTGGGTGGCGATCTGAAATGCGCGCTGGCCCGGCAACAACCATTGCGCGATCCGCAGCACCTTGGTCTCCGGGTCGTACGAGCGCTTGGCGTGCGCGGGAAGATCGGCGTCGACCACCACGCGTACACCGAACCGTTCGTGCATCAGGGCCGACAGCTGGACGTCCAGGCCGCCCACGGTCATCCCGCTGTGGTCGAACATCCGCTCGGCCGCGATGTCGAGTTCGCCGATGTAATTGTTGCGGTCATAGAAGAAGTCCCGCACTTCCTCGAACGGCATCGGCCGCTCCGCGGGCTGCGACGTCTCGGTGGTCGCGTGCGAGCGATAGGCCTCCAACTCCTCGGTAGCGTCCCGCAGTCGCCGGTACACGGTGACAAGGTTGCGACCCACGTCGGGCATCCGTGCCACCAGTTCCTCGATGTGCATCGAGCTGACCGAGTCGTCGGGAGCGGTGGCGGTGAACACGTCGGACAGGTCGGCCACCAGCCGGGCGTCGGAATCGGTGGAGAAGTAATTCGATGGCAGATCGAATCGCTCCGCGAGGGCCACCAGCACCGGCACCGTGATGGGCCGCTGGTCGTTCTCCAGCTGGTTCACGTAGCTGGTGGACAGATTCAGCGTCCGGGCCAGCGCCGCCTGACTGAGGCCGCGCTCGTTTCGCAGCCGCCGCAGCCGGGCACCCGAAAAGATCTTCGCCACGCGTTGACACTTTACTCCGCGATGGCTTACGCAACGTTCGCAATTTGTCGCGAATCAGGACGCAAAAATACACATGTACAGGTACTTTCCCTCGCGGCCGACTTTGCATAGTGTGCGAACTATGTTGAACCATGAGGTGCGGACCCACCGCAGCGCCGACGATTTCCCGATCACCGAGCACCTGGCTTACAAGATCGCGCAGGTTGCCGCCGACCCGGTTCCGGTAGCTCAGGAGACCGAGGCCATGGTGATCAACCGGATCATCGACAACGCGGCGGTCAGCGCTGCCTCGGTGCTGCGGAGACCGGTCACCACCGCCCGGCACCAGGCACTGGCGCACCGGGCCCGTCCGGGCGCGACGGTGTTCGGTGTCGACGGCAGCTACTCGGCCGAGTGGGCGGCCTGGGCCAACGGCGTCGCGGTCCGTGAGCTGGACTACCACGACACCTTTCTGGCCGCCGAGTACTCGCACCCCGGCGACAACATCCCGCCGCTAGTCGCGGTTGCCCAGCAGCTCGGTGTGCGCGGCAACGACCTGATTCGCGGTTTGGCGACGGCGTATGAGATCCAGATCGACCTGGTCAAGGGGATCTGCCTGCACGAACACAAAATCGACCACGTCGCGCACCTCGGCCCGTCGGCAGCGGCTGGACTGGGCACCATGCTGCGGCTCGACGTCGACACCATCTATCAAGCGATCGGCCAGGCGCTGCACCTAACCACTGCCACTCGGCAATCCCGCAAGGGATCGATCTCCAGCTGGAAGGCCTACGCGCCCGCGCTGGCCGGCAAGGTCGCCATCGAGGCCGTCGACCGCGCCATGCGCGGCGAGGGATCACCGGCTCCCATCTGGGAAGGCGAGGACGGCGTGATCGCCTGGCTGCTCTCCGGCCCCGAGCACACCTACCAGGTGCCGCTGCCGGCGCCGGGGGAGGGCAAGCGGGCCATTCTGGACAGCTACACCAAAGAGCACTCCGCCGAATACCAGAGCCAGGCGCCCATCGACCTGGCCCGCCGGCTGCGGATGAGCGTCGGCGATCTCGACCAGATCGCGACGATCGTGTTGCACACCAGCCACCACACCCATCACGTGATCGGCACCGGTTCCGGCGATCCGCAGAAGTTCGACCCCGACGCCTCGCGGGAGACGCTGGATCACTCGTTGCCGTACATCTTCGCCGTCGCGCTGCAGGACGGCACCTGGGACCACGAACTCTCCTATGCCCCGGAGCGTGCGCACCGGCCGGACACCATCGAGCTGTGGCGCAAGATCTCCACTGTCGAGGATCCGGAGTGGACCCGCCGTTACCACTCGAACGACCCGGCCGAGAAGGCGTTCGGGGCGCGCGCGGAGGTGACGCTCAAGAGCGGCGAGGTGATCACCGACGAGCTGGCCGTTGCCGACGCACATCCGCTGGGCGCGAGGCCATTCGGGCGCGAGCAGTACATCGGCAAATTCGCTCATCTCACCGACGGAGTGGTGGATCCCGCTGAGCAGCAACGGTTCCTGGACACCGTGCAGCGAGTACGCGAGTTGAAGGGCGATCAGCTCGGTGCGCTGAACGTACGAGTGCTACCTGAGGTGCTGGACAAGGCGCCGACGATCCCGTCAGGGATCTTCCGGTGACCGGGTTGCTGGCGTCCGCGTCCAGCGCCGCCGACAAGCGAGCTGCCTTTCGGGCCGGGCTGAATTCAGGTCGGCTGCAACGCTTCCCGGGCGCTTTCTCGCCATTGGTGGCCAGGCTTGTCGCCGAGATCGGATTCGAGGGGGTTTACGTCTCGGGCGCGGTGTTGTCCGCCGACTTGGGGATGCCCGACATCGGGCTGACCACGTTGACCGAGGTCACCGGACGGGGCGCGCAAATCGCTTCGATCACCGACCTGCCCACGCTGATCGACGCCGACACCGGATTCGGCGAGCCGATGAGCGCCGCGCGCACCATCACGCTGCTGGAGGACGCCGGTTTGGCCGGCTGCCACCTCGAGGACCAGGTCAACCCGAAGCGATGCGGACACCTGGACGGCAAGGCCGTTGTCCCGACCGCCGACATGGTCAAGCGACTTCGGGCCGCGGTCGCTGCGCGCCGTGACCCGAACTTCGTGATCTGCGCCCGCACCGACGCCGCGGGGATCGAGGGCATCGACGCGGCCATCGAGCGGGCGCGCGCCTACGCCGACGCGGGCGCCGACCTGATCTTCACCGAAGCACTTACCGGCCCGGCCGACTTCGAGAAATTCCGTGCCGCCGTGGATGTTCCGCTGCTGGCCAACATGACCGAGTTCGGCAAGTCGGAGTTGCTGACCACCTCGCAGCTCACCGACATCGGCTACAACGTGGTGATCTACCCGGTCACCACGTTGCGGCTGGCCATGCTCGCCGTCGAGGACGGCTTGTGCGAAATCGACGCCAAAGGTACGCAATCCGATCTGCTGGATCGCATGCAGCACCGCACGCGGCTTTACGAGTTGCTCCGCTACGCCGACTACAACCAATTCGACGACGAGATCTTCAACTTTGATGTGAAGGGACCCAACCAATGACCGCACCCGTGGCCGAGAAGAAGATCTANAAGGGGTTGGCCGGTGTGGTCGTCGACACCACCGCGATCTCCAAGGTGGTGCCCGAGACCAACTCGCTGACCTATCGCGGTTACCCGGTTCAGGATCTGGCCGCCCACTGCGGTTTTGAGCAGGTCGCCTACCTGCTGTGGCACGGCGAGCTGCCGAGCGACGGCGAGTTGGCGTTGTTCAACCAACGTGAGCGGGCCAGCCGTCGCATCGACCGGTCGTTGCAGTCACTGTTGGCGAAGCTGCCCGACACCTGCCACCCGATGGATGTGGTGCGCACCGCGATCAGCTACCTGGGCGCCGAGGACCCGGAAGAGGACGACAGCGCCGAATCGGCCAATTACGCCAAGTCTCTTCGCATGTTCGCGGTTCTGCCCACCATCGTGGCGATCGACATGCGGCGCCGTCGTGGCCTGGCGCCGATCGCACCGCACAGTCACCTCAGCTACGCGGAGAACTTCCTGAACATGTGCTTCGGCGAGGTCCCAGACCCGGTGATCGTCAGCGCGTTCGAGCAGTCGATGATTCTGTATGCCGAGCACAGCTTCAACGCCTCCACTTTCGCNGCNCGGGTGGTGACCTCGACGCAGTCNGATATCTANAGNGCGGTGACGGCNGCNATCGGNGCGTTGAAGGGNCCGCTGCACGGCGGGGCCAACGAGGCCGTNATGCACGACATGATCGAGATCGGTGANCCGTCNAAGGCAGCGGAGTGGCTNCACGGCAAGCTTTCTCGCAAAGACAAGGTGATGGGNTTCGGNCACCGCGTCTACAANAACGGTGACTCNCGGGTGCCGACNATGAAAGAGGCGNTGATCCGNGTCGCNGANGCNCGCNACGGCCGGCGCTGGNTGGACATCTACAACATNCTGGAAANNGAGATGTTCGCCGCCACCGGTATCAANCCNAANCTGGACTTTCCGACCGGGCCGGCCTACNACCTGATGGGNTTCGACATCCCNAGNTTCACACCNCTTTTCGTGATGAGCCGGATTACCGGCTGGACCGCCCACATCATCGAGCAGGCNGGCTCCAANGCGCTGATCCGGCCGCTGTCCGAATACTCNGGTCAGCCNCAACGCAGCNTCANCGCGGCTANAGCAGNTCGGTNATNGTCTTNANGCCGGCGTCGTAGAGCACGCCGGGCAACATGCCGCCGTCGCACTCGATCGTCGTGCCGTTGACGAAGTCCGCGGCACCTCCGGCCAGAAAGACACACACCCGGCCGACCTCCTCGGGCTCGCCCGCGCGTTGCAATGGGACTGCGGCGAAGTACTTTTCACCGGTCGGGTCGTCCTTCGGCAGCACGAACGACCGGAAGTTCTCGGTCATCGTCGGGCCCAGTGCGACGCAGTTGACCCGAACCTTCGGTCCCCACTCCTGGGCGAGCGACCGGGTCAACTGGTTGAGCCCGCTCTTGGCCGCTCCATAGGACACCAGGGTCGGTGAGCCCGCCGGATGCCCGGCACCGCTGGAGATGTTGATGATGCAGCCGAGGCCGTCCTGGGTGACCATCTCCCGGTATACCCGGATGGCGAACCACAGCGGGCTGATCAGATTCATCTGCACTGCGAAGGCGTGAAACAGCGCGGTGCGTTCGAAGTCGTCGTCGCTGCGCGGTGCACCCTGAATACGTTGCACGAGTTCGGGAATGCTCTCCGCATGCGGCGCCGGAACCGTCCCGCCGGCGTTGTTCACCAATATGTCGACGCGGCCGTGGGTGGCCACGACGTCAGCGACGAACGCGTCGATCGAGCGATGGTCGCCCTGGTCGCAAACCTGCTGAGAAGCGCGGGCCGCCCATTCGCTGTCGATGCCGGGGATGCTGTTCAGCGGCGAACGTGAGCAGCCGATGACGGTGGCACCGGCCCGCAGTAGCTCGTGGGCGATGCCGACCCCCACGCCCCTGCTGGTTCCGGTGACGATCGCGATCTTGCCGTCGAGGACGCCCATTCGCCGACCCTTCGTCGTCGTTGACAGTGACTGCCAGTCAGTCATACTGTGCCACGCATGAGTAACCCCGCCAAGTTGCGTGTCGTTCAGTGGGCCACCGGAGGCGTCGGCAAGGCCGCCATCGAATGCGTGCTGAATCATCCGCAGCTCGAGCTGGCCGGCTGCTGGGTGCACAGCGCGGACAAGAACGGGCGCGACGTCGGGGAGATCCTGGGCATCGAATCGCTCGGCGTCGCCGCGACATCCAACAAGGATGACGTGCTCGCCCTCGACGCCGACTGCGTGGTGTACAGCCCGCTGATCCCCAACGACGACGAGGTCGTGGCGATTCTGCGGTCCGGCAAGAACGTGGTGACCCCGGTCGGCTGGGTGTACCCGGACCTGAGCAGCCCCGCGGTCGCGGCGATCGCTGACGCGGCCGTCGCGGGCGGGGTGACGCTGCACGGGTCGGGAATCCATCCCGGCGGCATCACCGAGCGGTTCCCGCTGATGATCTCGTCGCTGTCGTCGGCGGTCACCCACGTGCGCGCCGAAGAGTTCTCCGACATCCGTACCTACAACGCCCCGGACGTGGTGCGCCACATCATGGGTTTCGGTGGCACCCCCGAGGAAGCCGTCCAAGGGCCGATGGCCAGCCTGCTGGAAAACGGGTTCAAGATGTCGGTGCGAATGATTGCCGACCACATGGGTTTTCGTATCGAGCCGAACATCAGGACGATCCAGGACATCGCGGTCGCGACCGCCGACATCGACTACGACCCATTCCCGATCCGCGCGGGAACCGTGGCCGCGCGCCGGTTCCGCTGGCAGGCGCTGGTCGACGGTGAGCCGGTGATCACCGCAGCGGTCAACTGGCTGATGGGCGAGGAAAACCTGGAACCCGCCTGGAATTTCGGCGACCGCGGCGAACGCTTCGAGGTCGAGATCACCGGCGACCCGACGGTGAATCTCACGTTCAAGGGTCTGCAGCCGGAGACGATTGCCGAAGGGCTGGTGAAGAATCCGGGGGTCGTGGTCACCGCCAATCACTGCGTCAACGCCATTCCCGATGTGTGCGCTGCCGAGCCCGGCATCAAGACGTACCTGGACCTGCCGATGTTCGCCGGGCGTCCGGCCGCTCGTCTCGCATCGAGCACATGATGGCCGCTGCGACCGACATCTCATTCTGTCATCTCGTCGTCGGGGTAACCGACATGGACCGCGCGCTGGCTTTCTATCGCGATGCACTGGGCATGGACATCGTCTTCGAAAGCCTGATCTCCGGTGAGCCTTTCGACGCTGTGCTGCACGCGAAGCACAAACAGGAAGGTCGCGTGGTCGGCGGACTGCTGGGCGGCCTGATGGTCGAGCTGCTGTCGCTGGGCGCCGAACCCGCCACGGACAAGCCGGCCCGCCGAGGCATCATCGGCATTCAGAACGTATCCCTGTCGGTCGTCGACCTCGACGACACTCACCGCCGCATCCGCGATGCCGGCTATCCGCCGGAACAGGATCCGTTCGAGATCGGTGGAGTGCGAATGTTTTTCGTCAAAGACCCGGACGGAACCCCGGTCGAATTCATCGAGCTGCCCGGTGGCGTGCGCAGCACGTACGAGATGCACCGCGGTGTGCCGCTGCGGATGGGACCGGCTAAATGAGCTACACCCACCCCGACTCGATGCGCGGCCACGTCGCGATCATCACCGGCGGCGCCCAAGGCGTCGGTAGAGGCGTCGCCGCCGCCTTGCTCGAACGTGGGGCAGCGGTTCTGCTGGTTGACATTCTCGAGGAGAAGTTGGCCGCGACCACCGAGGAACTCCGAGCGGCCGGTCGCGTCGAACAATTGGTCGCCGATCTGCGCGATCCGCAATCAGCTCAACGAATCGTCGCGGCCGCGGTCGACGCCTTCGGCGCGGTGCATGGGCTGGTCAACAACGCGATCGCCACCAACGAGCCGAAGGCGTTCGTCGACATCACGACGGAAGACATCGCCCTCGGCCACGACGTCGGGCCGCGCGCCAGCTTCCTGCTCATGCAGGCGGTGCATCCCTTGATGGTTCAGGCCGGCGGCGGTTCGATCGTCAACCTCGGCTCGGGCACGGGCACCGGCGGCGAGCCGAGG
>JGI12627J18819_10000776_pt1 | contig 10692 bp, 9 predicted proteins | sample TexAe_OM1H0_M2_FD_18819 | JGI IMG/M metagenome (IMG submission 18819)
ATCACTACCCTCCCTATCGTTTACTCTTCCAGTAATCCCTCGGTTCTGAGCTTTGTCCCATCAGCCGGCGGCCTCGCTTGTGCCGGCAAATGGGATACGGCAGGCCGGGTTTGTACTCCACAGGGTGCGGGAGTTACCCAGGTCACCGCGACTGGCAACGGCGTCTCCAGCGCTCCGGTTACGGTTTACGTCCATCAGCATATTGATACGATCACGCTGAGCGAGATTAATCTCCCGATCCCGCAGCCCGACTGCATCACCCTGGCCCAGGCTCCCGGAATTCAGAACTATCTTGAGTTCCAGGCGAGGGCCTTCAGCAACGGGGCGGAGATTACGAATACGGTTGGATCGTTCAACTTTTCTCAAAACAATTCGAGCGTCGCCAAGATCAGCACAACCGATTCGACCCTCAATAACAATAATGGCAACCAGATCACGCAGGCGCGATTCACCGCCTCAACCCCAGGACGCACCCAAATCTTCGCCAGCATTTCCGGGATTAGCAGCCTTCCGGCGCAGATTCCCGACAGCACCGGCCAGATGCATCCCTATTTTGAGACTTGTCTGGTGCAGTCCGTTAATCTCCAGGTGGGAAACTCGCCCGGCAACACTTCGTTTGCGGTCGGCAGCAACACTTCCGGCACCACGATTACGCCCACCGTGATCGATCGACTCGGCAACAAGCTTACGAATCCGGTCCCCAAGCTGGACTGGATCTCGCTGTCCCCGGCGAACGCCAGCCTCACTCCCAATACGAGCACCTCCGGCGGAACTCTTGCCGGGACCGCGACAGTAAAGGCTAGCACTCCAGGCGGCACTGGAATTATTGCCATCTGCGTTGCACCCAACTGTAATGTCGGTCTGCAGCCGATTCAGCCGGTTTATTCCTCAACCAATCCGTCAGGCAACAGCTATCTGGGAACTCCGATCATCGGTCTTATCACCGGTTCTCCGGTTACTACTGGAAATGTCTACGTCACGACGACCCAATGCGGCACGATTAACGGCTGTCAGCCTTTAATCTTCCCAATTGGCGTAAAGACCAACGCGGCTGGCAACAGCACGACTCTTCCCAGTTCTCCAAACTCGATGATCTTCGCGCAGACCGGGAAATCCATCTTTCTGGGTAGCTCAGCCGGGCTGATCATCTTCAATCCTGGAGCGGCCGCGGGTACGAACGGGGCATGCCAAATAAGCGGCGTACCGGGAAAGGTGCTGGCCGCTTCCCTTGACAGTGATAAGGTCATCGTNTCGGATACGGTTTCAAATCCCAACCANGTGTATGTCGTCTCGGGGTTGTCTGGGTCNAGCTCCGGCTCGCTATGCAGCAGCGCGAGTACGGTTTCNACGCCCTTCCTCATTCCAGGGGCGACGGCGGCCGCGTTTTCTCCAGATGGCCTGAAGGCATTCATCGCTGCCGGGAGCACGTTGTATGTCTACTCGACGGTGCAGTCGCTGAAGACGGTTCCATTGGCAGCTCCGGCGAATGCTGTTTCGACCTACGCCAACGGCGCCTTGGCCTATTTATCTGGGCCGGCGGGAGTCACCATGCGCAACGCCTGCGATACCACGTATGCGCAGGCTGCTTCCTTTCCCAGCGGAACGCCAGCGCTCTTTCAGGCGCTCTCGGACGGAGTGCATGCCTTAGGACTCGAGTCGCCCGGCGTCGATGTCTTCGACGTAACGGTGACAGCCCCAATGCCGGCCACAACGAGCTCGCCCACTGACACCACCTGCCCTTTTTCGGTCACCGCAGCCAACTCCACTTTCGTGAACATCGGGCAAGGCGACTTCACTCCCTTGAAGCTGATCGTAGCTCCGGACAATTCGAAGGCGTACATCCTAGCCAGCAATCTCGGGAGCGTATTCGTGTTTGACCTGGGCGTGAACACTGTGACTGCGCTGCCTCTGACTGGAAACCCCGTGCCGCTGGATGCCAGCCTGACTTCGGACGGAACCACTCTTTATGTCGGCGCAAGTGACGGAGCCATCCACGTGGTCAGCACCGTTTCCGGAGGCGATCTCCAGCAGATCACGTTCACCAACAATAACAACAGCAACAAGACAAGCCTCTGCAGCAACATCCCGCAAACCTGCAACCCGGACCTGGTAGCTGTGCAGCCCTGATTCCACGCGGGAACCCTTGGGGCACCGAAACTCAGGCGAGTTCATCGTGAGCTGCGAAAGAGGAATACTGCGAAGAATCCAGTGGGCGAGTCCTGAGACTAGGTACGCGCCTTTTCGAGGTCGCGGCCGACGCTGTCGAGTACTCCATTGATGAACTGCACCGATTCCGGACTGGAGAACTTGCGGGCGATCTCGATGGCCTCGTTGATAATGACCGCACGAGGAGTCTGCGGGTAGCCGAGAAACTCGGCGACCGCGCCGCGCAGGATGTTGCGGTCGACAGCGGCCATACGCTCCATCCGCCAATGCTCCGCATGACCCTCGATCAGCTTGTCGATGTCGCTGGTGCGATCGGTGGCGGTCCGGAATAAGTCGTCGGCGAAACCGCGAACATCTTCTCCCACTTCTCCGCGCTCCGCCCAGAAGGTACGGCGCACATCGTCAGGACCTTGCCGGCCCATGTCGGCCTGGAAGAGCATCTGCAAGCAGAGTTCCCGGGATTTGCGTCGAGTGCCCATGACAACAGTCGCCAGTCTCCAGTGGTCAGTCTTCAGCTGGGCTGATGTGGTGGCTGGTGGCGAGTCGAAATAGTTTACAGGAATCATTCGCCGCAGTCAGGCACACCGTCGCAGATGAACCGTGAAGATGGCGGAGGAAACTCGCTAAGGCCGCAAAGAAAATCTTAAAGCGAAGAGGTCGCAGAGAAAATCCACCGAGGTCGCGGAGTAGACTGCAACAGTTTTCGTCGAGCACCTCGTCGCCCTTCTCCGGTCCAAATGCGTTTCTCGGCGTCCTCTGCGAAAAACTCGCGCTCTTTGCAGTTTATGATGTTTGGGCCACACTCACCCGGCTACAGGTGGATTCAGGAGCTGCGTTTTTTGGGATAGGTTCTCTTGCGCGAATTCGATGACGCTTTGGGTTTGTTTTTGCTGGAGACTGGCGACTGGCGACCGGCGACTCTGCTCTTGCCGACGACTGCCTTCAGACTCGCCATCTCCACTGCGGCGAGCGCAGCTTCGAACCCCTTATTGCCCATCTTCAGTCCCGCACGATCAATGGCTTGCTCCAAGGTGTCGCAGGTGAGCACGCCGAAGGCATGGGGCACACCCGTTTCCTGCGCCGATTGCCCCACGCCGCGCGCGCACTCATTGACGATCACATCGTAATGTGCGGTATCGCCTCGCAACAGACAGCCCAGGCAGATGACCGCATCGTATTTGCCGGTTTCGGCGAGCAAACGGGCAGCCGCTGGGATCTCGAAGCTTCCGGGAACGCGCGTGATCTCGATGTCTTCATTGCGCGCACCGGTGCGGCGCAACCCGTCGAGCGCTCCCTGCAGAAGCCGTTCGGTGATGAAGGCATTGAAGCGGCTGACGACTATCGCAAAGTGTTTGCCTTCGGCCTTCAACTCCCCTTCGATGCCTGACGGCAACTCCTCGGCTTTGCCGTGCACCGTCACGATGATCTCGCCGGGCAACGCCAGGGAAAAACTTCGCTCGCTTGTTTTGGGCGAGACCGTATCCATCAGCACCTTGAGTTTCTGCTTCTGCGCGATGGCAAAGATGTCGTCGGGATTGCTGACCTCGAGCACGATCAGGCGATTGATGTCCTTGAGATGGTCAAGTACTTCCTTGGGATATTCCGAGGGCAGCGCGTTTACGCTCAACAGCCCGACCGGAGCGGCAAAAACCGCTGAGCGGCTGTCCCCGCCGACGATTTGCCGGAAGCCAATCGCATTCAGAAAGTCGGAGAGGGCACGCAAGTCTTCCAGCTTGGAGACGTAACGGCCGATGTGGAGGGACTTCAGCATGGCTCAAGATCGATCTCACCACAGAGACACAGAGGCACAGAGAAAGGGAGCAATTCTTCGTGTCTCTACGACCTCATCGAATGAGAAAAGATTTCAGATTTCAGATTTCAGATTTCAGATTTCAGATTTCAGATTTCAGATTTCAGATTTCAGATTTCAGATTTCAGATTTCAGGCCTATTCGAGCAATCAATCTGGAATCGTAATCTGAAATTCATTTTCACCACAGAGAAGCAGCGCATAGAGAAAGCTATTTTGGAATTTCTCTGTGCCTCTGTGACTCTGTGGTGCAATCTCACAGGAATTTCAGATTGCAGATTTAAGATTTCAGATTGAAGACTGCCCGGCAAATCTGGAATCTGCAATCAATAAATCTGCAATTCCTCACTTCCCTTTAAACGCGGCCGCGCGCTTTTCCAGAAAGGCCGTGGTGCCTTCGGTCTTGTCCTGGGTTGCGCAGCAGACCCCAAACAAGGTCGCTTCAAGATACAGGCCTTCGGCCAGGGTGAGGTCGAGCCCGTGATTGACCGCTTCCATCGCGTATTGGATGGCTAAGGGCGCATTGGAGATGATTTTTTGGGCAAGCGCTTCGGCGCGGGGGATCAACTCACCGGGTGCTGTAACTTCGTTGACTAACCCGATACGATGCGCCTCCTCGGCGGAGATCATCTCGCCGGTCAGCACGAGTTGCATCGCGATTCCTTTACCGACCAGACGAGGCAGACGCTGCGTCCCTCCGTAGCCGGGAATGATGCCCAGCTTCACTTCCGGCTGGCCGAGTTTTGCGCTGGAACTGGCGAGGCGCATGGTGCAGGCCATAGCAATTTCGCAACCGCCGCCGAGGGCGAAGCCGTTGATGCAGGCAATCACCGGCTTGCCCAGATTTTCGATGAGGTCGAGCACCGACTGGCCCCGATGGGTGTATTCCTTCCCGGAGACGGCATCGTGCTTGGCGAGTTCTGAAATATCGGCCCCCGCGATGAACGCCTTCTCCCCCGAACCGGTCAGGATGGTGACGCGAATGGCGGTGTCGTTCTTGATTTCGGTGAAGGCGGCGCGCAACTCTTCCATGGTCGCCATGTTGAGCGCGTTGAGCACCTTGGGGCGGTTGATGGTGACGTAAGCGATGGAGTTTTTCTTTTCGACAAGTATGTTTTCGAAGCTCATAAGATTTTTTGGTTTTGGTTTCGGAAGGGTGGCAACCCACCTTCGAGAGCTACCGCCGCACCGATTCCAAATGTTTACTGGTTAGTATCGGTACCCCCCTCCCTCTCTACACTCTAAAATCCAGAAAACAAAGGATCGACTCTCGAGTACCGAGGCAAAATCTTTGAATAATAAGGATTCATATCTAAAATATTCCGGAAAAAGGACTTAGCACTCCAATTTTACTCATTCTCGTTCTGACCAAGCGACCGAAGTATGGGTTCAGCTAAACCCGCCCTGATATAACGTACCGTATGATCATTAACTTTTTGAGAATATCCGTCAAGGACATGCGTCACATTCTGTGCAGCAACTTCGGCGAAGTATCGGCACGTGTCTCACTAGAACTTCCCCGGCACCGGATTCGCCGGATCCGCGTAGTCGTAAAACCCACGGCCCGATTTTTTGCCGTACCAGCCTGCCATAACCAGCCGCTTCAAAAGCGGCGGCGAGGCGAATCGGCGCTCCTTGAACTCATCGTACATAACGTGGGTGATGTAGTAAGTGGTGTCGAGGCCGACGAAGTCGAGCAGGGTGAATGGGCCCATCGGATAGCCGCAGCCGAGTTTCATGGCGTTGTCGATGTCCTCGATGGAGCCGACGCCCTCTTCGTAGGCACGGATGGCATCGAGAAGGTAGGGAACGAGGAGCCGGTTCACGATGAAGCCGGTCTTGTCGGAGGTGCGCACCGGGACCTTGCCTAACTTTTTGCCAAATTCGTAAGCCGATTCGTAGACCTCGGGTGCGGTAGCGATGGTCTTCACGACTTCGACCAATTTCATCAGCGGGACCGGATTGAAGAAGTGCAAGCCAACAAAGCGCTCGGGACGCCTGGTGGCGGTCATCATCTCGGTGACGGAGATCGAGGAGGTATTCGAGGCGAAGATGGCGTCTCTTTTTACGATCGGATCGAGGGAGGCGTACATCTTTTTCTTTTCGTCGAGGTTCTCGATGATGGCTTCGATGACGATGTCGCGATCGGCGAGGTCCTGCTTATTGGTCGTGCCTTTCAGGCGGGTACGGATGGCTTGCGGGGATTCCTTGATGGTGCCCTTCTCGGCGAACTTCGCCAGCGACTTTTCGATCCCGGCGAAACCCTTGTCGAGAAATTTCTGCTCGACTTCAAGCACGGTGACGTCGAATCCGGCAGTCGCGGCGACTTGTGCGATGCCGGAACCCATGAGGCCACAACCGAGAACGCCCACTTTTTTGATTTCCATATGAGTCCTTTTTATTTACTCCACGGCGTTTTCACCACAGAGTCACAGAGGCACAGAGGTAAGCGAAGGTCAGGAACGCGAATCCCCAAGCCTTGTGCTACCCCCGTCGGAAAATCAGATTCCTCGCTGCGCTCGGAATGACAATGAGTCGAAGAAATACTTTCCAATAAGAGCGACTTTCTCTTTTCCCGCTGCTTCTCTGTGGTTAAGCATGGAAGCTCTCCACCACCATGGCAATGCCTTGCCCGCCCCCGATGCACGCCGTGGCCAGCCCGTACTTCTTCTTTCGCCGGCGTAACTCGTAGAGCAATGTGATCACCAGCCGTGTTCCGGTGGCGCCCAGCGGGTGTCCTAACGCAATCGCACCGCCGTTTACGTTCACTTTGCTGCGGTCGAGGCCGAGTTCTTTTTCTACTGCAAGATACTGGGCGGCGAAGGCCTCGTTCACTTCGATGAGATCGATGTAGTCGAGTGTCAGACCGGCGCGCTGAAGGGCAATCTTGGTTGCGGGCACAGGGCCTCGTCCCATCAGCCTGGGATCCACGCCCGCGATGCCCCAATTGACGATGCGGCCGAGCGGATTCAGATCGCGCTTCTGGGCCTGCTCCACCGACATCACCACCACGGCAGCGCCCCCATCGACAATGCCGCTCGCGTTTCCGGCGGTGACTGTGCCACTTTTTCCAAAAGCCGGACGCAGTTTTGCCAGGCCTTCCAGCGTGGCCTGGGGACGACGATGATCATCTTCGCTGAACATCTCGCCGCTTGCTTCACCTCGGGAATTCCTCAACTGTACAGGGACCAGTTCTTCTTGCAGGCGACCTTCCTGATAGGCGGACTCAGCGGTCTGCTGCGAGCGCAGCGCAAACTCGTCCTGCATCTGGCGGGTAATGCCCTGCTGCTCACCGTAGAGCTCGGCGGTGTTGGCCATGTAGAGGCCGCAATAAGAGTCGAGCAGCGCGACCATGAGGGAGTCTTCCAGCTTGCCTCCGGGAGCGAGCGTGAAGCCGTCGCGCCCGCGGATGACAAAGGGGGCTTGCGACATGGCTTCCATGCCTCCGGCGAGTACGATCTTGGCTTCGTCCGTCTGGACCATCTGCGCAGCGTTGACGATGGCTTGCATGCCCGACCCGCACAGCCGGTTTACGGTAAGTGCAGGGGTCTCGATCGGGATACCGGCGCGCAGACCCACGTGCCGGGCGCCATAGAGGGCATCGCCCGAAGTCTGCTGCGCATTACCGAACACGACGTGGTCGAATTCTTTGGGATCAATTCCGGCACGCTCGATGGCGCATTTGGCCGCGATGGCGCCCAGTTCCTGCGCGGTGAAGTCTTTCAGTTTGCCGCAGTAGCGCCCCATGGGGGTGCGCGCGCCGCTGACGATGGCGATGTCTCCGGGTTTGAGCATGAAGTCCTTGTAGAACGAGGCCAGATTTCGAGAGGAAACTTATTAGTCTAACAAAAAAGCTGCAAGCGGAAGGCTGTGGGCTCTAGCAGCCTGAAAGCTAGAGCCTGATATTGGCATTCTTCGCCGCGCCCCATTACCATGTCGCCGTGACCCGAGAAGCCGTTGATTCCCGTCAGGACATCCTGCGCACCGCCGCACGCCTCTTTCAGCAGCGTGGCTACGACGCCACTTCCATGAACGACGTGGCTGCCGCGCTGAAGCTCAGCAAAGGCGGTCTCTACCATCATTTCCAGAGCAAGGATGAGATGCTGTTCCACATCATGAACCATGCGCTCGACATCACCGAGGAGCGCGTGGTGAAGGCGGTGCGCGGCATCCAGAATCCCGAGGAACGCCTACGTACNGTCATCCGGCTGCATATCGAGGTGGTCTTAAGCGTGCGCGACCGCGAAGTGACGGTCATGTTGCATGAGAATCATCCCTTACCGCCTTCGTTGCGCAAGCAGATCAACCAGCGCAAGAAGGACTACATCCATTTCGTGGAGGGATTGATAGCCGAGGTGCAGAAACAGAGGGGCGCAAAGGGAACAGTCTCAGCACGCNCAGCCGCGCTGGCCCTGCTCGGAATGATCAACTGGATTTACCAGTGGTACAAGCCCGAAGGACGTCTGCAGGCCCAGGATCTGATTCCCCAGTACACCGAGCTTCTATTTGCCGGAGCCTTCCAGTAAAGCCATCATGCCCACGAAGAATTTCTACGATCTACCCACAATTTCGGCCGAACGCGCGCAGGCGGGCAAACTCTACCGGGAGTTCCTGCGTGTCCCCGCACTGAGTGCAGGAGTCTATGTACTTGCAGCCGGCGCGACCGATCCTCAGAAACCGCACAAGGAAGACGAGGTGTATTACGTGGTTCGCGGGCGCGCTCGTATGCGCATTGGTGAGGATGAGCAAGTGGTCAAAGCGGGCAGCGTGATATTTGTGGCCGCTGAAGCTGAACATCGCTTCTTCGACATCAGCGAAGAACTCGAGGTGCTGGTGTTCTTTGGGCCTGCGGAATCGTCATAGAGAGCCGATCGCCCGCAGAATCCCATGCTGTCATCCTGAGCGAAGTGAGGCCCGGCACCAGCCGAACGAAGTCGAAAGCTTGCCCTGAGCAAAGCCGAAGGGGACACGACGCCTGTGAGGAGCGGCGGCCTGTCAGAACATTTCCGCCACAAGGCATCGTGCCTCGATAAACTCACCCGACCAGCCCCGTGCAACTCGTTCTATCATGGGCCCGGTGAACAGCAAGCTTCACTTCCAGATTGTGAACATGCGCCCCGAAGACTGGCCTGTGGTTGAGGCGATCTACCTTCAGGGCGTAGCCACCGGAAACGCCACGTTCGAAACCGAATCTCTCGAATGGGAGAACTGGAACGCGAAGCATCATGCGCACTCTCGCCTGGTAGCCCGCGCTGGCGAAACTGTGTTGGGCTGGGCGGCGCTGAGTCCGGTCTCGACACGCCGCGTGTACGCGGGTGTGGCGGAGGTTTCAATCTATATCGCCGACGAGGCACGCGGGAAGGGCGTCGGAAGAGCATTGCTGAAGGCCTTGATCGAGCATTCGGAACAGAATGGCATCTGGACACTGCAAGCAGGAATCTTCCCCGAAAACACAGCCAGCCTCGCGCTGCACAAATCGTGCGGATTCCGCGAGGTGGGTCGGCGAGAAAAAATCGGGCAACTCAAAGGCGTATGGAGAGATGTAATCCTGCTCGAGCGCCGCTCCAAGACTTAAACCTGGTCTCGAAACAGGACACCCCAGCCTGCGAACTGAAAACTGCGAACTGCTTCTAAGCCCGGGCCTCGGCCACCGGTTCCTTCGAAGGTATCCAGTAGATCTCTTCCCGCAGGAACTCCTTGGTGAAGCCGATGCGCTTCAGGATCCCTTTTCCATGCTCGATCATCTCCGGATGTCCGCACAAATACCCCACTGCGTTTTGGGCGGTCAGGCCCCAGGCATCCGCATATTTCCGGATCAATTCGTCCACACGGCCCATTTCACCCGTCCACTTCGGGTCTTCCCAGGGACGGCTCACGGTCGGCACATATTTCAGCCAAGGCACCTCCTGGGCGTACTTCCGCAGTTCGTCGGAGTAGCCGAACTCCCATGAGCGGCTGGCCCCGTTCAATAGAAACAATTTGTGGTCGCCCGAAAACTTGCCTTCTTTCCAATCTTTATACAAAGTGCGTACAAAACTTACATAGGGCGCCACTCCGGTGACGGTGCAGACCAGCAGATGATTTTTCCGGCCGCTCGCCTGGTCCAGGATGAACCGTCCCTTGGACGATTTGCGCATGAGCAACTCGTCGCCCGTTTTCAGCGAATAGATTTTAGGCGTCAGCTCTCCGTGCGGCACCAGTTCAAAAAAGAATTCGATTTCCTTCTCGTATGGTGACGACACAATGGAGTATGGCCGCTCGGAACGCTTGTCCTCGCCTTGAACCCCGAGCGTGGCGTACTGGCCCGGCGTAAACTTGAATTCCACCCCGGGGTCGACGCGAATCATCCACAATTCCGGCGCCAAGTCCACCCGCTTCGTGATCCGCGCGCGATAGTGTTTGTCGTCAGCCGTGGCCATAGCAGTTTCCCTTAGAGACGCTGCGGTAGTTGGAAAAGATGTCATATATTACAGAAACATTGTGCAATCGGAAGACCATTTTGTGGATGGACGTAACAGTAATTAGTGCATCAAGCGGCGACGATCGTACCAGCTCGCTCTCCCGCTGGGTTAGTGATTCGGAGACTCGACTTCCCCTCGATCGTTGCTGGGGACGACTTCCCAATCCTGTGCCGCATTGACGGGTTCCTGAGAACTTGCGGGCGCGGCACGCAGCAGTTTCAGGTTGGCGAGCGTCTCGTCCCATGCTTTCTTGTTC
>JGI12627J18819_10000777_pt1 | contig 10685 bp, 10 predicted proteins | sample TexAe_OM1H0_M2_FD_18819 | JGI IMG/M metagenome (IMG submission 18819)
CGCCGCTGCAGCGGCTGCTGCGCGCCCTGCTGGGGCTCGACGCCAAGCTCAACCAGTACACCCGCGGCAAGGCGTTCGTCGACCACGTGGTCGGCCGGGTCGGGATGGAGCGCTTCAACGCGATCTGGACGGGCCCGGACACGCTGCCCTTGCCAATCGAGATCGAAGAACCCCAGCGATGGATCGACAGGGTGCTGTAGGGCAGCTGCGCACGGCTGTCGAGGCGTTCAGCAAGGCCCATCTCCCCACCCTCGAGCGATGGGGGGTGGCGCTGTCCGGCGGACCGGATTCCCTGGCGCTCACCGCGGTGGCGGCCCGCCTGCAGCCCACCACCGCGCTGATCGTGGACCACGGCCTGCAACCCGATTCGGCGGCCGTCGCCGAAACCGCCCACGCGCAAGCCTTCGCCCTGGGATGCGTTGACGCACAAGTCATTCGAGTGCACGTGAGCAACGAGGGCGGTCCCGAGGCGGCCGCCCGCGCCGCGCGTTACGCCGCACTCGGCGCGTACCGGGAGGGGCCGGTGCTGTTGGGCCACACGCTCGACGACCAAGCGGAAACGGTGCTGCTGGGCCTTGGCCGTGGATCCGGCGTGCGCTCGATCGCCGGAATGCGCGCCTACGACCCGCCGTGGGGCCGCCCACTGCTGGAGGTCCGGCGCGCCGTCACCCATGCCGCGTGTCGGGAGCTGGGCCTAACGGCGTGGCAGGACCCGCACAACGCCGACCGCCGCTTCACCCGGAGCCGGCTGCGCCACGAAGTACTGCCGCTGCTGGAGGACGCGCTGGGCGGTGGGGTGGCCGAGGCGCTGGCCCGCACCGCGACCGCGCTGCGGGAGGACACCGAGTTGATCGACTCGCTGGCGGCGCAGGCGCTGCCCGAGGTCAGGGTGGGCGTCGGGTTGCGGATCCAGGCACTCGCGGTGCTGCCCGGGCCGGTTCGGCGGCGCGTGATCCGCGGCTGGCTGTTGGCGGGCGGGGCAACGGGGCTGACCGACAAGCAGATCCGTGGCGTCGACGCGCTGGTCACCGGCTGGCACGGCCAGGGCGGAGTGGCCGTGGGCTCCGCGTTGCGCGAGGAGCGACTGATCGCCGGGAGGCGTGACGGCGAGCTGACGATGTGGCGCGAGGCGGTGCAAAAGCCAGTCCGATAGCCGCAATATCGGGTCTGCCGTTGGTTATTCGGCCGCTGGCGTGGCAATCTGTGGTCGTGGCCCAGATCTCCCCGGCGATCAACCCCCCTCAGCCAGTGGACCTGTACCCCGGGGACATCGAGTCTGTGCTGCTGACGACTGAGCAAATTCAGGCCCGTGTCGGCGAACTCGGCGAGGAAATCGGGCAACTCTACCGGGACGCGGCGATCGAAACCGGTCAGGATCTGCTGCTGATCACGGTGCTCAAGGGTGCTGTGATTTTCGTCACCGACCTGGCCCGCGCGATTCCGGTGCCTACCCAGTTCGAATTCATGGCCGTCAGCTCCTACGGATCCTCCACGTCGTCATCGGGTGTGGTGCGGATCCTCAAGGACCTGGACCGCGACATCCAGGGCCGCGACGTGCTGATCGTCGAGGACGTCGTTGACTCGGGCCTGACGCTGTCCTGGCTCCTGCGCAACCTGTCCACCCGCCACCCCAGGTCGCTGCGCGTGTGCACCCTGCTGCGCAAGCCCGACGCCAAGGGCGCCAACGTCGACATCAGCTTCGTGGGCTTCGACATCCCCAACGACTTCGTGGTCGGCTACGGCCTGGACTACGACGAGCGCTACCGCGACCTGTCCTACATCGGCACCCTGGACCCCAGGGTCTACCAGCAGTAGGACGCTAGGTCAGTTCCCACACGGCGGTCACCGAGAAGTTGACGGTCTGCTGCCCGGGCTCCAACGGGACCGCGGTCGGCATCGCCCGCGGCGCCGCCGGCGGTTTCGGGGCGTTGTCCGTGGCCTCCGAGATGGACAGCACCTTGCCCAACCGCAGGCCGGACAGTTGGGCGTACTGCTCGGCGCGGTCCTTGGCGTCGTTGAACGCCCGCGTGCGGGCGTCCTTGACCAGCTGCGAATCGTCGGCGATGGAGTAGCTGACCGTCCTGATCCGGGTGGCGTCCCCGCCGGTGCCCACGATGAGGGCCAGCAGCCGCGACGCGGCATCGGGCGGATGGATCTTGACCGCGATGGCGTTGGTGGCGCGGTACCCGGTGATCGCGGTGGTGCCGCTCGGCTCGGGGTTGCTGTACTGCGGCTGCAGCGTGACCTCGGTGGTGCTGATGTCCTTATGGTCGACGCCGGCGGCGGCCAGGGCGTTGATGACCGCTTGCTGACGGTCGTTGGTCTGGTTCATCGCGGCGGTGACGTCGGGTGCGGTGAACTCGATGCCGACGTCGGCCGTCAGCGTGTCCGGGACACCCTTGACCTGACCCGACCCCAGGACGGTCACCTGACGGGGATTGACGCCGGGCGCGGCCGTGGGAGTGTGCGAGTCGCAGGCCGACGCCGCGGCGACGGCCAAGCCCGCGGCCGCCGAAGCGATCGAGCGGCGGATCAACGTTGCGGTGCGGGATTTCGGCATGACGCGGACCCTCCTGAGCCCGATAAGGTTGAGGGACAACGCATTTGACCCTAGGGCGTGACGAGAATCTTGCAGTGCCGCTCGGGATCGGCGAGAGCGTCGAAGGCGCCACCGACGCCGTCCAGGCCGACCTCGCCGGTGATCAGGGGGCTGACGTCGATGTGACCCTCGGACAGCGCGCGCAGCGAATCGGTGAATTCGTCCGGCCCGTACGCGAGCGCAAATTGAATGTTGATCTCTTTGGCGATCGCGAAGAACGGATGCACGGTGTCGGGCTCCATGCACACGCCGGCGACCACCAGTCGGGTTCCCCGCCGGGCTCGCAGTAGAACGTCATCGATGATTCCCGGCACCCCCACCGCCTCGAACACCACCGCGGCTTTGACGGAGTCGAACGGCGATCCCTGCCCCGGGTCGAGCACCTGATGCGCGCCCATCGCCGTGGCGAGCTCACGTCGCTTCGGTGAAAAATCTGCCGCCACAACAGTTTCAACGCCACACAGTCGAAGGGCTGCGACGATGGCGATACCGATCGGGCCACAGCCCAGCACGAGGGCGGTCTCATGCGGCTGGATGTTCGACTTGTTGACGGCGTGCAACCCCACGGCCATGGGTTCGGTAAGCGCTGCGTGTTTTAAGTCCAGCCCGTTGGGGATGGGGAGCAGCAGCGGCGCGGATAGCAACATCCGTTCGGCGTAACCGCCGACCGTCGTGTTGCTCGATAAGATAGGCTCGGCCCCCTTGGGGGACAACAACACTGGCATTGACGTCACCATGGTTCCGACCGGATACGTTTCAGTCTCAGGTCCGGCCTCGAGCACCTCCGCGCTGTATTCGTGACCCATGAAGACGTCGCGGTTCAGATCGACGCTCATGCCGCCAGTGTCGTCTGCGATCTGAGCGGTGAGCGCCAACATCTTTGATCCATGGGCGGCGAAATGCAGGTCGGTACCGCAGATTCCGCACGCCCGCACGCCGACGAGCACCTGTCCGGTTTCGGGCACCGGTTCGGGCACGTCATCCCGGTAGACCATCCGACCGTCTCGCAACACCGCCGCGCGCATCAGTTCACCGCACCTTCCTGTTCGCCCACATGTTCGGTGATGGCTTTCACCACGGCCTCACCCGCGCGGCCGATCAGCTGATCGCGCTTGTCTTTGGCCCAGTCGTGCGACAACCGGGGCGCGTCGAGTTGGCCCTTGAAGTGGGGAATGACTTTGCGCGCCATCAGGTCATAGCAGTGGTATGTGGCTTCGGGGGAGGCCCAGTCGTGGCCGAGCATCAGCAGCGCGCCGAAACCGCCGGACCTTTCGAGCAGATCCTCGATGTAGGCGATGGCGTCGTCGGGCGTGCCAATGCAGCAATTGCCTTTGGCCGCATAGTCCTCGACGAATTCGTACGGTGTCTGGGCGCCGTCCACCGTGTTGGCCAGCGGGACGAACCCTGCGGCGCCGAAGTAGTTGGCGAAATCCTGCAGCCCGTAGGTGCAATCGTCGATGGCCTTCTCGCGGCTGTCCGCGATGTGCATGATGCTCAAGACCCGCCAGTCGTTGCGGTCGGGCTCGTCGCGGCCCACCTTTGCGGCCTGTTCGCGCACCACGTCCCAGGTGGTCTCCAGCGTGGCGTAACCCCCGGGCACCGACATCGACAGCGACAGCAGCGAGGTGCCCAGCGCACCGGCCAATCGCGGACCAGACGGGGAAATCATTGCCGCCGTGGCGATTTCGGGATACGGGAAGGTGTAGGGCCGGATGTGCAACTGCGCGTCGCGCAGGGTGAACCAGTCGGAATGGCGGTCGATTCGCTCGGTGGGCTCGGCGCGGAACAGGGCGAGGATCGCCTCGAGCGATTCCTGCATCATCCGGCGCTGCTCGATCGGGTCGATGCCCATCATGTAGGCGTCCGACGGCAGCGCGCCGGGACCGGTACCGAACATCACCCGGCCACGGGTCAGGTGGTCCAGCAGCACCCAGCGGTCGGCCACCATCAACGGATGGTGGTAGGGCAGCGACACCACCCCCGTGCCCAACCGGATGTGCTTGGTGCGCTCGGCCGCGGCCGCGATGAAGACTTCCGGGCAGGCGATCAACTCGTAACCCCCGGAGTGGTGCTCACCGAACCACGCTTCGTCGAACCCCAGCCGGTCCAGGGCGACGACGCGTTCCATGTCGTATTCCAGTGCCACCGTGGGGGATTGGCCTACGGGATGAAAAGGGGTGATGAAGACGCCGAAACGCAGTGGCACACTCATCGCAACTCCAATCCGCTGAGGAACTCCAACAGGGTCGCGTTCACCTCGGCGGGGCGCTCCTGCTGCAGCCAGTGCCCGGCACCGTCGAGCATCACCTGTCGGTACGGACCGGAGATCGCGTCCGCCGCGCGGTCGGTCCGGGTGAAGGACAGCACCGGATCGGCCGTCCCGCCGATGAACAGGCACGGCACCGAGATCTTCGCACCGGCGAGTTCGGGGGTGGTCTCCCAGTTGCGGTCGAAATTGCGGTACCAGTTCAGGCCGCCGGTGAACCCGGTGCGGGAGAACTCGGCGATGTAGTGGTCGAGCTCGTCCTGGCTTATCCAGTCGGGCAGCCCGTCGGGCTCCGGAAGGCGATCGATGAAGCCGTCCGGCCCGGGGGCCGCCATCCGCAGCGCCGCCGACTTGTCATCGGAGGACCGCGAGCCGCCGATCATCCGACGGATCGTGCGGGCTGGATCACCGTTGAGCTCGGCGTCCGCGACGCCCGGCTCCTGAAAGTACAAGATGTAGAAGAAGTTCTCGCCGAAGATCTTTCGCCAGGACGGAGTGGGCGCCCGACGCGAGCGCGGCGTCGCCGGCACGCTGAGCGCGGCCACGGCCGCGACCCGGTCGGGGTGCAGCAGTGGAGCATTCCACACCACGGCGGCGCCCCAGTCGTGCCCGACCCAGACGGCGCGCTCCGCACCGACGTCGTCAAGCAGGCCGACGATGTCGGCGGTCAATTCGTGAATGTTGTACGCGTCGACGGCCTCTGGACGAGACGAGCCCCCGTAGCCGCGCTGATCGGGTGCAAGCACGTGGTAGCCGGCCTCGGCGAGCACGGGAATCTGGTGGCGCCACGAGTAGGCGAGTTCGGGAAACCCGTGGGCCAGCACCACCACGGGCGCCCCACGGTCGCCCGCTTCGACCACCCGTAGCCGCACGCCGTTGCTGTCGACTAACCGCTCCGTCTCCGCAGAGCGCGATGTGGGCACCCTGTCACCAAAGCACAACCCGCCAGGGCTGAGAAGTGCTCGGGCCGATTGCGAATAGCATTCCAAGGGTTTTAGGTGAAAGCAGGTGACCTTTTCAGATGATGCGGCTGGACCACATCGTTTTGTGGACGAACGATCCGCACCGCTCGATGGACTTCTACACGAGGGTGGTCGGGCTCGCGCCGGTGCGCTTCGACGAGTTCGAGGCGCGACAAGCGCCGTTCCCGAGCGTGCGCGTGTGCGAGGACTCGATCATCGACCTGGTGCCGACGGCCGACGCCACGGGAACGGAATCGCTGACCAAGGCCGCGGGCAGCGCCGGCCATCCCGTCAACCATGTCTGCCTCGCGCTCTCGAAGTCCGAATACGAGGCACTCGACCGGCGTCTGCAAACCGAAGGTGTGGACACCAGCGCGAGGCTGAGCCCCAGCTACGGGGCCCGAGGATGGGCACCGCAGGGCTACTACTTCACCGATCCCGACGGCAACGTGGTCGAGGCTCGCTACTACGAATGACCGCAACGCTGCAGCCGCGCGCATTCGGGCCGGTCGCGCGGTTGCCGGGCGGGAACTTCCGGTCGTTGTAGGTGCAGGACCGTGGTGGGAGCCACGGCGAGGATCGGCGACGACCCGCTGCGCCCCGGCTCGCCGGGACTGGCAATCGCCGCGAGCGGTAAATTGGACATTTCCAGCTGCGCGTATATCGGGGAAGGACCTGGCCGGCAAGGCCGATGATTGATGAACCGGAAAAACGTAATTCGCACCGTCACGGCGATCGCCGTCGTGGTGCTGCTCGGTTGGTCGTTCTTCTACTTCAGCGACGACACGCGCGGCTATAAACCCGTCGACACGTCGGTGGCGATGTCGCAGATCAACGGCGGCAACGTCAAGAGCGCCCAGATCGACGACCGCGAGCAGCAGCTGCGGCTGACCCTGAACAAGGGCAACAACGACACCGACAACTCCGACAAGGTCATCACCAAATACCCCAGCGGGTACGCCGTCGACCTGTTCAACGCGCTGACAGCCAAAAACGCCAAGGTCAGCACGGTGGTCAACCAGGGCAGCATCCTGGGTGAGTTGCTCGTCTACGTGTTGCCGCTGCTGTTGCTGGTGGGGCTGTTCGTGATGTTCTCGCGCATGCAGGGCGGCGCCCGGATGGGCTTCGGTTTCGGCAAGTCGCGCGCCAAACAGCTCTCCAAGGACATGCCCAAGACGACGTTCGCCGACGTTGCCGGCGTCGACGAGGCGGTCGAGGAGCTCTACGAGATCAAGGACTTCCTGCAGAACCCCGGTCGTTATCAGGCGTTGGGCGCCAAGATCCCGAAGGGTGTGCTGCTCTACGGGCCGCCCGGGACCGGCAAGACGCTGCTGGCCCGCGCCGTGGCCGGCGAAGCCGGAGTTCCGTTCTTCACCATCTCGGGCTCCGACTTTGTCGAGATGTTTGTCGGTGTCGGTGCCTCGCGGGTCCGCGACCTCTTCGAACAGGCCAAGCAGAACAACCCGTGCATCATCTTCGTCGACGAGATCGACGCGGTCGGTCGACAGCGTGGCGCGGGCCTCGGCGGTGGCCACGACGAGCGCGAGCAGACCCTGAACCAGCTGCTCGTCGAAATGGACGGGTTCGACCCACGCGCCGGCGTCATCCTGATCGCGGCGACCAACCGCCCGGACATTCTGGATCCCGCGTTGCTGCGACCCGGCCGCTTCGATCGGCAGATCCCGGTGTCCAACCCAGACCTCGCCGGCCGTCGCGCGGTGCTGGAAGTGCACTCGAAGGGCAAGCCGATCGGCCCGGACGCCGACCTGGCCGGCCTGGCCAAACGGACCGTCGGCATGACCGGCGCCGACCTGGCCAACGTCATCAACGAGGCGGCGCTGCTGACCGCCCGGGAAAACGGCACCGTCATCACCAGCGCCGCGCTCGAAGAGGCGGTGGACCGGGTGATCGGCGGGCCGCGCCGCAAGGGCCGCATCATCAGCGAGCAGGAAAAGAAGATCACCGCATATCACGAGGGCGGGCACACCCTGGCGGCCTGGGCCATGCCCGACATCGAGCCCATATACAAGGTGACGATCTTGGCGCGTGGCCGCACCGGCGGGCACGCTGTGGCGGTGCCCGAGGAAGACAAGGGCCTGCGGACCCGCTCCGAGATGATCGCGCAGCTGGTGTTCGCCATGGGTGGTCGCGCCGCCGAAGAGCTGGTGTTCCGCGAGCCGACGACCGGCGCGGTCTCCGACATCGAGCAGGCCACCAAAGTCGCGCGCGCAATGGTCACCGAATTCGGCATGAGCTCCAAGCTCGGCGCCGTGAAATACGGCTCCGAACACGGCGACCCGTTCCTGGGCCGCACCATGGGGACGCAGGCCGACTACTCGCACGAGGTCGCCCGCGACATCGACGACGAAATCCGCAAGCTGATCGAGGCGGCCCACACCGAGGCGTGGGAGATCCTCACCGAATACCGCGACGTGCTCGACACCCTGGCCGGCGAGCTGCTGGAAAAGGAAACCCTGCACCGGGCCGAGCTGGAGAGCATCTTCGCCGACGTCGAAAAGCGCCCCCGGCTCACCGTGTTCGATGATTTCGGTGGCCGCATCCCGTCGGACAAACCTCCGATCAAGACGCCCGGCGAGCTGGCCATCGAGCGCGGCGAGCCCTGGCCGCCGCCGGTTCCCGAACCCGCCTTCAAGGCGGCCATCGCGCGCGCCACCGAAGCCGCCGCGGCCGCGCAGGCGGAGGCCGAACGAAACGCCAACGGCGGCAACGGTTCTCACGGCGCCGGCGATCGGCAAGCGCCAGGCTCCACTCAGCCCGACTACGGTGCTCCGGCGGGCTGGCGCGCACCGGGATGGCCGCCGCAGGAGCAGCACCCGAACCACTGGTATCCGCAGCCTCCACAGCCGCCGCAGCAGCCCTATTGGCCGCAGCCGGCCCCGAGTCATCCCGGCTATGCGGGCCACCCGGGTCACCCGGGGCAGGGCGGTCACCCCGGTCAGCCGCACCCCTCGTACCCGCCCTACCCGCCCTATCCGCCACCGGCTCAACCCAATCCGGATGGTGGCAAGTCGCCCGAACGCCAGGGTGACGACGTGAGCCGGTCCAATCCGCCGGCGCACGGCTGAAAAAACGGAGGACTCGATGGCCTTGTCAGGTTTGGAGCCGGATGTCGCAACTCCCCGGATAGGGGTGTTCGACCAGGAACGTGCCGAGGCCGCGGTCCGCGAGCTGCTGTACGCGATCGGCGAGGACCCGGACAGGCACGGCCTGCAGGAGACCCCGGCCCGCGTCGCCCGCGCCTATCGCGAAATGTTCGCCGGCCTCTACACCGACCCCGACAGCGTGTTGAACACGATGTTCGACGAACAACACGACGAGCTGGTGCTGGTCAAGGAAATCCCGCTGTACTCCACGTGTGAGCACCACTTGGTGTCGTTTCACGGTGTGGCCCATGTCGGTTACATCCCGGGAACTGATGGCAGGATCACCGGCCTGTCGAAGATCGCGCGCCTGGTCGACCTGTACGCCAAGCGGCCGCAGGTGCAGGAACGCCTCACCAGCCAGATCGCCGACGCCCTGATGAACAAGCTCAATCCGCGGGGCGTGATCGTGGTGGTCGAGGCCGAGCACCTGTGCATGGCGATGCGCGGCGTCCGCAAGCCCGGAGCGGTCACGACGACGTCCGCGGTGCGTGGTCAATTCAAAACCAACGCCGCTTCTCGAGCCGAAGCGCTCGACCTCATCCTGCGTAAGTGAGCCTTTCGTCCGTGCAGGTCATGGGAGTTCTGAACGTCACCGACGATTCGTTCTCCGACGGCGGGCGTTACCTCGATTCCGACAACGCCGTCGCCCACGGTTTGGCGATGGCCGCCGAAGGCGCCGGCATCATCGACGTAGGGGGCGAATCGACGCGGCCCGGCGCCACCCGGATCGATTCCCGGATCGAGACGTCTCGCGTGGTGTCCGTCGTCAAAGAGCTTGCGGCGGAAGGCATTACCGTGAGCATCGACACCATGCACGCGGATGTCGCGCGGGCGGCGCTGCAGAGCGGCGCGCGGATCGTCAACGACGTGTCGGGCGGGCGGGCCGATCCCGCCATGGCGCCGCTGCTCGCCGAGGCCGGCGTGCCGTGGGTGCTGATGCACTGGCGCTCGGTGTCATCGGATAACCCGCACGCGGTCCCGCCCTATCGCGACGTGGTCGCCGAGGTGCGCGCCGAGCTGCTCGCCAGCGTGGATGCCGCGGTGGCCGCGGGTGTCGACCCCGCCCAGCTGGTGATCGATCCCGGGCTCGGATTCGCCAAGACGGGCCAACACAATTGGGCCCTGCTGCATGCGTTGCCGCAGTTGGTCGCCACCGGCGTCCCGGTACTCCTGGGTGCATCGCGCAAACGGTTCCTCGGTACGTTGTTAGCCGGGCCTGATGGCTCGCCGCGACCGCCCGACGGGCGCGAGACGGCGACCGCGGTGATTTCCGCACTGGCCGGCCTGAACGGGGCCTGGGGTGTGCGGGTGCACGACGTACGGGCCTCGGTCGATGCCCTCAAGGTGGTGGGGGCCTGGACTGGAACCGAGACCCACACTGAGCTGGCTGGAGACGATGGCTGACCGAATCGAGTTGCGCGGGTTGATGGTTCATGGGCGACACGGAGTTTTCGACCACGAGCGCGCCAACGGACAAGACTTCGTCATCGACATCACCGTGTGGATCGACCTCGCCGACGCCGCGGCCAGTGACGATCTGACTGACACGTACGACTACGCCGCGCTGGCACAGCTGGCGGCCGATGTCGTGGCCGGGCCACCGCGCAACCTGATCGAAGCGGTCGGCGGTGAGATCGCCGACCAGGTGATGGACGACAAGCGGGTACACGCCGTCGAAGTGGTCGTGCACAAGC